>R20__coassemble_657_pt1 | contig 24016 bp, 17 predicted proteins | sample R20__metabat2_low_PE_030 | metagenome-assembled genome bin R20 | reverse complement strand
GGGTAAAGGTGCCGACGCCTTCGCCGGCAAGGATTTCGAAATGATTGGAGGGGTGTACTTGGGCGCGTATTTCCAGGCCATCCGTTACGTCGGGGTCGGAACCGGCGTGCTTGATGCAGTAGGCATAGGCGTCGGCAAAACCGACGGGCACCGTGATGGTTTCGCCATTGGGAAGGGTGACGGGCACCTCTGCCGGGGTTCCGTTCTTGAGGAGGCGCAGGGTCTGTGCTATGGCAGCGGCGGTGGCGCAGGTGCCTGTCGTCAGGCCGCTGTGCAGGGGGTAGAAGTCGGGCAAGAGTTTTTCTATTGTGCGACGCAGGCCGTATGGGCCGTTGACGACGGTAAAGTATTGGGGGAGTTGGGGGCGCTTCAAGGCAATGATTCTCAGGCTTTGTGCTTGGGCTGCCGCCACTTTCTCGGAGAAGCCGCCCGAGAGGCCGCTCTCCTTTAGCAGGATGGCCTCGGTGTGGACTGGGATGTGCTTCGGGTCTTCATAATAGCAGAGTTGTTCCTCCCCTACCCCTTGCTTCAAGGCCAAGGCCAACGACGACTGCCGGTTGAGGATGCGGTAATAGATGCTGATGCCTGCGGCCTCTAACGGTTTCAGTTTGGCTATACTCTGCACCCCTGTTGTCGCCAAGAGGGAATGGATGTCGCGAGGCACCTGGCTGTAGTCGTCGATCCACGTGATACTGGCATCCCTCGGCGGATAGATACGCTCATAACGAATGGCAGGAATGGACAATGCTGCCGCCACGGAAGCAATCGTCTGATGCAACTGCACGGCAAAGGGATGGGCGGCATCCACCATCAGCTGCACGCCCTGTTCCCGGCAGAACGTCCGCATGGCCTCTTCATCAAGCGCACCGTAGATGTGTTGCCCATGATGCAGGGCTATGTCCTGCTCGCCCGTCTTTGTGCTGTAGAAATAGGATTGGCCAGCCTCTTCCAGCACCTCCACGGCCTTACGCCCTTCCGTCGTGCCTCCAAATACTATGATCATTGGTCATCGCCTTTTCTGAAGAGATGGGTGAAGTGCTTGGAATAGAGTTCAGAGAGGCCCTTGCGATTGTCGATGGCCTCGCCGACAACGAGCATCGTGGTGAGGGTGAGCCGGTTGTCGTGGACAATGCGTGCGAGGTCTTTCAGCACGCCGCGATAGATGCGCTGGTCGGGCCAAGTGAGGTGGTAGCAGGCTGCCACAGGGGTGTCGGCAGGATATTCCATCAGCAACTCGCGCTGCACATCATCGACGATGGCGGCGGAGAGGAAAATGCACATGGTGCTCTGGCTGCGGGCCAGCAGGTGCAACTGCTCTTTCTCGGGCATGGGGGTGCGTCCCTCGCCACGGGTGAGAATAATCGTCTGGGTGCGCTCGGGGATGGTGAACTGGCTGCGGAGTTCGGCGGCGGCAGCGAGGAAGGAAGAGATGCCGGGGGTGATGTGGTAGTTCATGCCCTCGCGGTCGAAGAAGGCCATCTGTTCCTGGATGGCACCGAAAATGCAGGGGTCGCCGGTGTGGAGGCGGACGATGAAGTGGCCACGGTCGTAGTGCTCCTTCATCAGGGCGCACTGTTCAGTGAGATCCATGTCGGCTGAAGAACGGACAACGGCACCGGGCTTGTGGCAATCGGTGAGTGCCTTGGGCACCAATGAGCCTGCATACAGGATGAAGTCGGCTTGCTCCAGCAGCTTCCTGCCCCGCACCGACACCAGGTCGGGGTCGCCTGGACCGGCACCAACAATCTCGATATGGCCTTGCCCTTGGCGTAAATGCTTCTTGTCGATGGCAAGGGCTGCCGTCCAGTTTTTGCCCTTCACTTTGGGAATGATGAGTTGGCCGTGATTCGAACCAAGGATGGCGGCTGCCTCGCAGACGCTGGGGGTGCCGACGTGCCTTGCCACCGTCTCACTGGGATTGGGGACTTCGACCGCAGCGAGTTCTTCTGCGGAGAAGAAGACCACCTCCTCGCCGTACTCGTCTTGAAGCATCGCACAGAATTCCTCTTCCTTCTTCACGTCGATGGTACAGTAGCGATGGGCACAGGGCAAGATGCCTTGGCGGGCAAAAGCTTCGTTCATTTCGTCGTAGATGGTTTCGTAGTCCTCGGGATGGTGAGCCAGGCCGAAGCCTACCGTTCCCACCATCGGCACGAAATGCAGTTCGAGCATACCGGCCGGTGCATGGCGGATGAAAGGCGAGACGATGATGAGGAGTTTATACTGACGGGAATCGGCCTCGCTGATGTCATGGATGATGGTGACATGGGCGGGGAGCGTTTTCTCCAGATAGTCTGTACCCGCGTCGCGGACTTCGAGGAGGAGGGCGGTTGGCTGTCGGTTCACAAAGGCATAGATGCAGTCGTTCATGTCCTCTATCTCGTTAGCGACAGGCCAGCCGAAGCGTTCTGCGAGCGTGTCGAGCGCCCAAAGGCCGGCATTGTCGCTTTGGGTGGTGATGACGGGGGTTGCGCCAAGGACCGAAGCAATGGTTTGCGTCAGTTCGTTGGCACCGCCGATATGCCCTGACAGGACAGAGACGACATTCAACCCAAGCGTGTCGATGCAGACCACGGCTGGGTCGGTATGCTTGTCCTTGATGTATGGGGCAATCGTGCGGACGCAGATGCCCATAGCTCCGATAAAGACAAAGGCATCGAACTGCTTCCACTGCTTGGCGACGGCTGTGCGGCTGATGGTGGTGGCGAAAAACTCTCGTTCCAGCGTTCTGGCAATCTCCTTGCCAGCCTCGCTAATCTGTATAATCGCTATCTTTTGCATCGCAGTATTTCTATGGGGTGGTTGTCGTTAAGGAGTATTTTGGTGGGTGGGTCCTGGGTAAGGCCAAGTTCGCGGCAGGCCTCATCCCACAGATGGTGGCTGTCGGTCTTGACAAGTGGTGCCTTCACGCTGTTCATCACGATGCAGCCGTCGTCGGCCAGTACGGTCAGCACCTTCGCCATGATGTCTTTCAGGCGTCCGCCATGTCCGCCGATGAAGACGGCATCGGGGGCTGCGATGGTATCGCAGCGTACGGAACAGAAGTCGCCGATGTGCACGTTGATGCCAGGGGCACCGAAACGGCGGGCATTCTCATAGATGATGGCCTCGCACTCGGGACGGATTTCGAAGGCTTCCACTTGAAGATGAGGAAACTGCAGGCGTGCCTCGATAGAGACGCTGCCCGTGCAGAAACCGATGTCCCAAAGGACGTGCCTACGGGGCAAGTCCAAGGCCTGCAGCGTCAGCAGACGGATGGGCATCTTCGTAATCATCTTTTCGCGGCCATGCAATAAAGTGAATTCATGGTCGGGGATGCCGTATCTTAGGGGTGAGGCTTTGGGAGCTGCTAATATAAGGCAGTTGGGGTGTTCAAATTCACACTGCGTGGCTGCTTCGAGGGAGAGTGTCGAGATTTTTTCTTTTGTGGGATTGCCCAGATGTTCGCCTACGTACATTGTATAACTGTCATAGCCGTATTCCATCATCCGCCGGGCGATGGCGGCAGGGGTGTGTTCGCGGTCTGTCAGCACGCCAATCTTCGTGGCACATTCTATCAGGGCACGGTCAAAGGCTGGCCAGGGACGGCCTGTGAGCGAGACAATGCGCATATCGTGATAGGGCATCAAGAGGCGATGGGCCAACATCTGGAGGGCGTTGAAGGCGGGATAGAGTTGTATCTCGGCTTCGGGCAGCTTTCGCCTGATGGTGTTGGCAAAGCCAAAGAAGAGCGGGTCGCCCGAGGCAAAAACGATGATGGTATTCTCAGCGGTTTTGTCGCTGTAGTAAGAATACTGTTCAAAGACGGCATCGAGGGGGGCGGTGATGTCTATCCAAGGGGCATCGGCAGGCAGGAAGGGCATCACAATCTCATGATGGCGCTTGCCACCCGAAAACACCCTACCCTGCTTGATGACCGCCATGACCTCTGGCGGAAACCAAGGGTTGGGGTTGTCCGTGATACCGATAACGATGAATCTCATAAGTCACGACCAGGTTTGAGCTGTGCAGCATCGTCGAAGGTCAGGATTGCGTTGCAGAGCGTGGCCGCGAGATTGGAGCCGCCTTTGCGCCCCTCGACAATGATTTTGGGAATATCGCGGAAAGGCTTCACCATGTGTTTCGACTCCTTCACATGCACGAAGCCCACAGGGGCTGCGATGATGCCGGCGGGATGGGCCTTACCCTTGCGGATGAGGTCGCAGAGTTCCATCAAGGCGGTTGGCGCATTGCCGAAGGCGAAGAGCGCATCGGGATGTTCCTCTACAGCCAGACGGATGCCGGCCTGGGTGCGGGTGATGTTGCTGGCAGAGCAGAACTCTGCCACACGGGGGTCGCCGAGATAGCATTTGGCCTCGATGCCCAAGCGCTGGAGGGCACCTTTGCGGATGCCGCTGGTCACCATGGTGACATCTGTGACGATTGTCTTCAGCGTGCCGTCCTTCACTTTCCTGTAGAGTGCCTCCACTGCCCCCTGGTCGGTATAGAGGATATCCTCCATTTCAAAGTCGGCAGTGGTGTGGATGGCATGTAGGAGTGCCCACTGATGGTCTATGGGGTAATTACCCTTCAGTTCACCAGCAATGGTACGGAAGGATGCCATCATGATTTGTTGGCCTGGCTTCACGTCAGCCGACGGCATTTCACGATAGTAGCCGCGAGGGGTAATCATTTTGCCATCAGTCATGTAGGACTGGGAATTGCCAATGAGAATGACGGTAAACATATCCACATCCTCGGGGTCGAAAGTACCCAACGTGCAGACTTTCGTCATCTGCTCCTCGCGGCCAGCCTGACGGACATAGCCTACAGGCGTGTCTGCAGAGCGATGTTTCAGGAAGAGTTCCTGCAAGCGATAGAGCTGCCAATAGCGGCCATGTGATTTCGGGTTATAGACGGCAGTCACGAAGTCGGCCACGGCTGCAGCCTCGATGCGTCGTTCAATGACTTCCCAGGGAGTCATCAGGTCGGAAAGCGAGATGACGCACATATCATGCCCGACGGGAGCGCCCAGCAGGGAGGCTGCTTTCTGGAAGGCAGAAATACCGGGCAGTGATTCTATCTCGACATCAGAATGGTGCTCGCGTTTCATCTCATAGATAAGCGGCGCCATCCCATAGATGCCGGCATCGCCGGAGGATATGACCACAACGGTCTTCCCTTGCCCTGCCAGCGAGAAGGCCTGTTCGGCCCGTTCACGCTCCTTCTTCATGCCCGTGTCGATGCACTCACAGTCCGCCTGCACATAGGGTTCGATGAACTGGAAGTAATACTTATATCCCACGATGACATCGGCCTCGCGCACTGCCTGGAGTACGGCGGGGGTGATGTCTTCTTTACTGCCAGGACCAATGCCTGCTATGATAATCTTTCCCATATTGGCGGCAAAGTTACGAAAAAACAAGTAAAGAACAAAAAAATGTCAGTTTTTGAACTTCACCTTCAGTCCCACAACCAGCATACGCCCAGGACTGTAGAGCGCATATTTGCGGACAGAAGAGTCGATACGGTCATCCACCTTGTCGAACAGATTATCGACACCGATGCTGGGTTCAAGGAAAGCCCATTTGGCAATATCGAAGCTATGTGTGGTGTGCAGGTTCCAGACGCCGTAGCCCGGAGCATCCTCGTAGTCGGGATAGCAGGTCTTCGACTGGAGGCGTCCATTGAGGTTGACGTTCAGGCCGTATCTGCCCCAGCTGTGGTGATAGTTTGCGACAATGGTGGCAGCATGGCGGATGCTGCGCTCCAGCACGTTCCACTCTTCCCCACTCTTTGTCCGTGCGTATGTATAGACGTAGTTGGCCGAGAGGTTGAAGCCTTTCAGTATATTGGCGGAAACATTGACCTGAACGCCCTTGACATCGCCCTTGTCGCTGTTTTGATAGAGCGAATAGCGCTCCAACTTAGCTGCCTGGGCATTTGTCATCTCCGGAAACTCCTGACGAAGGGTCCCGAGTGTGGCATCATCCACCTCAATGTCCCTGCGAACCACCATGTCGTTGATGCGGTTCAGGTAGCCTGTGATGCTGACGGCAATCTGTTGCGTGCGGTACTCTGCATTCAGCGAGAAGTAGTTGCTCTTTTCCGGCGAGAGGGTCTGATTACCGAAAATAATCTGGGGCTTGCCACGATTCACGCTTAAATAGTGGTAGTAGAGTTCGTCGAGACCTGGGGCGCGGTACCCTGCCGAATAGGTGGCCCGGAAGCGGAAGTTGCCCGGTGCATACATCAATGTGGCCTTCGGCGTCAGATTGTTCTTGAAGGTTTCGTGATGAGTAAAACGCACACCGACGGTAGCCGTCAGGTTCTTCAGGAGCGTCTGTTCGTGCTGGGCGTAGGCAGCAAGGGTATAGACATGCTGCTGGATGTTGCCGGAAGAGGCCGTGAGGTAGTCCTTACGCCAGTCGGCACCGACGATGGTAGTGGAAGTGCCCCGATTGTCCCCCCACAGGGAGGGAAGGTCGAGGATGGCCTTCAGCTCACCCTCCATGGAGCGCTGTTTCTTCGACTGCACATAGTCGCCGATGGCGTTGGTCTTGGTTGCCACGTCGTACTCTTTTCCGTAACGGAAACGATCCACGGTGAAATCGGCCTGGAGGGAGTTACGTGCTGTAAACTTATAGATGCCGCCCACGTTCCAGCGCAGACCTTTGTAGCGCATTTCGTAGTCGGTGCCGCCTGTGATGTCCTCGCGGGTCTCAGGTCGGTCTGTTATCTTGTAGGAATAGTCCAAGCCGGCATTCAGTGCCAGGTGCCTGTTGGGGGTGTAGGTGAATTTCTGTCCGATGATGTGTGAGCGATACCCTGTGAAGAAGGGGGCGATGGTGCGTTGGGTCTTCGTGTCAGACCCCTTCACGTATTCCAGGTCGGTGTTCTGGTAGCTGTCGGCCCGGTCGTGACTGAAGGAGGTGTAAGAGCCGAAGCCGTTCTTGTAGATGTCGAGGTTGACAGCCTCGGTCAGCACGCCGTGGCCGCTGATGGTGGTTGCGTTGGTAACGCTACAGACAGAACTGGTGGGCTGGTCGGTGATGATGTTGATGACACCAGCAATGGCATCGGAGCCATAGAGTGAGGAGGCGGCCCCGTCGAGTATCTCGATACGCTTGACACGCGCCATGTTGATACGGTTCAGATCGACATTATTGGAAATGTCGCCCGAGAGCTTCTGGCCGTTAATCAGAATGAGGATGTACTTGTTGCCAAGACCGTTCAGCCGCAGGAAAGTCCCCATTGAGTTGGGAGCCATTGAGGCCTGCGGCATCATACGTGTCAGAGCAGCATCGAAGGTACTGATGCCCTGTTCGTGAATTTCCTGGGACGAAAGCACATGGACGGGCGTGGCCGTGGACTTCAGCCGCTGGTGGTGGCCCGACCCCGTTACGACTACGGGGTTGAGGTTGTAGGTGCGGCTGACCGCCGACGTGTCGGCGCGCTCCATCCTGTGGATTTGGGCAAAAGCGGCACCCCCCGAAAGGAGCGCCGCCGTGAACACTACGATACGGTTGGTCATCTTCCTATTCTTCTTCCTCCGAAGCTGTTGTTGGTGTGGAGAGGGCTTCGTCTGTGCCCAGCTGGGTAATGGCTTCGCGGGTGTGGTTCATCCAAAGCTTGCGCACAGCGCTGCGCTCGGCCAGGCCGGGGATGTAACCCTTGGCCTGAATCTCGGCAGTGTTCCTCCAGCAAGGTTCGGTGAAGCTGGTCTCGTATGCCTTCGTCTCGATGTCGGCGGCATTGAAGAGGGTGTACCAGCTGTCTCCAGCCTTGACGTCGGCCATGTCATTGTGGGCGTGGTCACCGGCGATGGACATCAGCACGAAGAGCTGTGCCTTGCCGGCGCTGTTGGCTTCGTATGTGGTAGTCTTGATAATCCTGTCGGACTTCTCGCTCTCATGGAAATTGAATGTGCCGCCGTCGATATGGGCCAGCACATCTTCGGCGCCCGTCTCGAACATGTCAACAGTGCCTACAAAGTAGTTCTTGCCGACGGTGGGGATGGCGCGGAGGTAGTCCTCCAACTGCAGGTAGCGGATGTTGCCGCCATAGTAGTCGTAGCCCTCAGGGTTACCATGCCCCATAAAGGCAACGATGCCCTGCTGGGCTGCAGCCTTGATATCGGACTCGCCCGCCAGCGTGGCGGCCAGCGCCTGGGCATCACCCTCCTCAGCCATCAGTGGAGTGCCAACGACAACATTCTTGTCAAGACTCTTCATGTAGGCATCGGTAAAGTCACCATTGCGGTTGTTCATGAAGTCCTTCACATAGCTGTCGCGCACACGGCGGTATTCTTCGCCAGGGATGACCTGCAGCGACTGAACGACAATCTGCTTGTAACCGGCCAGACCAATGGCTGTGAGCCAGTGCTCGGGGTCGTAGTAGTCCTTCGGATCTACATTCTCGCCGGCACGTGCGTTGTTGATACAAATAGCAGAAGAGAAGGAGAGGAATACGTCCCAGCCGGAGAAGTTGCTCTTGTAGTCGTCAACTACCTTGTCGAAAGTATCGTAAGCCTGCTCCCAAGTAGAACCGAAGGCCACAAGCAGGATGACCTTGTCGCTCTTCTTCTGACTGTTTACGGCCTCGTTGACAGCCTGCTGATACTTCTCGTAGTTCGACGATTTGCTGTTGCCCTCGTCGTTGTCATCGTTACTGCTACAAGCAGTAAAGGTTGCACTGGCGATGAAAGCCATCATGGCCAGCATTAAAAACTTAATCTTGTTCATTGCTGTTTGAATTTAAATTAGACTTGTATTTGTTGGTAAGTTTTTTGCCTTGGTTGAAACGTATCGTCAGCGAAGCATAGACCGTTCTGCCTGGCGAAGTCGTTCCCAGGTGCAGTCCGTGTGGAGTACGGTCTATATAGTTAAAGATGTTGTCGATACCTGCGTCAATGCGCAAGTTCTTTCCTATCTGATGGTTGGTTGAAAGACGCCAAAGCTGGTAGCCCTTTCCGTCACCGTCTATCTGATAGTACCGTTTACTTGAGAGTCGTCCATAGATACCTATTCCAAACGTGTATCTCTTTGAACATTCGTGATTCCATGTGGCATAGACATTGGCTTTATGGTGAGCCATACCGTCAATGGTAACCTTGTGCATGATGTCGTTTTCAGAATCGTACTGGTTGGCCTCCGTATCCAGATAGCTATAGCTTCCACCTGCCGTGAAATGCCTGCCTTGATATCGGATTGTAAAATCGATGCCATAGGTCTTGGCATCTTCCATGTTCTGGTATTGACGCACTCTGAGGGGATCGTATTTCGAAATCAGGTCCCCAGGCGCTTCCTGCGTGGAGATGGTTACCAGCGCAATCATATCGTTCACCTTATTATAGTAAGGAGCCAATGTCAGCGTCAAACGTCCGATGGTATATTCCGCACTCGCTCCGAAATAATTGGAGGTCTGTGCCTTCAGGTTCTGATTGCCCAAATAGAGGTACACACCATTCATGTTCTTGATGTACTGATAGTGCAGTTCCTTGGGAGTGGGAGTCTTATAACCCTGGCTCCAAGTGGCTCTGAGGCGCAAGTCGCCCAGTTTCAGCATGGCTGAGATTTTGGGAGTGAGTCGTGTTCCAAAGCCTTCGTTTCTGGTCAGTCGCAAACCTGCTGTCAGATAAAGGGGAGTCAGCAGTGCCAACTCATCTTGCACATAGACGGCCTCCGTATTGTCTGTCGCCTTGCCGCCAGCCACACGCATGGGTGCTCTCAACCAGTCATAGCGGTACTCCAGTCCTGCACTCAGTCGCTGCTCGTAGGGAAGCGTAAAGATGCCTTTCAACGAAATGTTCGTGAGGCGTTGGTCACTTTGCAGTTCCTTGTCATCAGGGAAGTAGGGGAAGTAGTTCGTAAAGCGCCCTTTGACATAGCCGTCGGTCAGCGTGGTGTCTGTATAGACATAATTATAGGCATGTCTTTTCCAGTCGGCATCAAGGGTGATGACGTCTGTACTGTTCAACTTCCATTTTCCTCCAGCTGATACTGAGGCATTATTGTATTGCAAGTCCCACGTCTTCACATCCACCCCAGGATGATGGCCACAGGGACGGTAAATGCGCTTCCAGTAGATGCTGCCATCAGCATAGAGTTCAAGGGCCGGTGTCAGCTGGAAGTTAAATCGTTGGGCCACTTGCCAGTTGGTGTGACGATTCACTGTCTTGTTGCGCGAATCGGTGATATGGTATTCCGTCTGCTGGATGGCTTCTTCTGACGTGTTCTGCCATCCGTCGGAATGTTGCAGCTGGAAGTTGGTATAACTGGAAAGTTTTCCATAATTAAGTGCTATACCATTATGCTGACGGATGTCACCATAGGAGCCAAAACGGGAGGTGTTCTCAAGCATAAGTCCCTGTTCACGATGCTTCTTGGTGATGATATTGATAACGCCGGCTATGGCATCGCTTCCATAGAGAGCACTTGATGCACCTTTTACAATCTCTATTTTCTCAATATTATGAGGGTCGATGAGCGACAAGTCGTTCTCGCCTCCGTTATCACCATGCAGACGACGTCCGTCTATCAATATCAGTACATACGAATTGCCCAGCCCGTTCATCTGCAGACGTGAACTCATGTCGTTCTCGCTGAAGTCAAACGATGCCGTAAGCCCTGACAGGATATCCTCGATGCTTTTGCCAGCATACTGTTGTAGCTGGCGGCGGTTAATAACCTCGGTCTGTACAGGCGCATCTTTCAGCAGGTGCTGTGTGCCAGTACCTGTCACGACCACTTCTTGCAGGGAGTCGCCCTTCAGAATGTCTTGTGCCGTCAATGTCTGGACAAGGCACAGGAGTGCCAGTTCCAGTAACCATTTCTTCATTCGTTTGCTGTATAATCACGCATATTCCTGTGCGTGTGCGCATTCTTTTTGTGAATATTAGCAGGTCTTCTGGCTTTCCTCCTGTCTGCTCGCCTTCCCGATTGCTCAGTGGCTTTGTTGTGAACAGACGTTCCAAGAAAAGAGGATTACAGCTGCAGGTACAGCCCCGGATTTGCACCGGGTTCCCTTGCATCGCTACTGCGATTACTAATTTCGGCGGCAAAGTTATAAAATAAAAACAAAAAAATGATAAAATAGAAATGAAAAAGCTGCCAAATCTTGAAAATTTGCTGTCGAAATACTGGAAACAAACAAAAAATGCGTACCTTTGCACTAATGAAAGCGCAATTTCTGATAGCGGCACCATCAAGCGGCTCGGGCAAAACAACGATTGCCCGAGGCCTGATGGCACTGCTGACCAGGAAGGGCTACAGGGTGCAACCGTTCAAGTGCGGACCTGATTATATCGACACGAAGTTCCATGAAGCGGTGTGCGGCAGACCGAGCATCAACCTCGACACGTTCATGGCCTCGCCAGAGCATGTGCGCGAGCTCTTTGTCCGCTATGGTGCAGATGCTGATGTCTGCATCGTGGAGGGGATGATGGGACTTTACGACGGCTATGACCGCGACCATGGCTCTTCGGCAGAGATTGCACGCTTGCTTGACATTCCTGTGGTGCTGGTGGTTGATGCGAAATCGGCAGCCTACTCAATGGCGGCACTGCTTTCTGGTTTTATCAATTTCAGAAAGGATGTCTGCATCGCGGGCGTTATATATAATAAGGTGGGAAGTGAGCGCCACGTGCAGATGCTGCAAGAGGTGTGCAACGATATCGGCATTGAATGTCTGGGTTTCCTGCCAAAGCATGCTGCGCTGGAGCAGGGTTCGCGATATTTAGGACTCGACTTTTCAGAAAAGGCGGAAAGCAAAGAACTAATAGAACGATTAGAACACGGTGTGAAATGGGAGAGACTCTTAGAACTCTGATTGCCCGCAATGCGGAGTCGTTCTCCTTTATCTATCAGGAGACGATTGACCGGCTGGGTGACATCCGATTCTTCGACCCGGAGATGGAGGTGCCATGTCTTGACGACATCGACCTGCTCTATCTGCCTGGCGGCTATCCCGAGAAGCACGTCGAAGCACTGGTGCGGAACGAGACGGCACGACATGCCGTCAAAGACTATGCTGAACAGGGCGGAAGGATTGTGGCTGAGTGTGGCGGCATGATGTATCTGTGTGACAGGATTGTCACGGACGACGGCGAATACCCGATGTGCGGTGTACTGCCCTATACCATTTCAGCGCGCAAGGCCGACAGGAAGCTCTCGCTGGGTTATAGGCGGTTTGTGCTCGACGGCAAGGAATATCGTGGACATGAATTCCATTATACACAATTTGAAGGGGAAGTGCCGAAGTCTGTCACCCAAGTCTATAATGCCAAAGGCGAACCTGTTGACACGCCCGTGTTGTGTTATAAGAACGTGCTGGCCAGCTACACACATCTATACAATATTTCATAATGAAAGATATCTGCACAAAGACTGGAGACGGGGGCATGACAAGCCTGCGAGGGGGTGTCCGGGTTCCGAAAGACGATATCCGCATTGAGACTAACGGACAGATAGACCAGCTGAACGCCCTGCTGGGTGTTGTCAGAGCCAAGTGGGCAACGGGTACACCGCCTGCATTACTTGACGACATACAGCGTGAACTGATGGTTGTCATGAGTCATGTTGCTACGCCCGAAGGAGAAAGCAACCCACGGACTCTGCATGTGGCAGAAATGACAGAGGCGATGGAAGCGGCGTTGGCCAAGACAGAAGCACCACGTGGATTTGTAATTCCCGGAGACAACGAAGTTTCAGCCTTCCTGCATCTGGCCCGCACCCAAGCCAGAACAGCTGAACGTAGGTTGTGGACACTGAATGCCCTCTATCCTGTTGGCAGAGAAATACTGGTTTTTATGAACCGCTTGTCGGACTATCTCTTTTTATTGGCAATAGAAAATGAATAGGATTCTACATCCCGTGATGCTGGCAGGAACAGGCAGTGACGTGGGTAAGAGCGTCATAGCTGCTGCCTTCTGCCGAATATTCAGACAGGACGGCTATCAGCCTGCCCCTTTCAAGGCACAGAATATGGCACTGAACAGCTACGCCACGCCTGAAGGTCTGGAGATAGGACGGGCACAGGCTGTTCAGGCTGAGGCAGCGGGCATCCCTTGCCATACAGACATGAACCCCTTGCTGCTAAAGCCGCAAAGTGACCACACATCGCAGGTGGTGCTCAACGGCAGACCTGTTGGCAACAGGGATGCCTACAACTATTGGAGAAGAGGGGAGAAGTTAGAGGAGAATGGGGAGAAGTTAGAGGGGAGAGGAGAGAGAATAGACTTTCGCACAGAGGTCTGTGCAGCCTTCGACCGCCTGGCGGCCAAATATAACCCCATCGTCATGGAGGGTGCGGGAAGTATTTCGGAACTGAACCTGCGAGATACCGACCTCGTGAATATGCCGATGGCCCGTCATGCTGATGCGGATGTAATTCTGGTGGGCGACATTGACCGTGGAGGCGTGTTTGCCTCTGTCTATGGCAGTATCGCCTTGCAGACACCAGAGGACAGAAAACGAATCAAAGGCATCATCATCAATAAGTTCAGAGGTGACATGCGGCTCTTTGAAGAGGGACGCAAGATGCTGGAGCATATCTGTGGCGTGCCTGTCTTAGGGGTCGTGCCATATTATAAGGACATCTATATTGAGGAAGAGGATTCGGTGAGCCTTGAACAGAAACGGCGACAACTGGCAGAAGGAAAAGTGAATGTGGCAGTCGTGCTGCTAAGGCACATCAGTAATTTTACGGATTTTGACCGACTGGAGCGTGATCCTCGTGTCAACCTTTTCTATACCAACAACACAGCGGACATCGGTCGGGCTGACATCATCATCCTGCCTGGTACAAAGACAACCCTGGACGACCTGCTGGAACTGCGCCGCAACGGTTGTGCACAGGCCATCATCCGTGCCCATCGTGACGGACGGACGGTGGTGGGTATCTGTGGCGGCTTTCAGATGTTGGGACAGACGGTGAACGACCCTGACGGCATCGAAGGAAGCATCTCCAGTCTGCCCGGTCTTGGTCTGCTGCCTATCCACACCACGATGACAACGGAAAAAAGAACACAACAAGTAGATTTCGTGTTTGAAGGGGAAACGTGCAGAGGTTATGAAATCCATCAGGGCATCAGTGACACGGATGAACCTGTCGTGCGGACCGACCACTGCATCGGCACCTATATCCACGGTTTTCTGGATAATGCACCCGTCATCGACTTTCTGCTGAAGGACAGGGGTGCCAGCTCTGCCTCTGTCGTTAGCTATGACGAATTCAAGCAGCAGCAATATGACAAGCTGGCTGAGCATGTACGGAAGTATGTGGATATTCCACGACTCTATCAAATTTTGAAGGGGCAATGATTAACGGACACGGTGACGACGCATATAAATACGAAGGCATCAAGAGCGATTTCTCGTCGAATATCTGCCCACATGCCAACCATCAGCCATTGATGGCGCATTTGTTGTCACACCCAGAGCTACTGTCCCATTATCCTGAACCCGAGGCGTGGTCGCTGGAAGAGGTGATTGCCCAGCGTCATGGCATAGCCCCAAGTCAGGTCATCGTGACCAGCGGCGCAACAGAAGCCATCTATCTCGTTGCCCAGACGTTCAGGCTGAAGGCCGTGATTCCGCAGCCAACGTTCAGCGAGTATGAAGATGCCTGCAATCTGTTTCCCCGACAGGCGGATGTCGTGTCGCTTGATTCTGGCAAGAAGACTTCCGGGAATATGTTGTGGCTTTGCAATCCGAATAATCCTACAGGCGAAGTTTACGACCCAGGGTATGTTGAGCGCATGATGGCGGAATATGACGTGGTGGTGCTTGACCAGTCGTATGAAAACTACACCCACAGCCATGTGATGTCGGCGCGACGGGCGGTGCGTACGCCATGTTCCATACAGATTCACTCCATGACCAAGACTTATGGCGTGCCAGGTTTACGACTGGGTTATATCACGGCCCATGAAAGCCTGACAAGGAAGATGAGACATTACATCCGTCCATGGAGTGTGTCGTCACTCGCCATAGAAGCCGGCAAATACCTGCTACAACATGACGAACTGCTGTGTAGGCCCAACGTGGGCGAGGCCATGCGGCTGGCTGGGCTGTTGAACGGAATTGGGGGAATCGCGGTTCGGCCTACTGAAACGAATTTCATGCTCTGCCGAATGGTTCACCAGACGGCAGCAGAGCTAAAGGACTTTTTGGCCAAGGAGCATGGCATACTCATCCGCGATGCATCAAACTTCCGGGGGCTAACCCCTCACCACTTCCGCATTGCGGCACAATGTCCCCATGAGAATGACGCTTTGGCCCGCGCCATCAAGGGTTTTGTAGAGAAAGGAACAAGATGAATGACGCTCTGGTTTACATGTTGCCTCTGCTGACTGGCTGGGTGCTCGACTTGACGCTGGGCGACCCCGCTTGGTTGCCCCACCCTGTCGTTGGCTTCGGCAAGATGATAGCTTTTGGAGAGGGGTGTTTGAACAGGGGCCGCCATCGGATGCTGAAGGGTGGCTTGATGGCCATCGGTCTGATTGCTTTTGTTTTTTTTGCCACCTGTCTGCTGCGGAGCCTCTGCTCTCTGCCCGCTGCTCACTGCCCGCTGCTCGCTGCTCTTTCCTCATTCCTTCTTGACGCCCTCCTCATCTTCTATTGCCTGGCTGGCACGACGCTGATTCGTGAAGTTCGCGAGGTGTTCCGTGCCGCCCGCCATTCGTTGGGAGAAGGACGCAGGCAGGTAGCCCGTATTGTGGGACGTGACACGTCGGGGCTTAGCGCACAGGAAATCCGTACGGCGGCTTTGGAAACTTTGGCCGAGAATCTGAGCGACGGCGTGATAGCTCCGCTGTTCTGGTTGGCTGTTGGCGGTGTGCCCGCCATGATGGCGTATAAGATGGTGAACACGCTTGACTCCATGATAGGCTACAGGACGGAACGCTACAAGGACTTCGGCTGTGTGGCGGCCCGCATCGACGATTTAGCCAACTATATCCCTGCACGACTGACAGCCCTACTCATGGTGTTGCCATCAGCCATCGGCCATGGGCAATATTCCCTCTTCTGTTTCGTTTATAAAAATGGACGTAAGCACGCTTCGCCCAACAGCGGCTATCCCGAGGCTGCACTGGCGGGTATCCTCGGCTGTCGTTTCGGCGGCCCCCATTATTATTTCGGAGAGTTGTTTGACAAGCCTTATATCGGCGAGAACCCCCGACTGCTGACAACAGCCGACATGCTGAAGGCGGTGCGCATCAACCGGACAGCAGAAGTCCTCGCCCTCGTTACCGTAATCATCGTTTACTGTCTATGAAAAAAATAATACTGATAACTGGTGGTGCCCGCTCGGGCAAAAGCCGATACGCAGAGGAACTAGCCCTCTCGCTGAGTAGAACGCCCGTCTATGTAGCCACAGCCCATGTGTGGGACGAAGAGTTCCGTGAGCGGGTGAAGCGGCATCAGGAGCGGCGCGGTCCAGAATGGACGAACATTGAGGAGGAGAAAGAACTAAGTCGCCACAACCTGACAGGACGTGTGGCCGTCATCGACTGTGTGACGCTTTGGTGCACCAACTACTTTTTTGAGCAGCAAGACACCCAGCTGTGTCTGGGTAAATTGAAAGCCGAGTTCGACCGTTTCACGTCGCAGGATGCCACCCTCATCTTTGTAACCAATGAGATAGGCATGGGCGGCGTCAGCGACAACGCCGTGCAGCGCCGCTTCACCGACCTGCAAGGATGGATGAACCAGTACATCGCCTGTCAAGCCGACCAGGTGGTCTTGATGGTGAGCGGCATACCTGTCACAATAAAGCATGATGAACCGGCATGAAAAATCAAGGATTATGAGAACGTTTGACATCAAAAAACCAAATGAAAGTCTGCGCCCCGCCATACAGGCAAAGATAGATAACCTGAACAAACCCCAAGGGGCCTTAGGGCAGTTGGAAGAGCTGGCCATGCAAATTTGCCTGATACAGCAAACCCAGTCACCCTCATTGGCAAACCCTTGCCACCTGTTGCTGGGAGGTGACCACGGCATAGAACGTGAGGGGGTCAGCGTGTCGCCCCGTGAAGTGACGTGGCAGCAGATGCTTAATTTCACCCGTGGCGGCGGCGGCGTAAACATGTTCTGCCGTCAACACGGTTTCAAGCTGCGTATTGTAGATGTGGGGGTGGATTTTGACCTCACCGCTGTGCCTGGCATCATTGACCGTAAGATTGCCCGAGGTACGAAAGATTTCCTTTATGAAGCGGCGATGACAAAGGAGGAGTTCAACCAAGCCATCGAAACAGGTACTTCGCTGGTCGATGATTGCTCCGCCGACGGCTGCCAAGTGCTCTGTATCGGAGAGATGGGCATCGGCAACACCTCGCCCTCCAGCATCTGGATGAGCCTCTTTTGCAACATTCCCCTGGATGAATGTATCGGAGCAGGTGCCGGCCTCAATGCCCCCGGCATCCGCCATAAGCGTAATGTGCTTACCCAAGCAGTTGGACATTCCCACTTGTCAAATCAATCCGAACCTGCTGAAATCATACGCTACTTCGGCGGTTTCGAGATGGTAGTTGCCATCGGGGCTATGCTCCGAGCTGCCGAACTCCGCATCGTCACACTGATTGACGGCTTTATCATGACAGCCTGCGCCCTTGCCGCAAGCCGCCTCTACCCTGCAGTTCAAAGCTACATGGTATTCGGGCACTGCGGCGATGAGAGCGGACACAGAAAAATGCTTGATGCGATGGGAGCCAAACCCCTACTCTCACTGGGACTGCGCTTAGGCGAAGGCACAGGTGCCCTCTGCGCCTCCCCCATCCTCGACTCCGCCGTGCGCATGATAAACGAGATGAACAACTTCGACAACGCCCACATCACAAAATACTTTTAACTATGGACTACGAACCCACAGGAAAATGGTATGACCGCCCCTGGGCAGCACTCATCTTTTTCACCCGTCTGCCTTTCTGGCGACTACACCAACCTCCGAAGGGGGCATATACCGCTGTAGTGGAATACTGGCCTCTGACCGGCTGGATAACGGCAGGGGTGATGGCTGGGGTTCTCTATGGTGCCTCAATGGTGTTCAGCTATGAAATAGCTATCATCCTAGCCATCGTCAGCCGTCTGCTGTTGACAGGCGCCCTGCATGAAGACGGGCTGGCAGACTTCTTTGATGGTTTTGGCGGCGGCAGCAACCGTCAGCGCATCCTCGACATTATGAAGGACTCACACATCGGCACCTATGGCGTGTTGTCGCTGATTGTCTATATGCTGTTGCTGTGGTTTACCCTTTATTCACTGCAACCCGCTGATGCTGCCTTGCCCATCCTCGCCGCCGACCCCTACGCAAAGATGATAAGCGCCCAAGTCGTTCAGATGATGCCATACGCCCGCACGGAGGAAACGGCCAAGAACAAGACTATCTATCGCAAGTCCCCTGTAACTGCCTGTATCGGCCTTTCCATCCAAGGTTTGCTACCTATTGGCCTCTATCTCTGGTGGATGCAGGAACGCATCAACTGGAATGCACTCATCTTCTTGCCCTGCCTTACAATGTTCTTCCTCTCCTATTTTATCCGACGACGGCTACACGGCTATACGGGCGACTGCTGCGGCGCCCTCTTCCTGCTCACGGAACTCACAGCCTACCTTGTTGTCTCCCTCTGTCTTTCCACAACATGAAAATAGTCTTCATTCGCCATACCAGTGTTAATGTCCCCCCTGGCACCTGCTACGGACAGACCGACGTGCCTCTGGCAAACACCTTCGGCCAAGAGGCTGCCGATGTGTGCCGGCGCCTGTCGGTTTACGAACCCTTCACCGCAGTCTATACCTCTCCACTCAGCCGTGCCCGAAAGTTGGCCGTGTTCTGCGGTTATCCCGATGCACAGCCTGACGACCGTCTGAAAGAAATGAATATGGGAAAATGGGAGATGCAACGTTACGACGAGATACAAGACCCCGCCCTGCAGACATGGTACAAAGACTACCTGCACCAACCCGCCACCGGCGGTGAGAGTTTTCTGCAGCTCCGTGCACGAGTCGCTTCCTTCCTCGATGACCTGCGGAATGAATACCCCCAGTCAAGTCGCATTGCCGTCTTTGCCCATGGCGGCGTATTGGTTGCAGCAGCTCTTTATGCCAATCTCTGTTCAGAGTCAGAGGCTTTCAGCTACCTGCCACCATACGGTGGCATCGTAGAGATATTGACAGATGTAGGTTTTAATTGAAAATTGAAAATTGAAAATTGAAAATTAAGTAGGAAAAGAGAGAAAAAGTGAAAAATCCGAATTGCAGGGATGCCTGTCGCCCTCAGAGTCTTCACGTAAAATAGATTTTTCACGTTCCACCTCTCAATTTTCAATTCTCAATTTTCAATTTTCAATTAAAACTTCTATCTTTGCGCCCAAATACCTAACGAACACATTTACAGACATGAAAAAATTGTTTTCTTTTTCCTTTGTTTTTGCACTGGTGACCATCCTGCCGCTGAGGGCGCAAACGGGTTCTGACTTTCTGCAAGCATATAAAGTGACGGACTGCACCATCCCGTTTGACGTGACGGCAGAGGGCACGGAATACAGGGTGAACTGGGGCATGGATGCCGCCTGGGACTGGGATATGAACGTGATGCGCGGTGTCAACTGGATTGGCAAAGGGAATTTTGCCACAGGCCGTGTGTCGTTCCAGCCCATCGACCTTGTGACAGACAACGGCGATGGCACCTACACGCTGACCGCAAGGCAACAGAAGAAGCTGAAGTGGCGGTGCGACCTGATGAAACTGACAGGCACCACGGAGGTGAACATCAACTGCGACCACGAGGCTCTGTTCTACAAGGTGGATTCCGACGGCAATTACCCCGAAGAGAACGGAGAGAAAATCACAGACTATACGGGCCGCACCAATTATCGGGGAAAACCCGAAGAGTGGTACAAGCTCATCAAGGCCAGCGTGGCCTACGTGCAGACGCAGGGTCTGACGGTGGTGAGCGTGTCGCCTTTCAACGAACCCGACTATGTGTGGGAACAAGCCACCAGCGAGTCGCAGGCCATGGCCGACTTCCTGGCTATCGCCAAACTCATCAAGGCCGACCCCTATTTCGACAACATCCGCGTCTGCGGCGGCAACACGCTGAACGACGACCGCGCCCTGCCCTGGTACAACTACCTGAAGGACTACCTGGACGAGGGCAATACCCACCAGCTGGCCGGCAGCTTTGATAATTACGCCAACTTCTTCACCCAGGTGAGGGTCGACGGCAAGGCAGCCACGGCGGACGAGCTGCACAATGTGGGCGAGGCCATCGTGGGCGTGCAGTACGGTATGCAGAACGGCATCTGGTGGGGCTTCGACAGCCGTGCACGCGGCCAGTTCTGCATCGACAGCAACGAAGGCGTGCGCCTGGGCTATGGCGAAGACCGCAGCCACTGGACCTCGGGCGCCGTCTATCGCAACGAGACGACGGGCGAGGTACACGGCTACATCGGCTCGTCGGAACGTCAGGCCAACAACTCTTCCTATCGGTTTGTCTCCACGACGAAGGATGTCTATTTCAACGGTTACGGGCCGACCCGTGAATTTACCTACGACCTGCCGGGCGGCACGGGCTACCAGAAGGGACAAATCAATGCAGAATATTCGTTTGACGTGGTTTGGGGTGAAGATGTGCCGCAGGCTCCCGTCAACGGCACCTACCAGATTTTCAATGCGTCGAGCCGGAAAATGATGACCTACAAAGGCACCAGTAACGTGAAAAGCTCGACCCGTGTGACGAAAGGCACCACGCAGCAATGGAAGGTCTATCCGGGCTACACCGACGGCGACTGCTCCTACTGGTTCATTGACAATGCCGCCCCATCCCTGACCTCCACCCACCTGAACGTGCTGAACAACAGTCTCAACTCCAACGCCGGCGTCATTTGCTACAATGCCGGGCATGGCATGAACGAGCAGTGGCTGCTGCGGTATGCCGGCGACGGCTACTGGTTCATCATCAGCCGTCTCAGCGGCATGTACCTCTACTGCCCCGGCACAGGAACGGATGTGGATATAAAACTATTCACCCCCCCAGCAGCCAATATCACGGCCAGCAACCTGAAGAAATACCAATGGCGCTTCATGCCCATCTATGCCAAGAACGACACCAAGGCCCCTGCGGCACCCACTGGGCTGAAGGCCACGGCACAATCGGGCAGCGTCCGCCTGGACTGGAACGCCGTGGAAGAGACAGACACCATCTGCTACAACATCCTGCGCGGCGAGCAGGGCCAGTGGAACACCATCGGGCGTAACGACACGCTCTGCACCTTCACGGACAACACAGCCATCGCGGGACACACATACAGCTACAAGGTGGTGGCCGTAGATTACGCCGGCAACCGCTCCGTGGCGTCGGAGGAAGTCGTGGCAAAGACCCTGGACAAGAAACGCCTCGTGATGCAGCTGCAGTTCGACAGCGACCTGAAGGACAAGACAGCCAACCAAATGAACGCCGCGCTGTACGGCACAGAAAAGCACAGCACAGCGGCACTGCTGACAAAATCGGGAGGCGGTTCGCTCAACCTGTCCTCGCAGAACAGCTATATAGAGTTGCCCTACGCAGCCACCCATCTGGACTGCATGACCATCGCCTTCTGGGTGCGCTGGGGCGGCGGGGGAGGCTGGCAGCGCATTTTTGACTTTGGCAACAGCACGTCGCAGTACATGTTCCTCACCCCGTCGAATGGCAGCGAGATGCGCTTCGTCATGAAGAACGGCGGCGACGAGCAGATTCTCTCGGCCACCAAACTATCCAATAACGTTTGGAAACACATTGCCATCACGCTGCAGCCCATAGCCGACAGCAAAGTGGAAGTGAAGTTTTACGTGGACGGCGAGACCGTGAACACTTCCTCCCACTTCACCATCCGTCCCAGCGACATCGCCGCCTCGCTCTGCTACGTGGGCCGCAGCCAGTTCGTGGCCGACCCGCTGTTCAAGGGCTATCTGGACGACCTGCGCATCTACAACTACGCACTGAACGCCGAAGAACTGGCCAAAGTCATGGCCGACACGGGCGAGGTGTCGCAATACCTCGACACAAACATCCTGGACGAAGACGAACCGACCACCCTGACCGACATCCAGACAGCCATTGGCCAATACCTGAACAGCGGCAGCATTAGCCTGCCAGACATCACGACACTCATTGAGAAGTACCTGAACGAGCACAACCAATGATGTTTTTTTCACAACGAATTAAACGAATTAAACGAATTTTCATATCATTAAAACACACCCATGAAGAAAACAGCCATACTGACCACCCTGGCCATGCTCGCCCCTGCCTGCACATGGGCACAGCAGGTAGAATTCTACACCCCCGGCACGGTGCGCATCGTGAAGGACAACGGACAGCCCGCCGAGAAGCACTCACTCGTCATCATCGCCACACCCGAGAAGGTGAAAGTCAGCCAGACCCAGAAAGACGGTGCCACCGTCTATAAATCCTCCGTCCTCACCGTCACCGTGAAAGACGGCAAAGTCAGCTTTGCCGACAGCAAAGGCAACCTGCTCACAGCGGAAGGCGACTGCACCTTCACACCCATCGCCAGCGGCCCCGACAAAGGAGCCTGCAAAGTGAAGCAGACCTGGACGGTGGAAGCCGACGAAGGCATCTACGGCATCGGCCTGCTGCAGAACGGCAAAATGAGCCAGCGCGGCGAAAACCGCCGCATGGAGCAGAGCAACCTGGAAGACTACACCCACTTCTACCAGACCATCAAAGGCTACGGCATCTACTGGGACAACTACTCCCCCACCCGCCTTGTCACCCCAGCCGAAGGGCAGGCCGGCGCCGTCGAGCTGGAGTCGGAAGTCGGCAAACTGATAGACTACTACTTCATCTATGGCGGCAACGCCGACGGCGTCATCGCCCAGATGCGCCACCTCTCGGGCCGCGTGCCCATGCTCCCGCTCTGGACCTACGGATTCCACCAGAGCCGCGAGCGCTACAAATCGCAGCAGGAACTCCTGGAAGTGGTGCACAAATACCGTGACCTGAAAATCCCCCTCGACGGCATCATCCAGGACTGGCAGTACTGGGGCAGCAACTACACGTGGAACGCCATGGACTTCCTCAGCGACAGCTTCGACCGCGCCCAGCAGATGATTGACGAGGTGCACCGGCAGAACGCCCACATCAGCATCAGCATCTGGGCCTCATTCGGCCCCCACACCAAGCAGTACGCCGAACTGAAACAGAAAGGGCTGCTCTTCGACTTCCAGACATGGCCCCAGAGCGGACTGCCCTTCTGGCCGCCACGCATGGACTACCCCAGCGGCGTGCGCGTCTATGACGCCTACAGTCCCCTGGCACGCGACATCTACTGGAAACACCTCTCCCACCTCCACAAGATGGGCATCGACGCCTGGTGGATGGACTCCACCGACCCCGACCACCACAACTACAAGGACAGCGACCTCGACGCCCCCTGCGCCATGGGCTCCTACCGCAGCGTGCGCAACGCCTTCCCGCTGATGACCGTGGGCGGCGTGTATGACCACCAGCGTGCAGCCGGCAGCGAGGGGCGCGTCTTCATCCTCACCCGTTCCTGCTTCGCCGGACAGCAACGCACAGGCGCCAACACCTGGAGCGGTGACATCAACGCCTCGTGGGACAGCTTCCGCAAACAGATACCCATCTGCCTCAACCACACCCTGACGGCCAACCCCAACGTGAACGCCGACATCGGCGGATTCTTTGCCGGAGCCTACAACACACAGGGCCCCGGCTCCGCCACGCGCAACCCCCAGTACCAGGAACTCTACGTGCGCTGGATGCAGTTCGGCGCCCTCACCCCCATGATGCGCAGCCACGGCACAGAAGTCCACCGCGAACTCTACCACTACGGCCAGCCCGGGCAGCCCATCTACGACGCGCTGGTGGACGCCGTGAAACTGCGTTACCGCCTCCTGCCCTACATCTACAGCCAGTCGTGGCAAGTAACCAGCAGCGACGACTCCTTCATGCGCGCCCTCTTCATGGACTTCAAGGCCGACCGCCAGACCTGGAACATGGGCCGCGAATA
>R20__coassemble_655_pt1 | contig 24045 bp, 18 predicted proteins | sample R20__metabat2_low_PE_030 | metagenome-assembled genome bin R20 | reverse complement strand
ACCACCGTGAAGGCCATCTCAAGCCTGGCAGGTGTCGGTGAAAGTTCTGTGGCTACGCTGGCCATCGCACAGGTGGCAACACCTACCATCCAGAACAATGGCAGCAACGCCATCTCTATCACTTCGGCCACCGCTGGTGTCACCATCTACTATACCACCGACGGCAGCACTCCTACTACCTCAAGCACCGAATACACCGAACCACTGACGGAGAATGTCAGCAATGTCACCATCAAGGCTATTGCCGTCAAGGAGAACATGATTACCTCGGCTGTGGGCAGCGGTTCGGTGAAACTCCAAGCTGCCACCCCTGTTATTACGAGAGAGGGCATGTCGTTCACCATTGCCTGTAGTATGCCATCGGATGCAGCCTTCTACTATTCTTTAAACGGCAGCACACCAATGACAGCATATAGCGGGGCAGTCGCTTTCACCGTAGACCAACTGCCGATGACCGTATCAGCCGTGGCTAAACATGCCGACTATACAGATTCTGGGATTGCCACCTTTCTACTAAAGAATGGTGATGGAACTGCTGCCGACCCATACTTGATTTACGGTGACTCGGACTTCGCCAATTTTGTTAGTGGTGTCAACGATGGAACCACTTCTTCTGCCTGTTACAAACTGGAGGTGGATATCTCGGCCAGCGGTATCGGTGAAATTACGACAGCCTTCACGGGTATCTTCGACGGTAATTTCCATACTATCAGCAACCTTGGCCATGCCCTGTTCAACGACGTTAACAGCGGTACGGTGAAGAATGTGAAGTTCAGCGATGTCAACATCAGTGGCAGCTCCCACGTGGGAGCCGTCACCAACGTGGCCTCTGGCTCGACCCGCATCTACAACTGCGGTGTACTCAGCGGCAGTGTCACCAGCACGGGCGGCAGCGCAGGCGGACTGGTGGGGCAGATTGCGGCTGGCAGCAGCGTGCGCGTGGTGAACTGCTACAACTACGCCACCATCAGCGGCAGCGACTATGCCGCTGGCATCGTGGGTAAGAACGAAGGTACGGTAGGCAATGTGCGCATTGCCCTGTGCATGATGTATGGCGACATGACCACGGGCACCAACCGCTCGCCCGTCTATGCCGGCAACCACACCAGCAATGTGCAGAACTATACCGAATACAACTTCTGGCGCAGCAAGGCCAACCTGACCTACACGGCCTACAACGACCAGTTGGCCATTGACAAGGACGAGTACCTGACGCGCTTCCCCTTCTACCGCCACATACTGAACACTCATCGCGAGTTGGCTTCTTATTTCCTATTTGGAGATTATGCAGAAAGTCATGTTGCCGAGATAGGCCACTGGGTATTGAAGAAGGACGTGGCCGACTATCCCATCGTTGAGGCGTGGCAGACCAACACCAAGCGCACCACCGTGGACATTGCCGCCAACCTGCCTGTCACCACAGACAAGGGAGCGGGAAAGTTGCTCAACAACATTGGCGATGACGAGTATTACAAAGGTGATGGCACAAAGGTCACCGCCATGGGCAACAGCGGCTATCTGACCGTAAACCTGAGCATCAACGGCAGCAGCTACTCTGTCCAACTGCCTATCACCGACATGGACGAGGCCAACTACGACTACACATGGGGCAAGGTAGTGCTGCCCTTCGCCAACGAGTTCAGCGGCTGGACACGCGACTACAGCAAGGTATGCACCGGCTGGGAGATTACCTCCATAACAGGAGGCACAGCGGGTAGCTTCGCCCACTACAACGTGGCCGACCGTGACTGCACCGCCAAAGACCTCTACGCCAACAGCGGCTACATCTTTGCGCAGGGAGGCAACTACATCGTGCCCTACGGCGTGACGGCCATCAACGTGACGGCCCACTTCGCCAACGCCTTCTATCTGAGCGATGCCTCCTACGAGGTGGGGTACACCACAAACTATAACGGTGCCACCGCCCTCGGCGGCAGTGTGCCGACCACCTATCACGGCCAGACTGTATATACTGACCTCGCCACGCTGGTAAGTGCATTGTCAACGACGACCAGCCCCCACGACCAGGCCATCGTGCTGGTGGGCAACTACCATTTTCTGGGTACGGGGCTTAACACGGAAAAGGCTGTCACCATCATGAGTGCCGACGAGGACAATAACCAGGAGCCAGACTACGGATGGTACACAATCAACACAAGCGGACGATTGGAGGTGCCGCCCCTGCGCTTCGACTTCGTGCCGAATATCGAGATGGGTATGTCGTCGCGTGTGAACAGCACCAACTATTATCCCAGCATCGGCATCTGGCATGCTCGCGGTTGGTTTGAGCTGACAGAGACCTGTGTGAGCAACATGACACAGTGCGAGATCAACTCCTACAACTTCACTAATGCAGACAACGGTAAGGGCAACAACCGTTGGATTGCAAACAGCGGTTGCTTCGTACAGATAGTGCGTGCCAGGGATGGTAATTGCACCCAGTTGAGCTACATTCAGATTGGCGGCAATGCCTACGTCAAGGAACTCTACCCTGGCAGTCACACCGACAATGCCCGCACCAACACGGCCGTACCCATAGCCGTGACGGGAGGCCAGGTGGAGGAGTGCTATATGACGGGCTACAAGACAGGCGGAAAGCTCAATGGCGACATCTATTTCTGGTGTACAGGAGGCAAGATCGGCAAGTTCCTTGGGTCATACCTGGAAGAACCGATTGCCACTACCAGCACAACAGCCGGCATAACAGCCAAGGTAGATCATGCTCTGATAGGCCGCTTCTTCGGCGGCGGCACCTCAGCGGCAGCACGCATCAAGGGCGACATCGACATCACCATCAACAACAGCAGGGTCGATTTCTACTGCGGCGGCCCGGAGTTTGGCGACATGTACAGCGGGAAGACACTTACCACCCACGCCACAGGCACAGAGTTTGGCGAGTACTATGGTGCTGGCTTCGGCGGTACCTCCATCACCTACAACCGCGAGGACCAGATCCACAACACTAATGTAAGCAGTGGAACACAGATTACCTTCCCCATAGGTTTTGCAAAATACACTGATAACCGCTTGAAATACAAAAACAACTATGGTATCGGCACCTGCTACAAGTTTGAGTACATATACAATTCCAACGGCTATCAGCTGGTATCGCGTTTCTATACTGGCTATGCACAGTTCTCGCTGGCCACCACGGGCAATGTCACCAACGTCCTTAAGGCTTGCACCGTTCTTGGCGACTTCTACGGTGCCGGCTGTCAGGGAAAGGTGAACGGCACTGTCACCTCCACACTCACCGACTGCGAGGTGAAAGGCAGTGCCTTCGGCGGCGGATTCAAAGACGAGTCAAACGAGGTGGAGGTCTATCCCACCACACAGCCCGATTATTCGGTCTTTAACCGCGAGACCGGCATCTTCGGTGACTTCGGCACAGTAGCCCCAGTAACCTTCACCTGGGTACAGGGAACGTCCACCGACAAAGACAAAGGTGTTGATGCAGAAAGTATTCTCTACACAGGTACTGGCGTGACGATGGCCGACCTTGGCAACGTCACCGGCGACATCAGCATCACCATCGGTGGCAACAGCAAGATAGGCACCGGCAGTGGCGGCGGCAATGTCTTTGGCGGTGGCAATGAGAGCAAGTCGCTCAGTAACACAACGGTCACCCTGCAGGGCAATGCCGAGGTCTATGGCAATGTCTTTGGCGGCGGCAACAGGGCTGTCGTTAAGGGCAGTGCCCGCGTGGATATCCAGGAGTAGATATTTTAAACACAGAGGCGCTGGGCTTTTGCCCATATATTGTCTATTGTTATGCCCTTAATTGCTATGTTTTAATATTTCATGATTTTTCGTTTCAATACTTACGCCGCCACGCCCAGCTCGTATAGCCTTTCGGGGGCGAAGCCGATTTCGTCGTTCCAGTCGACGGTGAAGGGGTCGAGGCGGAAGGAACGGAAGTAGTTCATGTCCTGCAGCTTGCGGCAGATGCCTTTCTGCATCAGCGGCGTGAAGTCCACCAGCAGCACCTCGCCCGTGCTGAACGTCAGGCGCAGCGTGTAGTCGCCAGCGTACTCGGCGGCGGTCACTGTGAGCAATGGGTTCTTTATTGTTGTCATATCTGTGTCCTCCTTTTTATTTTAATGGGTCAATCTTCTTGGCAGCCTCGCTGTTCGACAGGCGCTCCCAGTTCTCCATCAGCTCGTCGCGGTGCAGGTCGAGCCACTCATAGACGAGGCGCAGGGCACGGCGCGGCATCTCGCCACGGACGATGCCGTCCTTGATGGTCACCTCGGCCTGGTAGTCGTCGTACCACACGTGGAAGTGCGGCGGATTGTGGTCATCGATGTACATGTAGATGATGATTCCGTAGAATTTGCTTATCTCTGGCATACCTCTTTCGTTTTTATTGTTCTGTGGGTGCAAATGTAGATATAATTTTTGAATTATAAGCCCGTCGAATAAAGAAATTTCATTTTCTTTAGAGGAAATTGGTAAACTTGATGCCACTAATTCATGGTCATATATTAAAATTATGCGATGGAAACTGCTACATTTCAAAATAAACACGTACCTTTGCACCCAACTTTGAACTGTAACCTCAAAGCAGCATGACAAAAATCCATCAACAGATACTCTTCTTGGCGGCTATTTGCATAGGCTTGTCATCCTGTGTCAAGGACCCAGCTCCCAATCAGGAGTGCGACATCCGCAAAGCAGAAATACACCTGCCTCACCCCGAAGATTACTTCATCTTGCTGAACGACACCATCGCCCCCATACTGGACGACTTTGGTTCAAGCACCATCATATTCAAGGGTGTAAAGTCAACAGCCAACCTGACAAAGCTTACTCCCACTTTCACAATCTCAACAGGCGCAACACTCTTTCCGCCACAGGGCACACTGCGCGACTTCTCAGCTGGTCAACGCCAGCTTTACTTTGTTATTGCCGAAGACGAGCAGGACTGCATCGAGCATCCCGCCACAGCAGAAGAAACGCTCCTGTACATGCAGAAACTGGCAGAACTGGCCAAGCAAGGACGGCACATCCGCCCCTACTACGTGCAGTTCAGCCAGAACCTGGTTGACATGAACGATGTCATCCAGTACCCCTTCGACCACTACTATTTAGAGACAAAGTCACAGAAATACTACGAATGGAGCGACCCCTTCGAGGGGCAGCCGCGCACCATGCCCAACTGGGCAACCGCCAACAAGGGCTTCAGCACGGCACGCGGCAGCGCCCTGCCCGACGAATACCCCACCGTGCCTGTGCCGACAGGGGGCGCGGATGGCGGGGCCTATGTCCGGCTGACAACCTGCAGCACAGGTGAATTTGGCTCGCTCTTCAAGATGCCGCTTGCTGCGGGCAACCTGTTCCTTGGCACCTTCGACTTCAGCGTGGCCCTGACCAACACGCTGCAGGCCACACGCTTTGGCGATGGCAGCATCCTGGGGCGCAAGCCAGTAAAGTTCACAGGCTACTACCAGTTCGCGCCCGGCTCGCAGATGACGAACCAGAACGGCCAGTCCATACCGGGAGAAGACCGCCCGGCCATCTACTGCGTGGTCTATAAGAACCACGACGCAAACGGAAACGCCGTCGTGCTGCACGGCGACGACGTGGAAAGCAGTCCGCTGGCCATAGGACGGGCCGAAGTGACCGAATGGCAGATTGGCCTGAACGGATGGAAACGCTTTGAACTGCAGTTCCAATGGACAGAAGCGCTCGACCCGGAAGTTCTGGCGGCTCATGGCTACAACTTTGCCATCGTCTGCTCGTCGAGCAAAGACGGCGCCACCTACACGGGCGCACTGGGCAGCACGCTGCTGGTAGATAATTTTGAACTGACTTTTGAATGAAAAGACAATGAAACGACTCTTCACCCTCATACTGCTCACGCTGGGCACCGCCGCAATGGCACAAAACGTGGAGTTCAGCGCACGCGCTGGCTACAGCGTAGGCGGCACAGTGCCATTGGGTTTCCCTGAAGCCGTGCGCGGACTCAACGCCTTTGCCCCGAAGTTCAACTACCGCATCGGCCTTGACGCCACCTACCGGTGGAACCGCCACTGGGGCCTGCTGGCCGGACTCTACATGGAGCAGAAAGGCTTCAAGAGCGACGTGAGCCTGCGCCAGTTCGACGTGATTCTGCGCCAGGGCGTGGAAACCATCACAGGCCCCTACACCGGCAACGTCGTCATCAACATCCGCCAGACAGGGCTGACCCTTCCGCTGCAAGCCGTCTGGCTGCCAAGCGACAGGCTGAAGGTGAAGGCCGGCCCATACATCTCGCTGCTGACAGGCCGCTCATTCTATGGCTATGCCTATGGCGAGACTGGCACCGACGGCAAATCGACAGCCTACCTGCGCCGAGGCGAAGTGCGCGGCGACCTGGTGTATGTGGGCAACGACGAGACCACCCGTGGCTACTTCAACGGCACAACCTTCGACGAATACCTGCGCCGCTTCCAGTGGGGCATCGACGTGGGCGTCGATTGGACGTTCTGCAACAGGTGGGGAGCCTTTGCCGACCTCAGCTACGGTCTGAACAGTGCCTTCAACGGCAGCGAGGGCAACCCTGTCACCATGGGGCTGCATCCGCTCTACGGCACCTTCGGGCTGGTGTATAAACTCAAGAAATAACTGGCCGACATGAAACAGATACACTTCATAACAACCTGGGCCGTGGCCCTCTGTGGGCTGCTCAGCCTCACCGCCTGCGGCGACGAACTGGAGGAACTGGGCTATGTGCCGGCAGCCATCGGCGACAACAGCCACACCGCCGCCCACCACAACAGCAGCACACCGTCAGGCCAGTTCAACGAAAGTTACACAGGCATGTTGACCGTGAGCGTCAACGGTGAATCCACAACTCCCGCCCAACAAACCATCGGCATCGAAAGGGTTGACGACACACACATCCACTTCTTGCTGAAGAACTTCATGCTGGCCGACGAAGAAACACAGTTGCCCGTGGGCACCATCCGGCTGGAGAATATCGAACTGCAGCCCAACGGCGAAACCGTGACCTTCAGCATCGAGCGCGACATCAACATTGAGGCCGGCGATGCCGAGGGCATCAACGAGTGGTTCGGACCCATGCTTGGTCCTGTCCCCATCAAGCTTCAGGGCACCGTCACCTCCGCCGGCATGGACATCGACATAGACATAGACATGATGGAGACACTGGGACAGATTATCCACGTGGACTTCATAGCAAACGAACAATAAACCTATTAAACCAACTATAAACATAACAATAAAAACTACAAAGAGATCATGACAAAACAGTACATCAAACTCGTGACACTCGCTGCCATGTTCGGCGTAAACGCCAATGCACAACAGTTGCAAAACCCAACCTTCGATGCTGAATGGGTAAACTGCTATCCGTGGGAGAAGGGCGACTACAGCACCACAGCAAAAGGCACACAGCCCGAAGGCTGGTGCGTGTCAAACGTGCCCAACATCAAAATGGTCATCACAATCACAACACCCGAAGTGGCAGAGGTCATAGAAAGAGAGAACGACGGTGACAAAGCTGTCAAGCTCTCCAACGTGACAATGTCGGGCCAAACCATACCTGCCTATATGACGCTGGGTACCACATGGGCTACAGCTGAGAGCAATATAACAGGCAGTGTACGTAACGAAGATGGCGGTGCATTTGGTGGCATTCCCTTCACATACCATCCCGATGCCATTCAGCTGCAATACAAGCACGACATTAGCAACGGCGACGAACAGATGTCAGTGATTGCCTACCTTTGGAAAGGTACATGGACACAGGCCGAAGTACCCTCCAACACAGCTGTTGGCGCATTCAGCTGGGGAACAGCCGAAAAGGTTACTATGACCGACCGAGCCAACAACATTCTGGACAAAGAGTGTCTGCAGGGCGGTGAAATCACAAAAACCGACGATGCAACCCTCATCGCCAGCGTAGAAACATACATTCCTGAAGCTGTTAGCAGTTGGACAACCCTCACCGCTGAACTGAATTATGGCGAATACGCAGGCCAGGCTGTTGATGTTGAGAAACTGAACATCATCATCAGCGCATCGGACTTCTTCGGTCCACGCGAGAACATCGTCGCCGGCAACTCTGTCTGCATCGACAACGTCAAACTGCTCTACTATCACGCCCTCAAGGCTCTTGCCTACGAAGGAGCCGCTCTCGACTTTGTCGAAGGCACATACACCTACGATCTGTCCACAGTGACCAGCTTCGACCCCACGAAGCTCAGCTACACAGTGAAAGGACAGGGTGCCACTGCTACCACAAACTACAATGAAGAGACTCATCTGCTCACCATCCGCGTGGAGGGTGAAGACTTCGCCACTGACCCAACAGCCTTCACTGAATACACCATCCAGTTCGGTTTCGAACCTGAGCCGGAACCCGTGGAAGGCGACATCGACGGCGACGGCAAGGTGGGTGTCAACGACATTACGAAACTTATCAATATCTATTTGAAAGGGGAGTAGCCCCACGTCCACCCCTGTGAGCACTTTTTAAGCCAACAGGCCCATCCCAAGGCTCACCGGGACAAGCCATATCATCATCACTCGCTCAGCATTCCTGCATATAGGGATGTTGAGCGAGTGAGCATAATAGCCCCCAGAAAACTCCACGCAACAGCCGCCGCAACACCCCGTTGGCAACGAAACAGCACCCCGTTGTCACCGAAGTAACACCGAGGTGCTGCGAGAGTAGCAACGCGGAGGCGCTGGAAGCACAGCCCAACAGGGGGCCATCACTTCTTCACTTCTGCCTCGACGACAATGGTGCACTCTGGTCTATTCTATAGACCAGCGGGCTGAGCGGACAGGACACAAAAAAGCGTGGAACCAAACTCTTCTGTGTTCCAAAGGCTCTGCATTGCCCGTTATCAGTCGAAAAAGTATCAGTCCACGCCACACGGCCAAGACGTCATCACTTTGTTCTCCCCGATAACTCTTTGGAATTTTGCAGATTCTTGGAAACGGGACAAAAAGCTAAACGCTCGTCTATTAGTATGTTTTTAATAAAAGGATACTACTGTTTTATTTCATAGGCAAATGCTTTTTAAAGGTTTCATGGGGCAAAGATACGGAAATTTTCATATATCACGCAAACATTTCAGCAGAAAAGTTGTACCTTTGCACAACGTTAAACACTAAGAACAGATGGTAGAGATACAAGGCACACTGGTGTCGCTCGACATATTTTCGGAACAGTTCTGCTGCGACCTGACGCGCTGCCACGGCCTGTGCTGCGTGGAGGGCGATGCAGGAGCACCCGTCGGAATGGACGAGGTGGCCGAACTGGAAACGGCCAGCGAGGTGGTAATGGATGAGCTTTCGCCCAAGGCACAAAAAGTGATTGAAGAAAACGGCGTGGTCTATCCCGACCGCGACGGCGAACTGGTGACCAGCATCGTGAACAATAAAGACTGCGTGTTTGTGCGCTACAGCAACATTTCGACCGATGGCGGGCGCACACGAGGACCGCGCTGCGCACTCTGTGCCATCAACTCAGCCTACCGCGAGGGACGACTCCGCTGGCAAAAACCCATCAGCTGCGCCCTCTACCCCATCCGCATCAGCACCGTGGGCGGTGTGCCCGCCTTGAACTACCACCGCTGGGACATCTGCCGACCAGCCGTTGAACTGGGCCGGAAACTGCAGTTGCCGCTCTACCGGTTCCTGAAGGAGCCGCTCATCCGCCGCTTTGGGGAGGCTTGGTGGAACGAGTGTGACTTGACTTACAGAGAGCTGAAAAAAGCAGGCTATATACGCTAAGGGCCAACGCCTATTGCCCCTCCTGGCCTTTCTTCAGGATATTCATGAAGGCAGAGGGGTACGGCGTCTCGAATTTCAGGTATTCACCAGTGACGGGATGACGGAACTCCAGGCGGAAAGCGTGCAGACAAATGCGCTGGATGGGGTCGGTCTGTGCACCATACTTATAGTCGCCGGCAATGCTGTGGCCAAGGTCCTGCATGTGGACACGGATTTGGTTTTTACGCCCGGTGTCGAGTTTCAGTTCCACCAGGCTGTAGCCACCCTGGCGCTTCAGGGTGCGGTAATGGGTAACGGCATATTTGCCGCCATTGTCCGACACACTGGAATAAGTGACAAACATCTTGTTGTCCATCAGCCAACTGCTGACTGTGCCCTGGTCTTTCTCCATCTCGCCCTCACAGACTGCTATGTAGCGGCGGTCCGACACAACTTCCTTCCAGCTTTCGGTAAACATCTGCTGAACGTCGCGCCGCTTGGCAAAAAGCAGCAGCCCCGAGGTTTCACGGTCGAGGCGGTGAACGGTGTGCACCGTATATTTGCGGTTCTGACGCCTCACGTACTCGTCGAGTATGCCTTTCACGGTCTGTGCACGGCTCCCGGGCACGGCATTTGTCAGTATGCCGCCCGCTTTCTCCACCACGATGATGAAAGCGTCCTCATAGACCAGCTTGACCCATTTGCTCTGGAAGCTGTGCTTCTGACGGCGCGAACAGATTTGGACAAGCATCCCCGGACGAAGCGGCGTGTTGAACTGGGTGGTTATTTTCTGGTCAACATAGACCATGCGCTGGGCAAGCAGCTCTTTGGCTTTCGTGCGCGAAATGCCTGGGATGTTGGTCATCAGGAACGTGAGCAGTTCGCTCTCCTGCTGCACAGGATAGTCAGTGTATTTATTAGAAACTTTTTGGTCGTGATAGGTAGGCATGGAGGAATTGAGAATTGAGAATTGAGAATTGAGAATTGAGAATTGGGAATTGGGTTAACTGCGGCGTTCAAGCAGGACGACGTTCTCCACATGCTGGGTGTGGGGGAACATATCAACGGGCTGCACGGCTGTCACCTTGTAGTCGGCATCCAGCAGATTGAGGTCGCGGGCCTGAGTGGCAGGATTGCAGCTCACATAGACAATGCGACGTGGGGCGGCAAACAGGATGGTGTCTATCACGTCCTGATGCATTCCTGCCCTTGGGGGATCGGTGATGATGACATCGGGATGGCCATGCTCGGCAATGAAGTCCTTGTCCAGCAGGTCTTTCATGTCACCTGCATAGAACAGCGTGTTGTCTATGCCATTGATGCGGCTGTTCTCCTTGGCATCCTCGATGGCCTCGGGCACATATTCAATGCCTATGATCTGGCGCGCCTGACGTGCCACGAAGTTTGCAATGGTGCCCGTCCCTGTGTATAAATCATAAACCAGTTCTTTGCCCGTCAGTCCGGCAAACCGGCGTGCCACCGTGTACAGTTCGTATGCCTGTTCTGTGTTGGTCTGATAGAACGATTTGGGGCCGACCTTGAACTTCAGGTTCTCCATCGTTTCGTAAATGAAGTCTGTCCCTTTGAAGCAATGCACCTGCTGGTCACCGAAAGTGTCATTCGCCTTGTGGTTATCCACATACAGCAGCGAAGTGATTTCGGGGAAAGTGTCGGCCAGGCTTTGCATCAAGTTCATGGCCTGCTGGCGTTCCTGGTCGGACTCCATCCGGAACTGCATCAGCACCATCAGTTCGCCCGTGTTGCTGTTGCGCACCATCATGCTGCGCAACAGGCCTGCGTTCTGGCGCAAATCATAGAACGAGAGCTTGTGCTCCAGCGCGTAGTCACGGATAAAATTGCGGATGCGGTTCTGCTGGTCGTCCATCAGGTGGCAAGCCTTGATGTCCAGAATTTTGTCGAAAGCCCCCGTGATGTGGAATCCCACAGCGTCCATCACATCATACTTCACGCCGCTGCTCACTTCGTCCTCAGTCAGCCAGCGCTTGTTAGAGAAGCCAAACTCCAGCTTGTTGCGGTACTCACGTGTTTTCCGACTGCCCAAGATTGGCAACGGCTGGGGCAGTTCCACCTTGCCGATGCGGGTCAGGTTGTCCATCACTTGCTGCTGCTTGGCCTTCAGCTGCTCTTCATATTTCAGGCATTGCCACTTGCAGCCGCCGCACACACCATAGTGCTGGCAGAAAGGTTCGTCGCGCAAGGAAGAAGCCTTGTAGAGTTTCACGGCCACAGCCTCCATGTAGTTGGACTTCTTTTTCTTCACCTGCAAATCGACGATGTCGCCAGGCACGACGTATGGCACAAACACCACTTTGTCATCGACTCTGGCCAAGGACTTTCCCTCAGCTGCAACAGCAGTAATCTCCACTTGTTCCAGCAGTGGCAGTTTCTTCTTATTTCTCATTAATGCGTTTTTACGTTTTTTGGGGAGAATTTTCAATTTTCAATTCTCAATTCTCAATTCCTACTCTGAGGAATGATGGTCTGCAACTCAGCCTCTTCCTTCCGAAGCTCCACATGGCGCAGGGGAAAGGGCAAAAGGCAGTCGGCCAGCACAATGCTCTGCAGATAATTGACGACTAAGAGGCAGCCCAGAAACATCAGGTTGAGGTGACCAGGCAACATCACCTCATCGCCCAGCTGCCGCGAGGTGTCGATTGTATCCCTTATAACCAGAATAGCCACCTGGGGCACCGACAACATGAAGGCTATGAAGCCATAGAAAAACAGACAACAGAGCGTGAGTGAAAAATAAATCTTGAAGTGCTTGGCATAATGCCTGAAGGCCTTTAACGATATTCGAGGATTAAAGGCAAAGGCCAGATTCCTTGCCCCTGCCTTATACACAGATTTCATCCGTTGCGCTCTTACTTCATAGCCTATTTGCTTCACCCTCATCAGGCGAAACATGATGCCTTGCAAAAACAGGAAGGGCAGAATGGCCAATGGCGGCAAGAACGTAAGACAGAGTGCCAACAGCAGCATGACAGGCAGCGTGATGTAGAGGATATAAAAAAAGTGGTCTGACAAAAAGCTGATGGCTTCAGAGATGCTTTTGATGTTCTTTTTCATACAAACTTGACGAATTAACGACCCCGCAAAAGGGACTTTTTCATGTAAACAGAGAGATTTTTATGGAAAAGTGCGGCAAAAGTAGAGTTTTTTCCTTAGATTTGCAAGCTTTTTTAATTATATTAAAGGAATGATGCAAGTTTTACCACAGATAAAATGGGGCTTCATCGGTTGTGGCGAAGTGACGGAAAAGAAAAGCGGCCCTGCTTTCAACATGGTGGAAGGGTCGAAAGTCGTAGCGGTGATGAGCCGCAAAAAGAGCAAGGCACAATCCTATGCACACCGTCATGGCATTGCACGATATTACACCGATGCGCAAGCATTGATTGACGACCCGGAAGTGAATGCCATCTACATCGCCACGCCCCCATCGTCGCACGCCACGTATGCCATCATGGCTATGCGAGCCGAGAAGCCATGCTATGTGGAGAAACCTTTGGCCCGCAGCTACGAGGAGTGTATGCGCGTCATCCGCATTTCTGAACTGACAGGCATTCCGTGCTACGTAGCCTACTACCGACGCTATCTGCCCTACTTCAACAAGGTGAAGGAACTGGCTGGCTCCGGCTTGATTGGCCGGCTGCTTTCTGTACAGGTGCAGTTCCATGTGCCTCCACGTGAACTGGACACAGCCAGCGGTGTAGAAATGCCATGGCGACTGCAGCCCGAAGTGGCTGGTGGTGGCGGCTATTTCTACGATCTGGCCAGCCACCAGCTCGACCTGCTGCAATACATGTTTGGCATCATCATCGAGGCTGAAGGATTCTGCTGCAACATGGGGCACCTCTACAAGGTGGAAGACACGTTCAACGCCTGCTTCCGCTTCGACAGCGGCCTGACTGGTTCTGCCTCCTGGTGTTTCGTGGCCCACGAGTCTGCACGCAAGGACCGCATCCTGCTGGTGGGCGACAAGGGCACCATCACTTTTTCCGTCTTCGACTACAAGCCCATCAAGCTCTACACAGAACAGGGCATTCAGCAATTCGACATTCCCAACCCGCCACACGTGCAGCTGCCACTCATCCAAAACATTGTCCGCACCCTGCAAGGCATCGAAACGTGCGACTGCAACTGTCAAAGTGCCACCCCCACAAACTGGGTGATGGACCGCATACTCGGTAAGTTCTGATAATCAGTATATCGTCTTGAAACAGCTTTCCACTTTCATCCTGTTCGTTCTGTTATGTTGTACCCCAATGGGAGCACAACAGGCTATAGACATGGAAACCTGTTCTGACACATTATTAAATATAATCAACGAACAACCCCAAAAGAAGAAGCCGTTCATTCCTCGCCTGATAAACGGCTTCACAAAATTCTTCATGGGCTGCGATACTAACTACATCACGCCACAGAAATACCAGTTCACCGCCCAGGCCGAACTCAGCTATTGGCACGACTTCTACCACCTGCGCTCCTCGGAGACAGGCAACACGATGAACATCGAATCGGTTCCTTCGCTGGTGTTGGGTGGCTACCTCTTTTGGGGCTTCCTGGGCTATGGCATCGCCTGGAATCTGGGCGACATCGGCAAACCGACAGGACAGACCAATGGCACCTCCATGCGACAGGGACTCACCATCAACACCGCCAGAATCTTTGCCGAGTTATTCACTTACCGTTCAGGGAAATCTGCCCGCATCACCCACCTCACCGATTTCGACTTCAAGAGGCGCGACAACGCCTTCTCGGGACTGGACTCCCACCTGTTCGGAGTGCAAGCCTTCTACATCTTCAACAACCGACACTTCTCGTGGCCAGCAGCTTTCGGTGAAAACGCCGTACAGCGACGCAGCTGCGGCAGCTGGAACCTGGGCTTCCAATACAATCACCAAAGCATTTCGTTTAACGACGCAGAACTGCCAGACTTCCTGAAGTCTGGCATTGACACCACCCTGCTCTTCAACCGCGTTGACTACAACGACTATTCCGTCAGTATCGGCTATTCCTATAACTGGGTGGCACGCCGCAACCTGCTTATTGCCATATCACTGCAACCCTCCATCGGCTACCGCCGTTCCAACATTGAGGAAGCCGATTTTCAGCACAACATACTGAACAACGTATCGACCGACCTCACGACACGGGCATCCATCATTTGGAACAACACAAAATGCTTCACAGGACTGGTGCTCGAACTCCACACCTATTCATACCGCAAGGAGAAATTCGGTCTGACCAACACTTACGGCACACTGAAACTGGTCACAGGATTCAACTTTCTGAAGAAACCAGAATACAGAAAGAAAAAGAACAAATAATTGTCAAATCGTAAAATACAACTATGAACTATGGTTTTGTAAAAGTAGCTTCCGCCATACCCAGCCTTCGGGTGGCCGACTGCGACTATAACGAGAAACAAATTGAAAGTCTCGTCTTGCAAGCCGAAGGCAAGGGCGTAGAAGTCATCTGCCTGCCCGAACTTTGCCTGTGTGGATACACCTGTGGCGACCTGTTTGGCCAACAACTGCTGCTCGACAGCTGCGAAGAGGCCCTGTTCCGCCTCATCGACATCACACGCTCCCTGCGCATCATCACCATCGTGGGAATGCCCGTGCAGGTGAATGGTATGTTGCTCAACACAGCAGTGGTTGTTCAGGGGGGGAAACTGCTGGGCGTCGTACCCAAGACCTACCTGCCCAACTACAAGGAGTTCTACGAAAAACGCTGGTTTACATCTGCCCAGGTTGTAGGCAATACAGAATGTCACCTGTGTGGGCAGTCCATACAGGTCAGTGCCAGCCTGTTGTTCCACACCTCCACCTGCTGCTTCGGCATCGAACTGTGTGAAGACGTGTGGGCGCCTGTTCCGCCCAGCTGCCATCTGGCAATGGCCGGTGCAGAAATCATCTTCAACCTGAGCGCATCAAACGAAGTCATTGCCAAGCACCAGTACCTTACCACCCTGCTTGCCCAGCAATCGGCACGCAGCATCTGCGGCTATGTCTATGCTTCATGTGGCTTCGGCGAATCTACCCAGGACCTCGTCTTCGCGGGCAACGCCCTTATTTACGAAAACGGAACCTTGCTGGCACGCAGCAAACGTTTTTCTCTGGACGAACAACTCGTCATCAGCGAAATCGATGTAGAGCGTCTGAACACCGAGCGCCGCGCCAATACAACCTTTGCCGACTGTGTGAGAAACAGCACGGCACACATGACAGACAACCTCCACATCCACACACAGCCCGTCAACCCGACCTACGACTTCCAGCTGACACGCTGGGTGAACCCCCACCCCTTTGTGCCCAGCGGCAAACAGCTGGAAGAACGCTGCGAGGAAATCTTTGCCATACAGACCGAAGCGCTGGCCAAACGCATCCAGCACACATACGCAGAGACCGTGGTGCTCGGCATCAGCGGCGGACTCGACTCCACCTTGGCATTGCTTGTCTGCGTCAAGGCGATGGACCTGTTGCATCGGCCACACACCGACGTGGTGGGCATCACCATGCCGGGCTTTGGCACCACAGGCCGCACCTACCACAATGCCATCAGACTGATGCAGGCACTGGGCATCACCGTCAGAGAAATCAGCATCAAGGCCGCCTGCACCCAGCACTTCAATGACATTGGCCACAACCCAGCCATCCACGATGTAACCTACGAAAACGCACAAGCACGTGAACGCACTCAAATCCTGATGGACGTAGCCAACCAAATGAGAGGTTTTGTCGTGGGTACAGGCGACCTGTCGGAACTGGCCTTGGGCTGGGCAACCTACAACGCCGACCACATGTCGAACTATGGTGTGAATTGTTCCATTCCCAAAACCCTGGTGAAGTACCTCATTTCTTGGGTGGCCTCCACCACCAAAGACATCATCGTCAAGGACACCCTGCTCGACATCATTGACACCCCCATCTCGCCGGAACTCCTGCCTGCCGACAAGGATGACAATATCCAGCAGAAGACTGAAGACTTGGTCGGGCCATACGAGTTGCACGACTTCTTCCTCTACAACTTCATGCGCTTAGGCTTCAGTCCGAAGAAAATCTATTTCCTGGCACAGCAGGCCTTCATCCACCAAGACAACTCCAAACTCGATGCAGCATTTGCCGACAAAGGCAGCACCATCCTGCAAGGCATGGCCGTTGGCACCTACGACGAGCAGACCATTCGCCTCTGGCTCACCACCTTCTGCCACCGCTTCTTCACCCAGCAGTTTAAACGCAGCTGTCTGCCCGATGGCCCCAAGGTGGGTAGCGTCAGCCTTTCGCCACGTGGCGACTGGCGAATGCCCAGCGATGCCAGCTATGCCACTTGGATACGCGAATGTGAATCACTAAAGTAATCTGAGGTGTACGTTTTACAGATAACATTGCAGCGGCGAAAACGCCGAAAGTTTCCCCAATTCAAAGCAGAGCACACTGTATTTTAAACACATACATTTTTTAGTTGAAGCAAAAGTTTTCCAAAGCGGAAAACTTTTGCATTTTTTATAGTACAAAAGTTTGTTCAAAACGAAAATATTGCATAGCTTTGCAGCTGCAAAATTTGCAGTAGAAAACCACAACAATCTTAACAGACAAACACTAACTTTAGAAAGCAGCATGATACAGACTGTAAAAAAGCGTGATGGCCGCATCGTTGGCTACAACGAAGAGAAAATCAAGGCAGCCATCCGCAAAGCGATGCTCCAGACCGAAAAAGGTGAAGACGAGAGCCTCATCCACCGCATTTCAGACCGCATCGGTGCTCAGGGCAAAGAGCAGATGAGCGTGGAGGATATACAGGACATGGTGGAGCTGGAACTGATGAAAAGTCCGCGCAAAGAGGTTGCCAAGAAGTACATAGCCTACCGCGACCAGCGCAGCATTGCCCGCCGGGCCAAGACACGCGATGTGTTCCTCGACATCATCGAGGCCAAGAACAACGACATCACACGCGAAAATGCCAACATGAACGCCGACTCGCCGGCAGGCATGATGATGAAGTTTGCCAGCGAAACCACCAAGCCCTTCGTTGACGACTATCTGCTTTCGCCCGAAATCCGCGAAGCCGTAAGGAATAATTACCTGCACATCCACGACAAGGACTATTACCCCACCAAGTCGCTCACCTGTGTGCAGCACCCATTAGACAACATCCTGAAGTACGGCTTCATTGCCGGACACGGAGAAAGCCGCCCCGCCAAGCGCATCGAGACGGCCAGCGTCATCGCCTGTATCAGCTTGGAAACAGCTCAGAACGAAATGCACGGCGGACAGGCCATCCCTGCCTTCGATTTCTACATGGCTCCCTACGTGCGTACATCTTTTCAGGAAGAAGTGAAGTACATTGAACAGATGACAGGCCAGAACCTGAGCGACCTGTACAATGCACCCATTGACGACTATGTCGTAAAAACGCTCGACGGACTCACAGGCTATGAGCGCGCCAAGCAGCACGCCATCAACCGCACCGTGGGACGTGTGCACCAGGCTATGGAGGCATTCATCCACAACATGAACACCATCCACTCACGCGGAGGCAACCAGGTGGTCTTCTCCAGCATTAACTACGGCACCGACACCAGCGCCGAAGGGCGTTGCGTCATTCGCGAACTGCTGGAATCCACCTACGAGGGCGTGGGCGGAGGAGCCACTGCCATCTTCCCCATACAAATCTGGAAAAAGAAGCGCGGCGTGAGCTACCTCCCCGGCGACCGCAACTACGACCTCTACCGTCTGGCCTGCAAGGTGACGGAACGCCGGTTCTTCCCCAACTTCGTCAATCTGGACGCCACCTACAACCAACACGAGAAGTGGCGTGCCGACGACCCTGAACGCTACAAGTATGAACTGGCTACGATGGGCTGCCGCACCCGTGTCTTTGAAAACCGCTACGGCGAAAAGACCTCCATCGGACGTGGCAACATCTCCTTCTCCACCATCAACATCGTCAAGCTGGCCCTGGAGTGTATGTCCATCGAGGACAAGGAAGCACGCATCAATGCCTTCTTTGCCAAGCTCGACGAAGTGCTGAACATCACAGCCAAGCAGCTGCACGAGCGTTACAAGTTCCAGTCAACAGCTCTGGCCAAGCAGTTCCAGCTGGTTATGTCGAAACTGTGGAACGGCGCCGACGTGCTGAAGGAAAACGACACCATCGCCAGCGTCATCAACCAAGGCACGCTGGGCATTGGCTTCATCGGACTGGCCGAATGTCTCATTGCCCTCATCGGCAAGCACCACGGAGAAAGCGAGGAAGCACAACAGCTGGGGCTGCGCATCGTGACCTACATGCGCGACCAGGTGCAGAAGTTCTGCGAGAAGTACCAGCACAACTACTCCGTGCTCGCCACACCCGCCGAAGGACTGGCCGGCAAGTTCACCAAGCGCGACCGCAAGAAGTTCGGCATCGTGGCCGGTGTCACCGACAAGGACTATTACACCAACTCCAACCACGTGCCTGTGTATTACCACTGCTCACCACGCCACAAGGCAGAGGTTGAAGCGCCCTACCATGAGCTGACTCGCGGTGGTCACATCTTCTATGTGGAGATTGACGGCGATGCCACACACAACCCCGAGGCCATCATGCAGATTGTCGATTTGATGGATGAGTACAACATCGGCTACGGCTCGGTGAACCACAACCGCAACCGCTGTATGCATTGCGGCTATGAGGACGCCAGCGACGACCTGAAGGTATGCCCCAAATGCGGCAGCACCAACATCGACACCCTGCAACGCATCACAGGTTACCTCGTCGGCACCACCGACCGCTGGAACTCCGGCAAGCTGGCCGAACTGAAAGACCGCGTGGTTCATAAATAAAAGAATATCATTATGACCGAAGAAGAGATAAGAGCCGACCTGCGCTACCTCGAACTGCTGGCCCAGTCATACCCCACCATAGCCGATGCAAGCAGCGAAATCATCAACCTGGAGGCCATACTCAACTTGCCCAAACCCACCGAGCACTTCATCAGCGACCCCCATGGCGAAAGCGAAGCCTTCAACCACGTGCTGCGCAACGCCTCGGGCTACATCAAGCGCAAAGTGGAACAATTGTTTGGCGACTCACTAAGCAAGGCTGAAAAGAAGGAACTCTGCACCCTGATTTACTATCCCGAGCAAAAGCTCCGCCTCATCAAGGCCAAACAGCAAAACCTCGACAAGTTCTACACCGTCACCCTCGGCCAGCTCATCAAGGTTTGCCGCGAGGTCTCGGCCAAATACACCCGCTCGAAAATCAGGAAGAAGCTGCCACGGGAGTTCGGCTACGTCATCGAGGAACTGCTGCACGAAACGCCCACAGCGTCCGACAAGAAGTATCAATATTATAATGTACTGATTGACACCATCATCGAGACCCAGCGAGCTGACCACTTCATCATTGCCATCTGCAACCTCATCCAGCGGCTGGCCATTGACCGCCTCCACCTGCTGGGCGACATCTGGGATCGCGGCCCCGGTGCACACCTCATCATGGACACCCTGCTGAACTACGACCACTTCGACATCGTCTGGGGCAACCACGACATCGACTGGTTCGGTGCAGCCGCCGGCAATCGGGCCTGCATCTGCAACGTCCTGCGCCTATCCCTCCGCTATGGCAACATGGCCACACTGGAGGACGGCTACGGCATTAACCTCCTCCCTTTGGCCACCTTTGCCATGGAGACCTACAAGGACGACCCCTGCACCCTCTTCGGTGTGCTGGCAGTGAACACCGAACCCACTTCCAACGACGCTCAACCAGCCCATAATACCCCCTCCGACCAGAAAACGCGCCACCTCATTGCGCAGATGCACAAAGCCATCAGCATCATTCAGTTCAAGGAAGAAGCCCGCATCATCAACCGCCGACCCGAGTTCCACATGGACGACCGCAAACTGCTTGAGGGCATCAACCTGGAGCGAGGCACCTGCACCATTGGCGGCGTTGAATACGCCATGAGCGACACCAACCTGCCCACCCTCAACCCCAGCGACCCCAATGCCCTGACCGAAGAGGAAGAACTGCTGATGCAGAAACTGGAACACTCCTTCCTCACCAGCGAAAAGCTGCAGCATCACGTCGATTGCCTGCTGGCCCACGGCTGCATGTACGCCATTGCCAACAGCAACCTGATGTTCCACGCCTCAGTGCCCCTGAACCAGGACGGCACCCTTCGCGAGGTAACCATCCGTGGCAAGCAATACAAAGGACTGGAACTGATGAAGAAGACAGGCCACCTCGTGCGCGAGGCCTTCAGCCACGACGTGCCGAAAGACAAACGCCTCTTTGCCATCGACTACATCTGGTACCTCTGGTGCGGCCCTGACAGCCCGCTCTTCGACAAGGACAAGATGACCACCTTCGAGCGCTACTTCATCAAGGACAAATCCACCCACACCGAAGCCAAAGGCTACTACTACCAGTACAACAACGACCCCCAAATCATCGACATGATACTCGATGCCTTCGGCGTAGAAGGCCAGCACCGCCACATCATCAACGGCCACGTGCCCGTGCGCACGCTGAAAGGCGAAACACCCATCAAAGCCGACGGCAAACTGCTCGTCATCGACGGCGGTTTCTCCAAAGCCTACCAGCCCAAGACAGGCATCGCGGGCTACACCCTCACCTACCACTCACGCGGGCTGGAACTCGTAGCCCACCAGCCCTTCCGTTCCAGTGCCGAAGCCATCGAGAAAGGCGTGGACATCAAAGGCGTCACCCAGATTGTGGAACTCTCCACCCAACGTATGCTTGTGAAAGACACCGACAAGGGCCGCGTCCTCTCCGCCAAAGTGGCCGACCTGAAAAAACTCCTCTACGCCTACCGCAACGGTTTCATCAAAGAACTCGCCAAATAAACTGTGCCGCACGGTTCTGCCGTGCGGCTCTCCTCTCCCCCTGTGTCCTGTCTCGTGCCGCTCTGCGGCGCGCCCTCTTTTCTTCCCCCTTTCCAGAGCCCCAAACTCATTTTTTTCTCCATTTTTTTGGCCGCTACCGTTTTTTTCCATACCTTTGCAGCCAAGTTCGCGCCGTACATGCCTTATCTGAGGCTGTGAAGGTGGGGACAAGACATAATAAATCAGCGTCTTACAACGCTTTGTTTTTGGTTTCTTGAACCTGAGAAATTCAATACTGCAATCCAAAGACATCGCAGAGTAGATGCTACGGGTAGGTAATATCACTGTCCCGTTAGTGTGCCGAGGATCGTGTATCCTCACGCACACTTTCGGGTGCAAAATAATACCGACGGCGTGAGCGTCATATTCTGTCTGTTTATTTGCAGGGGTTTCTCAGGACCCAAGAGACGGACGGGCAGAGTGAGAGTTCACGCTCTTTTTGTATGCTTAGGTCAACCCCGACCAAAAGTTTTCCCAAATTGAGTTTCAGCTGATTCCAAGCTGCATCCGCCGATACGCACGTATCGCCAAGATGCAGAGAAGAGCAAGACAATGGCAGAGGAATCGCTATCAAAAAATGCCACCGTGAGCCCAGCAGAACTGCATAAGGGCTCTGGCCTTGCCGTAGAAAAAAGGCAACCCCAATGGTACATCGCCGAGTGCAAACCCACCAAGGAACGCGTCATCCGTACCATGCTGAAAAATGCTGAATACGAGGTGTATGTGGCCTCTCAAGCCAAGGAACGGGTCTATGCAAGTCGCAACCGACGCACGACAGAAACAGTCGTCATCCCGGGCAAGGTATTCGTGCGTACCGACGAGAGCAAACTGATGGGCATCATGCTCGGCTACTCCTCTGTCCATCGCTTCATGCTCAACCGCGCACACAAAGACCGTACCTACGCCTTCGTCCCCGACGACCAGATGCAGCAGCTGCAATACGTGCTCGGCCATGCAGAAAATCCCGTTTACTTCACGACAGAAGACCTCAAGGTCAACCAGAGGGTTCGAGTCATGCGCGGTCCGCTGGCCAGCTTCGAAGGCTGGTTCCACGAAAAAGCACACATTTCTTATATAGTAATAAAGATGGAGATGGGCACCAGCCATTACATCTTCACCGAAGTTCCTCTGGAAGACATACAGCCCCTTTAGAAAACGGAATGGAAACCTACCTCCTGTCACTCATTGACGAAATCCGCCACACCAACATGACCGCCACACCAACGAGGGCGATGGCCATGAGCGGCATTCTGCGCACGGCACACAATCTGGGCTATCCAGACCGCCAACGTCTGGAGCAACTCGAGGTTCAGCTCTACGATGACCTCATCTCCCGCTTCCAGAGGGCTGAAACTCATGAAGCTCAGTCCGCCTGGCTCGAAGCGCTCTACGACAATGTGGGCTGCGACAACCTCTTCTACAACATCTTCGACGATGACGAATACGAACTGCTTGAGGCAAAACAGGCAGCCGTCAATGCCCGCTGGCATGACGAACTTTCCGCCTTTGCAGCCGACAACCATTGGGCATCACTTCCGCTTGAAGAGCGACTCCGCCGCCTCCGCCTCTTCTTCCAGGCCGACATCAACACCCTAAGCCACGGCGACGACACCCTGGCCGACAGCCTGTTCGACAAAGCAGCCCGTTGCTTCGACCAATGCAGCAGCGAACTACTCGGCTCAGGCTCCTCATTTTCCGCCGCCCACCTGTCATCCTATTACCACGTCCTCACCCGCATCTATCCAGGCAAACGCAACCCGGCACACACCGCCCGCTACAAGCGGTTCTTCAACCTCTACGGAAGCCTGGAACCTCAGAGCGAAGAAGACCTCTGGCAGACCCGATGGGTCAACCTGCACTACCAATACGCCCCCATGCATCGTGCCGACCGCTACATCCAGCCCCGCTTAGCCATCATCGACGACGAAGCATGTCAGGCCTACCGCCAGAAGTGCTTCCTCTGGTGGGCCGACCTCGATCCCGACGACGACCACAGCATCCAGGACAAACACGAGCAGGACGAAGTGATGAACCAAGTCAACAGCCTCATCCAATCCTGGCTCAAGGCAAAACGCGACGGCAACATCCCTATCCCCCCGGAAAAGGAAGCCACCGCCCTCCTTACCCGCCTCTGTAGCGCAGGCATGACCGTCAGCGAAGGCGACTTCTTCGACACCATCATCCAGCCCGCCTACGCCCTGCTGCCCCGTCTGCCCCAGTCACACCTGAAGACCCACCTCTCCGTCCAGCTCGCCCTCTATACAGACGACAGCCACCTCCTCGAAGAGGCCCAATCCACCCTCTCCACCTGGGACGAAGCCACCCTCCCCCCCGAAGACCACCATCTCCAGGAATATCTGAAGGACAACCAACAATCCCAGCAGCTATACTAAAAGCCGCT
>R20__coassemble_635_pt1 | contig 24293 bp, 19 predicted proteins | sample R20__metabat2_low_PE_030 | metagenome-assembled genome bin R20 | reverse complement strand
GTAAACCAGGTTAGGAATAACAAACAAAACTGTCAACCAAAATCAGTACACAACAGGTAATGAAACATCATGAAAGTTGTCACGCTTCATCATGAAAACTTTCACGCTTCGTCATGAAAGTTTTCCCGTAGGTTTGGGAAAGTTTTCCCGATGAAGCGTGACGGTGAGCGGGAAACTTTGTTGCGGCGCTGACGATGGAGGGCTGCGGCAGGCGCGGGTCTCTCCTTTAGGGAGTTTGCTGGGTTTTTGTTGTCACATTGTCACGCTTTTCTGCATCGTGTTAGGAATCAGCTGTTTGAGGTGTGACAATAAGTGTGACAATAATGACAAAGCGTGACAATAAAAATAGTGGTTTTTGTCACACTTTATTCGTTGTATTTCAGCGGTTTAACATATGTGTGACAATTGTGACAAAAAAAATCAAAAAAAACTCATTTTTGTTTAGTTATTTCTGCATAAAGATGTAAATTTGTGGCGAAAAAGGGGCCAAAACAGCGCTATTTATACAAATAATTTGTACAACTACGGATAAAACGGGGTATTTTGCCTTGTAAAATAACAAACAGAACTGTCGAATGGAGGTTAAAACAGCGAGCCTTAGAACTCTTCTCTTGTATTTTCACCATTTACTTTTCACTTTTACTTAGTTATGAGTATTGCACAGCTGCAAAAGTCGCCGTACCTTTGCAGCGTGAAAAGATTATTTCTTTACTCATAATAATATTTTGTCCGTGCCGTGAGGTACCGCAGCATTTAGAATTACGTAAACCATAAAATGTCAGAGAACAAAGGCCGCTTAATCCTTTCGTGATGAAAAGACTAAGCGGTCTCTCTTTTTCGTGAGAGTAGCACACCTGTGCTACCCGCGCAGTTTGGCGATGCTTTCGGTCAGAGCGGCAATCTTGGTTTCGGCATCGGACTGCTTCTTGCGCTCCAGTTCTACGACCTGGGCGGGGGCGTTCTGCACAAAACGCTCGTTGCTGAGCTTCTTCTGCACACCGATGAGGAAGCCTTGCAGGTGTTTCAGTTCGGCCTCCATCTTCTGGATTTCAGCTTCGGTGTCAATCAGGCTACCCAGCTGTACGGCGTATTCGGTGGTGCCAATCATAAAGGCAGAAGTGCCGTCGCTCTTGGTCTGCACATACTGGATGCTGGTGAGTGTGGCCATCTTCTGAATGATGCTTCCCAGAGATGAGCACTTGGTGACATTGCGGTCATCAGCCTGTGGCATGACTACTTCCAGGGTGAGCGGTTCGCGCTGGACAATGTTCTTGCTCTGGCGCACGGCACGCACGCCGCTGATGATTTGCTTGGCCTCTTCGTACTGGGCGATGAGGGCTGCGTCGGCTGCCGTGGGGGCATCGAGCTGCAGGGTGCTGACCATGATGCTTTCGCCGTCTTTGCGGGGAGCAATGTGCTGGTAGAGTTCCTCGGTGATAAACGGCATGAAGGGGTGGATAATCTTCATCAGCTGCTCGAAGAAACGGAGCGTGGCGGCCAGCGTGTCCTTGTCGATGGGTGCCTGATAGGCTGGCTTTATCATTTCGAGATACCAGCCGGAGAACTCGTCGGTGAAGAGCTTGAAGACAGCCATCAATGCCTCGTTGAGGCGGTACTTGGCGTAGAGGTCGTTAATTTCCACGACGGCAGTCTTGATGACGGCTTCCATCCAGGCGATAGTCTGCGGGTTCTCCTTTGGCTGTTCCAGAGCGTTGTCCACCTGCCAGCCCTTGACAAGACGGAAGGCGTTCCAAATCTTGTTGCAGAAGGCTGCACCCTGCTGACAGAGCTGCTCGTCGAAGAGGATGTCGTTGCCAGCCGGTGCGCTGAGGAGCATACCCATGCGCACGCCGTCGGCGCCGTATTTCTCGATGAGTCCGATGGGGTCGGGCGAATTGCCGAGCGATTTCGACATCTTGCGGCCCAGCTTGTCGCGCACAATACCCGTGAAATAGACGCTGCGGAAAGGCACATCCTTCAGGTATTCCTCGCCGGCCATAATCATGCGGGCTACCCAGAAGAAGATGATGTCGGGCCCCGTCACGAGTACGCTTGTGGGGTAGTAGTATTTGATTTCCTCGTTGCCCGGCTGGTTGATGCCATCGAAAAGGCTGATGGGCCAGAGCCATGAGGAGAACCATGTGTCGAGCGCGTCTTCGTCGCGACGCAGGTCATCCATGGTAATATTTTCGTAGCCAGGCAGTTTCTTGGCCTTTTCAAGAGCCTCTTCGGGTGTGAGTGCTACGACGTAACGCTCTTCCTCGTCCTCTGCCGTGGGCAAGAAATAGGCAGGGATGCGGTGTCCCCACCACAGCTGACGGCTGATGCACCAGTCCTGGATGTTCTCCAGCCAGTTGCGGTAGGTGGTGACATACTTGGTGGGATAGAACTTGATTTCGCCATTGAGCACCGGCGGCAGGGCGATGTCGGCAAAGTGCTTCATGTTGAGGAACCACTGCTTGCAGAGGCGCGGCTCTACGGCTGTGTCCTGATTGCGCTCGCTGTAGCCCACCTTGTTGTCGTAGTCTTCCACCTTCTCCAGCAGACCAGCCTCCTTGAGGTCGATGACGATTTGCTTGCGCACGTCCATGCGGTCCATGCCCACATAGAGGCCTGCGGCTTCGCTGAGTGTGCCGTCGGGGTTGAAGATGTCGATGGTTTCCAGGTTGTGTGCCTTACCCAGGGCGTAGTCGTTCACGTCGTGGGCAGGCGTGACTTTCAGGCAGCCCGTACCGAACTCAATATCCACGTAGCGGTCTTCAATCACGGGGATGACACGCCCTACCAGCGGAACAATCACTTTGTGACCACGCAGCCACTGGTTCTTGGGGTCTTTCGGGTTGATGCACATGGCAGTATCGCCCATGATGGTTTCGGGGCGCGTGGTGGCCACAACTGCATAGTAGCCCTTTGCATCCTTGTGGATGACATTGCCTTCCTTCTCCAAAGCATCAATGGACACCTTTTTGCCAATCGAAGTGAGATTTTCAGGGTCAGCCACATAATACTTCAAATGGAACAGGTGGCTCTTCTCGTCGCGGTAGATAACCTCTTCGGTGGAGAGCACAGTCTGTGCCTTGGGATCCCAGTTGACCATGCGGAGACCACGGTAGATGAGTCCTTTCTCGTAGAGGTCAACAAAGACTTTCAGCACACTCTCGCTGCGCTTTTCGTCCATGGTGAAGGCGGTGCGGTCCCAGTCGCAGCTGGCACCCAGGCGGCGGAGCTGCTTCAGGATGATGCCACCGTGCTCGTCGGTCCAGGCCCAGGCGTGCTTCAGGAACTCCTCGCGGGTGAGGTCGCGCTTCTTGATGCCCTGTTCGGCCAGACGGTTCACCACCTTGGCCTCGGTGGCGATGCTGGCATGGTCCGTGCCCGGCACCCAGAGGGCGTTCTTGCCGTCGATGCGTGCCTTGCGGATGAGGATGTCCTGAATGGTGTTGTTGAGCATGTGTCCCATGTGCAACACACCCGTCACGTTGGGTGGCGGGATTACTATCGTGTATGGCTCGCGGCCATCGGGTTTACTCGCGAAGAGTTTGTGGTCCAGCCAGTATTGGTACCACTTTCCTTCCACTTCCTGTGGACTGTATTTGCTTGCTAATTCCATTGGTTTGTGTGATTTTTGGGAAATTTGGGCGCAAAGGTACAAATTATTTACCATTTACCGTTTACCATTTACCATTTTTCGTAACTTTGTGGCAAAAAATGTAAAGACACGATGGACTACCAGGCTATTATTGACAAATATTATCCCGAGGAAAACGAGTTAAGGCACATCCTGATGGTACATTCACGCAAAGTGGCCGACAAGGCGCTGCAAATTGTCGATAGGCACCCCGAACTGGAGGCCGACCGCCAGTTTGTGGAAGAGGCTGCAATGCTGCACGACATCGGCATCTTCCAGACTGATGCACCAGGCATCTATTGCTTTGGCACTCATCCATATATCTGTCATGGCGTGTTGGGGTCTGAATTGCTGCGGAAGGAGGGATTCCCACGTCACGCTCTGGTGTGCGAAAGGCACACAGGAGCTGGCATTTCGTTGAAGGATATTCAGGCACAGCAGCTGCCCATTCCCCGGCGTGACATGCTACCCGTCAGCATAGAGGAACAGATTGTTTGCTATGCCGACAAGTTCTTCTCGAAAACCAAGCTGGAACGGGAGAAAACCGTAGAGGAAGCCACGCGCAGTCTGCTGAAGTTTAGTGACGAGGGCGTGGAGCGTTTCAAACGCTGGGTGGAACGCTTTGAGTGAAATTATATGGTATTTTAGTTAAAAAACATGATTAGACAAGGTTATTTGCTGGATTATGCGTAATTTTGCACCGTTTTTTGGACTAATCAAGACGTTTTGAAACTTAAACAATATATTCTGACATACGGCCTACTGCTGACGGCAACATTTGCTGTATTTGGTTCTGAAAGAATGGCAACGAACCAACTACGGCATTTCTTTTCGGCTAACAAGCAGACAACAGTTCTGGCGGACACGTCTGAAGTGTCAGATAAGCCGGATGGGGCAGACCTGTCTAATTTGTCCCGAAAGGCGGATAGCCTACAGACAGAACTAAGGGCAGACTCTGTGGCGCGCCTTTCCCAACAGCTGCTGGATTCTTTGGGCATTTCGTCAGACTCCCTGTTCATGGGGAAAGACTCCACAACCCTCTCCCACCTCGATTCCCTGAAAAGCCTCTATGGAAAAAAGGAGAATGCGAACAAAGCAATGCAATGGAACGACTCGATTGCGGCGGCTGAGGACTCAATCAATGCCAGCAAGAAGGAAAGTCCGCTGGAGGCACCTGTGGAATACACGGCATCAGATTCCGTGGTATTTATCATGGGAAAGAAGAATGCCTACCTGTATGGCGATGCCAAAGTGAACTACACGAATATTGAGCTGACTTCGGAACAGATTCAGATGAATATGGACAGTTCGATTGTACATGCCGTGGGTGTGAGGGATTCGCTGGGCAAACTGTCGGGCACACCTATCTTCAAAGAAGGCAGCGATACGTATGAGTCAGAGACAATGTCGTATAACTTCAAGAGCAAAAAAGGCTACATCACCAACGTCTATACGCAGCAGGAGGAAGGCTATCTGACCAGCGAGGAGTCGAAAAAAGGACAAAACGACGAACTCTACCTGCGACACGGACGTTATACAACTTGTGATGAGGAGCACCCGCACTTCTACATTGCCCTGAGCCGTGCAAAGGTGCACACGGGAAAGAGTGTGTTCTCGGGCCCTGCGTGGCTGGTCATCGAGGATGTGCCGCTGCCGCTGGCCATTCCGTTTGCCTATTTCCCCTTCACCAGCAGCTATTCGTCGGGACTCATCATGCCGAGCTACGGCGATGAATCGACACGCGGATTCTACCTGCGCGACGGCGGCTACTACTTTGCCATCAACGACAACATCGATTTAAAGTTAACGGGCGAAATCTACACCAAGGGCTCATGGGGACTGAGTGCACAGACCACGTACAAGAAACGATATAAATATTCCGGCAACCTGTACTTCAACTACCAGGTGACGAAGGAGGGCGAGAAGAACATGCCCGACTACAACGTGGTGAAGAACTTCAAGCTGCAATGGAGCCACCGCCAGGATGCAAAGGCCAGCCCCAACAGCTCGTTCTCGGCCAGCGTGAACTTTGCCACGCAGAGCTACGAAAAGAACAACCTCTCTTCGCTCTACAACCCCACGAGCTATTCGCAGAGCACCCGCACATCGTCCATCAGCTACTCCCACACGTTCCCAAAGATAGGACTGACGTTGTCCTCCTCGTTCAACATCTCGCAGAATATGCGTGACTCCATCATCGCCCTGACCCTGCCCAACCTGAGCATTTCGGTGAGCCGCTTCTATCCCTTCAAGCGCAAGAAGATGTTAGGCAAGGAACGCTGGTACGAGAAGATTTCCATGCAATACACGGGTTCGCTCTCAAACAGCATCAGCACCAAGGAAGACAAGCTGCTGAAGTCGAACCTCATCAAGGACTGGCGAAACGGCATGAAGCACTACATCCCCATCAGCGCAACGTTCACCATCCTGAAATATATCAACGTGACGCCCTCGTTCAACTACACCGAGCGCTGGTACACCCACAAGGTGAACCAGGACTGGGACTACGAGAAGCAGGCCGTCGTGCGCGACACCGTGTATGGCTTCAACCGCGTGTATGACTTCAACACCAGCCTGTCGTTCAACACGAAGATATATGGCTTCTACAAGCCAAGCCGCAAGATTTTCGGCGACAAGATTCAGATGGTGCGCCACGTGATTTCGCCCTCCATCAGCTTCAACTACGCGCCCGACTTCAGCACCTCGAACTGGGGCTACTACGACACCTACACCAAGACCGACCTGAAGGGCAACGTCTCCGTGGTGAACTACTCGCCCTACACGGGCAGCCTCTACGGCGTGCCGGGCACTGGCAAGACGGGCTCGATAGGCATGGACCTGTCGAACAACATCGAAATGAAGGTGAAGTCGGACAAGGACTCCACGGGCGTGAAGAAAATCAGCATCATCGACGAACTGGGAGCCAGCATCTCCTACAACCTGGCCGCCGAGCAGAAGCCCTGGAGCAACCTCAGCACCCGACTCAGGCTGAAGTGGGGCAAGTTCACCTTCAACATGAATGCGCAGTTCAGCACCTACGCCTACGAGTTCGACAAGAACGGCAACGTCATCGAGGGCAACACCACCGAGTGGTCGCACGGACGCTTTGGCCGGTTCCAGGGCATGAGCAAGAACCTCTCCTACACCTTCAACAACCAGAGCTACCGCAAAATCAAGGAAAAGATACTGAAGCTCTTTGGGCGGGGCGAAGACGAAGAGACTGACAAGAAAAAGGCGGGTGAAACCCCTGAAGACACCGAGGCCGAGCCCACAGACGACAAGGGCAAGAAGGGGAAAAAGAAAGGCGGCGAGGGCGAAGGATCGTCGGACGGACTGGATGCCGATGGCTACATGAAGTTCAGCCTGCCCTGGTCGTTCTCCATCTCCTACGGCATCAACATGACGGAAGACCGCTCGGCTGACATCAACATCAAGACGATGCGCTACCCCTTCAAGTTCACCCACAACCTGAACTTCTCGGGCAGTCTGAAGCTGTCGAGCAACTGGAACATCAGCGCCTCGTCGGGCTGGGACTTCACCTACCACAAGCTCTCCATGACAACGGTCAACATCACACGCGACATGCATTGCTTCAACATCTCCTGCGGCCTGGTGTTCGGAAACTACACCTCCTACAACATCACGCTCCGCGCCAACGCCAGCACCCTGACCGACGCCCTGAAGTACGACAAGAAGAGCTCCTACTCAAGCTCCGTCAGATGGTATTAAAACGAAGACAAGAATGGCACGAATACTTTCCATAGACTACGGGCAGAAGCGGACCGGGCTGGCCGCCACCGACCCCCTGCAGATGATTGCAAACGGCCTGTGCACCGTGGAGACCAAACACCTGGAAGCCTATCTGGCCGACTATCTGCAGCACGAGCAGGTGGAGACCATCGTGGTGGGCTATCCACGCCAGACCAACGGGCAGGACTCGGAGAACATGAAGCGCATCACGCCCTTTGTCAACCGCCTGCGAAAGCTCTACCCCGGCATCCCCGTGGTGCTCTACGACGAGCGCTTCACCTCCGTGCTGGCCCACCAGGCCATGCTGGATTCGGGCATCGGACGGAAGGCCCGCCAAAACAAGGCCCTGGTTGACCAGATTTCGGCCACCATCATCCTGCAAGACTACATGGAGAGTCTGCGCTACAAATAGTAAATCATAAAATAGTAAACAGTAAATAGTAAATCGTAAATAAAAATGATATTGCCTATGTACATATTCGGCCAGCCTGTGTTGCGCAAAGTGGCCGAAGAAGTGGAAGAAGACTTCCCGCAGCTGAAAGAACTGATAGAGAACATGTTTGAAACGCTCCGCCGCAGCGAAGGCGTCGGCCTGGCAGCCCCGCAGGTGGGTCTGGCCAAACGCCTGTTCATTGTGGATCTGGACTGCCTGAGCGAAGACCGCCCCGAATACAAGGGCTACCTCAAGACATTCATCAATCCCGAGATTGTGGAGTTTGGCAAGGAAACCAGCTCTTACGAGGAAGGTTGCCTTTCGTTGCCTGGCATCCACGAGAACGTGAAGCGACCAACGCGGGTGCTGGTGAACTACCTTGACGAGAACTTCGAGGAGCATGAAGAATGGTTTGACGACTTCCCTGCACGTGTCATCCAGCACGAATACGACCACCTGGAAGGCAAGATGTTCATCGACCACCTTGGCCCCCTGCGTAAGCAAATGCTCAAGTCGAAGCTTCAGGCCATGTCGAAAGGCAAGTTTGAGGCTTCCTACAAATGCAAGCCCAACCGCTGATAGCGGCACAGAGCACACAGAGAAGACAGAGGACACAGAGAAATGATGCAAAAAAAACACCAGACAGACAGAGCCGACAGAGGGCACAGAGGGATTCTGATGCTCTGTTTTTCCTGTTTGCGGCACCGTCTCTGTGCCCTCTGTCTTCTCTGCGTCCTCTGTGCCCCCGCAGGGGGACAAATCAACACGCAGCGGATGATGGACATCGGTCGGAATGCCCTCTATTTCGACGACTATGTGCTATCCATCCAATACTTCAACCTCGTCATCAACGCCAAGCCATACCTCTACGAACCCTACTTCTACCGTGGCCTGGCCAAATTCTACCTCGACGACTACTCCGGGGCTGAAATGGACTGTACACAAGCCATCAATCGCAATCCTTTCTTTCCCAATAGCTATCAGGTGCGCGGCCTTTCGCGCATCAACCTGGGCAAACTGACTGATGCCATTGCAGACTACACCAAGGTGGTGGACATGGAGCCCGAGAACCAGGCCGCCTGGAATAACCTCACCCTGTGCTACCTGCAGCTCGACAGCCTCGCCCTGGCTGACTCCATATCGGACACGATGATCAGGAAATGGCCCAAGGTGGCCACGGGCTACGGCATCAAGAGCCAGATAAAAATCGCGCAGAAAGACACCATCGCCGCCGAAACGTTCATCGACAAGGCCCTGGAGGCGGACCCCTACAACGTGCCGTCGCTCACCGCCAAGTCGCAGATGCAAATGGCACGTCAGGCATACGACCAGGCCGAAAAGACCATCGACGAGGCCCTGCGCCTGCAGCCCAAGCACAGCGGAAACTACATCAATCGCGCCCTCTGCCGCTTCCACCAGGACAACTACCGGGGGGCCATGCAGGACTACGACCAGGCGCTCAGCATCGACTCGCTGAGCTTCATCGGCCACTACAACCGAGGATTGCTTCGTGCCAACGTGGGCGAAGACAACCTGGCTATCGAGGATTTCAACTTCATCATCCAGAAGCACCCCGACGACATGATGGCCATCTTTAACCGGGCCACCCTCCTGGAGAACACAGGCGACTACCAAGGAGCTATACGCGACTACACCACCGTCATCCAGGAATACCCCAAGTTCCTTTACGGCTATGAGCGCCGCGCAGCAGCACGCCGCAAAGTGGGCGATACACGCGGAGCCGTGAAGGACGAAGAACACGTGCTGAAAGAGCAGATTGCCCACCGCTACGGCTACTCCACCCCAACTTCGCGACAGAAAAACAAGACCCGCAAGCAGTCGGAACGTGACATCGACGATTACCAGAGCCTTGTGGTGGCCGACGACGAAGAGGCACCCAAGCAATACACCAGCGAAATCCGGGGCAAGGTGCAGAACCGCGATGTGGAGACCACGCTCATCAGGCCCCTCGCGCACACGCAAAAAATATATAATGAGCTGGAGCCCGACAGCGCCCTCACCTACTTCAACCTGGCATACGACCAGGCACAGCAGGGAAAGCTGCAGGAAGCCATCCAGAACCTCGACAAGGCCATCGGCCTGAACGCCAACTTTGCCGAAGCCTACTACAACCGGGGACTGCTCCGCCTGCTGAACGACCAGGCCGAAGCTGCCATATTCGACCTGAGCAAAGCCGGCGAACTGGGCATCCACCAGGCATACAACATCATCAAGAAGAATCAGCGGAAACGGATTAAGAGTACAAGTGTCTCGACGAAGTAGCACATGTGTGCCGCAAGAGTAGCACAGGTGTGCCGCAAGAGTGGCACAGGTGCGCCGCAAGAGTAGCACAGGTGCGCTACCGAAGTGGCACAGGTGCGCTACTCATTCAGCCCAAACAGCCCATTCTGCCCATAAAACAGACATCCCTCTGCCCCATCTCACATTTTTTCTCCAAATTCTTAACCAACATATTACAAAAAATCATTACCTTTGCAGCTGTTTTGCATACGAAGAAACATTAAGAAACACACTTATATGATTAAGATTACATTTCCAGACCAGTCGGTGCGCGAATACGAAGCGGGTGTGACGGGTCTGCAGATTGCGGAGAGCATCAGCCAAAGGCTGGCACAGGAGTGCATTGCCTGTGGCATCAATGGAGTGACAACCGAACTGAACCGTCCCATCACGGAGGATGCCACCATCAACCTCTACAAATTTGATGATGCAGAGGGCAAGCATGCCTTCTGGCACACTTCAGCTCACTTGATGGCCGAGGCTATCGAGCAGTTGTGGCCTGGCACACAGTTCGGCATTGGTCCTGCCATCGAGAATGGCTTCTACTACGATGTGATGCCGCCCGAGGGCGTGAAGCTCAGCGATGCCGACTTCCCGAAGATTGAGAAGCGGATGCAGGAACTGGTGCAGAAGAACGAGCCACTCATCCGCAAGGACATCGCCAAGCAGGACGTACTGGAGCTGTTTGCTTCGAAAGGTCAGACCTACAAGAACGAACTGATTGCCGAATTGGAGGATGGACATATCACGACCTATACGCAGGGCGAATACATCGACCTCTGCAAGGGGCCACACCTCGTGTCAACTGGTGCAATCAAGGCATTCAAGCTGCTTAGTCTGGCTGCCGCCTATTGGCGCGGCGACGAAAAGCGCCCCATGATGACACGCATCTACGGCATCTCATTTCCCAAGAAAAAGCTGCTCGATGAATATCTTGTGGCTCTGGAAGAGGCTAAGAAGCGCGACCACCGCAAGATCGGAAAGGAAATGGAACTCTTCATGTTCTCCGAGCGCGTAGGCAAAGGCCTGCCCATGTGGTTACCTAAGGGTACAGCTGTGCGCATCCGTCTGCAGGACTTCCTGCGCAAGATCCAGAAGCGCTACGGCTATCAGGAGGTCATCACCCCGCATATTGGCGGCAAGAACCTCTACGTCACTTCCGGTCACTACGCACACTACGGCAAGGACTCCTTCCAGCCCATCCAGACACCTGAAGAGGGCGAAGAATACCTGCTGAAACCCATGAACTGCCCGCACCATTGCGAAATATTTGCATGGCAGCCACGCAGTTACAAGGACCTGCCTTTCCGCTGCGCTGAGTTCGGCACAGTCTATCGCTATGAACAGTCGGGTGAACTTCACGGACTGACCCGTGTGCGCTCGTTCACGCAGGACGATGCCCACATCTTCTGCCGTCCCGACCAGGTGAAGGATGAGTTCCTCCGCGTGATGGACATCATCAACATCATCTTCAAGGCACTCGACTTCAAGGAATACGAAGCACAGATTTCACTCCGTGACCCCGAAGACAAGGAAAAGTACATCGGTTCGGACGAAGTTTGGGAACAGGCACAGAACGCCATCATTGAGGCTTGTAAGGAAAAGGGACTCAACACCCGCACCGAACTGGGCGAAGCAGCCTTCTACGGCCCCAAGCTCGACTTCATGATCAAGGACGCCCTGGGCCGCCGCTGGCAGCTGGGCACTATTCAGGTGGACTACAACCTGCCCGAGCGCTTCCAGCTGGAATACACAGGTTCTGACAATCAGAAGCATCGCCCTGTGATGATTCACCGTGCACCGTTTGGCTCCATGGAACGCTTCATCGCCGTGCTCATCGAGCACACAGCCGGCCACTTCCCACTCTGGCTGACTCCTGACCAAGCCGTCGTGCTGCCCATTTCGGAGAAGCACAACGACTATGCCAAGAAGGTCATGGAAATGCTGAACATACAGGACGTGCGTACCATCATCGACGAGCGTAACGAAAAGGTTAGCCGAAAGATACGCGATAACGAAATGAAGCACATCCCTTACCTGCTCATCGTGGGTGACAAAGAAGCCGCAGATGGCACCGTAAATGTGCGAAAACAGGGTACTCAGCAGCAAGAAACCATGAAAATTGAGGATTTTGCAAAGAAAATTCAAGAAGAAGTGTGTCAAATGACAGAAAATTTCTAACTTTGCACCGCAATTGTGTGGACGTTACGTCCCTGAACGAGTTGCACTTAACAATGAAACTTAAACAATCATACCGGAAAAGACAAAGCCACACGAATGAAGGGCGACAGTAAAAACCAAAAACAACAGCTCCGCGTCAACGAGCAAATTCGTGCACGCGAGGTGAGAATTGTAGGTGACGACATTGAGTCCACCGTCATGCCAACCAAAGACGCACTCCGCCTTGCAGAAGAACGAGAAGTCGATCTTGTAGAAATTTCTCCAACGGCCAATCCTCCAGTATGCAGATTGATAGACTACTCCAAGTACCTCTATCAGCAGAAGAAAAAGGCCAAGGAAATCAAGGCTAAACAAACAAAAGTTGAAGTTAAGGAAATTCGTTTCGGACCACAGACGGGTGAAGCTGACTATGCTTTCAAACTGAAGCATGCACAGGAATTCCTCACCGACGGCAACAAAGTAAAGGCCTACGTCTTCTTCAAAGGACGCTCCATCGTCTTCAAAGAACAGGGAGAAGTGCTGCTGTTGCGCTTTGCCAACGACCTGGAAGACCTGGCTAAGGTAGAAAGTATGCCAAACCTGGAAGGTAAGCGCATGTTCCTCACTTTGGCACCCAAAAAAGCAGGACAGCCCAAGAAGAGCCAGCAGAAGCGTGACAACGAGGCTGCCGAGGCCCAGGCAAAGATTCAGGTAGAAGCAGCCAAGATGGCTGAAGGCCCCAACCCTAACAGCCCCTTCGCAGGACTGGCCGAAAAGCTGGCAGAAAAAGAAGAATAGAAAAAAGTGCGTAACGCCGTGGTATATGCGTTGCCACTCACATTATTAATAATTAAATAACAAACAAAAAAATGCCAAAAGTTAAAACAAATGCCGCTGCTAAAAAGCGTTTCAAGCTTACTGGTACTGGCAAGATTAAGCGTCAGCACGCTTATCACAGCCACATTCTGACAAAGAAGACCAAGAAGCAGAAGAGAAATCTCGACCACAGTACTATCGTAGTGAAAGCTAACGTTAAGCAGGTTCGCGACCTCCTTTGCCTCCGTTAAGAAAACAGAAGTAAACAGTAAGAAGATTTAACTTAAAAGTTTAACCGAATTGTTAGCTCATCAAGTGTTATAAGAAAAGAGAAAGATTCTTCGTTTCTTACCGCTAACATTCAAAACAACAAAAAACTATGCCAAGATCAGTAAACCACGTTGCATCACGTGCACGCCGCAAGAAGATTCTCAAGCGCGTGAAAGGACAGTTCGGTGCTCGCAAGAACGTGTGGACCGTAGCCAAAAACGCCTATGAAAAAGGTCTCACCTATGCCTACGTAGGCCGCAAGCTCAAGAAGCGCGAATTCCGCGCCCTGTGGATTCAGCGCATCAACGCTGCCGCACGCCTCGAAGGCGTTTCCTACTCAAAGCTCATGGGCGGACTTCACAAGGCCGGCATCGAAATCAACCGCAAGACACTGGCCTACCTTGCAGTCAACAACGCCGAAGCATTCAAGGCCATCGTTGAGAAGGTAAAGTAAGGACAGCACATTCCGCTCCGCCCCACAAAGCGAGAGGAACAACACAATAAGACGAGAGGTAAACCACCCCGGCACGCCGGAGTTTACCTCTCGCCTGTTCTATCGTATGGTGCCGTCACTTCGGTTCGCAGTCGTCCGCAGGCCGCTGCTGCTCCCTGTACTCACGGGGCGAAAGACCATAATAACGAATGAACACACGGCGGAAGTTTGACGCATCGCTGACACCCACGCTCAAGGCTATGTCGGCCAGCGTCCGGTCTGTGGTAAGCAGCAGATGACTGGCCTTCGTCATGCGCCGCTGATTGATGTAGTCCATCACCGTCTGTCCGCAGGCCGCCTTCAGTTTGCGGAACAGCTGGGCACGGCTGACGGCCATCTCGCGGGCAAACACGTCCGCATTGAAATTCTCGTCGTCGATGTGGGCATCCACCACGCGCTCTGCCCGTTGCATGAACAGCCGACGCAGGTCGGGCTGTTCGGCGTCGTCCGTCGGAGGCTGCGAAACCTCCTGGTCGTCCGCCGGAGCAGGAGAGACCACACGGCGCCGCTTAGTCATGAGCCAGAACAGCAACAGCAATCCGCCGACTGCCACCAGACCCATCACCCCCAGGAGCACTCCTCCGCCGTCCTGGCCTGCCGACTGCTCAAACTGCCAGCCGCTGGTGTTGACCAAGGCCGCAGGCTTGGGGTAACAGGTGCTGTCCAGCCTTTCGGCCAGGCCGCCGGGCAGGCTGTCGTCCAGCGTGAAGCGATACAGTCCGTGCTCCGTCCAGGCCAGCACCACGCCCGCCGTGTCGCTCATCAAGCCCACCGTGGCATAGATGGTCGAGTCGGCAGTGGTGACAAAACGTTCCCGCTTCAGGTCGTAGCAATAGAGGTGGTTCCAAGCCCCAATCCACATACGCCCCCTGAGCGTGTCGCAGGTCAGCGCATAGATGCCGGGGAAGGGATGGTGGGACAGCGACGGCACAGGCAAGGCCCTGAACACGCCGTCATCGCCCTCGCGATACAATCCGTCGTGTGTGCCGGCCCACCGCCTGCCCTCCAAGTCCTGAGCCACGGCGTGAACGTCGGGCACGCTGCTGCGGCTGCACCCGGCAAGTACGGCCATCAGGAAGAGCAGGGATAAACGCAACGTCTGTTTCATGGCTGCAAATATACACATTTTCAGTAAAACAAAGCAAAAATCTCACAAATATCACGTCCTGACCGCACTTTTGCTACGGTCAGACCACTCTTCGAGACGCTTTGCCGCCGTCTGCAAAGTCAAAACGCCCTAACTTTGCCGCCAGTTTCACGACGGGCAGCAAGCCGTCGCAATCAAGACAAGTACATGGCAAACGGCACACACATCTTACTCCTGCTCTCCCTCTGCGCCCTCCCTTTGCAGGCCGCACGGCACACCCTCCGCGTGGCGGTCAGCAATCCCTCGTCGCAGCCCAGAACCGATGCCCCCGTGGTCTTCAGCCTGGAGCCGTACAGGGGTACGAGGGCAGCCACCGTGGAGCGCAACGGAAGCCCCCTGCCCTGCCAACTCGACGACATGGACGGCGACTGGCGGCCCGACGAACTGGTCTTCCTCACCGACATCGGTGCCCACGAGAAGCAGACCTTCACCGTCAGCCTCCTCGACCATGCAGCCCCGGCTGACTCCACAGCAAAGACTCCCCAGCGCGTCTTTGCACATCTTTCTATTACCTCCAAGCCCGGCACCGACATCTCGGCCTTCGAGGTCCCGGGCACGAGCAACGTCTTCAACAGCCTCTACCACCACGGAGCCTGCTTCGAGAGCGAACTGGTGGGCTTCCGCCTCTACAGCGACAGCCGCCAGAACGTTGACATCTACGGCAAGCGCCGCCACCAGCTGGAACTGGCCACCACCATGTTCAACTCCACGGCACGCCACCTCTCCCAGGGCTATGGCCACGACGTGCTCTGGAACGGGCAGAGCATCGCCTGCGGCACCCTCCGCGACTGGCACGACGGCCAGGTGCAGCTGGTCAACGACGTGATCCGGCGCGGACAGCGCATCCTGAGCTATGGTCCCCTGCGCACCGTGGTTGAGCTGACCGACTTCGGCTGGCACGGCACACTCTGCTGCCGCACACGCTACACGCTCTATGCTGGCCACCGCGACGTGCAGGTGGAGGCCATCTTCGACGAGCCACTTCCCTCTGGGCAGTTCTTCTGCACTGGCGTACAAAAGGTTGGCTCCACACCACAGGGACAGCTCCGCCCCGACGGCATCGCCGCCTCGTGGGGCACCGACTGGCCCGACTATGGAAAGAAAGACCTTTACCCGCAGCAGGCTGTCGGGCTGGCCGTCTTTGTCCCCACGGAGTATGTGCTCCGGCAGGTTGAGGACAGTCTCAACTACCTCGTCGTGCTCCATGCCCCCGGCCAGACGCACTTCCGCTACTGGCTGGCCTGCTGTGCCGACATGGAGGAAGAGGGCGGCTGCCACTCCGCACAGGCCTGGTTCGACAGCCTCGACCGCTGGCGCGAAACGCTGCTCAGTCCCTTGGAAATCAACATTCAAAACCAATAACCAAACAACTAACAAACAATGAGAAGAACTTTACAAATCATGATTTCGGCTGCCCTCATGCTGGCCTTGGGGGCACATTCGGCTAAAGCAGCTTGCTCCGTCACCAAGGACGACTATGGCAAATCGAAATACGTCTGGGACTTCGGCATCGAGGCCCAGGCCGGTGGCGCAACGTACTATCTTGATGCCAAGGACGGTACGACTTACACCACAAACGACCCCGGATATGGTAGCAAACGCCGCTACTATGCCTGGGCAAAAGTAATTGTAGATGCCAGTCGCAGCATTAAATCGACAGCCGCTCCCGATGGCGACAAGGGCGCAGGCGTCATTCTAGGTGCCGACGGTTCATCAAGTCAAGGCCTCTTAGAATTTTATGCTCCAGTTTCTGGTACGCTTGAACTCTCTGGGAAATATATCTCCAACCTGACCATTATCGACAAGTCCAACAATAATAATACACTGACCACCAGTGGAAGCGCTGTCAGCGTAGTCTCAGGCCATCACATACAGATATATGTGCCCAATACAAAAAAAGCAGGCACCGGCATAGCCACCATGACCCTCACTCCTGCCGACTGGGGTTCTGACGTGGTGGCAGAGGGCACGATGGACTTCTCGGCCACGGAAGTGTTCCAGAGTGCCGACCAGCCAGGCACATCGGGCAGTTTCCAAATCAGTTCCAAGGGCTACAAGAGTGTCAGCGGCACAACTGCCGTCAGCGACGCCCTCATTGCCAAAGCCAATGGCGAAAGTTCTGTCATCATTGATGCCGCAGGCGAGAATCGCGGTCTGAAACTAAGGAGCGGAAGCGAAATTGACTACACGACAACCAAGAACGGCTACCTGACCATTACGTACAACTATAATGCAAGCAACATCACCTGGTACAACAAAGGCACCAACACCACGCTCGGCACCGGCCAAACCACCATCTACCTGCTGGCAGGCCAGCGTGCACAGGGCTGCTGCGCAGCTTCCAAAAACGTCTCCATTAAGAGCATCACATTCATAAGCTCAGTCGAAGTCACCATCAGCGCGGCAGGCTATTCCACCTACGCCAGCATCTGGCCCCTCGACCTCAGTTCGCTACCCGACGGCTTGACGGCCTGGTATGTTTCGGCCACAAGTGGAGATAAAGCCACGCTGGCCCAGGCCACCCAGGCCGTTCCGGCCAAAGAAGGTCTGCTGCTGAAAGGCACAGCAGGTGCCACCTACAGCATCCCCGTCACTTCTCCCGGCACCAGCCTCAGCGGCAATCTGCTGAAGGGCGTGACCGGAGAAACCACCGTCACAACAGGTAACTACATATTTGGATACATCACAAGAAGCGGTGACACTCCGACCGACGTTGGTTTCTACGCCGTGGCCGAGGGCGGTTACTCGCTCGGTGCCAACAAAGCCTACCTCCAGGGCAACGGTTCACAGGCCAAAAGCCGTATGCTCAGCTTCGACTTCGGCGACGATGCAGCAGGCATCTCTGCCACGCCAGCCGACAAGGCCGAAACGGACGGCAGGCTCTACAACCTGAGCGGACAACTGGTGACGGCTGACTACAAGGGCATCGTCATCAAGAACGGAAAAAAGTATTTAAACAAATAAAAACAGAATAACGACAATGAAAAAGACATACATTACCCCATCTCTCCAAGTGACGAGGATGAACACAGAAGTTATGATTTGCGAATCGCCGCTCAATGTCTTCAGCAACAAAGACACCCGCACCGACGGCTTCACCAGCGCAGGCCGGGAACGCGGCGGCTATTCTGACGACGATTCCTACGACTGGTGACATACAAAGACAGATTTAATAATAAGGTTAGTGTTTCGTGCGCCCTCGTCGAGAGATGGGGGCGCACATTGGTTTCCACCCCATCGCCACCGCAGTAGCACAGTTGTGTCGCCGCAGTAACACAACGGTGTCGCTGCAGTAACACAACGGTGTCGCTGCAGTAACACAACGGTGCTACTCCAGCGAGACCCCATTGTGGGGAAAATCTCACAAATCTACCGTTCCGACGGGCATTTTGAGACGAAACACCCACTCTTTGATACGTCTCCACCCACAGCCGAAAGCAAATGTGGCGTAACTTTGCAGCCGAAAACATTTTATTAACCTCAAAAACACACAGACGAACTATGAAAAGGATTTCACTCCGAAAGGTCGTACTCACGGGACTATTGCTCCTGGGGAGCATCGGCCTTGCCGTGGCCAAGACCACACTGACGTTCAGCGGCCTGGTGGAAAGCTCCACCAGCGTGACGCTCACCGCTACGACCGACGGCACCGTGACCGCTCCAACAGAACTGGCCACGCTGATGAGCGGCTACACCGTCAGCTATCCCAACGCCATGACCCTCAATGCCGACGGCTGGCACTTCAGCACCAAGGACAAGGCACTCGTCATCGGCGGTTTCACGGCTGGCGACGTGGTGACCATCACCCTGGCCAAGAACCGCCTGACCACCAACGGCACAAAGACTTCGGACATCGCCACCTGGACCAAGGTGGCACAAGCCGGCGAGGAGTCAACAGCCATGACCCTCACCGGTACCAAGCTCGGTCTCTATACCAAGGACGGCGAGGTCGTCATCGAGCGCATCGAGATTATGTCTGCCAAGGAGGCTGCCGACCAGGAGAGCATCAGCGACCCAAGCATCAGCTGCACCAGCGGCTCGGTGACCATCACGCCGGGCACGTCGAGCAAGGGCAACGCCGTGACGACCTACTATACCACCGACAACACTACGCCGTCGGCCACCAACGGCACGGCAGGCACCTCGTTCACCATCAGCGAACCCACCGTGGTGAAGGTCATCACGCTGAATGGTGCAGCCAAGTCGAATGTGGTCGCAGCTGTCTGCGCCCCCACCGCCCCACGCTCCAAGACCATCGACCTGACGACAATCAACACAGGCGACAAGGTGACGCTCTCATCGACGGGCGTGAAGGCCGTGAACTATGCCTACGCCTACAATTACCTCTCGCAGTTCTATGGCACATTGGCTTTCAGCAACCCCGCAGAGTGGAGCATCGATGCCAACGGCCTGAAGTCGGCTGGTACGAACAACATCTTCGAGATTCCCAACCTGAAGGAGGGCGACCAGGTAAGCGTGACCATCACCAGCGGTCGCCTGCAGCTCTACGGACAGAGCACCAGCAACCACCTCATCGACGGTGCCACGCCCACTGACGGCTACGGCAACATCTCGGCCAAAGCCAGCAGCGAGTATGAGAAAGTAGTGACCATGCTTAGTGACGGCGCGCTGAAGATCTGCACCAAAGAAGCTGCCGTCTGCATCACCAAGATAACCATTACGGAGAAAGAAGAGGAGTCGCACGAAATGCCCGAAACGTGGGCAGCTGCTCCGCAGAACCGCGCCCTTTGGGCCTGCCAGACACCATCGGGCAGCACCTTCGTCAGCTGGCGTGCCCGAAAGACCGACGACAAGAACACATCTTATATATTATATAGGAACGGGAGCCTTTACGGCACCTACACCGACAAGACCAACGTGACCATCGAGGGCACCTCCGGCACCTACGCCACCGACACCTACCGCTTAGAGGTGAAGCAGGGCGAAAGCGTAGATGAGACGCAGACCATGGCCCTGGCCGCCGGCGCCGTGAAGCCCCACTCCTGGCTGCGCATCAAGCTGGCCGACGAACCCACCGTGACCAACACCGGCGTGATGTGGAACAAGGAAGGCGTGGACGACGGCTACCAGGTGCGCTATACGCCCAATGACATGTCCTGCTACGACATGGACGGCGACGGACAGGAGGAACTCATCCTGAAGTGGGAACCCTCCAACGCCCAGGACAACGGCTACTCGGGCTACACGGCCAACGTCTATATCGACTGCTACAAGGTGGACTGGACAAAGCTGGCCGAGGGCACAGACAATACCGTGGCCACCACGTTGATGTGGCGCATCAACCTGGGCCAGAACATCCGCGCCGGGGCACACTACACGATGTTCCTCTGCTACGACTTCGACGGCGACGGCAAGGGCGAGATGATTGTCAAGACCTCGCTCGGCACGAAGGACGGCCTGGGCAACTACGTATTCCAGAAGCGCATCACGGAGCGTGGCCTCGACGTGACCCGTGACTACACCCGTACCGACGATGCCGGCACGGCACAGAAGAGCAACGGCCACATCGGCGTGGGCGAGGAATGGCTCACCGTATTCAACGGCACGACAGGCGCAGAGATGGCCAGCACCGACTTCTATCCGAAGTTCAACGTCGTCAACAGCTGGAACGAACCCGCTGGCTCCGCCAACAAGTACAACAAGGGCACACGCTTCAAGGCCTGCGTGGCCTTCCTCGACGGCGTGCATCCCTCGGCGGTATATAACCGTGGCTACTACTCGCAATCGTTCTTTACGGCCTACAACTGGAACGGCACCAGCCTCTACGAGGTCTGGCGTCACGCCTCCACCACTCCCGGCGAGGGCCTCTACGGCCAGGGCAACCACTCGCTCGTCGTGGATGACTTCGACGGCGACGGCTACGACGAAATCGGAACTGGCCCCGCAGCCCTCGACCACGACGGCACCGTCCTCTGGACCAGCGGCTTCGGCCACGGCGACGCACACCACCTGGGAGACTTCGACCCCGACAACCCCGGACTGGAAATCTACTACGTCAACGAGGAGTATGGCGAGTCGAAAATGAGCACAGCCCTCTTCGATGCCCGCACGGGCAACATCCTCCAGGGCCACAAGCAGTTCGGCATGGACACGGGGCGCGGACTGGCCCTCGACCTGAGCGCCGCCCACCGGGGAGCAGAACTCTTCTCGAAGGGCGACAACGACCAGGCCGGCGAAACCTACCTCATGCAGTATCTCGACGGCACGGGCGACTGGCTGGGCGGCAACGGCAGCTACGCCTGGATGAACGGCTCGCTGGCCAACGGCTACACCACCACCGACGACATGGGCCAAAGCGTCAGCAACGACAAGACCTCCTTCCCCAACTTCCGCATCTACTGGGACGGGGACCTCTGGGACGAGTGGTTCGACAGCCGCCACGTGGACAAGCTGAACGACGAGAGCAGCGAGTTTGAACGCATCTATACCTTCGACTCCCCTTCCCACCCGGCACGCAGCATCAACGGCACCAAGGAGAACCCCAACCTGCAGACCGACCTCTTCGGCGACTGGCGCGAGGAAGTCATCTTCTACGACTACGAAGTGACATCTACCGAGCAGAAGACCGTCTCCTCGAAGAGCATCAACGACGGTGCAGAGTTCACGATGGACTGGGACGTGCGCCAGTACTACCTCACCGTCTTCACCACCACCATCCCGACGGAGCACCGCCTGCCCTGGCTGCGCGACGACCATGCCTACGACATGGCCATAGCCTGGCAGAACATCGGCTACAACCAGCCGCCCCACCTCAGCTACAGCCCCGTGAACGTCTATGGCACGGATGCCGCCCTCAGCGGCGTGACGGCCAGCGTGGGCAGCGACGGCGTGGCCACATTCTCCTCTCGTTACGACCTGGACTTCACTTCGGTGACAGACATCGCAGCATACATCATCCCTGTAGAAAACAACAAGGGTGACCATGTAGAGCCCCAGCAGGTGACAGGCATCATCAAAGCCGGGACGGGACTATTGCTCAAATCGGCCAGTGGCAATGCAGCCACTGTCAGTGTGCCCATTGCGGATGGCGAAGCCACGGCATACGAGGATAATCTGCTTGTTGCCACCACTTACTATATTCCGAGCCTCACCACAGAAGGAGAGAACGGAACAAACTACATACTCAACAACGTTAATGGTGAAACTGGTTTTTACCGGGCAAATGACCAATTTGTCGCTGCCGGCAAGGCATACCTCCAGTTGCCTGACAATACGCAAGCACGTGTCCGCCTCCAGTTCACAAACGATGCCACAACCATCAATGCAGTCCGCAAAGATGCAGAGACTGCACCTACAAACATTTATAATATTGCAGGGCAACGGCTCTCACGCCCTATGCCAGGCATTAACATCTACAACGGAAAAAAGTTTTTTATTAAATAGGAAGAAAACATGAAAAAGCAATATATCACTCCACAGACGGGAATAATGTGCTGCCGCACTGAATCCATTTTAGAACACAGTCTGAACGTCTATTATGATGTCGATGCAACAGGCGATGCCATGAGCAAAGGCAGAGGTGAAATGAATATCCCAGAAGGTTCTGAAAACACTGGGTGGGGAGAACTTTGGTAAAATAAACAAGACTATGAACAGAACAAATCATCGCTTTAGCGCTTTCGTAGAAAGTCATCACTTTAGCGCTTTCGTAGAAAGTCATCGCTTTAGCGCTTTCGTAGAAAGAATCCAGACAACAGCAATCCTTCTGATGCTCCTCGGTAGCACAGGACTGAAGGCACAGACACAGCCCATAGAGGCGACCTTGCACCTGCTTCAGCCAGAATACGGTTTCCCCTACGGCATTCCGACACGCGAAACGGTGAAAGCCGACATTGACCGTGTACTGACTTATTTGGAAGAAACCATGCCCATCGGCACAGAGAATGGACGGCTGAAGCAAGGCCTGTTTCGCCTGACCAGCTACGAGAGCGGCGTGCTCTATGCTGCCGCCGAAGACGCTGGCGAAAGAACAGGAGATGAACGTTACTCACGCTTCGCCAAGGACAGGCTGACCTTCATGGCTGAATTGGCTCCCACCATGTACGACTCAATCCGCAGCAACCGCAACTACGACCGTCAGATGCGCCTAATGATTGCACCGAGCGCACTTGATGATGCCGGTGCCATGTGTGCCGCCTATTGCCGTCTGGCATTGAAAGATAGTGGAGGGAAGATTGTCAATTTGGACAAAAGCCCCTTTCGCTCGGTCATCAAATGCTATATGAATCAGGTGTGGAAGCAGTACCGCATCGGAAACGACAAAATTTTTGCCCGCGTGCGTCCACATTACAACACGGTATGGCTCGATGATATGTATATGGGCATACCGTCGCTGGCTTGGTATGGTACGCTTAGGGGCGACACGGCCTCTGTGCATGATGCTGTTCGTCAGATACGCGCCTTCAAGTCACGAATGTGGGTAGAGCTGCCCACTCTCGGAGACATCCGAAAAGGACTCTTTCGCCACGGCTGGGTGGAAGAGATGAATCCACACCCCTTCTTCCCCTGGGGGCGAGCCAACGGCTGGGCCATCCTCACCATGTGCGAAGTGCTTGATGCCATGCAGCTGAATCATGCCAATTTGGACAACAAAGACTATGCGGAATACGAAGAAGACCATGCCTTCGTTCTCGATCTGTTACGCCAGCATATTGCTGGCCTGTGCAGCCTACAGGACAAAACGGGGCTATGGCACCAGTTGCTCAACGAGCCTTCCAGCTACCTGGAGACATCTGCCACGGCCATCTATGCCTATTGCTTGGCGCACGCCATCTGTGAGGGCTGGATTGACCCTCTGGCCTACGGTGCGCAAACACTGCTGGCATGGGATGCTGTCTCCACACAAATCAACCAGCAGGGGCAGGTAGAAAACACCTGTGTGGGGTCAGGCATGGGCTTCGATGCTGCATTCTATTGTTATCGGCCCGTACATCCGTTGGCAGCTCATGGCTACGGCCCCGTCATTTGGGCCGGCGGCGAAATCATCCGTCTGCTTGACACCACTCATCCCAAGATGAATGATTCAGCCATTCATTTCTACCCCACAGACATCAAGACATCAGCTGCCATCTTTGGCGAAAACAGGAAGTAAGAAATGATTAAAAAATAACTTGCTACGATTAACCGCATTGACTTACGCCGAACTCTAAAAGATTCGCGAATCCCCCAAAAACAAGAACCTTCGGTGCCGTCAGTCACTTTGGGTGGTGCAGAACCTTTAAAAGGTTCTGCGTCAATTTGGGTGGTAAAGTTTGTTTGCCAACAAGACTTTTTG
>R20__coassemble_628_pt1 | contig 24533 bp, 20 predicted proteins | sample R20__metabat2_low_PE_030 | metagenome-assembled genome bin R20 | reverse complement strand
ATGCGCACCTTGTGGTGGTTCTCGTAGCGCTCCTTCAGTCCGCGCAGGATGCTGATGGAGCTGAGCACGTCGGGTTCGCTGACCATGACGGTCTGGAAGCGGCGCTCCAGGGCCTTGTCCTTCTCGAAGTACTTCTGGTACTCGTCGAGGGTCGTGGCGCCGATGCTGCGCAGTTCGCCCCGGGCCAGGGCCGGCTTCAGGATGTTGGCGGCGTCCATGGCGCCCTGCGTCTGGCCTGCGCCCACGAGGGTGTGGATTTCGTCGATGAAGAGGATGATCTGGCCATTGCTCTTGACGACAGCGTTGATGACGCCCTTCAGACGTTCCTCGAATTCGCCCTGGTACTTGGCGCCGGCGATGAGTGCGCCCATGTCGAGGCTGTAGAGCTGCTTGTCCTTCAGGTTGTCGGGCACGTCGCCACGGAGGATACGCCCTGCAAGGCCCTCCACGATGGCTGTCTTGCCGGTGCCCGGCTCGCCGATGAGGATGGGGTTGTTCTTGGTGCGGCGCGAGAGTATCTGCAGGATGCGTCGGATTTCCTCGTCGCGCCCGATGACCGGATCGAGCTTGCCGTTGCGAGCCAGTTCGATGAGGTTGGTGGCATATTTCTGCAGCAGTTCGCGGTCGTCCTGCGGCTGCTGCCCTTGTGTGTTGTAACTGTTGTTGTTCATAATTGTGTTGGGTTTTAGTTTGTTGTCGGCCTGGCAGTAGGCAAGGGGCGTGCCGCCGGCAAAAAAAAGACAGAAAGTCGGTGCTTTCTGCCATTTTGTCGGATGAGGGGGAGAGGCTACAGGGGCTATAAGAGGCTACAGGGGTATAGTAGCTACAGGGGCTACAGTAGCTACAGGGCGCCCAGGATGGCCGCGATGGCGGCCAGGAAGAGGGTTTCGCGGGGGTCGCCCAGCTCGTGCATGTAGAGGAGGTTGGCAGTGCTGGTCTCGCTGACGCTGTAGGTGGGGGTGAGGGCCGAGTAGGCGGTGTTGCCGTCGGCGGCGGTGACGTAGGCCACGGCCGGGAAGAACTGGTGGCCGTAGCCCGAGGCGATGTGCTGGGTGAGCACGTTCTGGCCTTTGGTGGAGGAGCCGATGAGGATGACGTTGTCCGAGCCGAGGGCCTGCTGCAGGCCGCGTATGAGCCATTCTGCGGCGCCCTGGGTGTAGCTGCCGGTGAGGACGAAGACGCGAGAGAGTTCGAGCGAGGTGAGGCTCTGGTCGAAGGCATAGACCTGGTTCTCGGCGGTGTGGCGGCTGTTGTAGAGGGTCTGGGCAAAGGTCTGGCCGCGCTGGCCTGGCGGCACGATGTAGGAGGCCAGGCGGCAGGCGGTGGAGAGGGAGCCGTGGTTGCAGTAGCGCAGGTCGAGCACCAGTTCGGTGGGCTGCTCCTGCAGGAAGTACTGCATGTGCTGGTCGAGCTGCTGCTGGCCGTCGTCGCCGAGGTTGGTGCAGAGCAGGTAGGCTATCCAGGAGCCTTCGTAGAAGAAGAAGTTGCGCAGGGGGAAGGCCTCCTCGGTGACCTGGGCGGAGGCGGGGAGCTGCAGCGTGAGGGTGTCGGTCCAGACGTAGGAGCCGCCCTCGATGGTGTCGATGTGGTGGCAGGTCAGTTCGCGTGCCTCGCCGCTCTTCAGGTTCTTGGTGGCCACGGAGCTGGTGATGCGCGTGCCATCGACGGTGCTGATGAAGAGGCCCCTCTGCAGGCCGCACTGGGCTGCCGGGCTGCCGGGGCAGACGTAGGTGACGAGGGCGAAGGAGCGGCTGGTCTGCTTGGTGGGGTCGGTCAGGATGCTGAGGTCGAGGCCGTAGGTGTCGAGGTGGTTGAAGTAGCCGCGCTCGTGGGGGTCGGTGAGGGCGCTGTCAACGAGGCAGTAGCTCCAGGAGTCGCTCTGGCCGGCGGCTGAGGTGATGGATGAGAAGAACTTGGTGCTGGTCTGGAAGTAGGACTTGTAGTCCTGCTCGGGGATGTTGTCGGCCCAGAGGTAGTAGTCCTGCATCTGCTGGAGCAGCCAGGTGTTGTGCTGGGTGAGGGCTTCGTACTCGTGGCTGCGGTCTTCGCCGCAGGCGGTGAGCAGGATGAGGGGGAGGAGGAGGGAGAGGTGTTTCATGTTCGGGGTTATTCGTGGTGGTAGGGCTCGCCGCGCAGGATGGTCATGGCGCGGTAGAGCTGTTCGGTGAAGAAGAGGCGGACGAGCTGGTGGGAGAAGGTGAGGCGCGAGAGGCTGAGCTGCTCGTGCGCGGCCTGATAGACCTGGGGGGAGAAGCCGTAGGGGCCGCCGATGATGAAGACGAGGCGGCGGGGCACGGTCTGCATCTTGCGGTCCATCCACCGGGCCAGCTCTATGCTGCGCAGCTCCTTGCCGTGCTCGTCGAGCAGGACGACGTGGTCGCCCGGCTGCAGGGCGCGCAGCAGCTGTTCGCCCTCCTGTGCCTTCTGCTGCTCGGGGGTGAGGGCCTGGGTGTGGCGCAGTTCGGGCAGGGTCTGCACGTCGAAGGGGAGGTAGTGGGCGATGCGGCCCGCGTAGTGGCTGATGAGGGCCTGCACGTTGGGGTCGGTGGTCTTGCCTATCTGGAGGAGGAGGGTCTTCATGGGCTGGGTGTGGATGGGTTTATGCGGGCAACATGGCTCAGCGGCTGACGGCCTTGACGCCGTGGACGGTCTGGAGCTTCCTGATGAGCTGCTGCACCTGGCGTGTGTCGTCGGTCATGACGGTGAGGGTGCCGGAGAAGAGGCCGTCGTCGCTGCTCTGGATGCTGATGCCGCGCAGGGTGATGTGGGGTTCCTTGTTGATGATGGAGGTGACGTTGTTGACGATGCCGATGTCGTCGTGGCCCAGGATGTGGAGGCTGACGGGGTACTGGCTGCTGCCCTTTCCGGCCCAGCGGGCCGGCAGGATGCGGTAGGCCATCTGCTGGCGGAGCAGGGGTGCGTTGGGGCAGGTGGTGCGGTGTATCTTGATGCCTCTGCCGGCGGTGACGAAGCCGAAGACGGGGTCGCCGTAGATGGGGTTGCAGCAGCGGGCCAGGGTGTAGTCGATGCCCTTGAGGTTGTCGTCGAGCACGAGGATGTCGGCCTGCTGGTGACGCTCGTCTTCCGTCGGGGTGCGCACGTAGCCGTCGGCGGAGCGGTTCTCGGTGGTGTAGAGCTGGGGATTGGCCTCGCGGTCGAGCTGCTGCTGGTAGTGTTCGACGACGGCTGCGGGGTCGATGGCTCCCTCGCTGACGGCGCGGTAGAAGTCGTTCATCTGGCGGTAGCCCAGGCGCTTGACCATGCGCATGAGGACGGCTTCGTCGGGTGTGATTTTGCGGCTCTTGAACTTGCGCTGGAGGGCTTCCTTGGCGAACTGTGCGTTGCGTGTCTCCTGTTCGTTCAGGCTCTGGCGTATCTTGTTGCGGGCCTTGGTGGTGACGGCGTAGTTCAGCCAGTCGCGCTTGGGCTGCTGGCGGGGGTTAGTGAGGATTTCCACCTGGTCGCCCGTCTGCAGCCGGGTGTGGATGTGGACGTTCTTTCCGTTGACCAGGGCGCCGGTGCAGTGGCAGCCCACGCTGGTGTGGATGTGGAAGGCGAAGTCCAGCACGGTGGCTCCCTTGCGGAGCTTGAAGAGGTCGCCCTTGGGGGTGAAGACGAAGACCTCGTCGCTGTAGAGGTCAACCTTGAACTGGTTCATCAGCTGCTCGCCGCTTGCGGTCTGGTGTTCAAGGGCTGAGCGGATTTCCTTCAACCATTCCTCGAGCTTCTGCCCCGAGTCCTTCACGCCCTTGTATCGCCAGTGGGCGGCCAGTCCGCGCTCTGCCACTTCGTCCATGCGCTCGGTGCGGATCTGTATCTCCACCCAGCGGCCCTCGGGACCCATCACGGTGATGTGGAGGCTTTCGTAGCCGTTGGATTTGGGCACAGAGAGCCAGTCTCGCAGGCGTTTGGGGTTGGGGCGGTACATGTCGGTGACGATGCTGAAGACCTGCCAGCAGTCCTGTTTCTCGCGCTCTGGGGGGCTGTCCAGGATGATGCGTATGGCGAAGAGGTCGTAGATGCCCTCGAACTTGCACTTCTGCTTCTGCATCTTCTGCCAGATGGAGTGTATCGACTTGGTGCGGCCCTTCACGTGGAAGCGGAGGCCGGTCTCCTGCAGGCGCTCCTCGATGGGGCGGATGAAGGCGTCGATGTAGCGGTCGCGCGCGGCGCGTGTCTGCGCGAGCTTATCCTTTATCATGTAGAAGACGTCGGGCTGGAGGTACTTCAGGCTGAGGTCCTCCAGTTCGCGCTTGATGAGGTAGAGGCCCAGCTTGTGGGCCAGGGGGGCGTAGAGCACGCTGGCCTCCTGTGCCACGCGCTGGCGCTCCTCCAGGGTGCCGCGCTCCTTGATTTGGCGCATGAGGCAGACGCGGCTGGCGATGATGACGAAGATGACGCGCATGTCCTCGGCAAAGGAGAGGAGCAGGTCGCGGAAGTTCTCCGTCTCGATGCTGGGGTTCTTCTGATAGACTTCCTGCACGCGCAGGAGGCCGTGGATGATATGTTGCACGTCGGCGCCGAAGTCGCGCTCCACCTGCTCCTGCGTGACGGCTCCCAGGCTGACGCAGTCGTGGAGCAGGACGGCCAGCAGGCTGGCTCGGTTCAGGCCTATTTCCTCGGCCAGGATGACGGCTGTCTGCAGGTCGAACAGGATGGGGTGCAGGCCGAAGGTGTCACGCTGCAGGGTGCCGTCCTCGGCTGCTGTCTGGAGGATTTGGCGGAGGCGCGGCAGGTCGTCGGGCAGGATGACGTCGGCAGCCAGCCCTTGCAAGCGATGCATGGCCTCGCGCAGCTGGGTGCGCTCTGTGTCGGTGAGGGTGTTGAGGGTTTCCATTGTGATGTGTGTTTGGGGTTTGTGTTGGTGTTGTGCGGGTGTGTGTGCTGTTCGTCGCTGTGGTACAGCGACAAAGGCGACAGCGTGGTGCCGGGGTTGCGGCAACGGGGTGTTGCGCGGGCGGCAACGGGGTGCCGGGGGTGCGGCAACGTGGTGTTGCGGTTGCGACAACGTGGTGCTGCGCGGGTGACAACGTGGTGCTACAGGGGCGGCACTGATGTATTGAGGTGCAAAGGTAAGGCAAAAAACAGGAACTCGCCTTGGGCTGGAGGTTAAAAAAACAAAAAGTCGCTGCGGATAGCTACGGTTTGCAGATTTTTTTGTATCTTTGCAGAACGAAATTTGTATCTTTGCAAAACTAAACAGGAACAAGCCTGAAAGAGAGAACGACAAGCTTATGGAAACAACAGTAAAAAAGAGAGGGAAAAGGAAGCTCACCCTCGAAGAAAGGCGGGCCATCAATGCCGCCAAACCCATCAGGAACAAGAGCATGGCTGCCTTTGCAGCCCACCAGGGAGAAGTGTGGGTAAGAGACCCCATGTTACTGCTATAGGCCTGGACTACATCTACAATGAACGATAAACAACAACAACATAACACCTCAACACACACACCATGCTTACACAAGAAGACCGCGACTTCCTGGCCCAGAAGGGCATCAGCGAAGAGAAACTGCAACAGCAGTTAGAGTTTTTCAAAACCGGATTCCCATTCCTGCGCCTGAGCGCTGCCGCTTCGCCCGAAAAGGGCATCACCGTGCCCACCGAAGGGGAACGGGCTATATACCTGCAGACGTGGGACAACTACCTGCAGGGCGCGAGCCGCGTCGTGAAGTTCGTGCCCGCCAGCGGCGCCGCCAGCCGCATGTTCAAGGACCTGTTCGAGTTCCTCGACGGACCGGCTGACAAGCCCGCGACACCGTTCATCGAGCAGTTCTTTGCCCACATCCACTACTTTGCTTTCGCGAAGGAGCTGGATGCCGCCCTCATCGACCGCGAGGGACGGAGCATCGACCAGCTGGTGGAGGCCGGACAGTACAAGACCGTCATCGACTACCTGCTGAACGCCAAGGGCCTCTCCTACGGCAAGCTGCCCAAGGGCCTCCTGCTGTTCCACAACTATCCCAAGGGTCCGCGCACCCCGCTGGAGGAGCACCTCGTGGAGGGCGCACTCTATGCCGGCGGACGCGACGGCAAGGTGAACGTGCACTTCACCGTCAGCCCCGAGCACCGCGAGCTGTTCCAGACGCTCGTGGCCGAGAAGGCGGCTGAATACGCCCAGCAGTACGGCGTGCAGTACGACGTGACCTTCTCCGAGCAGAAGTCCAGCACCGACACCGTGGCGGCCAACCCCGACAATACGCCTTTCCGCACCGACGACGGCAAGATCCTCTTCCGCCCGGGCGGCCACGGCGCGCTCATCGAGAACCTGAACGACCTGGACGCCGACATCATCTTCATCAAGAACATCGACAACGTCGTGCCCGACCGCCTCAAGCCCGAGACCGTGGAGTACAAGCGGCTGCTGGCCGGCGTGCTCGTGAAGAAGCAGCAGCAGGCTTTTGCCTACCTGAAGAAGCTCGATTCGGGCCGCTACACCCACGCCGAGCTGGAGGAGATGATACACTTCCTGCACAACGACCTCTGCCTGCGCAACCCCGAGCTGAAGAACCTGGAGGACGCCGAACTGGCCATCTACCTCAAGAAGAAGCTCAACCGCCCCATGCGCGTGTGCGGCATGGTGAAGAACGTGGGCGAACCCGGCGGCGGCCCCTTCCTGGCCTACAACCCCGACGGCACCATCAGCCTGCAGATTCTGGAGTCCAGCCAGATTGACAAGGGCAATGCCGAGTACGTCAGCATGTTCCAGAGCGGCACACACTTCAACCCCGTTGACCTCGTCTGCGCCGTCCGCAACTACAAGGGCCAGAAGTTCGACCTCACCCAGTATGTTGACCCGCAGACAGGCTTCATCAGCAGCAAGTCGAAGAACGGCAAGGAGCTGAAGGCCCTCGAGCTGCCCGGCCTGTGGAACGGCGCCATGAGCGACTGGAACACCATCTTCGTGGAGGTCAGCCTCGGCACGTTCAACCCCGTGAAGACCGTGAACGACCTGCTGCGCCCACAGCACCAGTAGATGATTAACATTCCTAATTCCATCCCCCTTGGAACAGATACTCCGATACTTCCCCACCCTCACAGCGACTCAAGCCGACCAACTGCGCCAGCTTGAGCCGCTCTACAACGACTGGAACCAGAAGATCAACGTCATCAGCCGCAAGGACATCCAGAACCTCTACGAGCACCACGTGCTCCACTCCCTGGCCCTGGCCAAGCTCATCCAGTTCCAGCCCGGCACCAGCGTGATGGACCTGGGCACCGGCGGCGGCCTGCCCGGCCTGCCCCTGGCCATCCTCATGCCCCAGGTGCAGTTCCACCTCATCGACAGCATCGGCAAGAAAGTGCGCGTGGCACAAGAGATAGCCACCGCCCTCGGCCTGCAGAACGTGCGCACCACCCACAGCCGGGCCGAGGACATCCGGGAGCAGTACGACTTCGTCGTCACACGCGCCACCATGCCCCTGGCCGACCTCATGCGCTGTGCACGCAAGAACATCGCCACCACCCAGCGCAACGCCCTGCCCAACGGCCTGCTCGCCCTGAAGGGAGGCGAACTGGAGGGCGAAATGGCCGGCATGAAGGCGCTCTGCACCGTGTGGGACATCAGCCAGTGGTTCAGCGAGGAATACTTCCAGACAAAGAAAATCGTCCATGTCACAGTTAAGAATTAAAACCTTCACCGTGAACCCCCTGGAGGTGAACTGCTACGTCGTCAGCGACGACACCCGCGAGGCCGTCATCATCGACCCCGGCTGCTTCGCCCGGAGCGAATGGGACGACGTGGCACAGTACATCCGCACGGAGCAGCTCACCCTGCGCCACTGCCTGCTCACCCACGCCCACTTCGACCACATCATGGGCTGCCACTGGGCCGAGCAGGACTTCCACGTGCGCCCGCAGGTGCACACCGACGACGTGCCCCTCTACCAGACCCTCTCCCAGCAGGCCCTGCAGTTCTTCGGCATACGCCTGAAGACCCAGCCCGCCCCCGTGCTGGAGCGATGCCTTAACGAGGGCAGCGAGGTCAGCTTCGGCCACACCACCCTGACAGCCCTCCACACGCCCGGCCACAGCCCGGGCTGCCTCTGCTACCACTGTGCCGACGAAGGCGTCATCTTCACGGGCGACACCCTCTTCTGCGGGAGCATGGGACGCACCGACCTGCCCGGCGGCGACGACACACAGATGAGCCGCTCCCTGCTCCGCCTCAGCCAGCTGCCACAGGACACCGTGGCCTACCCCGGACACGGCCCCCGCACAACCATCGCCAGCGAGCGCCGCTGGATCATCCCCACCTACGGCCGGTAAAGGCCACCACCCTACTGAATGGATACAAGCTACTTACAACAGATAAAACAACGCTACGGCATCGTGGGCAACGCCGAGGGCCTGAACCGCGCCATCGACGTGGCCGTGCAGGTGGCACCCACCGACCTCAGCGTCCTCATCGTGGGCGAAAGCGGCGTGGGCAAGGAGGTGCTGCCCCGCATCATCCACGACCGCTCCACACGCAAGCACAACAAATACTTCGCCATCAACTGCGGCTCCATCCCCGAAGGCACCATCGACAGCGAGCTCTTCGGCCACGCCAGGGGCGCATTCACGGGCGCCATCGGCGAGCGCGAGGGCTACTTCGGCGCAGCCAACGGCGGCACCCTCTTCCTCGACGAGGTGGGCGAACTGCCCCTGGCCACACAGGCACGCCTGCTGCGCGTGCTCGAGACCGGCGAATACATCCGCGTGGGCGAAAACGACGTGAAGAAGACCAACGTGCGCATCGTGGCCGCCACCAACGTGAACATGCAGAAGGCCATCCGCGAAGGCCGCTTCCGCGAGGACCTCTACTACCGCCTCAACGCCATACCCATCAGCCTGCCGCCGCTGAGGGAGCGCGGACGCGACATCGAAATGCTCTTCCGCAAGTTCGCCTACGAAATCACCGAGAAATACCACATGGACGACGTGCGCCTCACCCCGGACGCGCTCGACCTGCTCCTGCGCTACAAGTGGCCGGGCAACATACGCCAGCTGCGCAACATCACGGAGCAAATCTGCGTCATCAGCCGCGAAAGGGAAATCACAGCCGACACGCTGCGCCTCTACGGCGTGACCGACGACACCCGCCCCGGCGGACTCATCTCCTCCGCAGCGGGCTCCACATCGGGCGAGAGCCACACCTACGAGAACGACCGCAAGCAGATTCTGCAGCTCATCACCAGCCTGGGCAAGGAGCTGAAGGAGCTGAAAGACTACGTCTATGGGGCGGCACAGCAGCGGCACGCCCTGCCCGCCCCCGCCAGCTACATCCAGCATGTGGGAGCCGACGGCTCCATCCAGCGCATCAACATGGCGCCAAGCTACCAGGACGATGCCGACATCGCGGAATACCCAGCTGTACCGGACTACCCGGAATACCGCGAGACCACGCCCGCCACGCCCCCAGCCCAGGAGCCCAGCCTCTCCATCCGCGACATGGAGCGCACCAACATCGAGAAGGCCCTGCAGCGCTGCCACGGCAACCGCAAGCGCGCCGCAGCCGAACTGGGCATCAGCGACCGCACGCTCTACCGCAAAATCAAGGAGTTCGGCATCACGCTCCTGCTGGCCTTCGCCATCGCCCTGCCCCTCACCTCGTGCAGCATCAGCTTCAAGTTCACCGGCACCAGCCTGAACTACGACGTGGTGAAGACCATCAGCGTGGACAAGTTCCCCATCCGCTCCAGCTACGTCTGGGCACCGATGGAGGCCATGTTCTACACCACCCTGACCGACAAGTACGCGCAGCGCACGAAGCTCACGGTGCTCAAGCGCAACGGCGACCTGCAGGTGTCGGGCGAAATCGTGGAATACAGCCAGACGAACAAGAGCGTGGCCGCCGACGGCTACTCGGCACAGACGCAGCTGAAGATCACCGTCAACGTGCGCTTCGTCAACAACTCCAACCACACGGAGGACTTCGAGCAGCGCTTCAGCGCCACCGCCGACTACGACTCCAGCCAGCAGCTCAACGCCGTGCAGGAGACGCTGGTGCAGGAGATGATTACCGACATTGTCGATCAGATTTTCAACGCCACCGTGGCAAACTGGTAAGCTCATGTACGATGGACGATGTACGATGTACAATTGGACGATGTACGATGTACAATTGGCCTTGCGGGCGGCTACCATTGAATTAACATTTAGCACAAAATGAACATACAGACCCTCATAGAAGACCCCATACAGCTGACGGAAGAGACGCTGGGCGAGCTGCGCGAACTGGTGGACAAGTATCCTTTCTACCAGACGGCACGCCTGCTCCTGCTGGCCAACCTGTTCCGGCTGCGCCACCCCGACTTCGGGCAGGAACTGCGCCGCAGCAGCATCTTCCTGGCCGACCGCCGCGCCCTGTTCCAGATGGCGGAGGGCGCACAGTACGACCTGCCCGGCACCCACAGCCCGGCGGACAGCATCGAGACGGAGAGCGACGTGAACCGCACGCTCTCGCTCATCGACAACTACCTCACGCAGAACCGCCAGGACACCGCCGCTGCACCCTCGCAGCCCAGCCTGACCGACCTGACTCACGACTACACGGCCTTCCTCGAGACCCTGGACGACCTGCCCCCCGCCCCGTCCGCCGCTCCGCAGGGCGCACCGGCGAGTACGCTGGCCGGCAGCGACCTCATCGACTCGTTCATCCAGCACGCACAGGGCCGCCAGCGGCTGCAGATGCAGGAGCTGGACGCCGACTACAAGTCGCCCGAAATCTCATACGAGCAGGAGGAGGTCTATACCGAAAACATGGTGAACATATACATCAAACAGGGCCGATATAAGGAGGCGGTGGAAATATTACGGCGGATTTGTTTGAACAATCCGAAAAAAAACGCTACCTTTGCAGCCGAAATCCAGCTCCTGGAAGTGATTCTGGGGGAGAAAGGATAGGAAGATGTACTATGTACTATGTACTATGTACTATGTATTCGGCTGGCATTGACGCGTTTACGACGTGGCGACAGCAAGGCGGGAGCCCGTTGGCGGCGACGCGGCACCACGGCGGCACGACTGCAACACCACGGCGGCACGACTGCAACACCACGGCGGCACGACTGCGGCACCACGGTGACGCAGCCACGGAAGCCCGAAGAAAAAACAGAAATAGTTCAATAAAAATTCAATAACAACTATGTACACACTTATCATCGTACTCGTGATTATCGCATCTGTCCTCATGTGCGGTATCGTACTCATTCAGGAGTCGAAGGGCGGCGGCCTGGCCTCCAGCTTCTCGGCTAACAATCAGATCATGGGCGTCCGCAAGACGACGGACTTCCTGGAAAAGGCCACATGGACGCTGGCAGCCTGCATGGTCGTGCTGAGCGTTCTCTCCACGGCCTTCGTTGGCGGCAGCAACGTGGAGGAGGCTCCCATCACCATCACCACCCCTGCCGAGCAGGCCACCGACGCCGGCAACGTGCCATCGTTCCCTGCCACTGGCGGTCAGCAGCAGCAAAAGTAAGGCGGAAGCCTGAACAGCCAAGCGAAGGGCGCCTGGCGCAGAACGCCAGACCACACGACACAGCGGCGAGAAGGGGGTAAGCCCCTGCCTGAAAAGTAAAAGAAAGCCTTGCGGAAAGATTCCGCAAGGCTTTCTTTTTGGATTGCCAAAGGCCACTCGCCCTGAGGCCCGGCGGCCCTGGCAGTCCTGACTGTCCGGTTTACTTGTTCAGCGCAAGGGCCACGTTCACGGCGCAAGCCACGGTGCAACCCACCATCGGGTTGTTGCCGATGCCGAGGAAGCCCATCATCTCCACGTGGGCGGGCACTGAGCTGGAACCGGCGAACTGAGCGTCGCTGTGCATACGGCCCAGCGTGTCGGTCATACCGTAGGAAGCAGGACCGGCGGCCATGTTGTCCGGGTGCAGGGTGCGGCCTGTGCCGCCGCCCGATGCCACAGAGAAGTATGGCTTGCCGGCGAGCACGCGCTCCTTCTTGTAAGTGCCGGCAACGGGGTGCTGGAAGCGTGTGGGGTTCGTGGAGTTGCCTGTGATGCTGACATCGACGTTCTCCTTCCAGAGGATGGCCACGCCCTCGCGCACGTCGTCGGCGCCGTAGCAGTTCACCTTGGCGCGTGGGCCGTCGCTGTATGCCTTGGTCTTCACCACCTTGAGCTCGCCAGTGAAGTAGTCGAACTGGGTCTGCACATAGGTGAAGCCGTTGATGCGGCTGATAATCATGGCGGCGTCCTTGCCCAGACCGTTCAGGATGCAGCGGAGGGGCTTCTTGCGCACCTTGTTGGCCATCTCGGCAATCTTGATGGCGCCTTCGGCAGCGGCGAATGACTCGTGTCCGGCGAGGAAGGCGAAGCACTCTGTCTCTTCGCGGAGCAGACGTGCAGCCAGGTTGCCGTGGCCGATGCCCACCTTGCGGTCGTCAGCCACGCTGCCCGGGATGCAGAATGCCTGCAGGCCGATGCCGATGGCCTCGGCTGCGTCGGCAGCGTTCTTGCAGCCCTTCTTGATGGCGATGGCCGAACCTACGACGTAGGCCCACTTGGCGTTCTCGAAGCAGATGCGCTGTGTTTCTTCGCATGTCATGTATGGGTCGAGACCTGCCTTCTCGCAGATTTCGTTAGCCTCTTCGATAGAGGAAATGCCATTAGCCTGAAGCGCTGCATTAATCTGTGCCATGCGGCGATCTTGGCTTTCAAATTTTACTTCTCGTATCATAGTCTGTTTCCTCCTTTATTCTTTACGTGGGTCAATAGATTTAACAACTCCCTGCTCTGGCTTGGTGCGGCCGTAGGTGCCGGTGACGCTCTTCAGAGCTTCGTTGGCGTCCATGCCCTTCTTCACGGCCTCCATGAATTTGCCCATGTGCACGTACTCGTAGCCACAGACCTCGTTGTCCTCGTCGAGGAACATCTTGGTGATGTAGCCCTCGGTGAGCTGCAGGTAGCGTGTGCCCTTGAGCTTGGTGCCGTAGAGTGTGCCGCACTGGCTGACAAGGCCCTTGCCCAGGTCTTCCAGGCCGGCGCCGATGACGAGTCCGCCCTCTGAGAAGGCCGACTGCGTGCGTCCATAGACGATTTGCAGGAACAGTTCGCGCATGGCGGTGTTGATGGCGTCGCACACGAGGTCGGTGTTCAGCGCCTCCAGGATGGTCTTGCCCGGCAGGATTTCACTGGCCATGGCAGCCGAGTGCGTCATGCCCGAGCAGCCGATGGTCTCCACCAGGCACTCCTCGATGATGCCCTCCTTCACGTTGAGCGAGAGCTTGCAGCAGCCCTGCTGGGGTGCGCACCAGCCGATACCGTGGGTCATGCCCGAAATGTCCTTGATTTCCTTTGCCTGAATCCACTTCCCTTCTTCGGGGATAGGGGCTGGTCCGTGGTTAGGACCTTTGGCAACGCAGCACATTTCCTGTACTTCTTTAGAATAAACCATAATTAGTAATTTGTTTTTAATGAGTGAAAAAATATCGTAGAGTTACGAGTTGTCTTGCTGCGAATGGGCCCGAAACGGACCTTCCGCACCGTATTAGCCGCAAAGATACGTTAATCTGTGAAAATATAAAAGCGTTTTTGAAGTTTTTTTTCGCGGAAAGCCGTAACTTTGCAGCGAAAACGCAAATCGGCGGGGCTGAAGGGGCCAATCTGCCGCACTGTGGTGACAATCGCCCGCCGCCGTGGCGACAGCCGCCCGGCGCCCCGGTGAGAGTTCGCCGCCGCCGTGGTGCTGCGGAAGCGACACCGTGGCGACAGTTCGCCGCCAACCCATCGACAAGAAAAAAATGCTTTCAGGATGAACCGACTCGCAAACTACACATTATTTATATTATGCGCGCTGTCCGTGGCCGCCTGCACGGGCGCGAGCAGCTGGAGCAGCATCTCGTTCAGCAAGGCCAGCGAGGGCGTGAAACTGCGCACGGCTGACCTGAAGGATGTGCCGCAGGACAGCTACCTGACGGAGGACGAGATGGTGTTCGACGTGCAGGTGGACCTGGACTTCATGCAGCCCGAACTGCCCGAGGACTCTGCCGCCTGCGAGGCCATGAACCGCTACATCATCAGCCGCCTGCTGCAGCAGCCCGAGACGGCCACGCAGAAGGAGGCCATCGACGGCTACATCACGCGCATGAAGCGCGACTTCAAGGCGCAGGACTTCATGATGGCCTGCTACGACCACCTCACCGGCACCGCCGAGCTGGGGCCACGGGGCATCATCAACTACACGCTGCACGAGGACTTCTACGGCGGCGGCGCCCACCCCACGCAGAACTACACCGTGGTGCGCTTCCGCTCCGCCGACGGCACGCCCATCGGCCTGTGGGAGGTGTTCAACGACAGCTGCCAGCACACCCTGGAGCAGCTGCTCACCCGGCGCCTGATGGAGCAGCACGAGGTGAAGACCCTGGAGGAGCTGCAGCAGCTGGGCTATCTGGACATGGTCGATATGTTCGTGCCGCAGAACTTCTGGATGCAGCCCGACAGCATCGTCTTCTTCTTCAACCAGTACGACATTGCCCCCTACGCCCTGGGCTGCACCAGCCTGCCCTTCAGCTACGAGGAGCTCAAGCCGTACATGCGGTAGGGGGGGAAACTGAAGCAGGTGCACCAAACGTCGGTGCACCTGCTTCAGTTTTATTGACTTCTCGTCCCTGCCCTCACCGGATGAAGAGCAGTTCGCGGTACTTGGGCAGCGGCCAGGCCTCGTCATCGACGATGATTTCCAGCTTGTCCACGTGGTAGCGGATCTGCTCCAGCAGGGGCGCCACGGTGTCGTGGTAGGCCAGGGCCTTCTCGCGCTCGGTGGGGATGCGGTTGGCGGCCTTGCGGGCGTCGATCATGCGCTCCACATTCTCGATGATGAACGACTCGTGGTCGCTGATGCGCTCGATGATGCTGAGGTTCTCGCGTGAAATCTTCTGCGCCTTTTCGGCTGGGAAAATCTCCATCACCTTGTGCACGTTGTCGATGAGCACGCTCTGGTACTTCGTCACCACGGGTATGATGTGGTTCAGACAGAGGTCGCCGAAGATGCGGCTCTCGATCTGCAGCTTCTTCGTGTAGGTCTCCCACTTGATTTCGTTGCGGGCCTGCAGCTCCAGACGCGTCATCACGTGCTGGCTCTCGAACATGCGCACGCTGGCCTCGTCCAGGTAGCGGTCGAAGATGAGCGGCGCGGAGGTCTCGCAGTCCAGGCCCCTCTTGGCGGCCTCGCGCTTCCATGCCTCGCCGTAGCCATTGCCGTTGAAGATGATGGGGCGGACATATTTAATGTCTTCGCGCACCACGCGCAGGATGGCTGCCTGCTGCTCCACACCCTCGGCCATGAGCTTATCGACACGGGCACGGAAGTTGGTCAGCGCCTCGGCCACAGCGGTGTTCAGCATGAGCATGGCGCTGGCACAGTTGGCCTCGCTGCCTGGTGCACGGAACTCGAAGCGGTTGCCCGTGAAGGCAAAGGGCGAGGTGCGGTTGCGGTCGGTGTTGTCGATGAGCAGTTCGGGTATGGCCGGGATGTCGAGCTTGAAGGCCTTCTTCGAGGCCACGCTGAAGGCATCCTCGTCGTGAGCCTGCTCCACGTGGTCGAGCAGTTCGGTGACGGTGCGTCCCAGGAAGCTGCTGATGATGGCAGGCGGCGCCTCGTTGGCACCCAGGCGGTGGGCGTTGCTGGCCGACATGATGCTGGCCTTCAGGAGGCCGTTATGGTCGAGCACGGCACGCAGCGTCTCCACGGTGAAGGTGACGAAGCGCAGGTTGTCCAGCGCGGTCTTGCCGGGGGCGTGGAGCAGGATGCCGGTGTCGGTGGACAGGCTCCAGTTGTTGTGCTTGCCGCTGCCGTTGATGCCCTTGAAGGGTTTCTCGTGCAGCAGACAGCGGAAGCCGTGCTTGCGTGCCACGCGCTTCATGATGGACATCATCAGCATGTTGTGGTCAACGGCCAGGTTTGTCTCCTCGAAGATGGGGGCCAGCTCAAACTGCCCCGGGGCCACCTCGTTGTGGCGCGTCTTCACGGGGATGCCCAGTTCGAGGGCCTGAATCTCGATGTCGCGCATAAAATTCTCCACCCGCGTGGGGATGGCGCCGAAGTAGTGGTCGTCCATCTGCTGGTTCTTGGCCGAGTCGTGGCCCATCAGCGTGCGCCCGGTCATCACCAGGTCGGGGCGTGCGGCGTAGAGCGCTTCATCCACGAGGAAATACTCCTGCTCCCAGCCCAGGTTGCACTGCACCTTCCTGACGTCGGGATAGAACAGCTGGCAGACTGCCGTCGCTGCGCGGTCCACGGCGTAGAGGGCCTTTTTCAGGGGCACCTTGTAGTCGAGGGCTTCGCCCGTGTAGCTGATGAAAATGGTGGGAATCATCAGCGTGTCGCCCAGGATGAAGACGGGCGAGGTGGGGTCCCAGGCCGTGTAGCCACGGGCCTCGAAGGTGCTGCGGATGCCGCCCGAGGGGAACGAGCTGGCATCGGGCTCCTGCTGCACAAGCAGCTTTCCGCTGAAGTCCTCCACCATGCCGCCCTTGCCGTCGTGCTCCACAAAGCCGTCGTGCTTCTCGGCAGTTCCCTCGGTGAGGGGCTGAAACCAGTGGGTGTAGTGCGTCACGCCGTTCTCCACGGCCCACTGCTTGATGCCCAGGGCCACGGCGTCGGCTATGGCGCGGTCGAAGGGTGCGCCGTTGTCAATCACGTCGCACATCTTCCGATAGACGTCGGCGGGCAGGTATTTGTACATCTTCTGGCGGTTGAAGACGTACTTGCCAAAATATTCAGAAGGGCGCTCCTGGGGAGTCGCCACTTCCACGGGCTGACGCTTAAAGGCCTCGTCAACCACCTGGAGTCGGAGATTTTCTGCCATACAGTTCTTTGGTAAAACAGCCGCGAAGGTAGGCATTTTTTCGCGAACCACAGCAAAAAGACCGTCTTATTGTGTAAAAAATCTAAAAAAAGCACGGTTTCGGTTGGGCGTAACAATATTTTTACTAACTTTGCAGTGCAATTGTCCTGCGTGCACACCAGCCTCTCGCCGCGCACGTTGTTCATTGCCCCATGGACGCATACAAACCAAAAAACATACTACACACCATGAAGGAACTGAAGATAACCGAAGCGGCCCGAAAGGCCATCCGCCGCCTGTTCTCGCAACGCTACAGCGTGAACACCCTGAAGCATGACCCTGAACTGACAGAGATATTCGACAACTTTGCCTACGACGAGGCGCTGAAGCCCACCGAGGGGCCCGTGCTGGAGAAGACACGCGTGATGTGCATCCTGGCCTCCACCATCGGCTGCAGCTCGAAGCTGGAGTTCCGCAACTACGTGGACGCCTGCCTCAACGTGGGCGTGAAGCCCAGGGAAATCCGCGAGGTGGTCTATCAGGCCATGCCCTACGTCGGCTTCAACTACGTCATCGACCTGCTCCCCATCATGAACGAGGTGTTCGAGAACAACGACATCAAGCTGCCGCTCGACCCGCAGAGCACCACCACGCCCGAAGACCGCATGGAGAAAGGCCGACAGTACATGGAGGAAGTCTTCGGCAAGGGCACCGTCGATAACATGTACGAGACCTGCCCCAAGGGACAGGAGCACATCATCGACTACCTGCAGGGCTACTGCTACGGCGACTACTACACCCGCAACGGCATCGACGCGCAGCACCGCGAGCTGATGACCTTCTGCTTCCTGGCCTCGCTGGGCGGATGCCCCAACCAGATGGAGAGCCACGCCGTGGCCAACAAGAACACGGGCACCTCGAAGACCGAAATGGTGGCTGCCGTCACGGCCATGCTGCCCTACATCGGCTTCCCACGCTCGCTGCAGGCACTCAACGCCATCAACAAGGCATACGAACATACTTTCTAAACATAACGCCTGATGCATGATTCACAATGCGTAATTGGCCGGCGCGCAGTTCGCACAGCGCATGGCAGCTACGCATTGTGAATCGTGCATTATGCACCCATAAACACGACAAGACTATGTGTGGAATTGTAGGATACTTAGGCAAGCGCAAAGCTTACCCTGTATTGATTAACGGACTGAAGCGGCTGGAATACCGCGGATACGACAGCGCCGGCGTGGCCATGATAAACGACAAGGGCCAGCTGAATGTGTATAAAACCAAGGGGAAGGTCAGCGACCTGGAGGCATACGCCAAGGACAAGGACCTCACCGGCACGGTGGGCATCGCCCACACCCGATGGGCCACCCACGGCGAGCCCAACTCGGTGAACGCACACCCCCACTTCTCGGCTTCGGGCAACCTGGCCATCATCCACAACGGCATCATCGAGAACTATGCCGTGCTGAAGAAGCAGCTCATCGAGAAAGGGGTGCCCTTCAAGAGCAACACCGACACGGAGGTGCTCATACAGCTCATTGAGTACATCCAGACCAGCCGGCAGACCGACCTGCTCACGGCTGTGCGCATGGCCCTGCACACCGTCATCGGCGCCTACGCCATAGCCGTGCTCGACCGCAACAACCCCGACCAGATCATCGCAGCCCGCAAGAGCAGTCCGCTCGTCGTGGGCATCGGCGACGACGAGTTCTTCCTGGGCAGCGACGCATCGCCCATCATCGAATATACAAAGAAGGTCATCTACCTGGACGACAAGGACATCGCCATCATCCGCCGGGGCGAGGACGTGAAAATAGTGGATTTCTACAACGCGGAACTGAAGCACGACGTGACCGAGGTCGAGCTGGATTTGGCCCAGATCGAGAAGGGCGGCTACCCGCACTTCATGCTCAAGGAAATCAATGAGCAGCCCGACTGCCTGGTGGACTGCATGAGCGGCAGGGTGAACGTGGACGTGAACAACGTGGTGCTCAGTGCCGTCATCGACCACCGCCAGCGTCTGGTGGACGCCCGCCGCTTCATCATCGTGGCCTGCGGCACGTCGTGGCACGCCGGACTCATCGGCAAGCAGCTCATCGAGGACTTCTGCCAGGTGCCCTGCGAGGTGGAGTACGCCTCGGAGTTCCGCTACCGCAACCCGGTGATTAACAGCACCGACGTCGTCATCGCCATCTCGCAGAGCGGCGAGACTGCCGACACGCTGGCCGCCGTGGAGCTGGCCAAGCAGAAGGGCGCGTTCATCTACGGCATCTGCAACGCCATCGGCTCAAGCATCCCCCGTGCCACCCACACCGGCAGCTATATCCACGTGGGGCCGGAAATCGGCGTGGCCTCCACGAAAGCCTTCACCGGCCAGGTCACCGTGCTGACCATGCTGGCCCTGGCCCTGGGCCGCGAGCGCGGCACCATCGACCAGCAGAAGTACGTGAGCCTGTTGCGCGAGCTGCACGACGTGCCCGCAAAGATGAAACTCCTGCTGCAGCAGTGCACCGACAACATCCACGAGATTGCCAAGATATTCACCTACGCCCGCAACTTCCTGTACCTGGGACGCGGCTACAACTACCCCGTGGCGCTGGAAGGCGCGTTGAAACTGAAGGAAATCAGCTACATCCACGCCGAGGGCTACCCTGCCGCCGAGATGAAGCACGGCCCCATCGCCCTCATCGACGAGGAGATGCCCGTCGTGGTGGTCGCTACGAAGAACGTGCTCTACGAGAAAGTGCTCTCGAACATACAGGAGATAAAGGCCCGCCACGCCCGCGTCATCGCCCTGGTGAGCGAAGGTGACGAAACCATCCGCCGCATGGCCGACGCCGTCATCGAGCTGCCGCAGACGCAGGAGTGCCTCGAGCCCCTGCTGGCCACCATCCCCCTGCAGCTGATGGCCTACTTCATCGCCGTCTGCAAAGGCAAGGACGTGGACCAGCCCCGCAACCTGGCCAAGAGCGTGACCGTGGAATAATTTTTACACAGAGAGCACTGAGAAGACAGAGAACACAGAGATAAAAAGAAACGGAACAGCAAATGGAATGTGAATGCATAGCTCATAGACTATTACCTCTGTGTTCTCTGTCTTCTCAGTGCTCTCTGTGCTTTTATTAAGATAAAAGAAATGAGAATCGACATCATCACCGTGCTGCCCGAGCTGATTGAGCCATTCATGCGCGAGAGCATCCTGGGCCGAGCGCAGAAGAAGGGTCTGGCCGAGATACATATCCACAACCTGCGCGACTACACAGCGGACAAGCACCGCCGTGTGGACGATTATCCTTTCGGCGGACAGGCCGGTATGCTGATGCAGTGCCAGCCGATAGACGCCTGCATCAGTGCGCTGAAGGCAGAGCGCGACTACGACGAAATCATCTTCACCGCACCCGACGGCGAGCGCTTCACCCAGCCCGTGGCCAACGAACTGAGCCTGAAGCGGAACATCATCATCCTGTGCGGCCACTACAAGGGCATTGACTACCGCATCCGCGAGCACCTGATTACGCGTGAGATCTCGGTGGGCGACTACGTGCTGACGGGCGGCGAACTGCCGGCAGCCATCATGGCCGACGCCATTGTTCGTGTGCTTCCGGGTGCCATCGGGGACGAGCAGAGCGCTCTGTCGGATTCGTTCCAGGACAACCTCTTGGAGCCGCCCACCTACACCCGCCCGGCGGAGTACCACCCTGTGGACAATCCCGAGGAGACATGGGGCGTGCCCGAAATCCTGCTGTCGGGCCACGAGGCCAAAATCAAGGCGTGGGAGTATGAACAGGCCTTGGCCCGCACCAGGGCGCTGAGGCCCGACCTGCTGGAGGGCTAAGCACCGCCCCGGCGCAGGCCCCTTCTCATTGTTAACGCTTAACTTTCATCATTCATGTTTTTACCAGCCGAATGGCATCCGCAGGCCTTTGTGCAGCTGACATGGCCGCACAGGGAGACTGACTGGGCACCGCTTCTGGACGAGGTGGTGCAGTGCTACGTTGAGATGGCAAGGGAGATTGCCCGCAGGGAGCCTTTGCTCGTGGTGGCAAGGGAAACAGGCACCGCTGCAGAGCAGCTGCGCACGGGACGGGTCAACATGCGGAACGTCACGCTGTTCCGCTGCGACACGAATGACACATGGGCACGCGACCACGGCTTCATCAGCTGTCTCGACGGCGGCCAGCGCTACCTGATGGACTTCCAGTTCAACGGCTGGGGGATGAAGTTTGCCGCGAACCTGGATAACCAGATTAACCGTCGGCTGGCCGAGGCAAAGGCCATCGGGGGCGTTTACTGCCCGCAGCTGGACTTCGTGCTCGAAGGCGGCAGCATCGAGAGCGACGGCGAGGGCACGCTGCTGACGACCTCCAGCTGCCTGTTGGCCCCGAACCGCAACGACCAGCTCCGCAAGGCCGACATCGAGCGGCGGCTCTGCCAGACGCTGGGCGCCAGGCGCGTGCTCTGGCTGGACCACAGCTGGCTGGCCGGCGACGACACCGACGGCCATGTCGATACGGTGGCGCGGCTGTGCAACGCCGAGACCATTGCCTACGTGCAATGTACCAACCCGGCAGACGAGCACTACACGGAGCTTTCCGCCATGGAGGCCGAACTGCGCCAGCTGCGCACCCTGGACGGACGACCCTACCGTCTGGTTCCGCTGCCCATGCCGTCGGCCATCTACGACGAGACGGATGTCGGTGCCGACGGACAGCCCCAGCGGTTGCCTGCCACGTATGCCAATTTCCTGATTGTGAACGGTGCGGTGCTGATGCCGACCTATCGCCAGCCCGCCAACGACACGTTGGCGATGACACGGCTGCAAGGGGCCTTCCCCGACCGCGAGGTGGTGGGCATCGACTGCACGGTGCTCATCCGCCAGCACGGCTCGCTGCACTGCTGCACGATGCAGTACCCTGAGACTGCCAACCGCTAAGAAAGATTCCTGGAATGGTATTTTAACAACGAATTACACGAATTTCACGAATTTTTTTTCGCTGAAATGCCGCTTGGGCGGCAACGAATAGGCCGAATGTCTGCTACATTCGTTGACATTCGGCGCACCGAAGGTGCATTTCAAAACACATTCGTAATATTCGTTTCATTCGTTGTTTCCTGAACCCCCTCTCCCCTACTTCTTTGCCAGCTTCTTCAGTATCTCCAGGTTGCGGCGGCGCAGCTCCTGTGTGCGGCGCAGGTTGTCCTGCAGCACCAGTTCACTGCGCTGGTAAATCTGGTTCATGTGTTCCAGGAAGAAGTTCTGCAGGTTCTGGCCCACATCCACCATGCCCTCCGTCTGGGGGGCGATGCAGGCGAGACCCTGAGGCACCAGTTCGATGTCGATGTCGGTGCCAGCCTCAGCCGGGTCGCCATCGTAGTGTATGGCGCCGGGACGGTTGCGGTGCACGTGCAGCCGCTGGCACTGGAAGGTCTTGATGCGGCTGTTTTCGGGCAAGGTTCCGGCAAAGAGCTGGATGGCGATTTGGGGCGCGTCAATAACGGTAAAGGGCTCGATGATGGTAACATCCATCAGGCCGTCGCGCACAGAGGCACGGGGGGCAATGTAGGCATTGTTGCCATATTGCGAAGCATTGGCACAAGAGATGAGGAAAGCCTGGTACTGACTCTGCTCCTTCCCGTCGATGTAGATTTCGTAAGTATCTGGATTGTAGCTGAGTCCGTTCTTCAGCACATTCTCCATATAGGTGAGCGGACCGCGCCGCCCGGCCTGTGCGAACTTCATGGATATGAACGCGTCGAAGCCCATGCCGCAGGTGCAGAAGAAGGGGTGGTCGCTGATGAGTCCGTAGTCCATCATGAAGAGGTTGCACGCATTGAGCACGCGGATGGCCCCCAGGGGGTCAACCGGGATGTGCAGGTGGCGTGCCAGTCCGTTGCCGCTGCCGGCAGGGATGATGGCCAGGGCCGTCTGGCTGTGGGCCAGGGCACGCGCTGTCTCGTTGACGGTGCCGTCGCCGCCGATGGCACAGACGATATCGACCCCCTGGTTGGCCGCCATGCGGGCAATCTCGGTGGCGTGGCCCATGTATTCCGTGGTCTTAACCTCCCAGCGGAACTGCTGGCGGTCCAGTTCGGTGTCGATGAGGCGCAGAATCTTCTGCTTGCCTCGGGTGCCCGAATGGGGGTTCACGATGAAGATGATGCTTTTCTGCTCTGTCATAAGCGCTGTGTTATGCTGCATACAATATGTCACTAAACGGGTGGCAACGGGGTGCCGCCTGCGCGTCACCGAAGCGTCAGCGACGCGCCACCGTGGTGCTGACGGAGCGACACCGAGGTGCTGCCGGCGCGGCACCGTGGTGTCAACAGAACGTCACCACATTGTCGGTTCTGGGCTGCAAAAGTACAACTTTTTCGTGCAAAAGCACCAAAAGCGGCACTACTTTTTCGCGAAAAGCGATTTTTTTCGCTAAAAACGCTGTCATAAAGCAGTTTTTTTGTACCTTTGCAGCTTGAAACGACATTTGACAAAAAGCACATAACTTAAATATGGGTTTATTACAAGAGAAAATGAGTAAGTATAGAGAGCCGCAGAAGTACATGGCGGCCGGCATCTATCCTTACTTCCGTGAGATTGACAGCCATCAGGACACCGAAGTGCTCATGGGTGGGCACAAGGTGCTGATGTTTGGCTCGAACAGCTACATGGGCCTGACCTACGACCAGCGCATCTGTGAAGCGGCCAAACGGGCGATTGACAAATACGGCACGGGATGTGCCGGCTCGCGTTTCCTCAACGGAACACTCGACCTGCACGTGCAGCTCGAAGGCGAACTCGCCGAGTTCATCGGCAAGGACGAAGCCCTCTGCTACTCCACAGGCTTCAGCGTCAACAGCGGCGTGGTATCATGCGTCACCGGGCGCGGCGACTACATCCTCTGCGACGACCGCGACCACGCCTCCATCGTCGATGGGCGCCGCCTCTCGTTCAGCGAATTCCTGCGCTACAAGCACAACGACATGCAGCACCTGGAAAGCCAGCTCATGCGCTGCAACCCCGAAGCTATCAAGCTCATCGTCACCGACGGCCTCTTCTCCATGGAAGGCGACCTGGCCCGTCTGCCCGAAATCGTGAAGCTGAAGAAGAAGTACAACGCCAGCATCATGGTGGACGAGGCCCACGGCCTGGGCGTGTTCGGACGCCAGGGACGCGGCACCTGCGACCACTTCGGCGTGACCGACGACGTTGACCTCATCATGGGCACCTTCTCCAAGTCGCTCGCCAGCATCGGCGGATTCATTGCCGCCGACAAGGACACCATCAACTGGATACGCCACAACAGCCGCACCTACATCTTCTCGGCATCCAACACCCCGGCCAGCACCGCAGCAGCCCTGGAGGCCCTGCACATCCTGAAGACCGAGCCGGAGCGCCAGCAGAACCTCTGGGACATCACGAACTACGCCCTGGAGCAGTTCAAGCAGGCCGGATTCGAGATTGGCGACAGCGAAAGCCCCATCATCCCGCTCTACGTGCGCGACCCCGAGAAGACCTTCGCCGTCACGGCCCTCGCCTTCAAGAAGGGCGTGTTCATCAACCCCGTCATCCCGCCCGCCTGTGCACCGCAGGACACGCTCGTGCGCGTGGCCCTCATGGCCACCCACACCCGCGAACAGGTGGACCGCGCCGTCAGCATCCTTGTTGACAGCTTCAAGGAACTGGAAATCATGTAACAGCACCCACGCGGAAAACCAGCAGACACCCGTCGCCACAGATTGCACAGCCCACACAC
>R20__coassemble_618_pt1 | contig 24791 bp, 16 predicted proteins | sample R20__metabat2_low_PE_030 | metagenome-assembled genome bin R20 | reverse complement strand
CTATGGAGGGGAACGCCACCCGAAGGGCTCTCACCTTAGAGGGGGAGATACCCCAAAGGGGAGAGGGGGGCTGGACAGGTCTGTCACCTTCGAGTTCAACGAGCGCGGCCACAAGACCTTCCGCGTGCTCGAAATGGACCTGCAGGGCAACGTCCGCACCCTGATTGAAGAGAAGAACGACAAGTATGTAGCCTATTCGCGCAACCTGCGCCGCGACATGCCCTATGGCCGCATCCTCTGGAAGAGCGACCGCGATGGCCATGCACATCTTTATATATATAACAGGAACAACGGAAAGCTGACCCAGATTACAAAGGGCGACTACTGGGTGCGCGATGTACTCCACTACGACATAGACAAGAACGGCAAGGGCTACGTCATCTTCGCCGCCAACGGCATGAACTGCAAGAACATGGGTACGGTGGCATCCAGCCTCGACGGCCCCATCAAGGAGGAAGACCCCTACAACATCCACTACTACCGCATCGACCTCAGCGGCAAGAACCTTGTCTGCCTCACCCCGGAGCGAGGCAACCATAAGGCAACGCTCATAGACCCACCCTATCCATCCCTAAAGGGAGGGGATAAAAAAGATACTAACATAAACTCCGTAACTAAAATAAGCCCCCTCCCTATAGGGAGGGCCGGGGTGGGTCTGCGCCTGGTCGATTCCTACTCTTCCATCAACCAGCCGCCCGTCACCGTACTGCGTTCAGCAACGGACGGAAAAGTCATATCAACACTGGAAACTGCCGACATCACCAGGCTGGAGGCAGAAGGCTGGACAGCTCCCGAAGTCTTCGTGGCACCAGGCCGCGACGGCACGACCGACATGTGGGGCCTCATCCGCCGTCCACGCAACTTCGACCCCAGCAAGAAATATCCCGTCATCGAGTATATCTACTCCGGCCCCGGCGACCAGTACGTGCCCAAGACCTTCACGCCGTGGATATGGACCATGGACGACCTGGCCGAACTGGGCTTCATCGTCGTTCAGCTCGACGCCATGACCACCTCGTTCCGCTCGCTCGACTTCGAGCAGGTATGCTACAAGAACCTCAAGGACGCAGGCTTCCCCGACCGCATAGCCTGGATAAAGGCCGCCGCCCGGAAGTACCCCTACATGGACATCGACCGCATGGGCATCTACGGCTGCTCCGCAGGTGGACAGGAAGCCCTTGGCGCCCTGCTCTTCCACGGCGATTTCTACAAAGTGGGCTATGCAGCCTGCGGCTGCCACGACAACCGCATGGACAAGATCTGGTGGAACGAACAGTGGATGGGCTACCCCATTGACCAGAGCTACCTTGACTGCTCCAATGTGGAACACGCAGGGAACCTGCAGGGCAAGCTCATGCTCCTTGTCGGCGAAATGGACGACAACGTGGACCCCTCCAGCAGCTACCAGGTGGTCAACGCCCTCATCAAGGCCAACAAGGACTTTGAGTTTATCCTCGTCCCCGGAGCCCGCCACACCATGGGCGAAACCTACGGCGAACACAAACGCTACGACTTCTTCGTCAGAAACCTCCTCGGCGTAGAGCCGCCAAGCTGGTCAGACTTGAAATAGTTCTACTAAACGATTGGCACTTCAAGCCTTCATTATGCCACATACCTCCCCTGCTGCAGGAAGTCATCGAACTAAAACTTCTCACGTGAGTGTAGTTGTTAATACCATACTCTGAGTATTTATACAACATTCAAGTTTATATTCCCTGCTCAGTCAAGTCGCTTGGTTTGTCCAAAAATTGTTTGGGTGACACGCCGTACATTGTGCGAAAGCAGCGACTAAAATAGCTGAGGGATGAGAAACCGGTGGCATAACTGATTTCGGTAATAGTCAGATGACCATGGCGCAGCATCTCGGCAGCACGGCGCAGACGGATGGTACGCATAAACTCAGTTGGTTTCTGACCTGTTGCTGACTGTATTTTGCGATAGAAGGTCATACGGCTCATGCACAGATCGCTGGCCAGTTGTTCCACGCTATAGCTGTCGTCGCTCAGGTGATCTTCAACCTTGGAGATGGCAAGTTGCAGCCATTCATCTGTAAACTTAGACTGCTCATGAGGCGACAAACTGCTGGCAGACTGCTTTGCAAATGTCACTTCTTGTGTCATGGCTGCAAGGAACCACTTCCTTTGTCTGTGCATATACCATATATATGTAAGGAGTGCAGAGAGAATGAGGAAAAGCACAACCATCATCCACCATACCCATTGCGGCATACGTTCCACGACATTGTTCGTTTGTGGCTGGCTCCAACGGCCATTGGGGGATGTCTCCTGTAGTTCGATGCTGTAAATGCCCTCTGCTTCGCGGCTCTGCTGACGCAGCGTGTGGCGCACGGGATCATAGAGTCGAATATAGCGGTCGCTGACCAATAACAAACACCCCAGACTGTCAACGTCGAGATGCGTCACGGCATCGCCATATTCATTCGAAGCATAGTCATCGGTAGCGAGTAGTCCATCCTTGTAACTCATCACAGTGCCGAAGATAGTGGCCATCCACAGGGTGCCATCTTCGGTAAAAGTCATGGCCGAGACATCCTTCGTGTCGCTGAGCACCACCGTCTCTTCACCTGCCTTCATTCGGCGGATATCCTTGCCGGTACTGAACCACAATTCGGCCTCAGCCCCTCCACCCCTCTCCAAGAGGCGACGCGGTTTAGCCAAAGCAGTAGGACGAGCAGAGAGTCCACATGATGTTCGAATAGAGTCCGCTATGAAACGTGTCAAAATCTGTCCTTTAAACCACGACTGCTGTTCACTACTACTCAATACGTAGCATCCTCCTAATCCGTCGGCCACCAACTGACGACCTTGCTGGTCAGTCGTCACGCGGCTGAGATTGATACTGTCAGGCCATTGTGTGGTAATCTGTACAAGACGTCCTCCATCGAGACATAGCGTTCCGCCTTCCCATTCCGTGCCCCACAGCCGTCCTTGCTGGTCTTCATGAAGGCGGAAAATGTACTTGTCACCCCCTGGATAGATGTTTTGTAGTTGGCCATCTTCTGAATATTCATAGACTTTCTTGTTGGATGTCAGCCACCAATGGCCGTTTCGGCTGACGATGATGTCATCCACCCGTTTGTCGTCCACCTCTGTCAGCCGACGTATGCTGTAATCCCGCTTGTCCAGCACACATGCCCCGTGAAACGTGCCAATGATGATGAATCGTCCTGTGGCCTCAGCCAAACAAGCCACATCGTTACTCCCCAAAAGGTCAGGGTGCTCTGCGTCACTACGAAACACCAATATCTGCCGCCCATCGTCACGACATACGCCGCCACCCTCCGTGGCATACCAAAGATAGCCTTCAGTATCCTGTATCACCTGCAAGACCCGCTCGGACGAAAGTTGTTCGTGGTTGGGCAATTCAAACCGTACTGGTTGCTGTCCCTTCATGCCAGTCAACACAAAGAAGCTCAACAGTAAGGCTGTTATGTATCGTTTCATGATATCTTCGTCATTTTTTGTGCTGCAAAGATACATTATTTTTTTGACAAATAATCTTCAAGTTACATGTTTATAACTATTTGGGCAAATAGTTCATAGGATAAAGAACGATTTCTTTGTACTTTTGCACCCAGTTACATCATAAACCAAAACGGAGAAACAATGAAAAAGAAATTGATTGCAGTATTACTGACACTATCATTAGCAGTATTCCACACGCAGGCACAACCCATCACAGCGGGACAGCATACCCGAGTTGAGACGGTCTATGGTCCCATTGAGGGCTATCAAGACGGTCGTATTTTCACATTTAAGGGCATCCGCTATGCCAAGGCCGAGCGGTTCATGCCGCCACAGGCTCCCAACAAATTCAAGGAACTGCGGCAATGTAAAGTGTATGGACCACAGGCTCCGCAGAATGAATCGCTGCGCTGGAACGACCGTAACAGTCAGACGGACTACGGTTTCGGCAATCAGTTCGTGACCGAGCCGATGGATGAACAGAATTGTCTGGTGCTCAACGTCTGGACACCTGGCTTGGGCAACCAGAAGCGCCGTCCCGTCTTCGTGTGGATTCACGGTGGCGGCTACACGGGCGGCTCCGGCCATGACCTGCCCTGCTATGAGGGCCGTGCGCTGGCCGAGGCGGGCGACATCGTGGTGGTGAACCTGAATCACCGCCTGAACATTCTTGGCTATGCCGACCTGACAGGACTTGGCGGCAAGTATGCCCAAAGCGTCAACTTAGGCATGCAGGACATCGTGAAGGCTCTGGAATGGGTGCGCGACAATATCGACCGTTTCGGCGGCGACCCAACTGAGGTAACTATCGGCGGACAGTCGGGCGGCGGTGGCAAGGTGTCAACGCTGTTGGCCATGCCTTCGGCCAAAGGTCTGTTCAAACGGGCTATTGTGCAGAGCGGCTCAACCCTGCGCCAGGCACTGCCCGAACAGACACGCCCCTTTGGTATCGCCCTTGCCCAAGAGTTAGGACAGCCAGCCACAGCCGAGGCCGACTTCTCAAAATACACCTACGAAGAACTGAACTACGCTGTCAGCCGTCTGGCTCAGCGCGGCATCCGCAGCGGCTTCTCGCCTGTGGTCGATGGCACAATCCTGCCACAGCATCCCTTCGAGCCGGTGTCACCTGTTTCCAAGGACGTGCCCATGCTCATCGGCACCGACTTCAACGAGTTCACCTTCGACATCAGCCGCAACATGACGTGGACGGAGGCCGAGGCTGCCGTCCGTCAGCGTCAGGGCGACAAGGCCGACCAATTCATTGCAGCCTTCAAGAAAGCCTATCCGAAGGCAGAACCCAAGGAAATGACCTACGTCGATACCGGCTTCCGCGCTGGGGCCGTCCGTCAGGCCGCTGCCAAAGCCGCACAGGGTGGTGCACCTGCCTATCTCTATCTGTTCACATGGAAACCAGAAAGCAATGCCCTTGGTGCCTCGCACGGTATGGAGCTGCCCTTCATGCTCCACAACGTCAGCCTGCAGCGTGAGATGACAGGAGCCTCGCCCGCTGCCTACAAGTTCGAAAAGCTCATCAGCAGCATCTGGCTTGCGTTTATCAAGACGGGCAACCCCAACGTAAAGAGCCTTCCCAAGTGGGAGCCCTACAGCAAGGAAACTGGCGTAACAATGATTCTCGACAACCAATGCGAGCCGCGACAGCACCACGACCGCGAGTTGATGGAGATGAGCCGCAACATTTGGTAAACTACTAATAACTATATTGAAAACTATATGAAAAAAGCAATCTTAACCATCGCCATGACGGCAGGCTGCCTCACGGCAGCGGCACAGACGGAGCCCATCCGTATCGACCTCGGCCAGAAAGGAGCCGTGGTGTCACCCAATCTCTATGGTATCTTTTTCGAGGAAATCAGTCATGCCGGTGACGGTGGACTCTATGCGGAGCTGATTCAGAACCGCGGCTTCGAGGAGCACGTGCTGCCCTCGGGCATGACCTACAGGGACGGCAAGGCATACGCCCCCGATGCCATGAACTATGAGCACCGCAACAACCGCAACTGGAACATTCCCTGGAACATGGATGAAAAGAAGATGACGGGCTGGAAGGTCACGGGCTTGAAGGCCACCGTGAAGGGCGAGGTCGTCGAGGCCAAGACACCACTGCACCAGAACACACCCCACGCCATGCAACTCGACATCAAGAAGGTGCAGCAGGGCGGCAAGGCCGTGCTGGCGAACACGGGCTACTGGGGCATCGGCCTGAAAGTTGGCGAGCGCTACGACTTGCGCTGCTACGTGAAGTCGGCCAACTACAAAGGCACCATCATCGCCCGCCTACAGGACGGCGCAACAGGCCAATCGCTCGGCGCCGTGACGCTCGACAGCCGTCAACTGAAGGACTGGACCGAGTTGACCGCCACGCTGACTGCCGAGGGTACAACTGGCAAGGGCGAACTGGCACTGGAGTTCGACAAGACGGGAACGGTGCTGGTGGATTACGTGTCGCTCTTCCCGCAGGCCACCTTCAAGGGGCACAAGAACGGTCAGCGGGCCGACGTGGCACAGATGCTCGTTGACCTGCATCCGAAGTTCATGCGCTGGCCTGGCGGCTGCATCGTCGAGGGTGCCACGTATGAGAATCGTGTGAAATGGAAAGAGACGCTAGGCGACCCGATGACCCGCCGCGGCGAGTGGGACCTCTGGGGCTACCGCGCCACTTGGGGTATGGGCTACCACGAGTTCCTGCAGTTCTGCGAGGACTTGCAGATGGACGCCATGTTCGTCAATAATGCCGGAATGTCGTGCTCCGTGCGCAACGGCGACTTCGTAAGCAGCAATACCGACATGGATGCTGTCATACAAGACTTCCGCGATGCCATCGACTACGCATTAGCCGACCCTACCAAAAACCACTGGGCCAAGATGCGCGCCGAGGCCGGTCACCCGAAGCCCTTCCCCCTGAAGTATGTCGAAATAGGCAATGAGAACGTGGGGCCGGAGTACGTCACCCACTTCAACTACATCTTCAAGAAGCTGAAGGCCGAATATCCGCAGATTACATTCATCAACACCCTGGGACACACCGACCCGCTGCTGGCACAGATTCCCGGCAACTACATGGTGGATCCCCACTGGTATCGCGACCCCAATTTCTTCTTTGCCAATAACCACCTGTTTGACGAGGCACCGCGCACGCACGACATCTACGTGGGTGAGTATGCCTGCAATGGTGGCGTGGGAGCAGGCAATCTGTTGGCAGCACTCAGCGAAGCCGCTTTCATCATGGGTATGGAACGCAACAGCGATGTGGTGAAGATGTCGAGCTATGCACCATTGTTTGAGAACGAGAACCGCCGCGACTGGCCTTGCAACCTCATTCACATCAACAGTGCCGAGGTCTATGGTCGCGCCTCCTACTACGTGCAGCAGATGGCCGCCGAGAACCGCCCTACCTATAATATATATGTAAGCGAGACCACCACCGCCGGTGAGGCACAACCCTTCAGGGCCGGAGGCATCGGACTGGGCAGTTATGCCACACAGTGCGAATACAAGGACATCCGTGTGACCACTGCCAACGGACAGACGCAGACCATCAACGTTGGCCAGTTCCAGAATCGTCGGGGAGAATGGAAGGTAGAAGGCGACATCATCCGCCAGACCAGCAACGAACAACTCACCATGACCCTGCTGCCCGCCTTCAGCAGCAACAATTACACGCTCCAACTGAAGGCCCGCAAACTGGGCGGCATGGAAGGCTTCTTCATTTATTACGGCATGGACGAGAACGGACGCAACGGCTTCGCGGCAAACATTGCCGGTTGGAACAACCGCACCACAGCCATTCAGCCCATCCAGCGCGGTCGCACCAACGACGTGCTGGGTCGCCGGGCCAACCAGACGGTAGAAACAAACAAGTGGTATGACGTGAAAATCGTGGTTACCCCGATGGCCGTCACGCTCTATGTTGATGGTCAGGAGATGACCGTTGCTCATCCTGCAGCCCACACCCGACACTTCTGTCAGACAGGCTACGACGAGCAGACCGGCGAACTCATCATCAAGGTCGTAAACGGCGCCGACCAGCCCTATCGCCGCTCGTTTACCATCGACGGTACCGCTGGCGTCCTGCCTACGGGCAAGGTCATCACCCTCAGCGGCGATGCCAACGACGAGAACACCTTTGAGCAGCCCACGAAACTCGCCCCCCGCACCACCCTCTTCGGCAAGTTCGGCAAGAAATTCGACTACGAGTTTCCACCCATGTCGTTCACCGTCATGCGGTTGAAAGTCAACAAATAAAAACCATCAAGCTATGAATACAAGAATATTGCTGACGGCATGTCTGCTATTGCAGACGATACTGGTTGATGCACAAGTCAACAACTATTTCGTCAAAGGTGCCGACGTGGGCTTCCTCACAAGTCAGGAACGGCGTGGACAGAAATTCCATGATGTCAACGGAAATGAACGCGAGTGCCTGGAATTGCTGAAAAATGATTACCAGATGTCAGCCATCCGCATGCGTGTCTGGGTGAATCCACGTGGCGGTTCGTGCGACAAGAACGAACTGTTGGCAATGGCAAAACGGGTGAAGACATTAGGCATGGACCTGATGGTTGATTTCCACTATAGCGACTCATGGGCAGACCCCGGCAAACAGCCCATCCCGAAAGCATGGCTCGGACACTCCTACGAAGAGATGAAACAAGACGTGCGAAACCACACCATCGAGGTGCTTTCGCTGCTAAAGCAGAACGGCATCCAGCCCCGTTGGGTGCAGGTGGGCAACGAGACAACCAATGGTATGCTATGGAGTGTCAAAACCAATGAACGCGGTTGGGAGGTGAAAGATTCGCTGGGACACACCATCATCACTCATAGCATGGGGCATATCAAGACAGAACCTCAGCAGTATGCAGGCTTTATCCGTGCTGGCTACGATGCCGTGAAGGAAGTCTTTCCCAATGCCATTGTCATTGTCCACCTTGACCGTGGACACCGTCAGGATATTTACGATTGGAATTTAGATACGATATTAAAGTATGGTGGCAAGTTTGATATGGTGGGTATGTCGCTCTATCCTTATTGGGCGATGGAGGGACATCCAGAGTTGAATGCCGACGAGATTATCACCAACTGCATTAAAAATATCTGCCACGTCAGCGAGAAATACGGTTGCGACGTGATGATTGTCGAAACAGGCTACGAAGTGAACGAACAGCATCCCGAAATCATGGAAGAAGGACGGCGCCAGTTGACACGAGTCATCAGCGAAGCCCGCACCGCCACAGCAGGCCACTGCCGAGGCGTCTTCTACTGGGAACCCCAGTGCCGGCCAGGCGGCTACAAGTTAGGCGCATTCGACAGCAACGGAACCCCCACCGCCATCATGGACGGCTTCATAGAAAACAAATAAACTCAACCCTCGCAAGTTAAGCAACAAATCAAAACACAGAAACAATGGAAAAGACAGTAAAAACAATCATGCTGCTGGCCTGGCTACCCATGTTGACCGTCCCAGCCCAGACCTTCGACAGTTCTACCGCAGCAACCCGAGCCACGACAAACTACGGGCAAGTGTCAGGCTACATAGAACGCGGCGTTTACACATACAAAGGCATCCCCTATGCCCAAGCCGAAAGGTTCATGCCCGCACAAGAGCCCAAGGCATGGAAGGGCATACGCTCTTCGCGCCACTGGGGCCCCGTCTGTCCACAAGCCCGCAACAATGGCTGGCGTAACGACGAAGTGGCATTCTTCTACCAATGGAACGACGGTTATCAAAGCGAAGACTGCCTGCGGTTGAACATCTGGACGAAAGGACTGAACGACGGGAAAAAACGTCCCGTTCTGTTCTGGCTGCATGGAGGAGGCTACACCTCCGGCAACGGTCAGGAACACCCAGGCTATGACGGTTGCAATCTGGCAGAAAAAGGCGACGTCGTAGTAGTGACCATCAACCATCGCCTGAACGTGCTCGGCTTCCTCGACCTCTCGTCTTATGGAGAGAAATACAAAGAATCGGCAAACCTCGGAATGACAGACATTGTAGCCGCCCTGCGATGGGTGAAAGAAAACATCTCACACTTCGGAGGCAATCCCGACTGTGTCACCATCTTCGGCCAGTCGGGCGGAGGCGGCAAAGTCTCCACATTGCTCTGCATGCCCTCCGCCAAAGGACTGTTCCACCGAGCCATGGTGATGAGCGGCTCCTTCCTCGGCAGCACACCGCAGGCAGAAGCCCGCGAAGTGGGACAGCTCACAGCCTGCTATCTCGGCCTGACCACCGAAACCATCGACAGCATCCAGCACGTGCCCTACGACCGTCTGCTGGAAGCATCCAACAAAGCATTCAAGGAAGTGAGCAACCGCCATCGCAACAAAAACACAGGTCACGGCATCCGTCTCGGCTGGGGACCCGTGAACGACGGCGATGTCATGCCCGGCATTTTCGAGAACGGCAGTGAACGCATCTCAAACGACATTCCGCTGCTCATCGGCTCCACCCTCAACGAATTCTCCACACCGAAAGAAGACCAGATGGTGCGTCCAGCCGTCATCCAGCAGTCCACCATCCGTTGTCAAGACGGAGGAGCACCCGTCTATGTCTATCTTTCCGCCTATCAGACACCCACCCTCGACGGCAAGAACCACGCCTGCCATAACAGCGACATCCCGTTCTTCTTCAACAATGTCGTGAAAAGTGCCCAAATGACAGGTGCCACCAAGGAAGGCATCGCTCTGGGTGAGAAAATGAGCAGCGCCCTGTTGAATTTTGCCCGTACAGGCAATCCCAACACGAAAGGCTTGCCGCAATGGCCAGCCTTCACACCCGAAACCGAAGCAACCATGCGTTTCGATGCACCGAAATGTGTCATCACCTACAAAGAGAAAACAAGTAAAACAGAACCATAAAACGACAGCACAATGAAAAGGATTATTATTTCAACGCTCCTGCTGGCGTGGCTTCTGCCCGTGGCCATGCAGGGACAAGTGAAACGGAAGACCATCGACGACGGTGGCAGCGGAGCCTACAAGGCGGAGGCACGAGAGGAAAAGACGTTCAAAGATGCCGTGATCTACAAGCCTATGGATATGAAGGCGGCGGCAAAGGAGGGGCGGCTGCCTGTGCTGGTGTGGGCCAACGGCGGCTGCAACGACACGTCGCTACCCCATGAGCGGATGCTGAACGAGGTGGCGTCGCACGGCTATGTGGTGATTGCCTTGGGCAGTATGCAGCAGCGCATCGACGACCGACAGCTGAAGAAGTCGCCCAACGAGCAGATGCTGCAGGCGATGGACTGGATAACCAAGGAGGCTGCCAAGAAGCGCAGTGAATATTACGGCGTGGTGGATGTGGAGCAGATAGCCGTAGCCGGACAGTCGTGCGGCGGAGCGCAGGCACTGGTGGCCAGCAGCGACCCGCGTGTGAAGACGACGGTGATGGTCAACTCGGGCATGGGCGACATGGAGATGTCGGGAGCCAGCCGCGAGTCGCTCCGTGCGCTCCACGCCCCTATATTATATATGCCGGGGGGTGAGGGCGACGTGGCCTACGGTAATGCGGTGAAGGACTACGCCCGCATCGACCATGTGTTTGCGGCCTTCGCCAACCATCTGACGGCAGGGCACGGCGGCGACTTCGACCAACCTTGCGGTGGCAGTTTCGCCCGTATGCTGACGGTCTGGCTCGACTGGCAACTGAAGGGTCGCACCGACTGTGGCGACATCTTCCTGAAGAACCGGCTCGAAGCATTCCCCGAGTGGACGATGCGCTCAAAAGATACGAAGAAGGGTTTTGTGAACGAGCCATTCACCGTGATGGAGGTACACTGCACCAACCACAAGAACCAGAATATATTCGGTAAACTCTACCTGCCCCGCGACGGCAAAGCCAAGAAGCCGCTCGCCATCCTCGCCCACGGCTACAACTCGTCGTACCACGAGACCGAGGCCTACGCCCAGACGCTGGCCATGAACGGCATCGCCGCCTACATCTTCGACTTCTGTGGTGGAGCAGTGAAAAGCCGTAGCGAGGGCAAGACGACAGAGATGTCGGTGTTCACTGAGGCCGACGACGTGGCCGCCATCGTAGAGATGGTCAAATCGTGGGACTTCATTGACACCAACCGAATCGCCCTACTCGGCTGTAGCCAGGGCGGACTGGTGGCTGCCATCGCCTCGTCGCAGATGCCCGAGGCATTCAAGGCCGTGGTGCTGGTCTATCCTGCCCTCTTGATTGCCGAGCACGCCGTCAATGTGCACCCCAAGGAGGCGATTACCTCCGAGATGGGTGTCAATGTGATGGGGATGCCCCTGTCGCATGTCTATTACGACAAGTTAGTGGGCTACAAGGTGTTCGACGACATGAAGAAGTACCAAGGCGACGTGATGATTGTCTATGGTGACAAAGATCCCATCGCCGCTGGCGACTATATGGAGCGTGCCCGCCAGACCTACCGCAGTTGCGTGGTAAACGTAGTGCCCGGCGGTGCCCACGGCTTCCCCGCCTCCATCACCCACGTACAGGCCAACGACCATATCGTGAAGTTCCTGAAGAAGAAATTATAATTATTGGTGTCCGCTAAACTTTCTTAAGCGGACGCCAAAAGTATTTAACAAATATTAACCACCTAAATTGACGCAGAACCGAAGAAACACTCAAAAGTCTCCCAATCGTCATCCTGTATGTGTGTGGCCACCGCTGGCCAGCTGGCACGTAAAGAGCCTCTTGCAGCCTTTTAAAGATCTAAGCCTCTTCGCAGAAGCAACCTCGGCTTGATTTTTGTTTTTCGGCAGCTGCACGGGTTCCGAAGTAACTGTAATGGCTATTGTCGGGGTTAACCACAATCTGCTCCACGACGATTTCGGGGTCAATCATGATGACCTTCAGGGTGTGCTTGCCTGGAGTGATACCTTCGAAGGTGGCATCGAGCCAGCGGAGGTTGTCGAAGACTTCGTCGCGGCGGGGCAGCTGACGTCCCTGCCAGTAACCGCTCAAGGCCAGACGACTGCGCTGTGGCAGTGGTTTCAGGATTTTAGAGCGTGTGAGGTTCTGGGGGGTGTACTCCGAGAAGGTATCGACAATGCCACGACGGGCATCGATGGTCTGCATGGGCTGGTCGTCAATCTGGATGCCGAGGCGAAGGCCACGTGCTGGCAGGATGTCCTGCGTGGGCAATATTCCTATCGCAACCTTGGCTTCAGAAGTGATGTCTATATCGTATTCCAGCACGGCACGGCTATTGGGGGCGGTCACGTTGCTGCTGCCCATGCAGCCCTTGCCGCGTCCGAGGTCGGGCAGGAAGACCCAGGCTGCATTCGTCCCGTCTGTCTTGCGGGAGAATTGGTAGGCTGGGATGGCGTATTCTTTGGTAGCAGGTTGGTCTTGCAGGGCATGTCCTGCGCTGAAGTTTAATGTCACGGGATTCACATTCTCCTTGGGCATCGACCATTGCGTGTAACCGATATGCTTGTCCTGCATCATCTTGCTCCATTTGCCGTTGGCAATTTTATGGTAATAGTCGCTAAGCTGCTGGTCACGAGCCATCAGCTGCTCAATGAGGTTGGAGTTTCCACGGGTGGCAGCGTTGTAGATGAGGTGGACGCCAGCACTGGCCACCACGGGGTAATATACCAACTGATAGTAGGCATCTTGCGCCACGGCGGGAATCTTCGTACGTAAAGCTTCAGCACGGGCTGTGAGCGATAGCCACAGACTGTCGGTCAGGTTCATCTCCTCTTGGTTGAAGATACCAGGCACTTGTGCCTCGGCTTTACGCCAGAGGTTGTATTTTGAATATTTCGCCATGAGGTCGGCGGCTTCTTTGGCAACGGGATAGCCAAACACACTGGCTGCGAACTGCTCCAGCCACTTCTGCTCGTCGCCAGCCTTTACGGCCTCTGGATTCCAAGCATAGTGCATGATGAAATCGATGGGCACTTCTTTGGGTTTCAGGTCGCCCACGTTAATTATCCAGATGCGGTCGATGCCTGTCTGGTAGGCAAGGTTGAGTTGCTCACGTAGTTTGGGGATAGTCGTCGTGTTTACCCAGCGGTCGTTCCAGGGGCCGCCGTTCATGTCGATGTGGTAGTACAGCCCCAGTCCGCCCTTGCGCTTTCGCTCGAAGTCACGACCGATGCGCCGGATATAGCCCCAGTTGTTATCGCAAAGCAAGAGCGTTACGTCGTCGGGCACGGTGAAGCCTGCGTCGTAGTAGCGCTGCACTTCAGTGAAGATGGCCCAGAGCTGCGGCACGGCATCCTCGCGTCCATATACCTTTTTTATGATAGAACGTTGACCCTTGATGACTTCAGCGAGCGTCTTCATGTTGTCCTCGTCATCGCCTTTGCCCATTGCCACGTCGCCGTCGCCTCGCATTCCGATGGTCACGAGGTTGTCGTATGCCTTGTTACGCTGCATACCGTCGAGGAAGAACTGATTCACACGCTCCTTGTTGATGCTGTAGTCCCAAGGGCCTACCTGCTCTTTGCGGTGCAGGTATTCCTGGTGTGCCCGCATCATGGGTTCGTGGTGCGAGGTACCCATCACGATGCCATATTCGTCGGCCAGACGCGGACTTTCAGAATCGTCCTCGTTGAAGGCTGTCGCCCACATGGCAGGCCACAGGTAGTTGGCCTTCAGGCGTAGCAGCAGTTCAAACATGTGGGCATACATCTTTGAGTTCACGCCGCCAAAATGCTCCGTGGCCCATTCGCCAAAGGACGGCCATTCGTCGTTGATGAAAATTCCGCGATATTTCACCTTTGGTGATGGCTGCAGAAAACGGCCATCCTTCCAATAGACTTCGTCCTGATGCTGCACGGGCACATCTGCCCACCAGTACCAGGGCGACACGCCGATGCGCTGACTTATCTCGTAAATGCCGTAGATGGTGCCGCGCTTGTCGCTGCCTGCCACCACGAGGTTTCCGTCCACCACGTCGATGACAAACGACTCCCACTGCCCCTTCACCTTGCTTACGTCCAGCTTGCGTTGTTTGATGAGCTTATCAATGATGCGGCTCCTGCCGATGGTGCCGATGAGGATGCTTTTGTCTGCGGGTAAACCGCTGACTACAGGACTGACCGTTCCTGTCACCTTCCGCACATCGTCGCCGAGGTCGTTGGCAGCGCGAATCACGCCCTTCCAATCTTGTTCGTCCACTACGATTGCTGCGGCCTTTCCGTCCTTGGCAATGCAGAATGATTCCTGCGCCATAGCGTTTGTCGCTATGATGAGCAGCACTATACTTATAGTCAAAATCCTTTTCATTTTTTGTTATTCAGTTATTGGTTATAAAGATTTCTTTTGTGATAAATTAGGAGATTCGTCTTGTTTTTGACGAAAAGCCCTCCCTTGCCATTGCGTTATTTCTTTATCATGAGCTTGTTTCCCTGTATGTATAGACCTTTGACAGGTGCCGACAGGCGACGCCCTTGCAAATCGTAAATGGGAGTGGCGGTATCGTGGTCTTGGGAGAGAGGAACTCCATGGACGGACGTTGTGGTTTTATCCATGAATACAAACGAAGCCAGTCCGTTAGCATCGACAGCCATGTTAGTGATAGGCTTCGACATCAGCAGCTTACCATCGATATTCGGATTTTTCAACGTGGCTGCCGGCTCAGAGGTGTTGGTCAGGCGGTCGTTGACCAGAGAGTCGTTGCCAAGTACGTCTTTTGCCACATACGGATATGCCCAGTCACTTGAAGCACTAACCCCGAACTTGTTGTTGGCAGCGAATATATAATAGCGATTTCCGTCATCGCTGTTAGCAGATGTAGTTGTGCTAATCCAAATATCCTTGTCGTAATCAATGTGAAAAACGAGGATGCCACTACCAGGCAAATCTTCGTCCCACCCCCTCTGCTGACGGTTCTCCACGATGTAGTATTCATTTTCTGCACCGTCGTTACGGATGAGATAAGCCACTGGCTCGTCAACCAGAGCTGGCATGTCAATAATGGCGGTGGTGCTGGTGAGCTCAACAGGTGTGAGCCAGCCCATCAACATCCGTTCATGAGCTGAGTAACTGCAGGGGCGAAGCCCCCAACCGTTGTAGTTGCCGCTGTCCATCAGGTCCCAGCTGCCAATCACTATTGAACCATTTCTGGCGTAAAAATCGGGCAAACCGAAGCAGTGGCTATATTCATGGCAGATGGTGCCAAACGGTATCTTCCGTATTTCATCCTCTGTGTATTCCTGCAGACAGCAATAGCAATCGATGTGGTACTCCTTGTTGCCCTGAACAACGGTGCGGTAACTGCGGTGATCTATAGGGTCCGCCGTCTTCTGATTCAGATGCTGGCTCAGCCACCACTGGTGTGGCCAAATGGTGTTCGAGCCACCACCAGCATTCATGCCTTGACCGGCATAGATAATGAGCAACTGGTCTATGAATGTGTCGCCATTCCAGTCGTAAAGGCTCCAGTCTATATCCAGCGTCTGCAGCACATCCACAATGTCATCGACCATGTACTGAGAGTTTTCATCATGCGAATAGGTGCTACGATACTTGTAGCGCCCGTCTGGCAACTCTACAAAGAGGAGGTCAAACGTCAGGTTAAACTGGCCATAGCTCTGTGCCATGAAGTAGTCGTGTAAAGAGCCCACAAAGTCGTTCTCAGTATAATTCTCGACATTGAAAATCTTTCCCCACTTCTGCAAAGCGGCCTCGTGGTCTTCCATAAAGTCCATGTCCTGAAACGATGCCAACACCACCAACTGACGGCGGTTGCCAATGTAGGGGTTCTCACCGCCTTTCAACAATGGAGCGCGACGAGATTTAAACTGAGGATTAGGCGTTCCCACCCTGCAACCACGCAGATGGGCGACGGGTCCTCTTTCTGTTTCCTGCTGTGCTGACATCCCCAAAGTCACGGCGAGCGTCAGCATGATTGTACCTATCAGTTTCTTCATATTTAAAATTTTTATTCGTTTGCAAATAGTGCAAGTCGGAGAATACCAATTACACAAAAGGTGGACAACGCACCGTTGCCTACTCGTTGCCTTTCGCAGCGGTCATCGTATGCATATCCGATGACGAACCCCGATAGTACAAAGAAGAAATCCACAGCCAGATAGCCATGATTGATTGGCTGGTCAGGAGCCATGTGGAAATAAGTTTCAAACAAGTGGAAAGCCACCACCAGCATGGCTGCCACTCCGCGCAGTCCATCAAGGATCTCATAACGTGGTTTCGAGGCGAAATAAGTATTGCTCTTTGTCATATTAGAGGCGAAATTAAGGAATTGCGGTCATGTCGTTTTCATTTATCATCAAATAATCCCCGAATCTGTTTGTCAAAATCAGAGTCAATCTTTTGGGTAGGATTGAACAGATTGTATTCCTCTTCAGCCTTTTGGTCTACCTCTTCACGGCTTACCCTGCCTTTGTCTGGCAGTAGAGCATAGCGACGGAAGGTCAAAAACTCATTGACAGATGCTGCAAATTGCTCCATACTGAAAGCGTTTTCGCGTTCTATCAAGTCTTCTATGTAGTCAAAGTAGCCCGAAACGGTACGTTCCAATCGACGTATCTCCACTTCTGGTAAGTAGTCTTTGCAATCTTGGCATCACTCAACAACACACGGCCATCAGGAGCATTTTTCCACGTCTGCAATCCCATGTGTTCTTTCATGTGGTCTGCACGGGTGTAGATAATCTCTGGAACAGTCTGCCCTGTAATGGCGTAGTGGAATCGATTCTGCACCATCTGATAGAACTCTCGCGTAGTTGGTGAATTACGGTCATAGTCGAAAGAACATTCTGCATAGATGTCAGTTATCTGCTGCCAGATACGCCGTTCACTGGCACGAATACTGCGTACTTTTTCTAACAGTTCACGGAAGTAGTCTTTTCCAAATACTGTCGTTCCCTGCTTCAGGCGTTCTTCGTCAAGTACAAACCCTTTCTTAATGTACTCATTTAGAATCTTTGTCGCCCATTGACGGAACTTTGTAGCTCGTACAGAAGATACTCGATAGCCCACGGCAATAATGGCCTTCTGAGTTGCCCATATTGTCTCGTCCTTAATAACTACCTGCACCTTACCTTCTTCATCAGGCAATTGGTACAATATGAATTGGATTTCGTTGCTCATATTGATGACAAAGTTATTATGCAAATACTTATATTCCCCTCTCTGCCCAGTCACTGCGGTCGAGACTGCGGTAACCAATGGCTTCAGCGATATGACGGGACTGAACTTTCTCGCTGCCTTCGAGGTCGGCAATGGTGCGGGCGACCTTCAGGATGCGGTTATAGGCACGGGCAGAGAGTTTTAGCCTTTCCATTCCACTTCGAAGGAGGGCCAGGGAACTTTCGTCAGGTTTGGCATATTCGTGAAGCATCTTTTCACTCATCTGGGCGTTGCAGTGGATGCCCTTGAAGGGCTTGAAACGCTCTTCCTGTATCTTGCGAGCAGCAATGACACGTTCACGGATGGATGCAGACGGTTCTCCAGACTTCATCTGACTGAGCTGTGCAAAAGGAACAGCCTGAATTTCGCAGTGGATGTCGATACTGCTGGCGATTTTAGGGGCCGCTTTTTGATTGTTAATTTTCAGCATTACCATTGTTGCATTGATTGTCATGCTTATTATTGAGAGGTTTTACGGATTTGTCGAAGTCACTCTCCAGAATGCGTATTTCACGCTCACGGTAGATTTGGAATTCATGTTCTGCCTTGTTTATGCTGACGGCTTAGCACACCTGCCGTCCTTTGGTATTGCCGTTGAAACAGGCAAACAGACAGCGGGTGGCTGTGCGGGGTCCCAGCTTTCCTGGTGGCCGTCGGGGAAGGTGACTTCAAACAGCGACTGCTCGGTGAAGCGTATGCGGGTGCCGTCGGGCAGTATGCGGCAGTCAGTGGCGCCATTATAGGGCTTGCCCAGCTGCAGCATGAAGTTGCATCGGCGCAGGTACTCGACCAGTGGCTTCAGCTGGCTGGCGTTTCGGCTGCGGCGGTCAAAGTATGTGCCGAACCAGGGGCGGACAGCTGGCAGGCGGTCGTCGCCTGGCTGCGAAATCACGACATGCAGTATGGTGGCGTTGATGCCGGCATGGAAGTAGCGGTCAGCCAGGGGCTTCAGCTTCTCAAACGACCAGTCGTCCTGTGCCACCTTGTCCCAACTGCCATCGGTGAACGACTCTGCCCAAACGCGGTTCTTCCCGCTGTGGCGTGCGGCGCCCAGTGCTGCGTCAACCTCTTTCTTTCGGAACTTGCGGTCGTTGACCCAGAACTCAGCTGCCACCTCGTCGGCCTGGCTGCCATAGGTGATGCTGTTTCCCGGAAAGGGGCTGTGGGCGTATGGCTCGCACCAGGTACGCAGTCCGTACTGGCGAGCTTTCTTGGTCAGAGTACCCATATACTCAGTGGCCACTAGGTCGGAGATGAGCCGCTCCAGGTCCTTGCTGCACTTCTCATCTTCGTAGTTAAGCTGATAGCCGAAGCGTTGAAGAAAGAGCGAGTAGATGGAGTCGGTATAGTTCTGCTTGCCTCGCTCCCAGCTGTCAACGACGACGGTGGTCAGCGTTGGCCGCTCCTCAGCAGGTATGCGGCGCAGGATATCACCAATAAACGCCTCGAAGTGCTTCTGCACATGCTGCTTCGACAGTTTGTCCACTTCCAGTCCCTCAGCCTTGTCGCTACATGGTCCGCACGTCACGTCGGTTCCCTGTTTCGTTTTACATATTTCTATGCCGTTTGGTGTCCAGTTGCGCATAGCTTCATCGGGCCTCACCCAAGGCCCGCCCGACTGGCTCCAGCCCGGACAGTTGAAGAGTCCCATCTCTATGCCGAGCTCGCCGGCGGTTTTCAGTGCCATGCGCAGGTTCGTCCACCACAGGCGGCTCTGGAACTTGTTCTTTCCGAAGGTCTCGCCCTCCCAGGGGTGTTCCCATCGGGTGCGGTTGCGGATGTCCGTAGCCAGAAAGGCCAGCGTGATGCCGTTCTGCTTCATCCACTGCAGGTCTTTCTTCACTCCCTCGGGGTCCACTTTCTCGTTCACCCAGTAGTAGTAGCAACCCACGCGAATGCTGTCGGGCGGTGTGAGAAATGCCTGCCACAGTTGGTCACGCTGTTCCGGCTGATAAATGGTGGCGTTCTTCAGGTGCTGTTTCAGCGGCTTGCCGTCGTAGTCCATGCCCACAAGAGCCACGCTGCTGCAGCCGTCGAGTACTGCCGTAGGCTCAGGTGTGTGGATCTTTCCGCCCCTCATAACGAAACCGCTCACATCCTGCAGCCGCAGGAAGTCTTTGCCATGTCCTTCGAAATTCTCAATAAGCACATTGGTTAGCGGACGCTCAGGCAAGGCTTTGACATCAATAAGGCGCTGACAGCCGTCTACGGTGAAGTCCTTGATATAGATGTTCTTGAACTCGGGCGTCAGCTCGTTCACCTGACGGGCGGGGAAGCGGTTGGCCAGTTCGCCCACCCATTTCTTTGAGCCGAGCATGTCGACGGTCAGGCCATTCCACTTGATGTTCCTTGCCATCACACGCTCCACCCACACGTCGTGGGCACCACCGCCGCGCGGGCGTCGTGTCTTGATGCGGATACCCTGTTCTGTCCCGTCGAAAATGCAGTCGTGCATGTATATATTCCACATGGAGGCTGCCGTCTCAGAACCTAACACCAAGCCACCGCCACCACGCAGAGCCACACTGTGGCGGATGACGCAGCCCACAGACGGGCGGGCTGTCCGTACACCATCTTCACCGCGACCCGACTTGATGGTATAGCAGTCGTCGCCGCAGTCAAGCTGACAGTATTCTATCAGCGAATTAGTGGTTGACTCTATGTCTATGCCGTCGGTACGTCCGTGTCCGGCACTGTTGACGGTGACGCCGCGTATGGCAACGTTGTCGCAATACTGCGGCACGATGTTCCAAAACAGCCCCTGGTCGATGGTGATGCCCTCTATCAGCACGTTCTTGCAGTGTACGGGTGCCACCGTCATGGGCAGCAGCACGGGGTGTCCCTGCTGTCCGTCACACAGTCGCTCTGCAATAGGTTTCGTGACATCAACGCATTCCTCCACTACCAAGTATTTCCGGTTTTCCTGATATATCTCGCAGTCGGTCGATGGTCCGACGATGTGTCCACGTCCCGTCAGTCCGATGTTCTCAGCCCCATTGGCATAAATCATGGCTCCGAGCGACATCACGTCGTAGCCCTCGTTGCGTGTGGGCACGGCTGGCTGATAGTCTTTGATGTAGCCGCTGAAGGTAAGCATGGCTCCGTCGCTCAGGTGCAGGCATACGCCCGACTTCAGCTCTATGCGTCCGCTGGTCCACTGACCATCGGGGACGATGACCGTGCCGCCACCCTGTCGGCTCATGCGGTCGATGGCCGTCTGTATCTGGCGAGTGGAAAGTCCCCGTTTGTTCATTTTCACCGTCCGCGTCCTGTCGGCGAACACCGGCCGGCTGATGCCGCTCACGTCGAACGGTGCCGTGACAGGTTCCATCTCTGCCGGCATGTACTCCGGACCGGCCTTCATCAGCTGCGCCTCGGCATGTAGCGGGAGCAACAGTAACAGGGTTAATAACAGATTCTTCATTGCTTATAAGTAGTTAGTTCTTCAGTGTCCATGTGCAGGCATCGCTGAGCTTGCCCGATCGCACCTCTATCACGTTGTCGCCCTTGCTGAGCTGCACGTCTTTCCATTGCAGCCGCCCTATGTCGTCGGCTTTGGCCTTGCCTATCTTGCAGCCATTGACGAAAAGTGTGGCTTCCTTCTGGTTGGTATAAGCTTTCACATCGGTGAGACCATGCTTGCGGTTTTTAAACCGTCGGCCGGTGATATATACCATCGGTTCGGGGTTCCACTGTGCCTTGTAGAAGTAGTAGATGTCTTTGCACGTCTGGCGGTCATAGGTCACCACTCCCTTGTCGTTCATGCCGTCGCGGTCGCCTTCATGGCGTATGCTGGTCTGCATGTCGCTGAACTGCCAGATGCACTTGCACCATAGCCACTGCTCGTCCTTGATGGCCCGCCAATAGCCCTCATGGGTCAGCAGTTGGTAGTTCTCGGCATGGTCGCGGATGCGGTCGTAGCGCGGATCGGTGTGTATCTTGATGCTCCCTGCGTCGCCATACTCAGAGATACCTAAGGGCTGACCGCCCCTGGTGGCTTTGGCCTCTGCATAAAACTGACGCACCGTCTGTTCATTACCAGGTTTGCGAAAGTATTTGTTCCAGGCCATGAGGTCGCTGCATCCAAGATAGTTAGTATGCTGCACGCAGGTGGCAAAGGTGGTGAGACGTGAGGGGTCGGCCAGTTTTACTATCTGATGTAACTCTTTGATGAAGCCAACGGGATTGTCCCATTCACGGAAACGGCCTTCATCAACAAGCAGTTCGTTGAAAAGGCCCCAGAAGCATACCGAGGGGTGGTTGTAGTTCTGGTACACCATTTCGAGCGCCACCTGCCGGGCATTGTCTTCCACGTTCTTCACATATCCTGTAAAGTCGTAGCCGCCCGGTCCGACGAGCGGTATCTCGCTCCAGAGTACCATGCCGCGGCGGTCGGCCAGCTCGTAGAAATAGCGGCTCTGCGGATAGTGCGAAAGACGTATCATGGTAGCTCCCGTCTCGCTGATGAGTTGCATGTCGCGCTCATGGTCTTCAGCGGAAAGGGCGCTACCTTTTCCATCTACATCCTCATGACGGTTAAAGCCCAGCAGCGGGTAATGCTCTCCGTTGAGAAAGAATCCTAGTTCGGGGTCAACCGAGAAATACCGTAGACCAGTCTGCTCCTCCACCGTGTCGATTACCCGTCCGCCGTCTAACAGTTCCACCTTTATATTATATAGGTAGGGATTCTTTCGGGCGTGCCAAAGCGTAGGATTCCTTAACGAGATGCTTTGCTGCATCACGCCACCACTGACAGCATCTGTCCGCTGCGCCACCACCTTTCCACAGGCATCGGTCATGGTCAGCCGCAGCTGCTTGGTCTCAGTTGCCGTGGTCAACGACAATACAGTCTCTATGCGGAGTTCTGCCTCCTGCCGCGATACTTTCTCCTGGTGCACATACACGCCACTCGAGGCATAGTCAGTGGGTGAGATACAGTCGTGGGCAGTGATGAGTAGGTGAACGGGCCGGTGTATTCCACCATAGACATTGAAGTCGCCCGAGATGGGCAGCACATCAGTACGGAAACTGTTGCCTGCCCATACCTCTATCTGATTGTCACCCTCATGCAGAAGGTCGGTCACCTCCATGCAGAAGGCTGTATAGCCACCCTTGTGTTGACCAGCAGTCTTCCGGTTTACAAAGACATCGGCCACTGAGTTCACGCCCTCAAAACGGAGAAACACACGATGTTCACGAAGCATTTCGTTGCTGACGTTGAGCGAACGAGTATAAACCATCGTCTCACGATTGTAGAAAGTGCCCTTCACGTAGTTGGCATTCCACGTGTGTGGCAGCGTCACTAAAGTGCCTTGCTTGCCGGGTGAAGGGTCGCTGATGGGTCGTATGGTCCATCCGTCGTTGAACTGCACGTCGGTCCTGCTCTGAGCACTGTCGGCCATCACCGCCATAAGCATTAAGGCGAGGCAAATGATTTTTTTTAGAAACACGTTCATAGGCTATTCTATCATTTCGCCGTTTATCTTGACATTCTTCAACGTCAGCCCCTCCACGGGCCGCTTGCTGAAAGGTTTCTCCTTGCCATAGTCACTGCAGTCGATGTCTTCGAAGTCGAAGTTTCTCAGTGCGTATTTATCCGACCCGGTGACGTTGAAGAACACGTTGCACGTCATTCGTATGTTGCGGAAGGTCATGTTGCTGCATTCTGAGAGTGGCATGTCCTGACGCTCCTGTTTCTCGTAGAACTGAGTCCAGGGACGCACGAGCAGGAAGTTGCGACACTTGCCGGTGAAGTTCTCTATTCGCACATGCTGATAGCGTTGCGGCGTGTCGGGACGCATCTTCAGCCACAGCACATTATTGGTGTTGTCGGCCCTACAATTGCGCATGATGACATTCCAGTCGGTCACGCTCTCCGAACCGAGCGTCATGCAGCCGTGGGTGGTGCCGTAGTGACAGTTCTCTACCAAGATGTTGTAGCAGGGGCCGTTTTCCGGTGCTTGGTCGGCAAAGGTGCCCTTGCCGCCCTTGAGCACTACGGCATCGTCGTTGACGTTCATATAGCAGCCTCGCACCAGCACGTCGTGGCACACGTCGATGTCGATGGCATCGGTCGATGGTCCCTTGATATCCACTGTGGAGGAATAGATATAGAGGTCGAGATAGCGCACGTGGTGGCAACGATAGATGTGGTTGGTCCAGTAGGGCGAGTTGATGAGCCGCACGTCTTGTATGGTGACGTTTTCTGAGTTGGTGATGTAGGTCAGGCGCGGGCGTTGTGCATCCTTGTTAGTACACTGCCGGTTCCACTGGCGCCGAATCCAAAACTCTTCCCAGTAGGAGGTGCCATTACCGTCGATGGTGCCCTTGCCACAGATAGTGAATCCGTTGATGCTGTCGGCATTCACCAGGGCGGTGAAGTACTTGCAGGTCTGCCCCTCGATGCGCGTCTCGCGTATCTCGAAGTCACGTATGCGGTCGGAGCCCTTCAGTACCCCACCCTCTTCTACCATCAGATGAGTGCCTTGGCGGAAGAACAGACTGCCGCTGTAGAATGTGCCCTTAGGCACTACCACCACTCCGCCGCCCTGCTTGGCGGCACGGTCTATCACGGCCTGAATGGCGCGTGTCTGCACCTCGTTAGTGCCCTGGCGCACGCCGTAGTCGGTCAGAAGGTAGCGTTTGCCCAGCGTGGCGACATCCACCTTTGCCGTATCGCTGAACCACTCAGCTATGGGTTCACCATTGGGCCAGTAATCTTTAACTACAGTTTTCTTCTTCGCGTCTGCATTGTTTGTCAATACAACCATGACCAAAAGTAGGCATGGCTTCAGTAGTTTGTTTATCGTTATCATAGTTCTCCTTGTATTTCAGTCAGCAATTGGTAGAGTTCGTCAGTATGAAGACTATTTGCAATTATCAGTTGTTTGTTGTATTCCTCAACTAAACCATTTCTATTCATTTTTTATATTCTATATTTTGGTACTTATATTCCTCTCTCTGCCCAGTCGCCTCTATCCAGATTCCTGTATCCGATGGCCTCGGCGATGTGCATGGACTCGACCTTCTCTGAGCCGGCAAGGTCGGCAATGGTGCGGGCGACCTTGAGGATGCGGCTGTAGGCACGAGCGGAGAGCTTCAGCCGTTCCATGGCCATGCGGAGCATATCCAAACTTTCAGCATCGGGTTCTGCAAACTCGTGTAGCATGCGCTCGGTCATCTGGGCGTTGCAGTAGACCC
>R20__coassemble_603_pt1 | contig 25403 bp, 20 predicted proteins | sample R20__metabat2_low_PE_030 | metagenome-assembled genome bin R20 | reverse complement strand
GATGGGATTATTTTAGTTACTACATTTACTGCTTTTATGTCAGCATCTTTTCTGATCCCTCCCTTTAGGGAGGGTTAGGGTGGGTCTTTTGTTACTTATTTCTTCTCTTCATCCTTCTTGGGAGCTGCCTTCTTTTCTTTGGCATAACGCTTGTTGAGGGCCTTGACGACTTCGTTGGTGATGTCGTACTTGGGGTTGCCATAGAGCACATTGTCGATGCCCGACGACTTGCAGAGGATAAAATCGAAGCCTTTTTCCTTGGCATATGATTTCATGAAGTTCTGGATGGTGTCGGTCAGTGCCTGCAGTTCTTTCTGGTATTCCTCTTGCAGAGAGGCAGAGAGGCGCTGCTGCAGGTCCTGGATGTCCTGCTGAAGCTTTGCCAGACGGGCCTGTTCGTTTTCATACTGCTGCTGAGTGAGCTGGTTGCTCTGTGCCTTGCGCTGAAATTCCTGCACCTGGTTGGCAAAGCTCTTGCCCTTGGCGTTGATGGTTGACTCGGCGTTGGCCTGCTTCTTCTGGAAAGCATCGCTCACTTCCTTGTAGAGTTCATACTGGTTGGTGAGTGTGTCGATGAGGACGAAAGCGATTTTGATGTCGTTGGCCTTTGTTTCTACCTGTGGTGCAGTTTCTTCTGCAGCACTCTTTGGCTGATTGTTGTTGCAGGACATGAAGAATGTTGCTGCAGACAACAGGAATAATGTAATCTTTTTCATTTTGGGTTATTGAATTGTTAAGTTTTAATTTTATTCTTTAATTCCTTTTTGTTTATGCCTGGCTGCAAAGTCCTGGCTCTGTACGCAACCAATGCCACGGCGGCGCATCTCTTTGCTTTGAGACACGTGCGTTTTGACGAATGTGCCGTTTTTCTTTAGCAGAATCTGCACGCTGAGCATTACGATGCACAGGGCAATGATGATTGCACAAAAGATGAAAGTCTTAAACATTACCAGATACTTTTTCTGAGTTCCTTGATAGCATCGTCGTGGATGTAGTCATCGTACTCCATCAGCTTGTCGATGTGTCCCTTGGGGCCCAGTTCGATGATACGGTCGGCGATGGTCTGAATAAATTCGTGGTCGTGACTGGCAAAGAGGATGTTGCCCTTGAACAGTTTCAGGTTGTTGTTGAATGCCTGAATGCTTTCCAGGTCGAGATGGTTGGTCGGTGTGTCGAGGACGAGGCAGTTAGCATTTTTCAGCTGCATCCTGGCAATCATGCAACGCATCTTTTCGCCTCCCGAAAGCACATTCACCTTCTTCAGCACTTCTTCACCAGAGAAGAGCATTCGGCCAAGATAAGCCTTGAAGAACACATCGTTGCCTTCACCGTATTGGCTAAGCCATTCCACCAGATTCTTGTCGGACTGGAAGAACGCCGTATTATCCACTGGCAGATAGGCGGTCGTGATGGTCACACCCCACTTATAAGTTCCAGCCTGTGGTTCACGATTGCCATTGATAATCTCGAACAGGGCAGTCATGGCGCGTGGATTGTGACTGAGGAACACGCACTTCTGTCCTTTCTCGATGGTGAAGCTGAGGTCTTTGAAGAGCACTGTGCCGTCTGGTTCGATGGCTGTCAGACCTTCCACTTCCAGTATCTGATTGCCTGCTTCACGCTCCATCTGGAAGATGATGCCAGGGTATTTGCGCGTAGATGGCTGAATTTCGTCCACATTCAGTTTCTCCAGCATCTTCTTGCGAGACGTGGTCTGCTTGCTCTTGGCTGCATTGGCACTGAACCGGCGGATGAACTCCTCCAGTTCCTTGCGCTTCTCTTCAGCCTTGGCCTTCTGGTTCTGAGCTTGTTTCAGGGCTAACTGCGAAGACTGGTACCAGAACGAGTAGTTACCAGCAAACATATTCACTTTGTTGAAGTCTATATCGACCGTATGGGTGCTGACTGCGTCAAGGAAGTGGCGGTCGTGACTGACTACCAGCACCGTGTGCTCGAAGTTGGCCAGGAAGTCTTCCAGCCACTCCACGGTGTCGAGGTCGAGGTCGTTGGTAGGCTCGTCGAGCAGCAGGTTGTCGGGGTTGCCATACAGGGCCTGGGCCAGCATCACGCGCACCTTCTCCTTACCTGTCAGTTCCGACATCATCTTGTAGTGCAAATCCTCCTTGATGCCCAGGCCAGACAGCAGTTGGGCGGCATCGCTCTCCGCATTCCAGCCGTCCAGTTCGGCAAATTTCTCTTCCAGTTCGGCGGCCTGGATGCCGTCTTCATCGCTGAAGTCCGACTTGGCATAAAGCGCATCCTTCTCCTGCATGATGCCCCAAAGCACCGTGTGCCCCATCATCACGGTGTTGATGACGGTGCAGTTGTCAAACTTAAAATGGTCCTGCGAAAGCACACTGAGTCGTTCCCCAGGGCCAAGGGTGATTGTTCCCTTGGTGGGTTCCAGTTCGCCACTGATGGCTTTGAGCAAGGTGGATTTTCCGGCGCCATTGGCACCGATTACGCCATAGATATTGCCGTTGGTGAATTTAATGTTAACGTCCTTGTAGAGTGTTCTCTTGCCAAACTGTATGGCAAGGTCTGAAATTGTAATCATTTTATATCACGTTCTTACGTTCTTGCGTAAATTTTCTGCAAAGTTAATAATAATTGAAGATTGGAGATTGAAGATTGAAGATTATTTCACAAACGACCCTGTTTTTTAGTTTTTTTTATTTACTTGAGCAATTTCTTCGTGCTTCATGCTTCGTTCTTCACCTAAAAACTCTATATTTGCCGCGAAAAACATTTTTATGGAGCACAAAGGGTTTCTGCAATTAGTGGCGGAAGACATCAATGGCCTCTTTCATGGAAACTATTCAGACGTAACCGTTGTCTTCCCAAACAAACGGGCCAGCCTGTTTATGAACAGCCAACTGATGAAACAGGGTGGAAAAGCTCCCATGTGGACACCACAGTATGTTACTATCAGCGATATTTTCGACGGACTGAGCAGCCTTGCCGTCAGCGACACCATGTATCTGGTCAGTCAGCTCCATCAGGTTTACCAGCAAATGACAGGCAGCGACGAGTCGCTGGACCGTTTCTACGCCTGGGGCGAGCTGTTGATAAACGACTTTGACGACATCGACAACAATCTGATTGACGCCAAGAAACTGTTTACCAACATCGCCGACCTGGATGACTTGACCCGCTTCGACTACATGACCGACGAGCAAAAGGATGCTATCCGGCAGTTCTTCAACAATTTCAACGCCGAGAGAAGAACAGCCCTGAAAGAAAACTTCCAGTCGGTGTGGCAGCAGCTCTACCCCATTTACCAGTCGTTTCGAAGCCTCTTGCTGAAAGAGCAAAAAGCCTACAGGGGGATGCAAAAGCGCCAAGTCATTGAAAACATCCAGCAGACACCCGAAGCTTACGCAAAGAAACTGCCATCCCGCAACTTCGTCGTTGTGGGCTTCAACGTGCTCAACGAGACCGAGAAACAGCTGTTCAAATTCCTGAAGACTGCGTGCAACACCCTGTTCTATTGGGACTATGACGAAGCCTACATCGACTATGAGGCAGGTGCTTTTATCCGAGAGAACAAACTGCTGTTTCCCAATCGGTTTGAAGGACAAGCGTATTACTGCAACTTCAAATCTGACACAGAAAAACAAATAACACTCATCGCCTCGCCAACCGAAGACGCACAATGCCGTTACCTGCATCAATGGCTCAACCAGTCCGGCATCTCCATAGACAACCGCACCGCCATTGTGCTATGCAACGAGAAGATTTTAAGCTCCGTGCTGCACGCCATCCCTGCAGAGGTGGATGGTCAGGCCGTCATGCTCAATGTGACAATGGGCTTTCCGCTGACCGACACCCCCATCTACAGTTTCCTTTGCACCTTGCTCGACCTGCAAACGCATGGCCGCACCCAGACAGGAAACTGGAGATACCCACAGGTGGCAGCTGTGCTGAAGCATCCCTATACAGGGTGGCTTTCCGACGGCAAGGCACAGGAACTGCTGCTGCTGCTCAACAGAAACTCTGTCCTCTTCCCCGAAGACAGCCTCTTCAAGGACCACCCCTTCCTTTCCGCCCTCTTCACGCCCTGTGCCACGCCCAGAAACCTGACACAGTATTTCGCCGACATCATTGAGCAGATAGGGAAAAAGCATCCTGACGACACCAACCCCCTCTTTGCAGAATCCATCTACAATGCCTACACACTGGTAGGGCGCATCGGCACTATCCAAGAGACCGTGCCCGCCTTCAACATCAACAAAGACACCTACAGCCGCCTCTTCCGGGGGCTGCTGCGCGGAAAGTCCATCCCCTTCCACGGCGAACCAGCCATCGGCCTGCAGGTCATGGGGCTGCTCGAAACACGCAACCTGGACTTCGACAACGTCATCATGCTCTCGGTGAACGAGGGCCAGATGCCACGCATCGCGATGAACAACACCTTCATCCCCTACACCCTGCGTGCACTCCACGGCATGACCACCATAGAGAAGCAGACCAGCCTCTATGCCTACTACTTCTACAGGCTGTTGCAGCGCGCCAGAAACATCACACTGATGTACAACAGCTCCACCGAGGGACTGAACCAGGGGGAAATGTCGCGCTTCCTCATGCAGCTGCAGATAGAGTCGAAACGCCTCCTTGCCCCCGGCGTGCAGATTCAGCTGAAGACGCTGGTGGCCGACAACGAGATTCTGACCACCACCGAAGCAGAAATACCCAGCGGCCCCGCCATCATCGAGAAGCTGCGCCACCGCTTCGACACCCGTTTCGATGCCGAATACAGTGCCCTGCACCACGGCGCAACGATGACCATCAGTCCGTCGGCCATCAACGACTACATCGACTGCCGCCGGCGTTTCTTCCTGAAATACGTGGTGGGACTCAAGGAAGAAGCCGAACTGATGGAGGACGTGGACGATGCCATGTTCGGCACCCTGCTCCACTACTGCATGGAGAAAATCTATCAGCCCTGCGTAGGCCGACAAGTGCAGAGCCGTTACCTGCTGGATATGGCTGGCGACAAGCAGAAACTGTCGGCCCTTGTCGATGAGGCTTTTGCCGTGAATGTCTTCAAGAAGTCCGCGCCCTATGCCGCATTGCCCTACAATGGCCACCACCTGCTCAACAAGCATGTACTGATTACCTACATCAGGATGCAATTGCAGTTCGATGCACAAGCCTGTCCCTTCACCCTTTTGGGCGTGGAAACACCAGCCTACTCCACCCTTAGCCTTCCAACGGAACAAGGCGACATCACGGTTCGCTTCGGTGGCGTCATCGACCGATATGAACAGACAGCAGAAGGCCGCATACAGATTGTTGACTACAAAACCAGCAGCAAGGAACAGACAGCCAGCGACCTGCCCTCCCTGTTCAGCCCAACAAAGGCCAGCCGCTCGCACCACCTGCTACAAGCATTCTACTACTGCGACGTGCTGACCGACCTCCGGGCAGACCTCCCAGTCTATCCACAACTCATGTACGTAAAACTGCCTCTTGGCAAACGGCCTGGGGCGGCGAAGCTGGGGAAAGAAGTGATTACCGACTTCCGCTCCCAGCTCAAACCCGCCTACCATGAGTACATCGAGACGCTCATCCAGGAAATCTTCAGTCCACAGACCAGCTTCACCATGACCACGGTCAAGGCCAACTGCACATTCTGTGACTTCAAGAACATCTGTAACCGATAAATACTTTAATAATTCTATGAAACGACTTTATTCTTTCGTCCTTTTGCTCCTGATAGTACAAGCTGCATTTGCGCAAGGCAAACAGTTCTCTGTCTGCGCACTGAATGTGGACGGACTGCCAAAGAAGGTTGCCACCTACGACGTGAACCCCGACGGACCGGGATCGGAAGGCACCCGGAAAATCAGCGCCTACCTGGCCGGAAAAGGCTATGACTTCATTGCCGTGAGCGAAGACTTCAACTACAACGGCTCGCTCCTCTCCTGCCTCGACGGCTACAGCTCCGGCACATGGCGCGGCGCCCTGGACGCCAGCGGCCTTGGCGGTGCCCTGGTCAGCGGCATGAAGTTCGACACCGACGGCCTGAACCTGCTGTGGAAAGCCGAACACCAGGCCACAGAAGAACGCTGGACATCCTGGGCGACGACCTACGGAAACCTGGACCACGGCTTCGACGAGAATGTAGATAAAGGCTTCCGCTACTACAAGCTCACGCTTGACGACGGTACCGTCATCGACTGCTACATCCTCCACATGGATGCAGAAACCGATGCCGGCGACATAGCAGCACGCGAAGTACAGCTGTCGCAGCTGGCCAGCGAAATCATTGCCAACGCCAATGGCCGTCCCAAAATCGTCATGGGCGACACCAACTGCCGCTACACCCGCGACCAGGTGAAGAAGCTCTTCGTCAACGCCATCACCACAGGCACGTCTTACACCGTGCGAGACGTCTGGGTGGAATACAGCCGCAAGGGCAACTACCCCCAATACTACAACGACGGCGGTTGGCACGACCTGGTGGACACCAGCAAGGGAGTGGACGGCCCCGACAACGAGATTGTCGATAAAATCTTCTACCTCAACCCGCCACAGGGCCTGCAGCTCAAGCTGAAGCGTATGCGCATCGAAGACGACTACCACGACAGCGAAGGCAACATGCTGGGCGACCACTATCCGCTGGTGGCCGAGTTTGAAACCGTCGGCGCCCAGCTCCTGCCCACCGAGGCAAAGAACTTCTGGGAGGGCGAGCCTCTGCCTGGCAGCGGCACGCAGCGATACCTCTACAACGTGGGTTCGGGCTACTTCCTCTGCGAGACTGGCAGCATGGTGTCAGCCGTCAGTCTGGCCACGCTCTGGGGGCTGTGGGGGGACGGCAGCGAGCGCACCTTCTCCACCGACAATGGCTACCGCCTGGTGCTGGGCTACGAATGGAAAAGGCTCAGCTATTATTGCCGCACGCAGAACAGCTCTGGCGCCACCACCTTCAGTCTGCAGACCGGCTGGTCACGCCCCGATGCCTACAAGCTGAAGGCCAGCGACCACTACGTGAATGTGGCGTGGAACGACAACTACGCCCTCGATGCCGGCAAGTCTTACGACAGCAACCTCAGCGACTGGCTCTTCATCTCGCCGGAGCAATGCGACCTCTACAACAGCTACGTGGAGACATGGAACCGGGCCCTGGCCTTCATTGACTATCCCGTGCCTGAGGACATCCGCTCTCAGCCGCAGACGGCACTGCAGGCTTCCGTGAAATACACGACAGCAACAGCATCCATCGCCTCGCTCAACCAGGCAGTGAGCAACATCCATCAATACATCGCCAGCATGGAAGACGAAGTGGACTGCACCAGCAAAATACAGAACTCTTCTTTCGAGAAAAAAGACCTTATCAAGAAGTTGGGCGACAAGGAAAGCAGCGAAAACCACAAGGTGTATGGCTGGACAGTGTCTTACAGCAGCGAGGCCGAGGAAGCTTTCGCCGCCTGGGAAAACCCCGAGAATGAAAACGGACGCTATTTCACAGGCATGGACGGCACCCACCTGTTCAACGCCTGGTCGTGGGGCGGCAACGGAACGTTCTACTGCAAGCAGGAAATCAGCATCACCAAGGCTGGCTACTACGAGCTCTCGGCCATCGTGGCATCGGGCGGCGGTGACGAAGGCGACACCTGGGTGAACCTGCTGCTGGGCGACATCGTGCAGACATCGCCCACCCTCACTGACCGCACCCGGGGCATAGAGCTGAAAGCCTACGCCTACCTGCCCAAGGGCAAATACACCATCGGCATCCAGTCGCCCCGGTGGTTCAAGGCCGACAACTTCCAGCTGAAGCAGCGCAAACAGCACATTGACGAGCCTGGCGACGTGAACTCCGACGACAAAATCAACTTCACCGACATCAAGACGCTGCTGCGCATCTACCTGGGCAAGACGGCGGCCAACCGCTACGCCGACATCAACGCCGACGGCAGCATCACCATTGCCGACCTCACCAACCTGATACAGATTCACACGCGCCGATAGGGTGTCACTCCAGCAGCGCACCTGTGCTACTCCAGTGGCGCACCTGTGCTACTCTTGCAGCGCACCTGTGCCACTCCAGTAGCGCACCTGTGCTACTCCTGTGGCGCACCTGCGTAACAGGAACAGTAACGCTCCTGTTTGCCAGAAAAATTTCGGGATATATAACCTGCTCACCTGCTCATCGTACTCCCTATATATGTACGATGAGCAGGTGAGCAGGTTACATCATTATCCCGAATGCCTGTTAATCAGCACATTAGAGTATTAAGCACAAAACGCCTGTAAAATCACCGTTTCCGTCCCTGTCATCACCATCACAAAACGGCCCTCACAGACAAATTACCCCTCACGGAAAACAAAAGCCGCTGGATATTTGGCTATGTCGAAAAAAAGCCGTACCTTTACGCCCAAATTATATATTACTAATACCAACATCGATTATGAAAAAGCTATTCACCCTGTTATTCGTCCTGTCGGGAGCCGCCACAATGTGCGCCCAGACAGACGACGTAAGCGAAAGCAATCCGCTGGACCAGACGACACTGATACAAAATCCTTCCTTTGAACAGAACGGCACAGAGGGCTGGACGGTGGAAAGCCTCAACTCGCAGTCCAACTCGTCGTTCACCAAGAAGTCGGGCAGCACTTATCTTGAAAAATGGGTCGGCAGCGGCAGCAGCGTGGGCAGCGCAAGCCTGAGCCAAACGCTGAAGAGCGTGCCTAACGGCAAATACAAACTGATCGTAGCCGCGCAAAACTATAGCCAGAGTTCCACCTCCACCCGTAACAAGGGGGCATACATCTATGCCGGCGACCAACAGACGACCGTCTATACGCCAAATGACTACAGCGTCAGCTTCACCAGCATCGCCGGTGAAGTGGAGATTGGCTTCAAGGCCGTGAACGCCACGGGCAACTGGCTGGCTGTCGATAACTTCCGCCTCTATCTGGTGGGCTATCTGACGGACAGCGAACTCATTGGCGAACTGAACCGCATCTTGGACATAGCCACGGGACTGCAGCAGAGCATGATGTCGCAGACGACAGCCACCACGCTGCAGACTGCCATCGAGGCCGCACAGGCCATCACGGGCGGCACAGCCGAATACGAGTCGAGCGTTACGCTCGCCCTGCAGAAGGCCATTGCAGCAGCCGAAGTGAGCATCGCCGAATACCAGGCACTCAGCGACAAGATTGCCACCGTGGAAAAAAACTACGACAGCACGAAGGAGGGCGCAGAAGCCTTCTGGGCCGAGCTGGAAAACGCCAAGGCGCTGGCCGTGAATGTAGAGGCCACATCCGCCGAACTGGCTGCAGAAATCGATGCACTCGACACGGCCCTGCTGGCCTTCAACCTAGCCAACGCCACAGCGGGCTCGGGCACCGCACCCAAAGTGACCTCCACCAACCACTACATAGCCACTGGTGCCACGGAGGCACTGGTGCGTGCCACCATGACGGGCAGCAACATCCTGGAGCGCGGCGTGTGCTGGAGCACGGAACGGAACCCCACCGTGCTGGACAACCGCACCACAAAATACTTCAACCTGAAGGGCTACATCTTCCACATCACAGGCCTGCAGCCAGCCACCGTCTATTATGTACGTCCCTACGTGATGAACAAGACCTACACCGTGGGCTACGGCGACGAAGTGAAGATTGTCACCCACCCCAAGGGTACCTGCACGGGCACGTGGAACGAGGGGGCTCCCACCGCTGACGCGAACACGCGCTGCCGCAACGCCATTAAGGAAACCATCGCTTATTTCAACGAATGGACAGGCATCAAGGGCTTCCAGCTGAGCGGACACTACGGAGCGGACACCCCCACAGCCGACTGCTCCTACGGCGGCTGGATGCGCATTGGCCCCAATGCCGGCAATCAGGCCATCGGCACCGTGCTGCACGAGACTGGCCACGGCGTGGGCGTGGGCACACACTGGCGCTGGTACAGCTGCAACGATACACGTGAGCGTGAAGGCAAATACGGCAAATGGCTGGGGCGCGAGGCCAACGATGTGCTCCATTTCCTGGAGAACTACTACGGCGACGAAGTCTATTTCACTGGCGACGCTGTGCACGGCTGGGGCACCAGTGCCAACACCAATATCACCAACGCCACCATCAGCTACGACTGGCTGGTGAACGGCTCCGACAAGGACAAGCACCAGGAACTGCAGTACATCGGCGGCATGTGCATCCTGCACGGCCTGTTCATCGACGGCCTTTGCCCGACGGGCAACGATCCCAACGGCATCTCGGGCTACACCTACAACTTCGACGACACGAAAAAGTATTACCTGATGAACAAAGACTCCATCGGCGGACTGGGCGAAGGCCTGCTCTATCAGCGCAGTTCCACGGCTGTCGGCTGGCAGACATTACTCAAAAACGAAGAAGTGAGCGACTCCGCCGCCTGGTACATGGAGTTCAACGCGCAGCAGGGCTACTACCTATTCAAGAACGCCTCGTCGGGCAAATACCTCACCCACTCAACCTCGGGAAGCAACGTGACGCTGAAGGCCATCTTAGGCAACAAGCAGCCGACATCCACCGAATACTTCCAGCTGATGCCCGACCGCACGGATGTGACACTCAGCGGCAACAACGTGTCGGTGACCACCCACGGCTACTGGTTCACATGGTACAACGGTTCGGAAAACAAAGCCATGAAGGCCGACAAGATGGGCAGGATGTATGGCGGTATTCTGCAAGCATCGTTTGACTATAGCGATGCCGCCACCCTGCAGCAGTGGATTGTCATCAGCGAAGACGAACTGGAGACCTACCAGAGGATGCTGGGCGTGGAACCTGCCAGCGTCACCCTGGGCGACATCGCCACGGCCATCCGCCAATACATCAACGGCGAAGGAAACATCAGCAGCATCACAAAGAAAATCCAGAAATATACCAAGTAGAACGACATGAAACGCATTTTCAGCATCCTCGTGGCGTGTGCCCTGCTCGCCACACCGGCATCTGCCAAAAAGAAAGAAACGAAGCGCGACCTCTGGCCCGACGGCACTGAGATTGGGCCGTGGTTCAAGGACACAACCCACGTGGACATCAGCCGTCTGGGCAAGCAGTACCGCATCACCGACTACGGCGTGGTGAACGACGGGCGCATCCACACCAAGGAACTGCAGGCACTCATCGACCGCGTGGCCAAAGACGGTGGCGGTGTCATCGTTGTGCCCGAAGGCACCTACCTGACGGGGGCACTCTTCTTCAAGCAGGGCGTACACCTGCATATATATAAAGGTGGCACGCTGCAAGGCAGCAAAGACCCCAGCGACTACCCGCTGATGAACACCCGCATCGAGGGCGAAACCTGCAAGTACTACCCCGCCCTCATCAACGCCGACGGAGTGGACGGCTTCACCATCAGCGGCGAAGGCACCATCGATGGCAACGGCTACACCTACTGGAAGCACTTCTGGGAACGCCGCTCGTGGAACCCCAAGTGCACGAACAAGGACGAGCAGCGACCCCGTCTGCTCTACGTGTCGAACAGCAAGAACGTACAGGTGGAATACGTACACCTGCAGAACTCTGCTTTCTGGACCTCGCACTACTACAACTGTGAAAACGTGAAACTGATGAACCTCAACATCTATTCGCCGGCCAAGCCCGTGAAAGCACCATCGACCGATGCCATCGACCTCGACGTGGTGAAGAACGTGCTGGTGAAAGGCTGCCACATGAGCGTGAACGATGATGCCGTGGCCATGAAGGGCGGCAAAGGCCCCTACGCCGATGCCTTCCGCACGAAGTATGAGGGCGTTGACCTCACGAAGTTCCCCGAAATGCAGGGCGACGGCGGCAACGAGAACGTGCTCATCGAGGATTGCCACTATGGCTTCTGCCACGGCTGCCTCACGCTTGGCTCCGAGAGCGTCTATAACCACAACATCATCCTGCGCCGCACCCATGTCAACAGTGCACAGCGACTGCTCTGGCTGAAGATGCGTCCCGACACGCCACAACGCTACGAATATGTCACCGTGGAGGACATTACGGGCAACGTCAGCTACTTCATCTTCGCCGCTCCGTGGACACAGTTCTACGACCTGAAGGGACGGAAAGACCTGCCCATGTCCTACAGCGACCACATCACCATGCGCAACATCCAGATGGAGTGTGGCACGTTCTTCAATGTGGAACCGCAGCCCGACCAGTACCGCCTCTCCAACTTCACCTTCGAGAACCTCACGGTCAAGGCCAAGAAGCCCGACTTCCACCCCGAATACGTGGATGGCTTCACGGTAAACAATCTGAAAATTAACAAATAACAACTAACAATTAATAATCCGTCCTCTTCGGGGGATGGGGGCTAATGATTTATATGCAGTGGCTTATTGACTTACTCACAACTGGCGGCGGCGTGGCACACACCGTCGTGCTCTATTCGCTCGTCATCGCCCTGGGCGTGGCCCTGGGCAGCAAAGTGAAAATTGCGGGCATCTCGCTCGGCGTGACGTGGATTCTCTTTGTCGGCATCCTGGCCGGCGACCTGCTCATGCGGGCTGGTGTCACCGAGAATGAGTCCGTGCTCAACTTCGTGCAGGACTTCGGACTCATCCTCTTCGTCTTCTCCATCGGTCTGCAGGTCGGTCCCTCCTTCTTCTCGTCCCTCAAGCAGGGCGGACTGAAGGCCAACGGCGTGGCAGCCGGCATCGTGGCACTCAACATCGCCGTGATGCTCACGCTCTACTACAGCTGCCGCAACTTCATCCCCGCAGCCGACAACCTGCCCATGATGGTGGGCACGCTCTGCGGAGCCATCACCAACACGCCTGGCCTGGGTGCTGCCAACGCGGCACTCGACCAAATCAAGTCGGTCAACCCCGAAGCCTTTGCCGGCGGTGTCCCCGTCATCGCCAACGGCTATGCCTGTGCCTATCCGCTCGGCGTGGTGGGCATCATCCTGAGCATCATCCTCATCCGCGTGTTCTTCAAGGTGAACTTCAAGGCCGAGGAAGACCACTTCAACAAGAAGAACGGCAACAACGCCGCCGTGAAGCCCCACCTGATGACCATCAAGGTGTTCAACCCCGCCATCAACGGCAAGTCCATCCTGCAGGTGCGCGGCTTCATCGGACGCGACTTCGTGTGCTCGCGCCTGCTCCACAACGGCCACATCACCGTGCCCAATAAGGACACCCTGCTCACCGTCGATGACAAGCTCTACATCGTCTGCGCCCACGATGACGCAGAAGCCATCATCGCCTTCATCGGCCCCGAGACCGAAGTCGATTGGGAGATTCAGGACGTGACGATGGCATCGCGCAAACTCACCGTCACCAAGAGCGACATCAATGGCCGCACCCTCGGCTCGCTCCACCCCAGCTCGCTCTACGGCGTGAACGTCACACGCATCTACCGTTCTGGCATTGAACTGTTTGCCAGCCCCAGCGTCATCCTGCAGGTGGGCGACATCATCACCACCGTTGGCCCGGAAGATGCCGTTGACCGTTTCGCCAACAAGATAGGCGACTCGAAGCAGGCACTCGACAAGCCCAACCTGCTGACGCTCTTTGTCGGCATCCTGGTCGGTATCATCTTCGGCATGATTCCCATCTCCATCCCCGGCATGTCGGTACCCGTAAAACTTGGTCTGGCTGGCGGACCGCTCATCATTGCCATCTGTCTGGGACGTTTTGGCTACAAACTGAAACTGGTGGCCTACACCACCAACTCCGCGTCCCTGATGATTCGAGACATCGGCCTCGTCCTCTTCCTCGCCAGCGTCGGCATCAAGGCGGGCGGAAACTTCGTTGACACAGTGCTCAACGGCGGTGTGCACTACGTGTGGATGGGCTTCCTCATCACCATCATCCCGCTGCTCACAATGGGCATCTTTGCAAGGGTAAAATGGCACATGAACTATTTCCTCCTGTCAGGCATCCTCTCGGGTGCCACCACCGACCCACCAGCACTGGCATTCTCCACGGCACAGGCCAACAACGGCATCCCGTCCGTGGGCTATTCCACCGTATATCCGCTGTCGATGTTCCTCCGCATCATCACGGCACAAGTACTCATCCTGTTATTCTGCGGATAGTCCTAAAACGTAAAAACGTAAAAACGCATGAATCTTGAACAGCTCATCAATACGCTTACGCAGTCAACAGACATTCCGCTGTTGACTGCGTTTCTCCTTGGTTTGCTGGTAGCCATCAATCCCTGCCAGCTGGCCATCAACATATCGGCGCTGGCCTATATATTAAAGAAAGAAAAGGCCAAGAGTGCCTCCATCATCTACGCCCTGGGGCGTACCTCCACCTACACGTTGCTGGGGTGGATTCTGATGTGCCTCATTGGAGGAGGCAAAAATGTGGAAGGTGTTCAGCTTCTGCTGAGCAAGGCCGAAGTTATCTTACCCTACATCCTGTTTGCCATCGGTCTGTTCATGTTGGCCAGAGCTTTCCACACACACCACCACGACGGGGAGAACTGCCACCACTCCGGGCAAATTATCCGACGCAATGGCCCCCTGGGTGCCCTCATTCTGGGCATGACCATCGCCCTAGCCTTCTGTCCCGAAAGTGCCGTATTCTTTTTCGGGCTGATGCTTCCGCTCTCCATGACCAGCCATGCCGGGCCACTTATCCCCCTCATTTTTGCCCTGGCCGCCAGCATTCCCGTGCTCGTCCTTGCCTGGTTGATGAGGATGGCCGTCAACAAGGTGGAAAAAGTAAGCCATGCCTTCGAGCACGCCCAGCAATGGCTCAATGCCATCACTGGCCTACTTTTCATTGCCGGCGGCATCCTGCTGTTGATGGAATAGCAAACAGTTTTTCGTCTAACATTATGGCCTTAGCTGAGCCATAGCCACGCCCTTTACTTTGTCGCCCAGTTCGATGACTTCGAGGTCCTTGATTTCCGCGCCGTCGATGGTGAAGCGAACCAGCGTGCGCACCTGATGGAAACCCGCCTGGCCCGCCGCACCCGGATTGATGTGCAGACAGCCGATGGTTTTGTCGTACATCACCTTGAGCAAATGGGAATGGCCCGAGATGAACAGACGGGGCGGACGGGTGTACATCGTGCCACGAATGGAGGCGTCATACTTGCCCGGATAGCCGCCGATATGCTTGATGAGCACATCCACCTCCTCACATTTGAAACGATACTTCTCGCTAAAGCGGTAACGAAGGTCGCCCCCATCAATATTGCCATACACGGCACGCAAGGGAGCGATGGCCGCTAATTTGTCGGCAACCTCTACGGTACCTATGTCACCTGCGTGCCAAATTTCGTCACATTCGGCAAAGTATTTCGCGTATTTTGCATCCCAATAACCATGAGTATCGGAGAGCAGTCCTATTCTTTTCATTACTTTTTTGCTGTAAAGGTAAGAATTATTTGCCATTTACCATTTGCCATTTACCATTTTTCCGTACCTTTGCCACAAATTTTAGCATGACAAATGGATTTTGACGAACAGAACATACCTGACGAGCCCGTTCAGCAGCCAGCTGATTCCCCTAAATCGGCCAAAGAACTCTGGATGGAGATAGGCAGATTGCTGTTGCTGCTGTTGTGGACGATTGTAAAGAAGTTCATCAGGATTACCTACAAGTCCATCCGTTTCTCCATTGCCTTTGTCAAGCTGTGTGCAACATCCGCCAAAGAATGGTGGCAGGACAAGAGCACCCAGGAAAAAGTCAGAACCATCAAGGCAAAAACCAAGTACTGGTGCAAGGAGGGGGGGAAATACACCAAAACAGGATGTAAAACGCTGTGGCGCTGGACGGTGATTGCCAGCAAAGCACTGGCCAAGTATTCAGTTACTACAGCCAAACTGACTTGGAGAGGAATTGTGTGGCTATGCGTCAACTTCGTGCAGTTGATAATCCATACAAAGCCCGTGCTCATCCGCTGGGGGAAGGCCACAAAAAGAGGGTATAAGCAGCTGCGGCTTCACCTAAAGCAAATGCGCCGTGGCATCAAGCTGAAAAAAATCAGACAAAAAAGGCGATATGCCGCGTTCAAACGAAACGGTGGCACAAAAGGATGGCTGGAGAACACCAGCAAGTCTCTGAAATCATCCATCCAGTCCTACATGGAAGAAGAACAGAACGAGGCCGACCCTGATGCCATCACCGAAGATGACATCATCGAGGCCCGGTTTGAAGAGCTGGAACAAACGAACAGAGCGCATATCATCGGGAAGAAAATCTTCTCGTCGGTAAAAAGCATCGTGGAAGAAAACGAATAAGCCTCAAAAAGACAAGAACAACAATAACAAATACACACAATACTATGAAAAGAATTTTCATTTCTCTACTCATTGCACTCGTGGCAGCATTGCCATCCCATGCGGTACTGAAAGAGAAGTCGTTGGCCAGAACCCTGGGCGTTTTACGGCTTGAATTGTACAACAACTGGAAAAAGCAGAAAACCTTCATGGCCCGCTATGAGGTTCAGCAGAACCAGCAGCACAAGAAGCTGGTTGAATACATGCAGCGCAGTGAACAGATCAGTCTGATGCTCTATTCACAGAAGTCCGACTACACGTTTGACATTGCATATTCCTGCCAACAGGCAACGAAGCTGTATGAGGAACTGACACGCACCAATGTGCCATACGACTTGATTCGGAGCAGGTTAAAAGGTGAGCTGGCCAGATATGACAGCTTGATTTATGCACTGGAGCAACTTCCTCCCGCCATCGTAAAGCCCAACAATCCCAGCACTGCTATTGACTCACTCATCACAGAAATAACGGATTCCATGCGCTCTGCCATTCCAGCTGAAGCAGAAGCGGAAACGCCAGAGCCAATCAACAAAGAGCCTTTCTTCCTGAATGGTCCCGAAATTGCAGACAGAGAGAAATGTCTTCTCTATGCCAAAGCCCTGCGAAACAACATCGTAAGAATGTTTAATGAAATCAGCCTCGACAAGCAATACTATGATGATGTGGCCGAAAAGGTGAAGAAGCTGAATCACTATGCAGAAAGAAAATACGGCGAGCTACAAAGAAACATCTTTGTCAACGGCGGAAAGAACTATATCAGCATTCTGCTTTCATTGCCTATGCAATGGGCCAACATGGTCACAGACTTTCAGGATAAATACATGCCCATCAAGGACGGCGATGCACAATACTCTGAATGGCGTGGCCCATCCATCCTGTTCTCGTCGGTCTTCATGGTCTTCTATATTATAATAGGTGCACTTCTCAGCAACGTCATCCTGAGGTGGTATGTGCCCAAACGCTTCCGCACAGAAACATACAAGCAGAAACGGCCCGCCTACATCATGGCACTGGGCATCCTCATCTTCATCATTGCCATCATGATTATCCGCCACTCCATCGACAAGAACGTCATCCAGATGTCAACCGGACTGATGGTCAACATAGCGTGGCTGATGGAGGTGGTGCTTGTGTCACTGCTGTTCCGCCTGAAGGGTGACCAGATTCAGGCTGGCGTGAAGATGTACACGCCCTTCATCGTCATGGCCTTCATCGTCATTGTCTTCCGCATCATCCTGGTGCCCAACTCCCTGGTGAACATCATCTTCCCGCCCATACTGCTGGCCTGCACCATCTGGCAGGTCAGCACTGGCCGGAAATACCGCAAGCTGCTGCCGATGAGTGACAAATTCTATTGCGGCATTTCATTGGCGGTCATCATTATCTCTACCATCATTTCATGGTATGGATACACATTGCTCAGCGTGCAGATCACCATCTGGTGGACATTCCAGCTGGCAGCCATCCAGAGCATCACCTGCGTGTATGACATCCTGGCTTGGTATGAACGGAAATACCTGATTCCGCGAGTAAGGCGTGCAACCCAGCAAAGCTTCTCCCATGCAGAATTCATGGAACGCATCCAGAAAGGGGAATTTATTTCACACACATGGTTCTATGATTTTTTCAACATCGCTCTGGTGCCTGTCGTAGGTGTTATCTCTGTCCTTGTCTGCATCATCGCAGCAGCTTCCGTCTTCGAAATGACCACATTCTGCCGCACCATCTTCTTCAGCAACTTCATTGATGAAGCGGGCGTCATTCAGATTTCCCTCTTCAAGCTCTGTCTGGTCATTGGCTGCTACTTCATTTTCAAATACTTCAACTATGCAGCCCGCTCATTCTATTTTGCCTACAAGAAATCGGTCAACGACGGCACACAAGACTTCAACCGGACACTGGCCAAAAATATTATTCAGATTCTGGTATGGGGCACCTATTTCATTGCCGCCCTCGTCCTGCTGAAAGTTCCGCGCAGCGGTATCGAAATCATTACCGCAGGTCTTGCCACAGGTATGGGTTTTGCATCGAAAGACCTGCTGGAAAACTTCTTCTACGGCATTTCACTGATGAGCGGACGTGTGCGTGTGGGTGACTACATTGAATGTGACGGCATCACAGGAAAGGTGGAAAGCATCACTTACCAGAACACACAGATTACGACGCTTGACGGCTCTGTGATTGCATTCCTGAACTCCGCACTTTTCAGTAAGAATTTCAAAAACTTAACCCGCAATCACCAGTATGAGCTGAACAAAATTCCTGTCGGTGTTGCCTACGGAACCAATGTGTCAAAAGTAAGGGAACTGCTCTTGAATGCACTGCAACCATTATGTGTGAAGACCGACGACGGACGCGACATCGTCAGCCCAGACCATCCGCTGGCCATCACGTTCTCAGACTTTGGTGAAAGCAGTGTTGACCTCTTTGTCGTCAGCTGGCTGCTTGTTGACCAGAAATACGGCTGGATGGCCCGGGCAAAAGAGATTATCTACAATGTTCTCAACGAAAACAATATTGAGATACCATTCCCGCAGAGAGACATCCATATCCGAAAAGATTAAGCAAAAAAGCTAAAAAATGGCCTCAATTCTAAAAAAAACACAATAAAAATGCAAAAAAAGCAGACAATGTTGTGATGGTAAACAAAAAAAGTACTACTTTTGCGTCAAATAGTGCAAACTAACTAAAATATCATAATACTTATGGAAGTAAAGAAATCAAAAAGAGCAGACCTCGAATCTCAAAAAAGCACAGGGTTACTCTTGGGGTATATCATTGCATTGGCAGTGATGTTTGCAGCCTTTGAGTACACCACACGTGACTATGTTGAGACCGACGTGGTTTATGCCACATCTTCCTTCGTGTCAGAAGAAGAAGTTGTTCCACCCACTCAGCCCATCTTCACTGCAGCTCCACCACCACCAGCAGATGCACCACAGGTGGCTGAAATCCTTGACATCGTGGACAATGAAACTGAAATTGTGGAAGAAGAAATCGAAACTTCAGAGTCAACGACTGAAGCAATCTCAGGCCCTGTCTCTCACGTGAGTGGCCCTGTCATGGCTGGTCCTCCAGTAGCTACTCAGGAAGAGGGTGATGAAGGCGAAGTCTTTGAAGTCGTAGAGCAGAACCCTTCTTTTCCGGGCGGCAACGATGCACTGATGAAGTGGCTTAGCAAGAACCTGAAATATCCAGCTTCTGCACATGACAATGGTATTCAAGGACGTGTAATGGTACAATTCGTTGTGAACAAGGATGGCTCCATTGTTGACCCGAAGGTTGTTCGTTCCATAGATCCTGCACTTGACAAAGAGGCCCTTCGCGTTGTATCAGCCATGCCGAAATGGCAGCCTGGCAAGCAACGTGGCAAGACAGTGCGTGTGCGCTTCACACTCCCTGTTTTGTTCCGACTCCAGTAAGACATATTCAGTTAATATAAATAGAGGGGGTATCAACCAAACGATACCCCCTTTTTTCATTCCAATCCCAAACATCATCCGTATTCCCTATGAAACCATTATACACCATAGACCAGCTCACAAATATGGTCAACCATGCCATCGAACAGCTATCCATCCCGACAAATCCGCCACACCTCTACGATCCCATACGCTATGTGCTGTCTGTCGGCGGCAAAAGAATACGCCCCGTCCTGATGCTCCTGTCCTATAACTTATACAAAGATGCACCCGAAGACATTCTGCGGCAGGCTGTTGCCCTTGAAATATACCACAATTTTACCCTGCTTCACGATGACTTGATAGACAAAAGCGACATCCGGCGTGGCCACCCAACAGTTCACAAGAAATGGGATGAGAACACAGCCATCCTTTCTGGCGATTCCATGCTGATGCTGGCCTATAAGACTTTTGGCAGCAACATCGCCTTCAGCGACTTTATTGCAGCCACCATGGGCGTAGGGGAAGGTGAACAGATGGATATGGACTTTGAAAAACGCATGGACGTAAACGAAAGCGAATACATCGAAATGATTCGCCTGAAAACATCCCTATTGCTGGGCTATGCACTGAAGATTGGGGCAAAACTTGCAGGTGCAGACCAGAAAGATCAGGAACACCTCTATGATTTTGGCATCAAGATGGGACTGGCCTTCCAGGTGCAAGACGACCTGCTGGATGTCTATGCCGACACAAAAATGTTTAAAAAGAAACTGGGCGGCGACATCGTTGAGAACAAGAAAACCTACCTCCTCATTCAGGCCCTGAACAAAGCAGAGGGACAGCAGAAAGAAGAATTGGTTTCATGGCTGACACTCCCCCAATGCAACCCTGAAGAAAAAATCAAGACTGTTACACATATTTATAATAATATAGGAATACCAGCCATCACCCAGCAATACATTGAAGAACTTTTTGCTGACGCCCTAAAGAGTCTGGACAAAGTAAAGATTCCAGAAGAACGGAAAGCCGAACTGAGAAATTTTGCCAAGAAGCTGCTCGGAAGGAAATATTAGTTCCAGCCTCACAACTCCCCTATCCTAAAACAGCCCCCATGATAGATACCCATTCCCATCTTGACGCGCCAGAATTTGCAGAAGATTTGGAGCAAACCATCCTGCGTGCAAAAGAAGCCGGAATAAGAAAAATCTTTGTTCCAGCTATATGCCGAAAGGATTTATCGAACCTCATCCGCATTTGCAACGCACATCGGGGTTTCCTTTACCCTATGATAGGACTTCACCCTGAGAACATCATGGACGAAGACTATCATGTCGCGCTTGACCGCATGGAAGAATTGCTGGAAGAGTCGCTCAATCCGCATCCCTCACCCGACACCCCCAATTTTATTGCCGTCGGGGAAGTCGGACTTGATTTCTACTGGGACGCCACTCACAAAAACGAACAGATAGAAGTGTTCGAGAAGCAAATTCAATGGGCCATCAAATACCAGCTCCCCCTAATGATTCATGTCCGCAAGGCTCATCAGGAGCTTATGGCCATTATGAAGCAGTATCGCAACGAACCGTTGACAGGCGTGTTCCACTGCTTCACAGGTTCTGCAGAAGAGGCGCAAGACTTATTGAGCTTCCCCGGATTTTGCCTCGGCATTGGCGGAGTACTAACTTTCAAAAACGCCAAACTGCCCGCAACCATACAAAAAAGTATTCCACTTGAACGCATTGTTCTGGAAACAGACGCTCCCTACATGGCTCCGACTCCATACCGGGGGAAAAGAAACGAAAGTGCATACGTCATCGAGGTGGGAAAGAAACTTGCCGAGGTCTTCAATGTCACATTGGAAGAGATTGACCGAAAAACTACTGAAAATGCCCTAAAAATCTTCAGAAAAGCACAAAAAGAATAAAAAAAACTTATTTTTTCCGGCAAAAATGAATTTTTCTGGCAAAAGACAATCGTTGCTAACTAAAAAATAGTTATTTTTGTGCTGTTTTATCGAAAAGTATGCTCACGTCTCCACAGAAGAGAGTGTTTAGATAGACAGAAAGTGTAAAATTGGAGAGATGCTCGAGTGGCTGAAGAGGCACGCCTGGAAAGCGTGTGACCGGCAAAACTGGTTCGCGAGTTCGAATCTCGCTCTCTCCGCAAACAAACAAAAAAGAACATAAAACATTATTAATCTTAAAAATTTTAAGCACAATGAAAAAAGTTTTTGCAATCATTGCATTGATGGGTGTGTTTACTTTTGGTATGACACAGTCTGTTTTAGCTCAAGACGAAGCTGTTGACACAGCAGCTGTAGAGCAAGTGGATTCAGCAGCCGTTGATACTGCCGCAGCAGCAGTAGAAGAGGCTCCAGTTGAAGCTGAGCCACAGGAAGCTGGTATGTACAAGAATCTCAAAACCAAGTTCATCGAAGGTGATGCAGGCTTCATGGCCCTTGTAGCTATTGCGCTCGTTATCGGTCTTGCTTTCTGCATCGAGCGTATCATCTATCTCTCTCTCGCAGACGTGAACGTAAAGAAGATGATTGAAGGCGTAGAAGAAAAAGTAAACGCTGGCGACATCGAAGGTGCAAAATCTATTGCCCGTGAAACTCGCGGTCCTATTGCATCCATCTACTATCAGGGCCTGATGCGTATCGACGAAGGTATTGAATCCGTTGAAAAGTCAGCCGTTGCTTACGGTGCTGTTCAGGCATCCAACCTCGAGAAAGGCTGCTCATGGATTACACTCTTCATCGGTATGGCTCCATCACTCGGATTCTTGGGTACTGTGATTGGTATGGTACAGGCATTCGACGACATCCAGGCTGCAGGTGACATTTCTCCGACAGTCGTTGCAGGTGGTATGAAGGTGGCCCTTTTGACAACAATCTTCGGTATCGTTGTTGCCCTTATCCTTCAGGTATTCTACAACTACATCCTTGCCAAGATTGAAAGTCTGACTGCACAGATGGAAGACTCTACAATCTCTCTGCTCGACATCGTTACAAAGTATGCTGCCAAGAAGTAATACTTTCCGGAACGGCTTGCAAAGAAAACCTGTAGAACATTTACTAACCCATTAAATCAGAGACAAGAAACAATGAATATAGATAAAATATCCAAATGGACCCTTTGGGTACTGATGGGCATTACAATTCTTAGCTTTGCGCTCTTCCTGCTTATCGGCTACGACACGCCCTACGAGGAGAACCCGAAGCAGAATGCCCCACTCCTTACAGACTTAGTCCTTGGACTCTGCTTTGGCTTCACCATCATTGCTGCGGTTCTTACTGTTTGCAGTGGCATTATGCAGTTCACAAAAGGTGGTTCAACCAACAAGGATGAAGGCATCGCAGGCAAAACAGGCCTGTTCTCTACAATTGCATTCGTTGCGTCACTTGTTATTGGTGCTGTTATCGGTTTCTCTAACTCCAGCGAGCACCTGCTCATCAACGGTAAGGACTGGAACGTGCCGACAGACATCGTATTGACTGACACCTCAATCATCTCTATTGCCATTCTCATGGTACTTACCATTGCTGCCGTTGTGTTCAGCATGGTTGTAAAAACAAAGAAGTAACCACTAAAATTGAGTAGCAAATATGGGAAAGAAAAGAAAAATGCCAGGATTGAACACCAGTTCAACAGCCGACATCTCATTCATGTTGCTCATCTTCTTCCTTGTAACAACATCCATGGACACCGACCAGGGTTTGGGACGTACACTCCCGAAGCCACCAGAGGATGACCAATTAAACAACGAAATCAAGATAAAGGAGCGCAACATCCTTAACATCCGTATCAACAAAGACAACTACGTGATGATTGGCGATGACTATGCTTCCCTTGAGGACGTGAAGGAGAGAGCCAAAGAGTTTATCAAAAACCCAGAGAACAAACCCAACCTTCCAGAGCTCAAGCCCAAGAAGATCAAAGGTTTTGGCGGCAAGACAATGATGGTGACTGAAAACCACGTTATCTCCGTGCAGACCGACCGCGGTACAGACTACGGCGTTTACTTCCAGGTGCAAGACGCGCTGGTGGCAGCCTACAACGAACTTCGCGACGAACTGGCTAAAGCGGAATTTGGCTTCCGCTATGAATTCCTCACCAAGGATGAGCAGAAAGCCATTCGCGAGGTCTATCCGCAGAAGATTTCCGAGGCTGAACCTAAAAAATATGGAGGACAGTAAGAATGAGTCGATTTAACAAAAACGGAGGCAGAGAAATGCCCGAGATGAACACCTCATCTCTCCCAGACTTGATTTTCACCATCCTGTTCTTCTTTATGATGGTAACCACCATGCGTGAAGTAACGCTGAAGGTGAAGTTCGACAAGCCAACAGGCACACAGCTTGAAAAGCTGGCACGTAAATCCTGTACTTCATTCATCTACATTGGTCAGCCAACCGATAACCTGCGTGCACAGTTTGGTTCTGCACACCGCATCCAACTGAACGACAAATTTGCCGAGCCTAACGAAGTCTATGACTACGTAAGTTCAGAGCGCGGCGAACTGGCAGAGGTTGACAAACCATTCTACACTGTATCTATCAAGTCCGACCACCACACTCCGATGGGCATCATTACCGACACGAAGCAAGTGCTCCGTAAGGCATACGCCCTGAAGATCATGTACTCGGCTAATAGACCAAGAGAATAAAAGTACATACACACTGATAAAAAGAGAGCACCTCGTTATGAAGTGCTCTCTTTTTTATTGGGGATTGTTGTGTTATTGGGAAACAACGAATAATCGTTACGGAGTTTCCTATACCATGTCGTTCACGGCATCAATCATGTCGCCAAGGATACCCATGTCGCCCGTATCAGCACTGGCAAGCACGTCGTCCAAACCGCCCGTATCGAACTCTACATCCGCCGAAGCCAGATAAGAGTCGCTTGGCTCACTGGCTGTATGCACCTGCACTGCCGACACACCCTCGGGCGTGGCATCAACCATTTCCAGGTCAGCCTCCGAAATGTCACCCACATCAGCGTGTGCCTCGTATGCCAGCTGCTCTTCGGCAGCAGCAGTAGGGCCGCCCATGTCTTCCGGCGCATTGATGGCAACCAATTCATCCACACTATCATCACCCATCACGTCAATGGCAATAGATGTAGTAGCCACAAAAGCAGCTGCACCAGCAACGCCTCCAATGGTCTTACCCAACATTTCCTTCTTCTCCTTGCTGTCTGATTTAGAGTTTGTTTCCATCTTTAATCAATTTTAGTGATGCGTTTCTTTTTTTCTTTCTCACTGACACATTCTTGCCATTCGGCAACATCAGTGCTGCAAAAGTAGAAAAAAGAATTGAATGCCGCAAACAAATGGCTCAGAAAAAATGCAACATACCCCAAGAAAGCAGAAAACACCAACAAAACAATGCCATGAATGCAGCCAAAAATCCGAATTCGTAACGCACCTGCGCTGATTCAGTAGCACACCTGTGTCGCTTCAGTAGCACACCTGTGCTGTTCTCGTAGCGCACCTGTGCTACTTGAGTGGCGCACCTGTGCTGCGGCTGCGACACACCTGTGCTACTCCGCTGGCGATGGGGTGTCGCCAGAGTGACGACGAAGTGTTTTTGTCGTGGCCGCCTTCTATTACAGAACACGCCTTTACACTTTTTCTACCGAGTTTTTTGAAGTAAAGGTTCATTTTTAGGCTATTTCCATAGATTACAACAACTTAACGCCGAAAAAGGTTCATAGAAGCTTCATAAATGGTTCATAAAAGGTTCATACTTGCAGCAT
>R20__coassemble_592_pt1 | contig 25722 bp, 16 predicted proteins | sample R20__metabat2_low_PE_030 | metagenome-assembled genome bin R20 | reverse complement strand
ACGACTCATAAATCTACCCTTAATCGTGTATTGGATGATAGTTGCGGATTTGAGGCTAAACACTTTTAATTATGAAGAAGTTTAAATTTCTTGTGGCATCAGCTGCCATCGCAGCCATGATGCTAACAGCATGTCAGAATGACGTGGACTTCACGCAGGAAGACATGCAAAACGCTGCCACAAAGGTGGATGACAATGCCATCCAATTCGGCACGTATTTGAGTAACAGCGGGTTGACACGTGCGGGATTTGAAGGAAGTATCGACACTGATACGTTAAAGAGAAATAGTACACACGTAAGTCAAACAGCTGCTGACGGTGCCAATGGCTTTGGTGTTTTTGCATACTATACGGGTACAAAGACATACAACGAAACCAACTATTATTATAATAGTGCAGCAGTTGCTAATGAAAACAAGATTGCCCCGAACTTCATGTACAACCAAAGGGTTTACTGGGACGAGAGTGCAACAACGGATTACATTACACATTGGACGTATTCTCCTATTAAATATTGGCCCAACGAGCTTCAAGCAAGTGGCAGTGTTGATGACCAGGAGGGAAACCGTGCCGATGACCCTGCGACAACCACAAACTCCAATGGCGGTTATGTCAGCTTTTTTGCATATGCACCATTTGTGGATGTGACAGCAAGCGATGGAATACCTAACAATAGTGGCATGAACTATAACGGTGGGACAACGGACGGAATTACCGCAATTACATCAAACGGATTTAAAGGCGACCCCAAAATTACATATAAGATTGCCACCGATGGCAAGATTGTGGATCTGCTGTGGGGTACGTATAGTGGAACTTCTGAAAATGTAATATCAGAAACAGCTTATAATTTAGGTGTTGATGGCGATAATGATGCCAACAACGACTTTACAGCTGGCGGTTTATATCGCGATGCCATCTTAGGTTCATACAAACTGAACGCTGACCTCACCAAGCAGAAGACCACTGGCACCATCGGTTTTAACTTCAAGCATGCTTTGGCAAAAGTCGGTGGCTCATCTACATTCAGCAACGTGGGCACCACTCCCACCAATGGTCTGATGGCTGTTTTGGATCTTGATGATTTGAAGGGTGCAGAAACTGGCGGAACGAAGGGTGTAAACACTGTGGTGACTATTGAATCGATAGTCATTAAGACTAAAGAGATATATTATGATAATAACCATGATGGAACGGATGATGAAAATGGATATGTTGTTGGTGGAATTTTCAATTTGGCAACAGGCCAGTGGGAATCCTATATTGAAGGTTCACAAATTACTCATAAAATTACCCAGTCTAAGGCAGATGATGGCAGCAATGCGGTGTTGGCCACGTCTATTGCTGAGCCTGTAAACGTTACATCAATGAGCATTCCTGCAGGTAAAAGCGATTATTATGCGAACGGTACTGTAGAAGGTGTGACTACTACTGCAAAGAACGTGTATGAGAACGAAACTAACCCATTTGTGTTCATTCCGGGTACGAAGCCTTCATTTAATGTCACGGTTACATACTATGTAAGAACCTTTGATGCAAACCTTGCCAACACATCTCCTGCAATTTCGAAATCAGGGGAGTCGGGCACTTGGAGCAATGTGAAGCAGACCATCAGCAAGGATGTATCCTTTACCGATGCCGTTAAGCTGAACAAACAGTATAACCTGTTAATGCACATAGGTCTTACAGGTGTGAAGTTCACAGCAACAGTCAGCAAGTGGGTTGTCGATGGTGACGACAATGAAGACGGTGTAATTGGTGCTGGCGAGGATGTGAGAATTACAGATGTCTATGTTCCGATTAACGTTAGCGAGCTACAAGCCGCCGCTCCAGCATCAACCGTTGCTCCTGGCAGCCAAGAATGTGAACTTCAACTTGATAATATTGTGCTCACTTATTCAGATGCAGCCGACACCAAAACAATCGGTAAGGATGACTTCTCAAAAGAGGGCTTGACGTTTACGTCTTCTGATAACACAAATGCATCTGTAGATGCTTCTGGTAAGATTTCATTTAAAGAGAATGCATCGGCAAGCTCAAGGGCATTTACTATTACAGTAACACGTGGCAACCAGACAGCGTCATTTAATGTCACACAACCCGCCCCAATACTTAATGCCATTGCCATGTCATTCGCAGAATCAACTGTACCAACGGCTGGTGGCACTATAACCCCAACGGTAACAGCTTCGTACAAGAACACGGACAACTCGAATAATGCCTATGCTCCTACTGTTACAGCGAGTGCAACTTACCAAGTTGCTGATGCTGATGCAGCTTTAACAGCGGGAACATTGACTGTAAATGCTGGTACATCAGGTGAGCCCATCAAAGTAAAAGCTACGTATAATGATGGTACTACAAGCAAAGATATAACTGTGAATGATGCAAGTACCTTGAAGTACGAATAATTCAATTCGAAGATTCACGTTTGTAAATTGTAGAGTATATTCATACCACTTCCAGCCTCGCCTCATTCTGGGCGGGGCTGGATTGCTATAGCCCCACCACCGAGCATTGCATCGCCCCTCATTCCAAAAACTCATCCAAATCCCTTGCACATAAAAAAAGCGTATCTTTGCGGCGTAGAAAAAAATTATTGATGCCCGCTAAAACTCTAACTATGTAAAATTGCCAGAAAAAATGCCGATTATAAGGTTTTTTTTATGATGACTCCTCTACTTTTTGATTCCAGGACCCTCATTTTGAGAGTATAAGATAGGCTGTCCGCTCAAAAAAGTTTAGCAGACACCAATAAAAATTAAACATGGGGGCGAGCCGCACGGCTCGCCTCTTTTGTATCTTCACATTTCCTGCCCACCACTATTTGGGGGTCTAAGGAATTGGGGAATGAAGGAAAGCCCTGGCGGCAGAAAGTTCCCAAGTTCCTCCATTCCTTAGCAAAAACATTTGGCGGTGAGGGTAAAGGGATTATGATTACTTCACTTTGGCTACATGATTGTTTGAAGTGAAGGTTCATTTTAGGCTTAAACAGCTTGTAATCATCGGTTTAAGTCAGAAAAAGGTTCATAAAAGCTTCATAAAAGGTTCATAAAAGGTTCATACTTCCGGCATCGGCTATGGCATATTTTCTAAGGAATTAAGGAACTGAGGAACTTTTTTATGATTATCCGCAAGGAAACCATCAGCAAGACCGCTGGCGCGGTCGTCGCTTAATAACCTGGGGTACGAGCATAGCGAGCACCCCGGGATGTGCCGGTGAAGCAAGTATGAACCTTTTATGAACCTTTTATGAAGCTTTTATGAACCTTTTTTGGCATTAAGTTGTTGTAATCTATAGGGATAGCCTAAAAATGAACCTTTAGTTCGAAAAACTCAGTAGAAAAAGTGTAAAGGTGTGTTCAATTTATAGCAGGTGGCGTGACGATGCATCGTCAGCGGCGTGACGAAACATCGTTGCAGCTCTGGCGAAACATCGTCACGGCTGTGGCGAAACATCGTCACGGCTGTGGCCAAACATCGTCACGGCTGTGGCCAAACATCGCCACGGCTGTGGCAATGCACGGGCACGGCAAAAACACCTCATCGCTACTCCGGCGGCACCCCGTCGCCACTCCGCTGGCACCCCATCGCCAGCGGAGTAGCACAGGTGCGCTACCGAAGTAGCACAGGTGTGTCGCAAGCGTAGCACAGGTGCGCTACTCGAGTGGCACAGGTGCGCTGCGGAAGTAGCACAGGTGCGCTGCGGAGGCATGATAACTTTTCGGCGGATTCTTTCCCTATAGGCGGCTCAAAAAAGGACATTATCGCCTGATGATGAGGGGCTGCGAGGGGGCAACATCGATGCACCATGTGCCGTCGGCAGAGCGGTAGGGCTTCAGCTTGCGACCGGCCTGACGGACGGATTTGGGTTTGGAGGCCAGGGTAAGGGTGAGCGGTTCGTGGAAGATGGCTGTGTCAAGCGGCATCGAGAGCGTGAGGAGCAGCTTTTTGCCGTCCTCGGCCTCGTTCAGCTGCACGGCCTGGCGCTCTTTCTGGTAGGCGCAGCACTGGGCGAAGGTGCCCACCCAGACGTCGGCTTCGTGCGCCTTCAGCGTGTCGTAGAACTGCCAGAGCTCCTCCGGGTGGTACCACTGGTCGTAGCCGTGGCGGATGGCGTGGGTCATGGTCACGCCCCAGTCGCAGGTTTCGATGAGGTGGTGCATCCAGCTGGTCATCTTCTGGATGGTGATTTTGTTGTTCTGCTGGCCGTGGCCCACCTGGAAGGTGCGGCTGCCGATGCGCCCTTCCTCCACGATGCGTGTGACCTCAGCGGTGCGGCCATTATAGGGGTAGGCCATCGTCATGGGCTTGGGCAGGCCGTTGGCCAGGAAGGCGGAGTCAACCCGTTCCATCTCCTGGCGCACCGAATCGGGGGTGCTCAGGCGGACGAGCTTGGGGTGGCTCCAGGTGTGGCTGCCCACTTCGTGGCCACGGCGGTGCAGGTCGCGCAGTTCGGCGTAGGTCATGCGGTCGCCGTGCTTCGGGTCTTCTGCACCAATCTTGTTGCCGATGATCCAGAACGAGCCACGGAAGCCGCGCTTCTCCAGTTCGGGAGCCACCAGGTCGATGTGTTCCTTCAGCCCGTCGTCGTAGGTGAGGGAGACAGCCGCCCGCTTGTTGCCACGGAACTTGGCCACAGTCGCGTACTGGTGGGCTGGCGTGAGCCGGGTTGCACCTATCTCCTTCAGCTTGGCAAACATTCCCTTTCCCAGAGTCTCGGCAGAGGAGGCCACGAAGTGCAGCCTGTCTGACTGCAATTCGCCCTGCTGCATGTCGATGACATAAAAGTGTTTCAGCGTGCGCTGCAACTTCCACTGGGCATCCTCCACCTCCTTGCTGTAGCAGCGGTTCAGGCGCGACACCGTGCCGCAGATGAAGGGCAGGTCGGCATAGCGCGTGTCGCCCGTCTTTTCCACCAGGTGGCGGCGCACATGGAGCACGAGGGCCTTCAGCTGTTCGTAGTAGCCGGAGCCCTGCTTGTAGTCGGTTTCGCCCTGATGCCAGAGCATGGCCTTGATGTCGATGCCGCCGTCGAGCCGGGCCAGCGGGCCGTCGAGGCAGCGGTCTATCTCTTCAATGAACGACTTGAGCAACGACTTGCCCCCCGTGAGGGTGCTGTGGTTGGCCGCCAGGTAGTCGGGCATGGCACACCAATGCCTGCCGCCGGTGGATTCCTTCACCTGCGGCGAGATGGCCGTGCCGCCCAGGCTCCATTTCACGATGTAGAAGGGTCGCTGCCATTCCTGCTCCAGCAGGTAGTAGAGGTAGGTGTCGTAGCCGTGGCGCAGGGGGTTGTCGGGCTTGGCCACGAAGGGCCAGTAGGGCTGGAACAATGTGCCGGTGATGCTGTCCCCCGTCTGGATGGCACCAGCCGAGCCGTAGCACCACTGGGCATACCGGAAATGGCCACCGTGCTGCCGGGCGTATGCCTTCACGTAGTCGAGCATATCGTCGTTCTTCACCCGTCCGTCGGTGTTCGACTGGCCAGCCACCAGCAGCACAGGCACCTTATACTTTTGTTCCGAAAGATTTTGTGCATTCACACACACAGCCGTTCCCCACAGGAACAGCAAAGTCAGCAGTGGCTTCCTGCCAAAAACACGCCTCATAGTCAGTTAGGTTTTAAGTTTTCGCCACAAAGATAGGGGTTTTTCGGGAAAGAAACATTACCTTTGCAGCAAAAATCACAGCTCGTACCATGAGAAAGCAGGAACTATACAACAGAATCGTGGCCTATTTCACGGAAACAATGCCTGAAGTGGAAACAGAACTGCACTACGAGTCGCCCTTCCAGCTGCTCGTTGCCGTCATTCTGAGTGCGCAATGCACCGACAAGCGCATCAACATGGTCACTCCCCCACTCTTCCGCGACTATGCCACAGCCGAGGAAATGGCCGTGGCCACGCCCGAAGTCATCTATGAATACATCAAGAGCGTGAGCTATCCCAACAACAAGGCCCGCCACTTAGTGGGCATGGCCCAAATGCTCATCAACGACTTCGGTGGCCAGGTGCCCGACACGCTGGACGACCTGGTGAAGCTGCCAGGCGTAGGCCGAAAGACAGCCAACGTCATCCAGGCCGTAGTGTTCGGCAAATCGGCCATGGCTGTCGATACGCACATCTTCCGCGTGAGCCATCGCCTTGGCCTTGTCCCCGCTTCATGCACCACACCCTATGCCGTGGAAAAAGAATTGACAAAATATTTGCCCGCAGAAGTGATTCCGCGAGCACACCATTGGCTGCTGCTGCACGGACGGTACATCTGCCAAGCCCGCACGCCCAAATGCGGGCAGTGCGGCGTAGCAGACATCTGCAAGAACGCAAGAACGCAACAACGTAAAACGCAAAAACATGATTAAGGCTCTCTTCTTCGACATAGACGGCACACTCGTCTCGTTCCGCACCCACCGTGTGCCGCAATCCACCATCGATGCCATTCATGCCGCCCGTCAGCAGGGCATCAAAGTGTTTATTGCCACGGGCCGGCCACGCCCCTTCATCAACAACCTGGGCACGCTGGAGTACGACGGCGTGATGAGTGTCAACGGTGCCAGCATCATCCTGAACGATGGCACCGTCATCTGCAACAAATTCATTCCGCACAAGGACGTGGAACAAATGGTGGACTATGTCAGCACCCATCCGCTCTCGGTGGTGTTCGCGGGCAGCAGCGAGGCTTTTGCGGTGAACCTGAACGAACCGTTCCGCGAAGTATTCAAGCTACTTGACCTGGAGCGGCCCGTCATTCGTCCCGCAGAATATGCTCTGCAGATGGACGTGCAGCAAATTATTGCCTTCTTCACATTGGCCGAAGAGGCCGACATCATGGACACGGTGCTCACCCACTGCGATGCCAACCGCTGGCATCCAGCCTTTGCTGACTGCACCGTACGGGGCACCAACAAGGCCACAGGACTTGACGACGTGTGCCACTACTATGGCTGGGACATCACGGAGGTGATGGCTTTTGGCGACGGCGGCAACGACATGGATATGCTTCGCCATGCCGGCATCGGCGTGGCTATGGGGAATGCGCGGCCCGAGGTGCAAGCCTGTGCCGACTACGTGACGGCCCCGGTGGATGAGGACGGCGTGGCCAAAGCACTTCGGGGTGATATAGCCCTTCCTCTCTACAGGTGTATCTCCTTATCTACCACCTCACCACCAAGAATCTTGAAGGAATTAAGCTTCGGTTCTCCGTCAAGGAGCGAGAGGATGGCATAGCGGATGGTGGGGTCGTTGGCCAGACGCAGGTCTTCCTGGGAGGGGCGTGAAGGAGAGGCTGGATGACTGTGCCAGTTGGCGAGGATTTTTAAGTTCTTGCTGCGCGCATATTTCAAGGCGGCAAACTGGTCCTTCGGCGCGAAGGAGAAATGTTCGGATGAATGGTCGATATTCTCCATCCAATAGTTCTCGGTGACCTCATCGCCTGTCCCTAAAAGATAGCCGCACGACTCATCAGGTGCATCCTTCTGAGCCTGGGCTATCAGTTCTTCTATGATGTTCTGTGGAATCTTCATAATGTTCAATGGTCAATGATTCTTCAAGTCGCACGCGGCCTGTTCGTAATCTATCAGGTGGTCGATGGTGGGATGGTCACCACAGATGGCGCACGACGGACGCTGCTTCACGTTGATGGTACGGAACTGCATGGTCTTGGCATCGAAGGTCAGCAGACGGTTGGTCAGCAGCTCGCCGATACCCGTAAAGTATTTCAGCGTCTCGGCGGCCTGAATGGTACCCAGCATACCTGCAATGGCCCCCAATACACCAGCCTGCGAACAGGTAGGTACGACTCCCACGGGAGGCGGCTCCTTGAAGAAGCAACGGTAACATGCCGTGCCAGGCAGATGGGTAAAGGTCTGGCCGTTGAAGCGCAGGATGCCACCATGCGAGAACGGCTTGTCTGCCATCACACACGCATCGTTGATGAGGAACTTCACGGGGAAGTTGTCGGTACCATCCACCACGAAGTCGTACTCCTTGATAATATCCAGCGCATTCGATGAGTCGAGGAACTCGTAGTAGGTGTCCACCTGCACATCGGGGTTGATGGCCTTGATTTTCTCCTCGGCACTTTTTACCTTTGGCACACCCACATCCTTCGTGAAGTGGATGACCTGACGTTGCAGGTTGCTCAAATCCACCACATCTGCATCCACGATACCGATGCGTCCAATGCCTGCAGCCGCCAGATAGAGACTCACGGGAGCCCCCAAGCCACCGGCACCCACCACGAGCACGCGTGCGTTCATTATCTTCTCTTGTCCCTCAACGCCCACATCCTGCAACAGGATATGCCGCGAGTATCGTTGTATCTGTTCTTCTGTAAAATCCACCATATTTGACAATTTTACGATTTCACCATTTTACTATTTATCTTCGGCAGCAATTGTCCAATGCCTGCCCTCCTCCCATGAAGTACAGGAAGTCGATGCTATCGCCCTCCTTGATTTGTATGCCGTCCCACTCCGAGCGGTCAACAAAATCCTCGTTCACCTGCACGCTCACCATGTCGGGTTGCTGTACGTCGTTCAATTTGATTAACTCTGCCAGATTCAGGGGCAGCTGCACCTCCTGAACCTCTCCATTAACTGTTATCTTTGCCATAATGAATTCACTTGTTTTTTTTAGTTATTTATCTACGTCCAGCCACAATCTTACGGACGGCGATGACGAGCTTATCCACGTCGTCCTTTGTGTTGTAGAGAGCAAAAGTGGGACGAACACTCATTTCGTGCCCCAGGGCGCGAAGGGCAGGTTGGGCGCAGTGGTGACCGGCACGCACGGCTATGCCCTCTTTATCCAGCAGCGTTCCCGTCTCAGGTACGGGGATGCCATCAAGGTAGAAAGAAACGACACTGACGCGGTGCTTGGGATTGCCTATGAGATGCAAGCCTGGCACTTGTGCAAGCTGTTCGCGGGCATACTCCGTCAACTGATGTTCATGATGCTCGATGTTGCGAAGTCCGATGTGGCTCACATAATCAAGGGCCGCACCAAGTCCGATGGCATCGGCCACGTTGGGTGTGCCGGCCTCGAAACGGGCAGGTGGCACGTTGTACTCCGTGCGCTCCAACGTCACATCCTTAATCATATTGCCGCCACCTTGCCAAGGGTGCAGTTTCTCCAAAATCTCATGACGACCATAGACTGCACCAATGCCATTGGGGCCATAGATTTTATGGCCAGAAAAGACAAAGAAGTCGGCGCCAAGGGCCTGCACGTCAACTGGCGTGTGAGCGATGCTCTGGGCACCGTCAAGCAAGACAGGCACATTATGTGAATGAGCGATATCAATGATACGCTGCACATCGTTAATAGTACCAAATGTATTGTTGACGTGGCCAACGGAGACAATCCTTGTGCGAGGGGTGATGAGACGCTCCAGTTCAGAGAGAATCAAGTCACCATTCTTGTCTGTGGGGATGGCACGCAGTTCGGCACCCTGTTCCTTGGCAACCTGCTGCCACGGTACAATATTGGCATGATGGTCGAGTTCAGAGACAATGACATTATCGCCAGCCCCTACATATTGTCGCCCGAAAGTCTGTGCCACAAGGTTGATGCCTTCAGTAGTGCCACGCACAAAGATGATGTCGTCTGTTGAAGGGGCATTGATAAATCGGCGGACCTTCTCGCGGGCTTCTTCGTAAGCATCGGTAGCACGGGCTGCCAATGTATGGGCACCACGATGGATGTTGCTATTATAGTTTTTATAATAGTCACTGATTTTATCAATGACTTGTATCGGTTTCTGCGTCGTGGCGCCGTTGTCGAGCCAAACGAGGTCGTGGCCGTTCACCTTCTGATTAAGCACGGGGAAGTCCTTCTTGATCTCCTCCGAATTCAGCGTATCGACCTCCTCGTAGTGCAGGCTTGAAAGTTCGGTCTCACCGAAAGGACGGACAGCAGCCCCTCCACCTTGCCCCTCCCTGTGAGGGAGGGGGGTGGTTAGACTTTCCCCTGATGAAGTGGGGGTAAAAGCCGTTCCAACAAAAGCCTGGTAAAGGTCTGCTATCGCGGAAAGGTTCAGAGCCTCGTCGGGGATGACTTCCTGCCGTACCTGTCGCAGTTCCTCTGGACAGTACTTTTGTGCCACTTCACGAAGCAAGGCGAATGAAGAATCCTCTATGCCGTAACCGTTAATATTTTGTATATCAATCATACGCTTATTCTATTTACTCCCCTCCCTCGCAGGGAGGGGTTGGGGGTGGGTCTTTTACTTCTCCACCTTATTACGGTGCTGATAGTCGTGGTAATAGCCTACTTCTACATTCTCCAGTACAGCAATGGCATCATCAGTAAGAGCAGCCAGTGAAAAATACTTTGTAAGCAGGTAGGAAGCTACACCAAACTTGTCGAGCCCCATGAGGCGGGCAGAGAGGCTGGGAGCAATCTCTCCGGGGATGCCACTCTGGTGCAGACCCACCACACCCTGATTCTTTTCTCCTGTGCGGACAAGAATTATCTTCGTGGTGCCTACGCCACGACCAGTCAGGAACTGACCTTCCACCTCCACCTTGTCCGAAGGGATGATGGGGACACCGCGCCAGAGGATAACCTTTGTACCAAAAAGGTCTGTGGTTACAGGCGGCACACCGCGCCAAGTACATTCACGCTCAAAGGCAGCAATGGCACGTGGATGGGCTACAAAGAAAGCAGGCTCTTTCCAAACTAACGAGAGCAGTTCGTCAAGGTCGTCGGGTGTTGGAGCGCCATAGCGAGTTGTAATGCGGTGAGCGGGACTGACACTCGCCAGCAAGCCGAACTGTGCATTGTTGATGAGTTCCCACTCCTGACGTTCCTTGATACTCTCAATGGAAAGGCGCAACTGTTCTTCCAGCTGACTGTAGGGATTATTATAGAGGTCAGACACACGTGTATGCACACGAACAACGGTTTGTAAGGTGTTAAGACTATACTCCGTCGGATTTTCCTCATAGTCGATGTATGTCTCGGGAATAATGTTGTCTTCCTCATGTCCGCTCACCAGATCGATGTGCTTTTCGCCGTGATCGTTTACCGTTGCCTTCAGTCGCAACTGCTTGTCAACAGCCTTGTTGAACGTTTCGCGGAAGTCGGGCACCTCCTTGATAAATGTCTCCAACTCTTTCAGTTTCAGCCCGAGGAAGACTGTAGGAGTTATAGCACGTACGCTGACTGTTGACTCTGCGTCATCCAGCAGATCTGTCTCACCAAAATACTCGCCATCGCCCAGCAGAGCTATACGAAGTTCCTCGCCATGCGGTCCTTTGCTAATAACCTCAGCCTGTCCGCTGGCCACGATGAAAAACTTTTGTTTGTCTTTGCCTTCCTCCACAAAAAGTTTGCCAAGTTCTACTTCTACGGTTTCAAACGAGCGCGCCAATCGATTTACAATCTCGTCTTCAAACTCAGAGAACAGAGGAATTGCTTTCAGGCTCTTGGCCGAAAACGATGGTATGCCATTCAAGTATTGTATTGTGAGTCTTTCACTCTTACGCAGTTCCACTTTCGTACGGTTCACACGGTATGTGCCGCCACTTACCTGTACCCATGGAAGGAGTTTAAGAAGAAGTCTCGGGGTGACACTGCCCATCTGTGGGGCGGTCTTGGTTGTGGTCGCCAACTTGCGGGCGGTGGCAGTGGTCACACTGCGCTGAAGATTTGAATCTGCCATAGTCGTCACTAATTATTTTTTTATTGTTACTTTGTGAGTTGTTCCTTCTACATGTTCTACGGAGAGAACGTTATATCCCTGCTCCTTCGCGTTGCGGGGAACATTGTCGAGCGGCTCACCCTCAGCGAGTAGCACTTCCAAGATGTCGCCCTCGTTGAGCTTCGACAATTCGATTTTCGTCTTCACGAAAGTCATCGGGCAATGCTCTTTCGTAATGTCTAATACCTTTGTTGCCATAATGTTGTCGGTTATTATAATTCGTGAAATTAACTTCGTTGAATTCACTCACGCTCGGCATACTGAAAGTAAACTTTTGTCTGCACTCGCTAATTCGTGTAATTCGTGTAATTCGTTGTTTTTAAATAAACAGCGTTTGTCCGCCATCGGATAGCTTCAGGAACGATGCTACACCGAGTACATCCTTCACTTCAGGGATGAAGTCCTCTTTCGTCAGGCCCAGCACGTGCATCGCCATCTCACAGGCGTACATATTGATGCCCAAAGCCTTTGCGGCATCCACCAGTTCTTCCAACGTGGCCACATTGTTCTTACGCATCAGGTAGCGGAAAATCTTCGGACCCGCACCAAGGAAATTGAAACGGCTGGTAGGTGTCACCTTCAGGCCACCCATCATGAATCCGAAAATCTTCGTCAACCAGTTGCCGCCTGTGAAACTTCGTCCCTGCTTCCGTTTGATGGCATCCAATCCCCAGAACGTGAAGAAGATGTTGACCTCGTAGCCTACTGCTGCCGCGCCCGTACCCAGTGTGAACACAGCTGTCAGCTTATCGAAATCGCCACTAAAGGCGATTATGCTCAGTTTCTTTGTTTCTGCCATAGTCTTTATTTCCCGGAATTAAATATTTGTGTACTCAGATATCTCTCACCCGTATCGGGCAACAGCACCACGATGTTCTTTCCTTCATTCTCTGGCCGTAGTGATAATTTCACGGAGGCAGCAACAGCCGCTCCACTGGAAATGCCTGTTAGTATGCCGTCCTTGCGAGCCAGCAGCCTTCCTGCGGCGAAAGCCTCATCGTCCTTGATGCGCAAAATCTCGTCATATACAGTTGTGTCAAGCACCACAGGCTTGAATCCTGCACCAATGCCCTGAATCTTGTGGGGACCAGGACGTTCACCAGAAAGTACAGACGACGTATAAGGTTCCACGCCAACAATCTTCACTTTAGGGTTGTATTTTTTCAGCGTCTGACCAACCCCCGTTATTGTACCGCCCGTGCCAATGCCACTCACGAAGATATCTACCTTTCCCTCCGTGTCACGTATAATTTCTTCACCAGTCGTCAGACGATGAATCTCTGGATTGGCAGGGTTCTCGAATTGCTGTGGAATATAGGCATCCCCTATTTCCTGTGCCAGTTCATTTGCCTTACGAATGGCTCCAGACATACCTTCATGTGCAGGTGTTAATACCAAGGTGGCTCCCAGTGCTCTTAGCAGCGTGCGCCGCTCTATCGACATCGCGTCGGGCATGGCCAGAATCAGCTTGTAGCCACGGATTGCTGATATATAAGCCAGTCCGATGCCTGTGTTGCCACTTGTCGGCTCAATTATTGTCGTATTCTTGCCTATCAGACCTTTCCGCTCGGCCCGTTCAATCATGGCCAATGCCGTACGATCCTTCACGCTGCGCAGCGGATTCAGGTATTCAAGTTTCGCAATGATGTGAGCCTTCAGTTTCAGTTCGGTTTCAATACCCGAAAGCTCCACCAGCGGTGTATTGCCGATTAAGTCAATCAGACTCTTTGCAATCTGTCCCATAGATTATCAATATTTGTTGGTTATTACTCTTCTTGTAGTGCCTGTATAATATCATCTGTCAAATCTTCCACAGCCTCCAGGCCCACCGAGAGGCGAATGGTGGTTTCGTAAACGTCCATCTGTTCCAGTTGACGCGCAGAAAAGAAGCCAAAGATGGTGGAGGCTGGATGAATGGCCAGTGTCCGGCTGTCAAAGAGGTTTGTGGCCCGATGGATGATGCGCAATCTGTTGAGAAAGCGGAAACACGTCTCTTTCGAATCCAAGTCTATGGTAAGCATGGCTCCTGCCGTAGGGCCAAACTGTCTTTGTGACAACGTATGATAGGGATTGTCTTCCAGACCAACGTAGTTCACCTTTTGAATTTTGTTACACCCACGCAGTGCCTGTGCAAGTTTCAGCGCATTACCAGCCTGCCGTTTATAGCGCACATCAAGTGTCTCTAATCCAAGTGTCTGCAGGTAGGCAGCCTGTGGAGGCATATATGCTCCAAGGTTGTAAAGAAGGTCTTTCTTGATACGCTCGTTCACCTGCGGGAAAGTGCCGTAATCTATCACCAATCCTCCCAATGAAGTTCCACCACCAGAGACATATTTTGTACTTGACACCACTTCAATGTCAACACCCAAATCCTTCAACGAGGTTTCAGTGAAAGGAATCACCGTTGAATCGGCTATCAAGGGGATGTTCTTGCGTCTGGCTATTTCGGACAAAGCACGCAGGTCGGCCACTTCCAACTGTGGGTTTGTGACTATTTCGAGGAATATGCAGCAAGTATCATCATCTACGGCTGCCTCCACAAGCTCAAGGTTTGTCAAGTCCCGCAATCGAGGCTTTACGCCAAAACGCATCAAAGTATTGGTGATAAGCGCCAAAGTGTTACCAAACAAATGACGCGTAGTAACAATGTTCTTGCCTTGAGAAGCCACGGCAAACAAGGTGTTGCTTATGGCTGCCATGCCTGAGTTGAAAGCCGTCACGTGAGCTGCACCCGTCAACTGACGTACCCGTTGTTCGAAGTTCGTTACAGTAGGATTCGCCACACGGCCATAATTTGGCATTTTTATACGACCAGTGAAAGCGTCAGCCATTACCTCTGCATCATGGAACTCGTATGATACATTATTATATATAGGTACTGACAACGAACCATAGACATCAGGCTGCGAGTAGGGAGTATTTATTGCTATAGTCTGCTTCTTCATAATTTTCACGATAAATAACCAACAATTTTTGTCGGTGCAAAGGTACGAACTTTAGAAAGACCTGCCAAATTAGTACAAAAAATTAAAATAAAATACTACAAACCTAAACGTTCTAAGAAAAAAAACTTTTTAGACCATACAAAACACCTTTAAAAAGAATATTATTCTGCGTTTTGTTTCACCATATCATTATCAGTATCACTGAAAAATCAGAACGTCTGCCCTCCAACATCGTGGAGAACAGACGTTCTGTTTATATAATGAAACGAGAATGGGGCTTAGTTGGCTTCGCCGAACCCCTTGCTGCCTTGTAAAAACATAAGCCTTTTCGCAGAAGCAGCCTCGGCTTGATTTTTATCGGCGGCAGCGGCGGGGGGTCAGCCGCTGCAGGAAATCCACCTCCACAATGCGGAGTTCGCCTTTCACCTTCTCGCTGCCGGGAGTCTTGTAGAGGTCAAGCTCCGTGGCGGGGCCGCCGGCGAGTTCTGTCACTTGGCCGAAGGCATCCTTGTCGGTGGCTGTGCCTGTCTGACGGATGGTGTAAGTCTTTGCCTTGAAGGGCTTGTCGATGAAGAGAGAGATGTAACCCAGCGACTTGTCGGTATTGCCTTTCCAGACAAGCTGGTCGTCAGCATAGACTTCGAGCGGATAGGAACGCTGCCGCCAGCCAGTCAGCTTCAGGTTGATTTCATCGATGGCAGCAGCTTCGCTGAGTTCGTAGGTAATCCAAGCTGTCGAAAGCTTGCCATCGTTCTTCCATTCAGAGAGTTCGTTGTCATCCCAACTGCTTTTCACGTCGGAAGCATTGGCACCAGCCGTTGCCGAAACAATGCTGATGGTTTGCTTCTTCTCTGTATAAGAAGGTGTGGAAGGCGTTTCGCCACGGTCGAGCACCGAAGTCAGGTGTTCGGAGGCAATATAGCGCGACATGCCCGCATTGATTTGCTGCGTGTCGGCATGGCTGTCCCACTCCAGCACAGCATCCTTCATGTCCTTGGCACGGGCCGTGAGGCGAATCTTGCCCGCCTTTGTCGTCGAGCGAACCAGCACACGGTTCACACCGGCCTCAACAGGCAGGTCTTTGGAAAGGATATAGTTGTCGCCATCGGGACTCTTGCCAATGCCGCCGCGCCATTCACCTTCACCTTCCAGTGTCCAGTGGATGTAGCGATTGTCCAATGGGCAACGCTGTCCGTCTTTATCCACCATCTCCACCTGTACCAGTGCCAGGTCGCTGCCGTCAGCCTTCATGCCGCCATCGGGATTCTGCATCAGCGTGAGCTGGATGTGGTCGGCAGGGCCGGCTGTCTTGTGGCTCGCCTCCGATTCCACCGTCACGCCGTCTGCTGCATAGCTCACAGCCTTCACCTGCCCTGGCTCATAGTGCACATCCTTGAAGGTGTGGAGGAAAGTGTATTCCGGCTTGTTGCTCTTGCCAACAGACTTGGCGTTGACAAAAAGCTCAACGACAGGCGACGTAGAGACAACATACACGTCTTTCACTACGCCTGCGGGGTAGTTCCAGTGTCCGATGATGTAGCTGGCCTTGTGTTCCACATCGACCCACGAGTTCCACATTACCTGGTTTGCAAAGAATGCGTCCTTCTCGATGCGCATGGCATCCACCACACCGCTGGTGCGGTAGTTCATCTCTGAGCGTCCGTGCGTGTTGGTATCAGAGAACACAATCTTCACGCCACCACTGCTGACACGGCGGCCCATGCCCGGACGCACCACATAGTAGTCGTGCCAGCGGCGAATCTGCTCGATAGTGAGCTGGTCCTGGTTCTGGTTGTAGGTGTCAGCTGGTGCCTTGCGGTAGTAAGGGCCTGCCCCCTGCTTGTGATAGGGATAGGAATAGTCATCCCAGTACATGCGGTAGCCCTCGTCGCGGCAATATTCCATGGCCCACATGGGGTGCTTGGCCGACTTGTTGATGTAGAGCATTTCGCCGCCGTACTCGGCTTCGTTGATGTCAAGCATTTCGCGTGAGCCTGTGGCACGTCCGCCGTGGGGATCGTACTGGTCGCGGATGGCAATGAGTTCTTTCATGTGGTCGCGGCTGATGCTTTCGTTTCCGCCCTCATAGAAAAGGATGCTGGGGTTGTTGCGGTTGTAGATGATGGCATCGCGCATCAGTTCCGTGCGCTGAGTCCAGTGCCGACCAAAGGCATCCTTCTCTGCATCGCCGGCAGGCATGGCCTGAATCAGTCCGACACGGTCGCACGACTCCACATCCTGACGTGTGGGTGTGACGTGCATCCAGCGCACCAGGTTTCCGCCCGACTTCACCAGCAGGTCGTTGCTGTAGTCGGAAAGCCAGGCTGGGATGTCAATGCCTACCGAAGGCCATTCGTTGCTGGTGCGCTGGGCATAGCCGTGCACCATGATGCAGCGGTCGTTGAGCCAGACTTTGCCTTCGCCAAATTGGGTCTTGCGGAAGCCGGTGCGGACGGGGACTTCGTCAACGGCAGAGCCGCCCATCACGAGACACGACTTCACCGTGTAGAGATAGCCGTAGCCCCATGACCAGAAGTGGATGCCGGTGAGTCGCTTCTGGGCAGCCAGTGTAGCAGTGTCGCCAGCGGCAATGAGTTGCGGTCTGCCCGTGAACTTGGCCACTTGCTTGCCGTCGTTGTCGAGGACAACGGCTTGCAGGGCTACTTTCCGGGCTTTGTCTGACGAGTTGATGACCTGTGCCTCCACATGGGCAGTCACTTTCCGGCCTTTGATGTCAAAGTCCGTGCCATAGACATACGTGCCTGTAGTTCCGAGGTTGGAGTACAGCGGCAGGGTCTGATAGACATCGCCTGTCACGTGCAGATACACATTCTTGGGCAGACCGCCCATGTTCATGTTGAAGTTCTTGTTGTTCCACTGGAAGGATGTCGGAGCCAACTTGTTGTTCGGCAGGTTGTTTCCGTCCTTGGTCTCAACAGTCCCCTTTGGCACGAGCAATTCTGTGCCGTCGGGATTCTTTTCCTTATAGGCCCAGTCGTTGTCCGTGAGCACCTCCAGGCGGTTTGGTTTCCCTATATATAAATAAGGTGTCAGCTCGAAGCCGAAAGCCATCACGCCGTTCTGGTGCAGCCCTAAGCGATGACCGTTAAGCCAAACCTCGGCACTCTGTCGGGCACCTTCAAACTCGATGAACACGTGCTTGCCGGCCCACTCCTGCGGTGCGGTGAACACTTTCGTGTAGCGACAAGTGTCGTCAGGCAGCGAAGCGATGCCCACACGGAAAGCGTAGTCCTCGTTCCAGGCATGGGGCAACGTCACGGTTCGTGTCTCTCCAGGGTGCAGAATGGCTGCTTCAGGATAGTGAATCTGCCAATCGCCATTAAAGTTCAACTTCTGTCGCTGTGCCACCGATGACACTGCACAAGCGAAACACAAAAGAAAAAGCTTTTGTCTCATAAACGTTCTATGTTTTTTTTGTTTTAATCTGGAATCACTGCCCCATGTAGCGATAGAGCAACTTAGTGACATCACTCAAGTGAATCTTGCCATCCGCATTGTCGTGCAAGTAACATTGCATCAGCGCAATAACATCCGCAAGCGTAACAACCTGAAGCGCACGCACACGCAAGATGCCCTCTGTAGCCAGCGAACTGGTGTCCCACGCATATCCTGCCATTGGCACAGCAGGATGAATCGTCGGTGTGCCGCTAACAGTCAATTTACCGGTACAGTCGAAGATTTTCATATCCTGGTCAGGTACATAACTATAAGACTGGTTGAGCTGCGACAATTCAATGACAGGAGACGTGAACGTTGCGTTGCCTTTGATACTATAGACATCCGTGCTCGTCTTCGACGATGTAGAACGCGTACGCACTTCTATCGTCGCCCCGGCCTCAGCTGTCAGGCTGCCGTTTACAGTCAGTGTACCCACCAGCGTCTTGATGTTAGGCGATTTATACAGCACGCCCAGCGTAGAGCCAGCTTTCAGTGTCACATTCTGCACCTGTCCGTTACCCTTCAGTGTTGCACCTTTCTGCACAGTAATGCGTCCTGTCGTAGTGGAAGCCGTCGTGCAGTTGGCCCAGACAGTGCCGGCATAGATGTTGAGCGCGCCAGCCGAAGCCCCCGTAAGCGTCAGCGTGCCGTCACCATACTTGTTGAACGTGGCGTTTGCATTGAACACACCAGCGTATGTGTCATCCGTAGAGAGATAGCCTACATTCCAGGTGCCTGTGCTCAATGTACAATCTGTAGCCGTGGATTTCAGTGCGCCAATCTTTGCTGTGCGGCTCTCTTCCGTACCGCTCTGACTCTTCACATGGGCAACATACACTTCGCTACCCAGTTCGAGCGTACCCTTGGAAAGGTCGAGCGTAGAGGACAGTCGGAACTGTCCGCTGGTAGGATTCAATGTACCCTCGAAAGCCGAGCAGTTTGTCTCAAAGTCACCACGCACGTAGGGAAAACTGATTTTCACTGTACCCTCACCCTTGAGCGTGCCCTGCACCTTGCACCGCTGGCCGGTACCGATGGTGAGCGTCTTGCCTTTGTCAACAATGAGAGTGTTGGTAAGCGACGGCACAGCAGAAGTGCTGTTGTTGTTAAATATCTTGACAGTCGAGTTGCCCGTAGCATGGATGGTCGAGCCAGACTTGCCGAGCGTGGCATTCCATGCTCCCTGCGACAGTGTACCGGCTTCCAGGATGGTACCACCCCAGTTGTTTGTGCCGCCATAATTGATGTTGAGCTGACCCGCCCCCTTCTTGACCAGCACACCGCTTGCCCCCTTCAGTGCAGACTGGAGGGTCAGCGTTCCGTTGGGAACATTGATTGTAGCCGTGTCGGTCAAGGTAATATTACGGTTCGTGGCGGCATTGGTGTGGTTCACCGTCAGGGTTCCCTTGCCTATTTCAATCTTAGAGCCGGCACCCAGGCAACTTGCCGTGCCGCTGTTCTCCATGTTGGCCACGGCAAGCGTGCCGTTGTTAATGTAAGTAGTACCTGTATAGTCGCTCTTGGTGGCATTGAGCACAACAGTGCCCATGCCGTCCTTCACAAAGTCGCCCGTACCACTAAAGCCGCCGTCACCATTGAAGGTGTATTTCTGTGCATTGTTGACGAAGCGCACCCCATTGGTTACCATCTTATCCGTCAATTCAACGGTAAACTGCTGAGCCTCATCGTTGAAGACAACCACATCATTGGCCACAAACGCCGTCGGCTCTCCATTGATGGAGAAGTTTTCGCATTGATAGTCCCACAGCGTGCTTTGTTCACCCGTCCAAACCACATTGGTGGCAGGTTCGCGTGTGCCACGGACATTGAGAATGAGCTGTCCGCCAGCCACTTCAATGGCATAGTTCAGCCCCACCAGGCCACGCACATTGATTTCCGCCGGGTTGGCCGTCAGCGTGCCGGTACATGCCATCAGCACATACTTGCCCTCGGCAGGAGTGTTTTCCGACAGTACAAACGTGAGCGTATTGGTGTTGTTGAATGTAAGGTCTCCATTCACATGAATCAAGTCCACCTTTGTCTCGCCCTCAGTCTGCAGGTTCAGCTCAACATACACATCACCCGTCAGAGTCAGCCCCTTATTGAAGGTGATGACACCGAAAGGAGCCTCCTCCGTTCCGGGAGAAAGACGGCACCCCTCATAGTTCAGCCCGCCCTCAAAAGTGGCCGTACTATCCACTACGGCATTACCAGCTAGCGTGCCTCTGGCCCTCAGTGCCAATGGGGCTGCGATGGTTCCATTCACCACCAATATGCCCTCGCTGATGATGAGCGAGTCGGTTGTGGAAATGTTACCGTTCAACGTGGCTGTACCCAACTGCGACTTATAGACGGTTCCGCCTGCGATATTGCCGCTGAACTGATAGTCGTGCTTCAGCGGATTCATGATGTAAGTGGCCGATGGCTTTACGTCACCCGAGATTTCGATGACAGAAGCATTGTCACCGCTGACATCGAACATCACGCTCTTGCCGTCTTCGTAAGCCTTCACCTGTGTCATGTCGAATGAGGTGAAGCCAGACGTACCGACAGCCCAGTTGCCCGACGTATAACGCAAATCGGTCTCCATCACTGGAGGAAGCGGAGGCAGAGGCATGTCGGCACCCAGATAGAAGCTGGTGTTGGGGTGCTGGTAATAGCCGCGTGTGGTGCAGTCGCCACGATAGTGTGGGTCTTGCTGCAGCCAGTAGATGCTGTAGTTGGTGGGCAGGTTGGTGGTGTAGCCCGTCAGACCTGTGCTTGAATCGGCATTCTGCTTGACCAGAATCACTTCCTCACGCCAGTCACCCTTGATGTCGCCCATGAAGGCAGGACGTGTACCCGTTCCGCCATGCGTTGCCCAGCTGGATTCCTGCGAAAACTCTACCAGTCGGCTCTTGCCGCGCACGGTAGTCACCATCATGTTGGTACCGTATCCGCTGCCGCCCGGCGAACTGAGCTCCTCACGCAACAGGTCGCCGTTCCACCAAAGTCCCTCGAACATGGTTGATATGCCCCACTGAGTGCGGGTTTCGCCCGTCGGGTCGCCGTTGCAGTCGTAGAGGTAATCATCGGTGAAGCTGTATATCTCGTAGCCCTTGTGGTTGGGGTCAATGTCCATGCAGGCACCGCGCCCTACGTCATAGACACTGGGCAGGTACCATTCCTTGATGCGCTCACCCGTAGCGGGGTCGTAAATGATTTGGCCCAGCAAGGCACTCTGCTGAATGGCATAGCACTCCATTCCGGGGCGGTCGGGGTTGATGTCACCGAGTATCCAGCGGTCGCCATGTCCGATGCCCGGACTGTGGAACGTTCCCTTCACAGGATTGACGCTGTAGCCGCCCTGGCACATCTCGTCATATCCGTCGCCATCCACATCGGCCACTCTCAACTGGTGAAATTCCGCCGGCCAGGGTTTCTTGTCGTTGCGGCTCCAGGTGGAGCTGTGATGCCAGTTTGTGGGCTGGCCGCCCGTCCAGTCATAATCCCATGAGAACACGTAGTTATGATGGGTCTTGTTGGTGTCACGGTCCAGACATTCCATCACAAGCGAGGGATGGATGCCGTCAAGGTAGCAAATGGAGAAATGGCCTTCCAGTACGGCATACGAAAAGCTCATGTACTGGGCCCGTCCGTCGCGTGTCCAGGCATCAGAGCCATCTGTCACCGTGCTGTAGTTCAATTCACTGTAGTCAATCTCCGCGCCTGTCGCACCGTCAATCACGGAAATATAGAACGGCGGCAGCTTCACCGACTGCTTGCTGTAGTCAATCACGCCGTCACCATCGGTGTCGCCCGTTTCGCTGCCACCCACATACTTGCCCCAGGTCTCGTTCTGCTTGTCCCAGAAACGGGTGCCGTCCGAACTGCGGATAATGACCTCGCACTTTCCGTCACAGTTGATGTCATAGGCCAGCACCATGTCGTTCTGTCCGCCACATATATTGATATTAGGGCCGATATCCACCGTCCAAAGCAGGGTGCCATCCAGCTTGTAGGCCTGAATCTTGTGACTGGTGGTCAGGTCAACATCGCCGGCGTTTTCCGCATCGTCCGAACTGCCAGCCCCGGCATAGAGGCGGTCAACCACGACGGCATCCACCTCGCCATTGCCATTCAGGTCCATCGGCCACACAAACTTGGTGCGGTAGTCGTTGCGCGGAATCACCTTATTGTCATAATCAAAGTCGAACCACACGTTTGGCCATGCCTGCGTCTTGTAGCGGAACGGCTCGCTCTTTTCACCTTCCACGCCACCTATAATGGCTGTCACGGCGTATTCTGTGTTGTTCGTCAGCCCTGAAGGCACATAGTTTGTCACCTGCAGCGGCTTGCTGTTCATCTTTGTCCAGGACGAACCGCCATACGGACGGCTATACACATTGTAAGTCGTCCCCTCAGGTTCTTGCGCCAGCTTGCGCCACGAAATCAAGGAACTGTTGGTACCACCGGCAGCTGTCACACTGCGTCCACCTGAACGATACACTGCAACGACACCACGCCCTGCAGGCTGTTGAATGCGCTGTGCTGATACCCCGAAAGGCACCAGCATCAGCAACGAAACAATAAAAGAGGCCAATAGGTTCCGCTTCATATAGGTCTTCTTATAAGGTTGTGAGGTTATTCAAATTCTGCTGCAAAGGTAGAAGAAAAACGATGGGGAAAAGTTAAATATCCTAACAAAAAAGTGTAAAATCGTACCAAAACACGCCTTTCGGTGCATCGGACGCACTTTTTTAATGCGTAGAAGCAAGAAAACAGGCTTTTTCCTGTCATTTTTTTAAAGTTCTGCTACCCTGTTGTTGCATTTTTTGAAGATTTGCCCTACATTTGCAGCACCTTTTTCATAAAAGGAACAACAAGCGTTGACCATACCATGACACTTCGGCCCCTATATTTCATCCTTTTAACCATGCTGCTGACCTGGCCGGGCAACACCCTGGCACAGCGATTCCGCTGCACCGAGCTGCCCAATCAGACACTATTGCCTGTACCCCAGATGGGCCATGTGCTGGAAGACGCCGAAGGCTATATGTGGTATGGCACACAGGGCGGAGGCGTATGCCGCGACGACGGCTACCGGCTGAAGACCTGGAACAGCCGGCAACCAGGTTGCAAGGCCATCGAGAGCGACGAAGTGACCGCCTTGGCCGAAAGTGCCGACGGACGCATCTGGGTGGGAACACGCAGCGGACTGTATTTCATCGACAAACGCCAGGAAACCATTCGGAGCGTTGCCATCGACGACGTTCAGCACAAGAAGATTCACTGCCTGGCTCCAAGGGCGGACGGTGCCCTCTGGGTGGGTGTGGAACGTCAGGTAGTGCTGATTTCGCCCGCACTGAAAGTCCTCAAACGCTTCACCGTGGGCGAGAATGACCGTCAGGAACCCAAAAACCTGATGATTGACCACGAGGGCACGCTCTGGATCTGCATCCTGCGCGGCGGACTCTGCAGCATCGACAAGGACGGTCAGCAACTCACGCTCCGCCCCTGGACTTTGGACAAAGCGGCCAACTACATGGTGGAAGACACGCTGCACCACTGCTACTGGGTGGGCACATGGGGCGGCGGCATCGTCAGCTACCCCGACATGACGGTGCAGCCCGGCACACTCCACACCGACGGCAAGAGCCTGTTCGGGTGCGAAGTGAACAACATGGTCATCGACCCGAAGCGCGGACTGATGTGGAGCTCTACCGTGGATAACCTCTACGCCTACCGCATCGTCTCCGTCCTCGGCACAGACAACAGGCACATCGCCACACTGATACCGATGCCCACCGCCGACTTCATGCCGCAGGAGAAGAAAATCATCGGCAATGTCGCCCTGGACCGCCACGGCAACCTCTGGGTGCCAGGCCAGCTGCCCCACACCTTCATCATCTCCGAAGAAACGGGAGGCGGCATCCGGCGCGATGCCGTGCCTGCCATGACCGAACAGATTGGCTACAAGCTGATGGTGAGCCGCATCGTGCGCGAAGGTGCATACTACTGGATTTATCAGGACCGCACACGCCTCTCGCTCTACAACAGCCAGACGGGCGAACTGGCCTTCATGGCCAACGCAGCCAGGCCAGAAACCATCAGCACCAACAAAGCCTTGGCCCGCCGCAAGGGAACAAAAGGCGTGTGGACCTGCCGAGGGCGGCGACTCATCTACGCCTGGAACGAGGGCATGACCATCCACTGGCGCGAAGAGGCCGGCGTGGAACTGCCCGACTACATCACCGCCCTCAACGACCCTGGCAAAGGCGAACTGCTCATCGGCACAAAAAAGCTGGTCTTCAGCTACAACTACCAGACACACCAACTTCAACAACTCACCGACAGCGTGGGCTTCGTGCAGAGCGTGGGGCGCGACCCCAAGGGCGAACTCACCTACACCACACGCGCCGGACAACTGCTGCCGCTGACCGACCGCCACGGCCACACCTGGACGCTCACCGAGACGACACTCACCGAAACCAGCAGCCGCACGGGGGCCAGCCGCATCATCCGCCCCACCGACCAGGGCGTGGAAATGGAGCACTTCACCGACTTTTCCCTCTCGGGCGACAGCATCTGCCTGGGCGGCGTGGGAGCCTTCTGCATGGTGGGCCATAGCAAGGCGCTCGACCAGGCCCATGCCGAGGGCGACACCATCGTGCTGGTCGATGACGACCACCTAAGCACGCTCAATCCGCTCCAAGCCCCCACCACCCGCTTTGCCTACCGCTTTGCCGACGACGAGGAATGGATTTACCTGTCCCCTGGCGACAACCGCATCGACTACTCCACCCTGAGCAGCGGCACCTACACGCTGGAAGTGAAAGCCACCGACCGCTTCGGACGCTGGAGCCAGTCCCGGCAGATTCACACCTTCCGCAAAGGCATCCCGTCTGGTTGGCTCTGGCTCATCGCCCTGACAGCCCTGACGCTTGGCGGCTGGTGGTACTGGCGACGCCGTCAGCAGGAAAAGGCAAAAGCAGCAACCAGAGAGGCAGAGGAAGCCGCCATGAAAGCCCGGATGGAGGCCCTGAAAACCGAAGCAGAACAACTGAAGACCCAGGCCGAGACGCTGAAGACCGAAGCCGAAAGCCTGAAGTCCGAAGCAGAGACACTGAAGACCAAAGCTCAAGTGGCCAAGAAGGCCGAAGAAGTGCCCCCTCACCCCTTGCTCCAGCGTGTGACCGAACTCATCCACAAGAACATCGACAAGGCGGAATACAGCGTTGAAGACCTGTGTACCGACCTGGGCATCAGCCGCATGAACCTCTACCGCAAATTCCAGGCCCTGGCCGACCAGACCCCCTCCGAGTTCATCCGCACCGTCCGTCTGCAGCGCGGAGCCGAACTGCTGCTGCGCACCGACCTGTCTGTTTCCGAGATAGCCTACGCCGTCGGCTTCACCTCGCCCCAATACTTCACCAAATGCTTCAAGGAGGACTATGGCATGACGCCCAAGAAATACCAGACTGAACACTCACCCTACATGAACAAATAGCAGTTCTCAGCCCTGAAACATTCCTGAAAAAGCCCCCAACAGCACAAAAAATCCCCAAATACTTTGTTAATAAAATAAAAGTTCATATCTTTGCGTGCGAATTGTACGTGAACGACTTGAATG
>R20__coassemble_577_pt1 | contig 26038 bp, 19 predicted proteins | sample R20__metabat2_low_PE_030 | metagenome-assembled genome bin R20 | reverse complement strand
GCAGCAAAACTGCGAGACGAGGGGTTTTTCTTTATTTGCTGCTGCGGGGGCGGGCTGGGGCAGTTCCAGCGTGTAGAGGGCGGATTCTAGGCGGCGCAGCATGGTGCGCTTCATCTTGTCGGGTGCATAGACAAAGCCTTCCACCACGATGATGCGGTTGTTGACGGTGTCGATGCGCGAATGGCTGATGAAGGGGCCGCCCATGGCCTCGCCTGTCATTTCCCACAGGCCACGTGCCTCCATCGCAACGTCACCGCGCACGCGGATGTTTTTCGTGAAGACAAATTCGTGGTTGGTGGCCATCACCGACCCTTCGTGGGCACCGGGGATGTTGTCGGCCATCACCTTGTCGCGGAGGGCGATGTAGCCTCTTCGTGTGAGCATCTTCTCGCTGACGTAGGGCAGGCTGTAGATGCAGATGTTCTGAATGCTGCTGAGGCCGTCGTTGCTAGCCCAGATGAAGTCCTTGCCCACCTTCATCTTCTTGATGTCAACGGGAATGTAGAGCTTGCAGTCGAACATTTCCCTCACTTGCTTGGCGAACTTCACGTTGTGCTCGTAGTAGAAGTCGTTGGCTGCCGTGTTGATTTCCGTGGAGTTGATGAGCGAGGTGATGTCGGCTGTGTGCTCGGTGATGTACTGGCTCACCTCCCTCTGGTTGGGGCCCTGGATGGTGATGATGAGCTGGGGCGTGGAGTGCACGTCCTTGTCCACGCTCATCTTGGCGTGGGTATATTCGCGGCCCAGGTTTATCTTCACGATGTTGCGGAAGATGTTGGTCACACGGTTATAGTGCTGCTCGGTGATGTGGCTCTTGTGGAATTGCTCTTCCACCTGCGGCAGTCCGAGCAATGGCTTGTCGAGGATGGTCTGCAGGGCCCTGCCTGCGTAACCCTGATAGACGGAGTCGTCGCACACGACCATCACTTCGTAGGGGTTTCCGCTGGAGCGTGGTGTGAGCAGAGAGGCCGGGCGGTTGCGGCGGCCATTAGGGTGGCGCTCACTGGTGCAGCTCGTCAGCAGCAGGGCTGAGATTAGGAAGAAGAGGGGAATGAAGGTTTGTGGTTTCATTGGCTTTTTGGGTTGGGGGTTGCTGTGGTACAGCAACAGACGGGACGGGAGGGGAAGTGAGGTGGAACGTGAAGGGAAATGGGTTACTGCGCGGCCTTCTGGCGGGTGGAGAGCAGACCGCAGGCAGCCCAGATGTCCTGACCCCGCGAGGCGCGGATGGTGGCTGTGATGCCGTGGCTGTTGAGGTAGTCGCGGAAGGCGGTCATGCGCTCCGGCGTTGGCTCGCTGAGGGCTACGCCGGGAACTGTGTGCCAGCGGATGAGGTTGACCCTGCACTCCAGTCCACCCAGCAGCCGGCAAAGTTCGCGGGCATGAAGGGTGGAGTCGTTGGTGCCCCCCAGCATGGTATATTCGAAGGTAACGCGCCGCTGGTGGTTCCAGTCGTACTGGCGCAGCAGCTCCACAATGTCGGCAATGGGGAACTGGCGCTCGGCTGGCATGAGCTGCAGGCGCTGCTCGTGGATGGGCGTGTGCAGACTGACGGCCAGGTGGCATTCGCTCTCGTCCAGAAAGCGGCGCAGGTTTTTACGCAGCCCTACGGTAGATACCGTGATGCGCCTCGGGCTCCAGGCCCAGCCGTAGGGGGCGGTGAGGATTTCCAGCGAGCGCATGACTGCGTCGTAGTTGTCGAGCGGTTCGCCCTGACCCATATAGACGACGTTGGTCAGCTTCTCGGGATGTTCGATGGCGTAGAGCTGGTTGAGGATGTCGGCAGCCTGCAGGTTGCCTTCCCAGCCCTGCTTGCCTGTCTGGCAGAAGAGGCAGTTCATCTTGCAGCCCACCTGGCAGCTGACGCAGAGCGTGGCGCGGTCGCCGTCGGGGATATAGACGGTCTCCACGCACTGGCCGCTGAGGGTGGGGAAGAGGTATTTCACGGTGCCGTCCTCGCTGTGGACAGTCTCAATAGGGGGCATCAGCCCGATGCAGTAAGCCCCGGAAAGACGCTCGCGGTTCTGCCGGGAGATGTTGGTCATCTCGTCAAAACTGCGTGCGCCCTTTTGGTAAATCCATTCGGCCAGTTGCCGGGCCGTGAATTTAGGCATGTTGAGCTTCAGGACAATATCCTGAAGCTCTGCAAGTGTCTTTCCTATGAGGGGTTCTTCCATTTGTCTGCTGTTACCACGCGAAGAGTGGGTAGGCCTTCATGGTCTCGTTCACCTCGCTGCGTACCTTTGCGATGACAGCTTCGTCCTCGGGAGCGTTGAGCACTTCCTCGATCCAGGCTGCAATCTGCACCATCAGGTCTTCCTTGGCACCACGTGTGGTGATGGCTGGTGTGCCCAGGCGGAAACCGCTGGTCTGGAAGGCTGAGCGGGTGTCGAAGGGCACCATGTTCTTGTTGATGGTGATGTCGGCTGCAACGAGCGCGTTCTCTGCCACCTTGCCTGTGAGGTCGGGGTACTTCGTGCGCAGGTCAACCAACATGCTGTGGTTGTCGGTGCCGCCGCTGACGATGGTAAAGCCGCGCTTGATGAGCTCGTCGGCCAGCACCTTGGCGTTCTTCTGCACCTGTGCGGCATACTGCTTCCACTCGGGCTTCAGACATTCGCCGAAGGCTACGGCCTTGGCTGCGATGACGTGTTCCAGCGGGCCGCCCTGCTGTCCGGGGAATACGGCTGAGTTCAGAAGCTGCGACATCTTCTTCACGATGCCCTTCGGTGTGGTGTAGCCCCAAGGGTTGTCGAAGTCCTTGCCCAGGAGGATAAGTCCGCCACGAGGGCCACGCAGGGTCTTGTGAGTGGTGGTGGTGACGATGTGGGCATACTTCACGGGGTTGTCGAGCAGGCCTGCTGCGATGAGTCCGGCAGGGTGAGCCATGTCGATCATCAGGAGGGCACCCACTTCGTCGGCTATCCGGCGCATACGCTTGTAGTCCCATTCGCGGCTGTAGGCCGAGCCGCCACCGATGATGAGCTTGGGCTTGTGCTCCTTGGCCAGGCGTTCCATCTCGTCGTAATCCACGCGTCCGGTCTCCTTGTTCAGGTTGTAGCCCACGGGCTTGTAGAGGATGCCCGAAGTGTTGACCAGCGAACCGTGGCTGAGGTGACCACCGTGGTCGAGGTTCAGGCCCATGAACACGTCGCCAGGCTTCAGCACGGCCAGCAGCACGGCAGCGTTGGCCTGTGCGCCAGAGTGGGGCTGCACGTTGGCATATTCGGCCCCGAAGAGCTGGCAGGCACGGTCGATGGCCAGCTGCTCTATTTCGTCAACGACCTGGCAGCCGCCGTAGTAGCGGTGGCCGGGGTAGCCCTCGGCGTATTTGTTCGTGCAGTAGCTGCCCATAGCCTCCATGACCTGGTCGCTAACAAAGTTTTCACTGGCGATAAGCTCAATGCCCTTGAGCTGACGCTGATGCTCTTTCTCGATGAGCGAGAAGACAAGGTTGTCTCTTTCCATTGTGGTTGTTTTTATTTTGTATTGTTACGTTGATGCTTGTTCTGCGGTTTTACGGTGCAAAATTACGCTTTTCTGCTGACTTACCGAAATATCCCGCTCAGAATTTCTGTGTGCAGGCGAATTATTAACCCGTACACGCTGTTTTGTTAACAACCATTAACAAGAAAGCGGCTTCACATAGCCCTTTCACTATCACCGTGGTGCTGACCGAGTGACACCGTGGTGCTGGCTGAGTGACACCGTGGTGCTGACCAGGTGACACCGTGGTGCCGGCAGACTGCCACCACGGTGTTTTTGCTGTGACGCCGAAGCGCAATAGAAAAATGCAGCCGAGGCTGGTGTGTCTCGGCTGCATAGCGTGAATAATATATGTTATGTCTTGAGCGCAGACTATTCGTCAGCCTGGCTTTCGTCGTCCTTGTTTTCGTCGAGCGAAGCCAGTTTAGCCTTCACTTCCTCAAGGTCGCTGCGCAGTTTGTCAACCTTGCGGTTGAGCTCTTCCACCAGTGCGTTGCCTTGCTTCGACTTGCTGCTCAGGTTGAGGAAACCAAGGTTGTTCTCGTAGGTCTTTATTTCGTTGCGCAGGATGTCGAGCTGACGCACCAGACGGTCGCGCAGGCGGTCGGCACCGCCCTCCTTGATGGTGTTTTTGAAGTTGTTCACGCGGCGACGTGTGGCGTTGGCGCTGGCAGCACCGTAGAGGCGGTCCATCTGTTCGCGGAAGAGCTTGTAGAGCTTGTCCTTCTCCTTGAAGGGCACGTGGCCAATCTCGTTCCACTCCTGCTGGGCAGCGCGCAGTTTGTCGCGCAGTTCACTCTCCATGTTGCCTGGCTCGATGGCGGCCAGCCGCTCGATGATGCTCCGTTTCTTCTGCAAGTTCTCCTGCTGCTCGCTGCGGGTATCGGCGTTGGCCTCTTTCTTGGCCTCGAAGAATGCGTCGCAAGCGGCATTGAAGCGTTGCCATATTTGGTCGCTGTACTTCTTTGGCACGGTGCCAATCTCTTTCCACTTCTTCTGCAGGTCAACCAGGATGTCGGTCGTCTCCTTCCAAGCCGTGCTGTCCTTCAGGCTCTCGGCCTTTTCCACCAGGGCCATCTTGGCCTCGTAGTTCTCGTTCAGGCTTTGGCGTACACCCTGGAAGTAGGCTGCCTTCTGGCTGAAGAAGTTGTCGCAGGCGGTGCGGAAACGCTCGAAGATCTTCACGTTCATCTTCTGCGGGGCGAATCCGATGGTCTTCCACTGGGCTTGCAGTTCGGTGATTTTCTCGCTCAGGCTGTTCCATTCGGCAAAGGTCTTGAGGCCCGAAAGGTCGTAGCCCTCGATGGTCTCGCAGATTTCGGTCTTCCGCTGCAGGTTTTCTTCCTCCTGCTGCTTGCGGCCTTCAAAGAACTCGTGGTGACGCTTGTTCACGACGGTGCTGGCAGCCTTGAAGCGGTTCCAGATTTCCTCCCTCAGGTCGCTCTGCACGGGACCAATCTCGCGGAACTCGGCGTGCAGCTGCTGCAGCTTGCGGAAGGCGGTGATGATGTCCTCCTCCTCTGCCAGTTTCTCGGCAGCTTCACAGAGGGCTGTCTTGCGCTCCAGGTTCTTCTTGAAATCGTAGGCACGCAGCTCGTTGTTCAGCTTCAGGGTGTCGTAGTACTGCTCCACCACTTGCTGGTAGGTCTTCCAGAGCTCGGTGGCCTTCTCTGCCGGCACGTTCTTGATCTCGTTCCATTCCTGCTGGAGCTGCTTGAAATCGTTATAGACGCGGTTCACCTCGTCGGGGTTGTCGATGTACGCCTTGATGCGCTCGATGATGTCGAGTTTCTTCTGGTAGTTAGCCTCGCGTTCAGCTTCCTGCTGCTGGGCTATTTGGGCGCGGTTCTCACGGATGATGGCCATCTGGGCTTTGAACTCAGCCTCGCTGCTGTCTTCGGCGGGCTGATACTCTTCGGGTGTGCCGCCACCATCGATGAACGATTTGTAGGCTTCCTCAATTTCCTGCTTGTGCAGACGGTAGAACTGGCTCTTCAGGCTGTCGAGCTCCTGGCGCGAGGACTCCTCGCCGGTCTGGGCAATCTGCTTGAGGCGTTCCAGCACTTCTGCCTTCGTCTGGAATTGTGCGGTTGCGGTCGAGATTTCTGCCTGAGGTTCTTCGGCAGCAAGCTCGGCTGCTGGTTCGGCGGTAGCTTCTGCTTCGTCGCTCAGCGGTGAAGCTTCTGGCGCGGGTTCCGGCTCGGTCGTTTCCTCTTCGACGCCGGGAACTGCAGACACTTCCTGCTGGGTCGTTTCTTCAGCTACGGCCTGTGCTGTAGGTTCTGCTGCTGGCAGGACTACAGACTCCTCAGTGGGGTTCTGATTTTCAGTCATGGTTGTAGAATTTAAGAGTGAGTAATAATGTGAGTATAACAAGGTGGGCGCACCCGCAGAGGTGTGCGGGCACGCTGTATTTCTGTCCTATTATGGCTGCATGAGCTGCTGGATGGTGTAGAGGTAGATGACGGTGGCCGGGATGGCCATGAGCGAGGAGTCGAAGCGGTCGAGCATACCGCCGTGGCCCGGGATGATGTTGCCCGAATCCTTGATGCCGAGCTTGCGCTTCAGTAGGGATTCAACGAGGTCGCCCCATGTGCCGAACACGACAATGACAAGAGCCATTCCGCACCAGGCCAGACGCGAGTGCAGCTCGTCCATCTGCGGGTTGAAGGGGATGTAGGTGGCCACAAGCTGCGAGGCCACGATGGCTACGACGGCACCACCAACGCTGCCTTCCCACGACTTTCCCGGGGAAATGCGCGGGAAGAGGCGGTGCCTGCCCAGCAGACTGCCCACGCAGTAGGCGCCGGTGTCGCTGGCCCAGAGGAAGATGAACACGGAGAGGGGGTACCAGTAGTAGTAGGCTATCTGTGTGCAATAGTCCATCTGTGCCGGCACGGCTATGAACGACAGCGTGTTGAGCAGGGCAAAAGGCAGGGCGATGTACAGTTGCGACATGAGGGCAAAGGCCCAGTTGTAGATGTTCGTCTCGCGGTCGAAGTACAGCTCGCTGATGAGCAGGTACATGATGCTGATGAGGTAGGGGATGAAGACCTCTGACTGCATCAGCCCCACATTGAACATCAGCATTGCCGCGAAGAGGTAAACTGCCGACGCGGTGGCTATGAAGCGGTTGACCTGCAGGTGGGCGTTGCGGTTCACGATGGTGCAGAACTCCCATGTGGTCAGCCCCGTGATGGCTGCGAACAGCAGGGCGTAGGCGTAGGGATGGCTGACGATGCAGCCCACGAGCAGGGCCACAAACACGATTCCCGACAGGGCTCTGACGATGAAGTTGGATTTCTTTGCGCTCATTCTTTCTCTTTTTTCTGGTACTGACCGTTGTCGTTCTGCTGCTGTTGCTCTTCCTCCATCTTGGCCTTCTCCAGTACGGCCTGGATGGCTTTCTGGCGGATGATGTCAGCGTTCTCTTCGTTATGGTTGCCGATGCCCGGTGTGCCGTCGGCCTGGCTGGTGTTCTGCTGGGCGTTGGCTGCAAGGATTTCCTCCGTGCGCGATGTCCAGGGCCGCTTGCCGAAGATGCGTTCCACGTCTTCCGCAAAGATGACCTCGCGGTCCATCAGTATCTGCGCCAGCTGCGCATGGCCGTCGCGGTGTTCCAGCAGCACTTTCTTTGCACGTTCATACTCCGTGGCTATCAGCTGCTTCACGTCTTCGTCGATGAGTTCGGCAGTCTTCTCGCTGTAGGGCTTCTGGAACTGGTATTCCTGGTTGTTGTAGTAGCAGAGGTTGGGTAGGTTGTCGCCCATGCCGGCATATGCAATCATGCCGTAGGCACGCTTGGTCACGGTCTCCAGGTCGTTCATGGCGCCTGTGGAGATGCGGCCCGTGCAGAGTTCCTCGGCGGCGCGTCCGCCCAGGGTGGCGCAGATTTCGTCCAGCATTTCCTCCTTGGTGGTAATCTGCCGCTCTTCGGGCATGTACCAGGCAGCGCCCAGTGCCTGTCCGCGTGGCACAATGGTCACCTTCACCAGCGGATTGGCATATTGCAGAAACCAGCTGATGGTGGCGTGGCCGGCCTCGTGCAGGGCGATGGTCTGCTTCTCGGCCTGGGTGAGCAGCTTCGTCTTCTTCTCCAGTCCGCCGATGATGCGGTCAACGGCATCGAGGAAGCACTGCTTATCTACCCACTTCTTGTCGTGACGGGCAGCAATGAGGGCTGCCTCGTTGCACACATTGGCAATGTCGGCGCCCGAGAAGCCTGGTGTCTGGCGGGCAAGGGTATCTACATCCACCGTCTCGTCTATCTTGATGGGGCGCAGGTGGACGTTGAAGATTTCCTTGCGTTCCGAGAGGTCGGGCAGATCCACGTGTATCTGGCGATCGAAGCGTCCGGCACGCAGCAAGGCCTTGTCCAGAATGTCGGCACGGTTGGTGGCTGCCAGAATGATGATGCCGCTGTTGGTGCCGAAACCGTCCATCTCGGTCAGCAGCTGGTTCAGCGTGCTCTCGCGCTCATCGTTGGAACCCATCGCCACGTTATTGGCGCGGGCACGTCCGATGGCGTCTATCTCGTCGATGAAGATGATGCACGGCGCCTTGGCCTTGGCCTGATTGAAAAGGTCGCGCACGCGGCTGGCACCTACACCCACGAACATCTCCACAAATTCGGAGCCTGAGAGCGAGAAGAACGGCACGTCGGCCTCGCCGGCCACAGCCTTGGCCAGCAGGGTCTTACCTGTACCTGGAGGTCCCACGAGCAAAGCGCCCTTGGGTATCTTGCCGCCAAGGTCGGTGTATTTCTGGGGATTCTTCAGGAACTCCACGATTTCCTGCACTTCCTGCTTGGCTCCAGCCTGTCCGGCCACATCCTTGAAGGTCACTTTCCCTTCCTTGTCGCTGCCGCCCTCGATGAGTTGTGCTTTCGAGCGGCCCACGTTGAAGATGCTGCCGGCACCGCCCATCATGCCACCGCCCACGCGGCGCATCATGAACAGCCAAATGCCGATGATGAAGAGCATGGGCATCAGGTTCCAAAGCAGGTTGGTGAAGAAGTTGTTGGAGTGTTCGTAGCCCACGTTGCCGTTGAAGTTGCCCGCTTCCTGCTGCGTGTCGAGAAATTCTTCCACCTTTTCGATGGAGCCGAACTCCACGGCCACGGCACGTTTGGCGCCTGTCTTGTTGCCGTTGCCGAAGACCTTGCGGTCGTACTCGCGCTTCACGTACATGTCGAGCGTGTAGTCCTTCTTGTCTATCATCACGTCGCTGGCGTAGCCCTTTTCCACGTACTCCTTGAAGGTGGTGTAGTCAATGCGTTTCTCCACCGACGTGTCGTTGTGGAAGAGGTACATGTAGATAATGCCGCCGATGAGCATGATGTACAGCCAGCTGAAGTTGAAGCGCGGCTGCGGTGGGCGCTTGTTCTTATTGTTCTGGGGATACGTCGGCTGCTCGGTTTCGTTTTGCAGCTCCTGCATCTCTTGGTTCATCTTGTCTTGCTTCACGATGTTTCTTGTGCGTAATATATTATAGTATTAAAAATGTGGGAACACGTCTCAGTCAATGTCGGGCAGGGTCTTCACGACAGCATCTTCCCAAAGGTGGTCAATGTCGTAAAACTCTCTGGCCTCTGGCAAGAACACGTGTGCCACCACGTCGGTGTAGTCCATGGCCACCCACAGGCAGTTGCGCATACCGTCGGTTGATGTTGGCTTTTGGCCGGCATGTGTCCTCACGTAGTCGGTCACCTCGTTGGTGATGGCTGCCACCTGTGTGGGGGAGTTGCCTTCGCAGATGACGAGGAACTGGGTGATGGTGTCGTCAATGCCTCGCAGGTCGATGATGGTGATGTTGTGTCCTTTCTTTTCCTGTATGCCTTCTACAATGGCTTTTACGAGTTTCTCGGTGTTGTTCATTCTTTGCTGTTAGTGGGAGTTGATGGGTGTTATGGGATTAAATGGGGGTTACGGGGGAATGGTCTTGTCAGGCGTTGGCCTTGTCTTCTTCCATTTCGGCCCGGCGGCGTTTCTCGTCGATAATCTGGAAGTCCTTGGGACGCAAGACGAAGTTGGAGCCAAGGTATTTCTCCTTCACGATGGTGTTTTCCGCCAGTTCGGGCGGTGTGCCTTTGAAGAGGATGCGCCCCTCGAAGAGCAGGTAGGCGCGGTCGGTGATGCAGAGGGTTTCCTGCACGTTGTGGTCGGTGATGAGGATGCCGATGTTGCGGTCTTTCAGCTTCCACACGATGTACTGGATGTCTTCCACGGCGATGGGATCGACGCCGGCAAACGGCTCGTCCAGCATGATGAACTTGGGGTCGATGGCCAGGCAGCGTGCGATTTCGCAGCGACGCCGCTCACCGCCCGACAGCTGGTTGCCACGATTCTTGCGCACCTTCTGCAGGCGGAACTCGTTCAGCAGGCTTTCCAGCCTTTCGTGCTGCTCGTCAATGTCTTTGTATTTCATCTCCAGCACAGTCATCAGGTTGTCTTCCACGCTCATGGTGCGGAACACGCTGGCCTCCTGGGCCAGATAGCCCACGCCCTTGCGGGCACGGGTCGATACAGGGTCGTTGGTGATTTCCGTGTTGTTGATGAATACCTTTCCGCCGTTGGGCACCACCAGTCCCGTCGTCATGTAGAAACTGGTAGTCTTGCCAGCCCCGTTGGGGCCAAGCAAACCTACGATTTCACCTTGGCGCACGTTGAACGAGACATCGTTCACCACGGTGCGCTTGCCGTAGGTCTTCACCAGATTGCGTGTATAAAGTGTCATGCGCTCGTCCGAAAACTCGGGGATGTCTGAGTCGCTGGCATTTGTTGTTGCTGTTGTTGTGAAAAGCTCCATGCTTATTAGGAATCGTGCGGCCTCTTTCGTCTTGGATTACCGCATTTAGCGGACAAAAGTACGAAAACTTTGCCGATTGCCTGCCTATTTTGGTGAAAAACTATGTTAAATGCGGTGTAATTCACAAGAAATCCCTAATTTTGCAGCTCAAAACAGGTATTCACTTAAAAATCGCATAATTGTGTTGACACTGAAATCGGGTCTTACCCACATTGGCCAATATGTGATGCTGATGGGGCGCGTGCTGACGCGGCCCGACCGCATGAGGATGTTTTTCAAGTCCTACGTGAACGAAATGTTCCAGCTGGGCTACAACTCCATTGCCATCGTACTTATCATCAGCTTTTTCATCGGGGCCGTCATCTGTCTGCAGATAAAGCTCAACATCCAGAGTCCGTGGATGCCGAAGATGGTGACGGGCTATACCACGCGGGAAATCATGCTGCTGGAGTTCTCCTCCTCCATCATGTGTCTGATTCTGGCGGGCAAGGTCGGCTCCAACATCGCTTCGGAGATTGGCACCATGCGCATCACGCAGCAGATTGACGCGCTTGACATCATGGGCGTGAACTCTGCCAACTATCTGATTCTGCCCAAGATTATGGGGCTGATGACCATCATGCCCATTCTTGTCACCTTCAGCATGGCGGCGGGCATAGGCGGCGCATACGCCACGACGCTGATGGGCACCACGACCGTCGATGAGCTGAACGAGGGCTTCCGCTATGCCTTCAACCAGTGGTATTTCTGGTGCGGCATCATCAAGGCCGTGGTCTATGCCTTCATCATCACCAGCGTGTCGGCCTATCAGGGCTACACCGTGGAGGGTGGCTCGGTGGATGTGGGGCGGAACTCCACCGATGCCGTGGTCTGCAGCAGCGTTCTCATCCTGTTCAGCGACGTTTTCCTGACCACCCTGCTGACGTAAACGCCCAACTCAATAACCGCTAACCGTTCCTTAAAAATGATACAACTTTCTCACCTCTATAAGTCCTTTGGAGAAAAACCTGTGCTGAAAGACATCAATGCCGTCTTTCAGAACGGGCAAGTCAACCTTATCATCGGACAGTCGGGCTCGGGCAAGACTGTGCTGATGAAGAACATTGTGGGGCTGCTGGAGCCGACCAGCGGCAGCATCATGTACGACGACCGCGACTTCGTACGCATGTCGAAGCAGGAGAAAATCCTGCTGCGCCGCGAAATGGGCATGATTTTCCAGTCGGCGGCACTGTTCGACTCGCTCAGCGTGCTCGACAACGTGATGTTTCCGCTCGACATGTTCAGCGACATGCCATACGAAGACCGCGTGAAGCGTGCACGCCTCTGCCTCTCCCGTGTCAACCTCGACGGCGCAGAACAGAAGTTTCCGGGTGAAATCTCCGGTGGTATGCAGAAGCGTGTGGCCATAGCCCGTGCCATCGTCTTGCAGCCCAAATACCTTTTCTGCGATGAACCGAACTCGGGCCTCGATCCCAAGACCAGCATCGTGATTGACGAGCTGATTTCGGGCATCACCCACGAGGACGGCATCACCACCATTGTCAATACCCACGACATGAACTCGGTGATGGGCATTGGCGAACACATCACCTTCATCTGTGAGGGCAGGGCAGAGTGGTGCGGTTCCAACAAGGAGATTATGGACTCCACAAACAAGAAGCTGGAGGACTTCATCTTTGCCAGCGACATCCTCCGTCAGGCCAAGCAGTTGCACGACCAAAAATTGAAGAAGGCATGATTGTTTGCATTGCAGAGAAACCGTCCGTGGCACGCGACATAGCCAATGTGCTGGGAGCAACCAAGACCATGCAGGGCTACATCGAGGGCAACGGCTACCAGGTGACGTGGACTTTCGGCCACCTGTGCGAACTGAAGGAGCCGCACGAATACACAGAGCGGTGGAGTCGCTGGGACCTGTGGGATTTGCCCATGATACCCCAGCGCTTCGGCATCCGCCTCAAGGAGGACGACGGCATCAAGCATCAGTTTGCCATCATCGAGCAGCTCTTCGCAGGTGCAGAAATGATTGTAAACTGCGGCGATGCCGGGCAGGAGGGCGAGCTCATCCAGCGCTGGGTGATGCAGAAGGCCGGGGTGAAATGCCCCGTGAAGCGCCTGTGGATCAGTTCGCTGACGGAGGAAGCCATCCGCGAGGGCTTCCAGACCCTGAAAGACCAGAGTGAATACCAAAGCCTCTACGAGGCAGGACTCAGCCGTGCCATTGGTGACTGGACGTTGGGCATGAATGCCACTCGTCTCTACACCCTGAAGTATCAGCAGCAGCGTGGGCAGGTGCTGTCCATCGGACGTGTGCAGACCCCAACGCTTGCACTTATCGTCAACCGTCAGAAGGAGATAGAAGATTTTGTGCCGCGTCAGTCCTGGGGACTTGTCACCCTCTATCGCGACACCAAATTCACAGCCGTGACCGTTGACGAAGAGGCTGAAGCTGAAGCCCAATCCCAACAATCGCCCCAGGAGGCCAATCAAAACTCACAAAAGAAGCCTCAACACACCTATCGCCAGATAGAATACGCCACCGAAGCCGAGGGCCGCGATGTCTTGGCAGCCATCACCGGCCAGCCCTTCACGGTGACTGACATCCAGAAGAAAAAGGGCTCTGAAGCTCCGCCACGCCTCTACGACCTCACTTCGCTGCAAGTGGATTGCAACCGCAAATTCGGCTTTTCGGCTGACCAGACTTTGCAACTGATTCAGTCGCTCTACGAGAAGAAGCTGACCACCTATCCACGTGTAGATACCACCTTCCTGTCCGACGACATCTACCCCAAGTGCCCCTCCATCCTGAAGGGCATACGGGGCTACGAACAGTTCACTGCTCCGCTTGAAGGCAAAGCTTTAACGAAATCGAAGAAAGTATTTGATTCGTCAAAAGTTACCGACCACCATGCCATCATACCCACAGGCCAGCCGGCACAGGGGCTGACCGACTTTGAAAAGCACGTCTATGACCTCGTCACCCGTGCCTTCATTGCCGTGTTCTATCCCGACTGCAAGTTTGAGACGACCACCGTCTTCGGCTCGGTGCCCCTCCGCGACAAGGCAGAGAACGTGCTTTTCCGCACCTCCGGGCGCACAATCCTGGATGAAGGCTGGAAGGTCATCTACAAGAAAGACCAGCCCGCAGCAGATGCCGACACTGAGGATGCGGGCAAGGAAGCAGACAGCACGCTGCCTGTGTTCAAGAAAACGGAAAGCGGCCCCCACGTGCCGTCGCTGGTGGAGAAATGGACGCAGCCGCCCAAGCCCTACACCGAGGCCACCCTGCTCAGGGCCATGGAGACGGCCGGCAAGTTTGTGGATAACGACGAACTGCGCGATGCCATGAAGGAGAACGGCATAGGCCGCCCCTCCACGCGTGCAGCCATCATCGAAACCCTTTTCAAGCGCCGCTACATCCGCAAGGAGCGCAAAACCCTTGTGGCCACGCCGACGGGGGTTGAACTCATCGGACTTATCCGCGAAGAACTTCTGAAGAGTGCGGAACTGACAGGACGCTGGGAGAAGAAGCTGCGCGACATTGAACATAACCAATACCCCGCACGTCAGTTTATTGACGAACTCAAACAGATGGTCACCGACATCGTGGTGGCCGTGCGCAGCGACCAGAGCAACCGCCGTGTGGCCTACACCAGCGAAGAAGACCTGAAGAAGAAGAAGCCAAGGCAGAAGAAAGCCGATGCCAAGCTGGCTCCACAGCCCCAGGAGCCCCAAAATGCAGCCACGCCTTCTGCTCCGGCTGGATTCCAACCACGCAAAACACAAGCCCAGCCGGCCACTGCGCCGACAGCCTTCACGCCAGACCAATGGGTCGGTATGCCCTGTCCGGTCTGCCACGAGGGCACCATTATCAAAGGAAAAACCGCTTACGGCTGCTCACGCTGGCGTGAGGGCTGCACCTATCGCCGTCCCTTCAGCGAACTGTGACGCTGTCGCGCCGCAGTCCTGTCGCCGAAAAATCGCCTCGGCGCCACAGAAAAAACGCCTCGGTGTCATCAGAAAAACACCGGGGCGCTGCTGAAAAAACACCTCGGTGGTGCCGGAGCGCCACCGAGGTGATTGTTTCCTACAGTTCGGCCTCCTTCAGCCGTTCTGCGTTTTCAGCCACGATGAGGTGGTCGATGCAGTCCTGAATGTCACCGTCCATGAAGGCGGCAAGGTTATAGATGGTATAGTTGATGCGGTGGTCGGTGATGCGTCCCTGCGGATAGTTGTAGGTGCGGATCTTGGCCGAGCGGTCGCCCGTGGAGACCATCGTCTTGCGGCGCGAAGCAATGTCGTCAATGTACTTCTGGTGCTCTTTGTCGTAGATGTAGGTGCGCAGACGGGCCAGTGCACGCTCTTTGTTCTTGGGCTGGTCGCGTGTCTCGGTACATTCCACGAGGATTTCCTCCGTTTCGCCCGTGTTGGGGTTCTTCCACATATAGCGGGCACGCACGCCAGACTCTACCTTGTTCACGTTCTGACCGCCAGCTCCGCTGCTGCGGAAGGTGTCCCACTTGATTTCGCCCTCGTTGATCTGCACGTCGAAAGGCTCAGCCTCGGGCAGGACAGCCACGGTGGCTGCAGAGGTGTGCACACGGCCCTGGGTTTCGGTCACAGGCACACGTTGCACGCGGTGTACGCCCGATTCATACTTCATCGTGCCATAGACGTTTTCGCCCGTGATGTTGGCCACGATTTCCTTGTAGCCGCCGCTTGCACCTTCAGAGAAGGATGAGATGGTGAGGTGCCAGCCCTTCTGCTCGCAGTACTTTGAATACATGCGGAAGAGGTCGCCGGCAAAGAGGGCCGCCTCGTCGCCGCCTGTGCCGCCACGGATTTCCAGCGTCACATTCTTGCTGTCTTCGGGGTCGGCAGGAATGAGCAGCAGCTTGATGCTTTCCTCCAGTTCGGGGATGAGCTTCTCGTTAGCAGCCAGTTCCTCGCGTGCCATTTCCTTCATGTCAGGGTCTTCTTCCGTGGCAATCAGTTCCTTGGCCTCTTCCACGCCCTTAACAGCGTTGATGTACTGTTGGCGTGCGTGCATGATGTCCTGCAGGTTCTTGTATTCCTTGGTCAACTGCACGTAGCGTTTTTGGTCGGCAATGACGTTGGGGTCGGTAATGAGGGTGCTGACTTCTTCAAATCGGGGCACAAGACCCTCCAGCTTATCGAGTATTTCCATGTTTTAACTTATGTCTGGAATTGAAGGGATGTTAAAGAGCAGTTATCGCTTCGCTTGGAAATTAAAGGGACGAATGTAAACCTCTGTATCGTCCTTTTCACTTCCCTTTAACTTCCCTTTAACTTCCCTTTAACTTCCCTTTGAGTTTAATAATTGAACGTTCCAAATTCGGATTGGATGGTGAGTGACTTCGGTCCTTCCTCGATGTGGCCGATGACCTGGGCATCAATGTTGAAGGAGCGGCTGATGTCGATGACCTGCTGGGCATGTTCGGGGGCAAGATAAACTTCCAGCCGATGTCCCATGTTGAAGACCTTGTACATCTCCTGCCAGTCGGTCTGGCTTTCCTGCTGGATGGCACGGAAGAGCGGTGGCACGGGGAACATATTGTCCTTGATGACACGGCAATTGTCGCAGACGAAATGCAGCACCTTGGTCTGTGCACCGCCTGTGCAGTGAACCATGCCGTGAATGTCACCACGCATCTTGTCTAACAATTGCTTGACGACGGGCGCGTATGTACGGGTGGGGGAGAGCACCAGTTTGCCTGCATTGATGGGTGCACCTTCCACGGGGTCTGTCAGTTTGTAGGAACCCGAATAGACCAGTTCATCGGGCACAGCCTTGTCGAAAGATTCGGGGTACTTTTCGGCCAGGTATTTGGCAAAGATATCGTGGCGGGCAGAGGTCAGTCCGTTGCTGCCCATACCGCCGTTGTACTGCTTTTCGTAGGTGGCCTGTCCCGAGGACGAAAGTCCCACGATGACGTCGCCCGGACGGATGTTGGCGTTGTTGATGACATCGCTGCGTTTCATGCGGCAAGTGACGGTGGAATCGACAATGATGGTGCGCACCAGGTCGCCCACATCTGCAGTCTCGCCGCCGGTGGCATAGATGCCAATGCCCATGCTGCGGAGTTCCTGCAGCAGTTCGTCGGTGCCGCCTATGATGGCCGAGATGACTTCGCCCGGAATGAGCATCTTATTCCGTCCGATGGTGCTGCTGACAAGGATGTTGTCAACGGCTCCCACACAGAGCAGGTCGTCGGTGTTCATGATGAGCGCATCCTGTGCAATGCCTTTCCACACAGAGAGGTCGCCCGTCTCCTTCCAGTACATGTAGGCCAGGCTTGACTTGGTGCCAGCGCCGTCTGCGTGCATAATATTACAATAGTCGGGGTCACCGCCCAGAATGTCGGGGATGATTTTGCAGAAAGCCTGCGGAAAAATGCCCTTGTCAATGTTCTTAATGGCGTTGTGGACATCCTCCTTGGCTGCCGACACGCCGCGCATCATATAGCGTTGCTTGTTGTCCATCTTTCTACTTGTTTTATGGGCATAAAAGCCCGTTTAGCGTAAAAATTGCTGCAAAGGTAAGTATTTTTGCTTAATATGTTGTGACAGTATGAAAAATCTTTACTAAATTTGCACCTAAAATACAAAGAAACGATGGTTTTTACCGCAGAACAAATAGCAGGATTTACCGGCGGAACGGTTGAAGGCGACAAGAATGCCCAAGTGAGCACTTTCGCAAAAATAGAGGAAGGCACAGAGGGCGCATTGTCTTTTTTGGCCAATCTGCAGTATGAGTCCTATCTCTACGAGACACGTTCAAGCGTGGTCTTGGTCAACAAGGACTTCACACCCAAGCAGCCCGTCAAGGCGACGCTTGTCCGCGTGGACAATGCCTACGAGAGCATTGCAAAATTGCTGCAGCTTTATCAGTCGATGCAGCAGAAGCATGTGGGCATCGACCCCCTGGCATACGTGGCTCCGACAGCTAAAATAGGCAAAGATGTCTTTCTGGCCCCATTCGCCGCAGTGGGCGATAGTGCAGAGATTGGCGATGGCGCACAGCTGCATCCCCACGCCACGGTGGGTGCCCGCGCAAAGGTGGGTGCCAATACAATCATGTATTCCAACGCCGTGGTCTATCACGACTGCGTGGTAGGCAACAATTGCATTCTTCATGCCGGCAGCGTCATCGGTGCCGACGGCTTCGGCTTCGCCCCTTCCGCCGATGGCTACGAGAAGATACCGCAGATTGGCAATGTGGTCATCGAGGACAACGTGGAAATCGGTGCCAACACCTGTGTGGACCGTTCTACGATGGGAAGCACTTACGTGCGCCGTGGCGTCAAGCTTGATAATCTGGTGCAGGTGGCACACAACTGCGAGGTGGGCCGGCACACGGTGATGTCTGCCCAGGTAGGTGTGGCTGGCAGTACCAAGATTGGTGAGTGGTGCGTCTTTGGCGGACAGGTGGGCATTACAGGCCACTATCAGGTGGGCGACCACGTGAAGGTGGGTGCACAGAGCGGTATTGCTGGCGGCAATCTGGCTCGCAAGGGGCATTGCACGCTGATGGGAAGCCCTGCCATTGATGCCAAGAAATGGTCACGCAACGTGGCTGTGGTGAATAATCTTGCGGCTTTGCAGCAGGAAATCACAGAACTAAAGAAGCAGATAGCGGAACTGAAGAAATGATGAAAAAACAACATACACTGAAAGCACCGTTCTCCCTCTCAAGCAAAGGACTGCACACGGGATTGCACATTACAGCAACCTTTAATCCGGCACCCGCAGGGCATGGCCTGAAGGTGCAGCGGACTGACCTGGAGGGGCAACCCGTGGTGGACTGTGATGCACGACTTGTGGGCGAAACACAGCGCGGCACGGTGCTTGTCAGCGGTGACATCAAGATCAGCACGATTGAACATGCCATGTCGGCCCTGTTGGCCGCAGGCGTGGACAATTGCCTCATACAGCTTGACGGCCCCGAAATGCCCATCATGGACGGCAGCGCCTATTACTGGACAAAGGCCATCGAAAAGGTGGGCACCGTGGAGCAGGAAGAAGAACGGAATTACCTGGTCATCGACAAGGTGATAGAGGTAGAAGGTCAGCATGGCGAAAAGATGCGCATAGAGCCGGCTGACCATTTCTGTTTAGAGGTGACAACCGACTTTGGCTCCAGCATCCTGGGCCGACAGACGGCTGTGCTCGACAATCTGGAGGACTTTGCACGGGAGGTGGCCTCGGCCCGCACCTTCGTCTTTGTGCGCGAAATCGAGCCCCTCTTACAGATGGGACTCATCAAGGGTGGCGACCTGGGCAATGCCATTGTCATCTACGAAGTGGAACTGAGCCAGGAGCGCTTCGATGCCCTGACCGACAAGCTGGGCGTGAGCCACATGGATGCCCGTCAGCTGGGCTACCTGAATCCCAAGCCGCTGACCTGGCCCAACGAGACCACACGCCACAAGCTGCTCGATGTGCTGGGCGACCTGGCACTGGTTGGCCGCCCCATCGTGGGCAAAGTGACTGCCTACAAGCCAGGTCATGCAATAAATAATATGTTCGCACGCGCGATACTTGCAAATTCATAAAAGTAAGCACTCAAAAACTAACCCCTCATGGCAAAAATAAGTCCATTAGCATACATTGACCCCGAAGCCCGAATTGGCGAAAACTGCGAGATTGGCCCATTCTGTTTTATCGACAAGAATGTTGAAATAGGAGATAACAACGTATTGATGAATTCGGTCACGCTCCTGAGCGGCACCCGTATGGGCAGTGAAAACACGCTGTTCCCGGGCGCTGTCATTGGTGCCATCCCGCAGGACCTGAAGTTCCGTGGAGAAGACTCCACGGTGGAGATCGGCTCTGGCAACCGCATCCGCGAGAATGTGACCATCCACCGGGGAACGGCCAGCAAAGGCAAGACCATTGTGGGCTCGAACAACCTCATCATGGAGAATGCCCACATCGCCCACGACTGCGTGTTTGGCAGCGGCATCATCATGGGCAACTCCACCAAGCTGGCCGGTGAAGTGACGGTCGATGACAATGCCATCATCAGTGCCGTCGTGCTGGTGCACCAGTTCTGTCGCATTGGTGGCTACACCATGGTGCAGGGCGGTAGCCGCACCAGCAAAGATATCCCTCCCTTCATCATGGCCGGCAAGGAGCCAATAGCCTACGCAGGCCTGAACATTGTCGGACTGCGCCGCCGTGGCTTTGCACCCAACATCATTGACAACATCCATCACGCCTACCGCCTCATCTACCAGTGCAACCTCACGGTGGCAGAGGCCGTGGAGCAAATCAGAGCCGAAGTGCCCATGAGCAAGGAGATAGAATACATCATCGAATTTGTCTCGGACACGAAACGTGGCATCATCCGATAAACGCTAACACAACGCTAATACTATGATATATAAATTCACCATCATCTCTGATGAAGTGGAAGACTTCATGCGAGAAATCAAGATTGACTCCGATGCCAAGTTCCTGGAGCTACACAAGCTCATTCTGGATTCCTGCGGATACAAGGACGACCAGATGACGAGTTTTACCATCTGTGAGAACGGATGGGAAAAAGGCCAGGAAATCACGCTTGAGGAGATGGACACCAGTGCGGATGTGGATTCCTACATTATGGCCAAGACAAGATTGTCGGAGTTTCTGGAGGACGAGAAGCAGCACATGCTCTACACTTTCGACCCACTGGCCGACCGTGTGTTCTTCATTGAACTCAGCAGCATCAAGTCGGGCACAATGCCTGAAGGCAAGGTGACACGCTCGCAGGGCAAGGCACCACAGCAAGTGCTCGACTTTGACGAGATGTTTGCACGCAATCCCATCACTTCTGGCGATGACATCATGGACGATGACGACCTCTTTGGCGAGGATGTTGACATGGAGGACATCGACCTGGAGGGACTGGAAATCAGTGACGGAGAATTTTAACAAGCTGCGAGGCTGCTATAGGCATGGAGCATGAACTGCTGGTCGTTCTTGGCCCCACAGGTGTGGGTAAAACGGAATATGCTTTAACGCTGGCCGAGCACTACCATTGTCCTATCATCAATGCCGACTCGCGACAAATCTATCGCGACATATCGATTGGAACTGCAGCGCCTACAGCTGAAGAACTGGCACGTGTGAAGCATTATTTTGTCCATACGCTGCCGCTTGACCAGTATTACAGCGCCGCGCAGTTTGAAGCTGACGTGCTCAACCTGCTTGAAGAGCTTTTCCAGACACACCAGACGGTTGTCATGACGGGCGGTTCCATGATGTATATCGATGCCGTGACCAAAGGCATCGACGACATTCCAACCATTGAGGAAGAGGTGCGCACCCTGTTGCAGACACGGCTCAGCACGGAAGGCATTGACATGTTGCTTCAGGAGCTGAAACTCTTAGACCCTGCCTACTATGCTGTGGTGGACCAGAAAAACCATAAGCGCATTATCCATGCCCTGGAGGTATGCTACCAGACCGGGCGGCCCTATTCTTCTTTCAGAACAAATGTAAGAAAACCACGCCCCTTCCGCATCAGGCAAATAGGTCTGCGCCGAAGCCGTGAAGACCTGTTTGCACGCATCAATCAGCGGGTCGATAAGATGATGGCGGCAGGACTGCTCGACGAGGTGCGCCGTGTTTATCCCCTGCGCCATCTGAACTCTCTCAACACCGTGGGCTACAAGGAGCTGTTCAAGGTGCTCGACGGAGAATGGGAATTGCCAATGGCTATCGAGCGCATCAAGAAAAATACCCGTGTCTATGCCAAGAAGCAAATGCTCTGGTTTGGCAAAGACCCCGAAGTGGAGTGGATAGACCTTACCGATTAAACTATTAAACGTGTACTATGAAACGGACACATCATCAATACCTCTTTCAACACATTCTTTCATTGAAGAAAGCCTGGCGCTGGTACGCTGCCCAATACAGGGGCAAATGGTATCAGCGTGTGGTCACTCCCGTAGCCACATTCATTGTGCTCTTCTTCCTTTACCTTGCCGCAGTGGATGTGAACCTGCTGTGGCTCTTTGGCAAGTCGCCCACGATGGAGGTCATACAGAACCCCATCACCAACGAGGCTTCCTACATCTACGCTGCCGACAACGACTCGGTGCCCATCGGCAAGTTCTTCAACGAAAACCGTTCTCCTGTGGAGTACAAGGACATTTCGCCCTACATTGTCTATGCACTGCTTTCCACCGAGGATGAACGCTTCTATCAGCACCACGGTATTGACTATGCGGCCCTTTTCGCCGCTTTCAAGGATATGGCACACGGCAATGCGCGTGGCGCCAGCACCATTACGCAGCAGCTGGTGAAAAACCTCTTCAAGATGCGCTCACAGTACAGCACAGGGGTGCTGGGCCGCATCCCCATGCTCCGTATGCTCATTATGAAGTCGAAAGAATGGATTACGGCCATCAAGATAGAGAATATGTACTCCAAGGAGGATATTCTCACCCTCTACCTCAACACCGTCGACTTCGGCAGCAACGCATACGGCATTCGCACGGCTGCAAAGACTTACTTTGGCAAGCAATGCGAACCCGGCAACCTGACAGCCGAGCAGGCTGCCGTACTGGTAGGCTTGCTGAAGGCCACTACCACCTACAACCCGAAAGTCCATCCCGACAAAAGTCTGGAGCGGCGCAATGTCGTGCTGCACAACATGCTGCAACATCCGCAGTTTGCCAAGGGCGTAGAGCCATTGACAAAGCAGACGTGCGACTCCATTTGCCAGATTCCCATTGACTTGACCAAGTTTAAGGTGGAAACCGCCTACGAGGGCAAGGCGCTCTACTTCCGCGAATACATTCGCCACTACCTCTCCGCCTGGTGCAAGGAGAAGGGCTACGACCTCTATGGCGACGGACTGAAAATCTACACCACCATCGACATGCGGATGCAGGCCTACGCTGAATGGGCCGTTCAGAAGCAGATGAAGTCTGTGCAGAAGAAGTTTGAAGACCACTGGCGGGGCATGGTGCCCTGGCGGGATGAACGCCACCAGGAGGTGAAGAACTTCATCGAGGACATTGCCAAGCGTACCGACTACTACAAGATTCTTTCGGCCAAATACGACGGGAATGTCGATTCCATCGACTATTACATGAACCAGCCCCACCGTGTCCGTCTGTTTGCATACGGCCAGGGCAGCAGCCGCAACGGATTCATCGAGAAAGAGATTAGCACCATGGACTCCATCCGCTACATGGTCAGCTTCATGCACTGTGGTTTTGTGGTGATGGAACCACAGACCAGCATGGTGAAAGCCTGGGTGGGCGACATCGATTTCAACCATTGGAAATATGACAAGGTGACGGCCATGCGCCAGCCAGGCTCCACGTTCAAGCTTTTTGTCTATGCTTCAGCCTTCGAGAACAACGATTCCATCACGCCTGAATACCGCATCCCCGACACCTACGTCAGCATTCCCGTGCCCGACGCAGAGCATCCGGGCAAGACAAAGCTCTGGACACCACACAATGCCAATGGCTTCTGCACCAATGTTGCCATGCCGCTGCGTACAGCTTTTGCACAGTCGGTCAACACCGTCGCAGTGAAGTTAGGGCAGCTTACGGGCATTCCCAATGTCGTCAATATAGCCCACAAAATGGGTGTGCACAGCCGGCTCGACAATGTGCCTTCGCTGGCTTTGGGCTCAAACGACGTGACCCTGCTTGAACTGTGCGATGCTTACGCTACGGTGATGAACGACGGCGTGCAGCGCGATCCCATCGTGGTTACACGCATCTTGGACCGCGATGGCAACGAAATCTATAACTACGAAAAGGATGGTCCCCAGCCGGAACGTGCGATGCGTTACAAGACTGCCTACTACATGCAGCGCCTCCTTTGGGGAGGAATGCGCGAGAGCGGTGGCACCACGCAAGCCCTCTGGCAATACGTGCATCCTGTTGCAATGGACACTGAGTTTGGAGGTAAAACAGGAACGTCGAACAACCACTCCGATGCCTGGTTCGTAGGAGCCACACCCTATCTGGTCGGTGCATCCTGGGTAGGCGGAGAATACCGCTGCATCCATTTCCGCACAGGCGAACTGGGGCAGGGCAGTCGCACGGCATTGCCCGTCTTCGGCTATTTCATCAACAAAGTGCTGCAAGACCCCCTCTTCAGGCACTATCGTGGTCGTTTCCCCGAAGCCAAGGAAGAAATTCCCAAGATGAACTACTATGGCCCAGCCTACAACATAGAACCCGACTCCACCGAAGACGATTCCATCGGGGAAACAGAACTGGAAAATCCCATTGTCACCGAAGAAGAATCCGAAGAACCCTTGTAAACACACAAACGCCAATGGTCGATACCGAGAATCCACAATTCAAGAATGCGCTCAATCTCGTGCAGTTCACCCAGCAGTCCGTCTTTCTTACAGGCAAGGCTGGCACGGGCAAATCCACATTCCTGAAGTACATCTGCGGCATCACCAAGAAGAAACACGTGGTCTTGGCCCCTACAGGCATTGCCGCCATCAATGCCGAAGGCAGCACGCTCCACAGTTTCTTCCATCTGCCTTTCCATCCTTTGGTGCCCGACGACAATCGCTTCAGCACCCCCAGCCGACTGAAATCCTTCCTTAAATATAATAAGGAACACGTGAAGCTCATCAAGGAGCTTGACCTCATCATCATCGACGAAATTTCGATGGTACGAGCCGATGTGATTGACTTCATCGACAAAATCCTCCGCACATACAGCGGCAACTTCCGCCAGCCTTTCGGAGGCAAACAACTGCTCCTTGTGGGCGATGTCTATCAGCTTGAACCAGTCGTCACACGTGACGAAACTGATATTCTTCGCCGTTTCTATGAGAACTTCTATTTCTTTTCTGCCCGTGTCTTTCGGGAGATGAATCTTGTCAGCATCGAACTCACCACCGTCTATCGCCAGACCGACAAGGTATTCATCGGTGTTCTCGACCACATCCGCCGTGGTGCTGTGACGAAGGACGACTTGCAGTTGCTGAATTTGCAGGCAGACCCCCTCCTAACCTCCCCCTCTATGGGGAGGGACGCCATCCGGACGGTTTCTCCCCATAGAGGGGGAGATACCCCGCAGGGGAGAGGGGGGCCGGAGTTTTTTTCCATCACCCTTGCCGCCCGCCGCGACACCGTCGATGCCCTCAATGCCCAGGGGCTTAATGCCCTCCCTGGCGACCCGCTCCATTTCATCGGTGAAGTGAAAGGTGACTTCCCCTCCACCATGCTGCCCACTAATCTTGACCTCGAACTCAAGGTGGGGGCACAGGTCATCTTCATCAAGAACGACCCCGACAAACGCTGGGTCAACGGCACGCTCGGCATCATCATTGGCATAGACCTGGAAGGCGGCAACGTCATTGAAGTCAGAACCGAAGATGGTGACATTTTCGATGTGGAGTGTGCCCGCTGGGCCAATGTCCGCTACACCTACAACGAACAGGAAAAGAAGATTGAGGAAGAGGAACTGGGCGTGTTCACACAGTTTCCCGTCCGTCTGGCATGGGCCATCACCATCCATAAAAGTCAGGGACTCACCTTCAACAATGTTGTCATCGACTTCACGGGCGGCGTTTTCGCTGGCGGACAGACCTACGTGGCCCTCAGCCGTTGCCGCTCGCTCGACGGACTCCGGCTTACCAAGCCCATCACGCAAAGCGATGTCTGGGTCAATCCCAATGTCGTCCGTTTCTCCGAACAGTTCAACGACCAGCGGGCCGTCGATGCTGCCCTGCGCCGAGCTTCTGCCGACATCGAATACAGCGAAGCCGTCCATGCTTTCGACCAAGGCGATTTCCATGCCTGTCTGCAGCATTTCTTCAAGGCCATCCATGCCCGCTATGACATAGAAAAGCCCTGGGCGTGGCGATACATACGCCGCAAACTCGGCATCATCAATGTGCTCACTGCCAAGATAGAAGCCCTGAACCAGCAGCTCCGCGAGAAAGACGAACAACTGGCCGATATGCAGCAGATACTCAACCAGTATGCCGAAGAATACTTCCAGTTAGCCAGGCAGTGCATCGACATGGACGACCCAAGAGCCGCCTTTGCCAATCTCGACAAAGCCATCCGCATGAATCCCCGCTATGTGGAGGCCCTGACGCAGAAAGCCATTCTGCTCCTCAGCCAGGGCAAGTTCCGCAATGCCTTGAAGACCGTCAACCAGTCGCTTGACATCATCCCCACCCACTTCAAGTCTATCTACACCCGTGGCAAAATCCTCTTCCGGATGCAGGAATACGAAGCCGCCGTCGCAGACTTGGACCGTTGCACCAGTCTCAAGCCCCAGAACATCTCCGCCCACCAGCTCCTTGGCGATGTCTTTTCCGCCATGGGCGAAGAAGAAAAAGCCGCCCTGCAATGGGAAATTGCCGAGCGGCTGAAGACCAGGAAACGTAAAGAAGATTAGCCTTTCTTATAATGAGTGTTTGTCCATCAGATTGATATTCTAAAACAGCGCGGGCTTATTACAGGCAACGAAACAGAAGCAACAGCCATCCTTGTCAGAACAAGTTAATTCAACCAAAGAGTTTTTATAATAAAACAAAGACTCTGTGATTCATCGATAATGTTAGAATCACAAAGCCTTTTTTGCTGCAAGCAGAAAGATGGAACTCTTAGAGTTACTCAAAAGTGTGGCCTCTCCGAGGCCATAAGTAACACCACCAAAATTCACACAGAAACAAAAAAATCTCATTTCACTTTCACTTTCATAAATTGGCACTTAACAGACAGTATATCAGCCA
>R20__coassemble_560_pt1 | contig 26505 bp, 13 predicted proteins | sample R20__metabat2_low_PE_030 | metagenome-assembled genome bin R20 | reverse complement strand
TAGAACGTGATGGTGGCCTGTGCCCGTCCCTCGCGGTCGAGACGCACCGTGTGGGTGAATGTCTCGTGGCCGATGGTTATCTTGAACTCGAAGCCCAGCCACTGGCCGCCAAAGCCGAGGGCCTCGGCTGCGAACTGCTCCACGGCTATGCCTGCATCGGCGTCGGCAGCGATGGTGCTGGCCGTGACGCTCCACTCCTTGATGGCCGACGTGCCCGTCTCGATGAGCTTCACCGGGCGGTACAGTCCGGCTCCTGGATACCAGCGGCTGCTCTCCTCCAGGTTCTGCAGGTGCACGGCCAGCGTGTTCTCCTTGCCGTCCTTATGTATATAAGGTGTGATGTCGATGTTGAAGGCGTTGTAGCCGTACTTCCATTCGCCGGCCTTCTTGCCGTTCACATAGACTTCGGGTTCGGCCATGGCGCCGTCGAAGTTGAGCAGGGCACGCTTGCAGCCCTTCTCCACGCGGAAGTGGGTGCGGTACCATCCGCTGCCGATCCAGGGCAGCGAGCCGCTGCGCCCGGTCTTTTCCGTGGCCTCCTTCTCGCCGTTCTGCTCGATGGCCACCACCTGCTTGTCGATGTCCTTGTCGAAGGGGCCGGCGATGGCCCAGTCATGAGGCACGCTGACGGTTTCCCACTTCGAGTCATCATACTTCTCTTTGGCCGGAGCCGCCTTGTCGAGTTTCTCGGCCCGGGAGAACTTCCACCCCTCCGTCAGGATGGTCTCCTTGCGCTGCGCCTGTGCGCCGATGGTGCACGCCGCCAGCAGAAGGACTGCGGCGAGGTGCCTGAATGCTTGGTTTCTGTTCATGTTCGTATGTGTTTAATTGTCGGCAAATATACGGGGTTTTCCTGAAAAAGCAAAGGCGGGTGCGCTTTTTCTGCAAATTTTTGAGGAAGAACACGCTCTATTATGGTGCTTTTACTTTTCCCGCGCTCTGTTTCAGGAAAAAGGTTGCACTGGTGTGCTGCATTGGGAGGAATGCGTCAGCCTTTCCATGACTTTCCTCAAAAAAACACTTATTTTTATACGTCAAATGTAATAGTCTCAAAAAAAATCTGTACTTTTGCAGCCTGAACTACAAATCAATCAGTATTATGAATGCAGTTTCACTTAATAACCTCTGGAGCTACTTGCAAGGGCTTTCGCTCACAGCGAGTAATCAGCGTTGGTTAGCCAATCATCTGATTGAAGCCGCAGAAAACACAGAGAACCAAAAGAAGGAAATAGTGTTCCCGAAGATTCCGAAGGACTATAAGCCTTCTGCAAAAGTACTGGCCATGACCTGTGGCCCATTGCCAAAAGACTTCGATTTGGATAAGGAACTTGATAGAATGTGGGAGGAGAGAGCACGATGAAAGTTTTTCTCGACACAAACGTTGTGATTGACTTTATGGGGGAACGCGAGGGATTCTTTAATGATGCCGCTGCAATCATCTCCATGGTAGAGGAGGGGAAAATTCATGCCTCTGTCTCTGCGCTGACCATTGTCAATTGTGCATACATTTTGAAGAAGGCATTTAACTTAGAAATAATGCTTAACAAGGTGGAAGCTTTGTGCCAGATGCTTGACATTATGCCGATTGACAAGTCTGTGCTTCAAGGTGCAGTTCGATTGAAACCTTACGACTATGAGGATGCAGTCCAGTTTCTGTCTGCCCTTCCTTCTCGTCCAGATGTTATTATCACTCGCGACAAGAGAGGCTTTCGTGATTTTGGCATTTTACTGATGACTCCAGCAGAATTTCTCTGTAAGACAAAAGAATAACTTGATTAGTCAAATGCTGACAAACAACTCAAATACAAACAACTTAAAAAACATTTTACTAACTATGCTGCACTGAACTGATGACATATTGAAATAACTCGGACTTCGTGTCCTTGTTCTCTCTTTTCTGAATTACCGCCAATTATTCAAAGCATGAGAACAGGCAACGATAAGTTCACGTCCGTTGGGCGTGGATTGTTCGTGCTTTTCTATGCAAAAGGCGTACTTGGCGGTAAGCCTTTGAAGAAGGAAAAGCTATCAGAGCAGTTCCGCCTTTTTTATTTTTGTCACTATGAAGAAGATTTTCTTTTCTTTGGTTGCAACGATGCTTGCAGCCGTGCTGTTACCAACAGCAGCCTGTGCACAAACCATCAATGGTGACCTGAACCATAGCGGCAAGCTGGAGGTGAGCGATGTCACGCGCCTCATCAGCAACTACCTGACAGGCACAGCCGAGACCATCACAGGTGTCGTTGCGCCCTTCGGTACTGATAATGGCTGCATTTTGGGCACATGGTACAAGTCGCCAACTGAAAGTCTCGCCTTCAATAGCGACGGGACAACAGACTATGCCGTAGGCTACACGTATGAGTTTCTTCCACAAGGATATATCTTGCTCTATAACACAAATGGTACGCTCGTTCATCTGGAGCGTATCATAAAGGCTACGGCAGACAGTCTAACTTTGTTGCCTCTCAGCAGTATCACGCCTATTTGCTATTCTGCCAAGCAGCCAGTACGTATCACACTCTCTGACGCATCGCTCAGCTTGCAGCCTGACGACTATGTCCGCCTGACAGCTACGGTGGAGCCGTCAGACGCAGGCACAGTGACATGGAGTAGCAGTGATGAGAGCGTAGCTACCGTGATGAACGGCATCGTTCTTGCTGTAGCTGAAGGCACAGCCATCATTACAGCCGAAGTGGCAGGGATGGCCGCCACATGCACCGTGACGGTAGATACCCATGAATTTGTTGACCTGGGATTGCCCAGCGGCTTGAAGTGGGCGACGATGAACATCGGAGCATCCTCTCCCGAAGACTATGGCGACTATTTTGCTTGGGGCGAGACCATGCCGAAGACAACCTACAACTGGAAAACCTACAAGCACTGCAATGGTTCATACAACACCCTGGTCAAATACAACAACAGCGGCGGCTACGGTACTGTCGATAACAAGATTGTCCTTGACCTTTCCGACGATGCAGCCAATCAGAACTGGGGTGGCGCTTGGCGAATGCCCACGGATAGCGAATGGACGGAGCTGCGCACCGAGTGTACCTGGACATTGACAACCCAGAATGGCGTGCGCGGCTATAAAGTGGTCAGCAAGACCAATAGTAATTCCATTTTCCTGCCCCTTGCTGGCTATCGCAACGATACTTCTCTCCTTACTGCGGGTAGCTACGGCTGGTACTGGTCGAGTTCGCTTTATGGGGTCAGTCCGGACCGTGCATGGTACGTGTCCTTAAATTCGAGTGGTGCGGGTAGGGACTACAGCCTCCGATACTACGGGCGGAGTGTCCGGCCTGTCTGCAAGTGACGCCCCTCAAAAAAACGTTTGTGTTGTGCTTACCTATAGTAACCGTAAGCCTTCCAGACCTCTCCGAGGTCGTGCTTGTGGGCGTCAGAATAGCGCCTTCTTCACTTTTTCTACACGATTTTTTGAGGGAAAGGTTCATTTTAGGCTTAAACAGCTTGTAATCATCGGCTTAAGTTAAAAAAAGGTTCATAAAAGGTTCATAAATGGTTCATAAAAGGTTCATATTTGTTTCCCTCTAAAGCCACCCAGCGGTACATTGACTTCGTTGAACTGAAGTGAACATTCCTTAGTTCCTTGGTTCCTTAGAAAAAATGAACCTTTCGATAAACTCAGTAGAAAAAGTGTAAAGGCGACGTGACGATGCACCGTCAGCGGCGTGGCCGTGCATCGTCGCAAGCGTGACGATGTTTCGTCGCATCCGTGGCCGTGCATCGTCGCAAGTGTGACGATGTTTCGTCGCGGCGCTCTCTGTGCATCGTCGCCGCGCTGGCGAAACATCGTCAGCGGCATGCCCGTGCATCGTCACGGAGGTTTGCATGAGGTGTGGATGAAGTAGCACAGGTGCGTCGCAAGAGTAGCACAGGTGCGCTACCGAAGTAGCACAGGTGCGTCGCAAGAGTGGCACAGGTGCGCTACCGAAGCAGCACAGGTGCGCTACTCGTGTGACGATGCTTTGTGTCGGCATCGACAGGGCTTTTTGCGCAGTTTGAGCTTCGAACAAGGGGATAATGGGGGCGGAAGGAAAGATTTTTTGCGGTTCGTTGCTTGCTTTTCGAGAAAAAATCCCTACCTTTGCAGCCGAATTTACAAAAAACTTATCAAAAACTATGGACGATTATCCGGCGAATAGTATTAGCATCGGAGGATAAAGGTCTGGCTGGGCTGGACTTTTACCCGCATTTCTTTTATTATTTTCCACAAAGAAAGCAGAAAAGTTCAGACACTATGCGAACATTTTGGGATTTTAACGGCGGGATTAAGCATATCGATGCTTGGCAGCCAAACTGCTGGGTGCAGGTGACGTGTCCTGTGGAGGATGACGTGAAGTATTTACAGGAGGAGTTGGGTATGCCCGACTATTTCCTCTATGACGTGGCCGATACGGACGAGCGTGCGCGTTACGACCTGGACGAGGGCTGGCTGATGATTATCATGCGTGTGCCCCACCTGAAGACGGTCAGCTCGCGCAGTCCCTATACGACCATTCCGTTGGGAATCGTCATCAAGGGCGACAAGATTATTACGGTGTGCCATCAGGAGACCCGCATGATGCTTGATTTCATCAACCACCAGATGCGCCGCGCCGAGGGCTTCACCGATGCTGCCGACCTGGTGTTCAGGGTGTTCCTCTCGGCCAGCGTGTGGTATTTGAAGTACCTGAAGCAGGTGAACACCATCATCGACAAGGCCAAGCGCAACCTGGACCGCCAGATAGACAACAAGGACCTGGTGAACCTCTCGCGTCTGCAGGACTCGCTGACGTATTTTGCCACTTCCATCCGGGGCAACGAGACGCTGCTGTCGAAGCTGAAGTTCCGTCTGCCCGTGGATGAGCTGGACGCTGAACTCATCGAGGATGTGAACATCGAGATGCAGCAGGCACGCGAGACCACGGCCATCTACCTGTCCATCCTCAACAGCACGATGGACACGTATGCCAACATCATCAACAACAACATGAACAAGGTGATGCGTCTGCTCACCTCGCTCAACATGATCATCATGTTCCCGACGCTCATCACCTCCATGTTCGGCATGAACCTCATCAACGGCATGGAAGGGTGGCGTCTGGGCTTCCCCCTGGCGCTGCTGGTGTGCATCATCAGCACGGTCTGCTCGCTGATGTGGTTCAAGCGCAAAGACTGGCTGTAGAAGTGAAGACTTTTCGCCTTTATCCTACAGATTTTTCGCGTTTCACTTTTCACTTTACACTTTTTGTTGTACCTTTGCGGCGTTTTTAAGGTAAAACCATTTTTTAATTCTCATATTTAAGATGAAAAAGTACAATTTCAATGCAGGACCTTCCATCCTTCCTCGCGAGGTGATTGAAGCCACTGCACAGGCTTGTCTGGATTTCAACGGGTCTGGACTTTCGCTTATGGAAATCAGCCACCGTGCCAAGGATTTCCAGCCAGTAGTAGATGAAGCTGTTGCTCTGTTCAAGGAGCTGCTCGACATTCCCGAAGGCTATTCGGTAATCTTCCTCGGTGGCGGCGCAAGCCTGGAGTTCTGCATGATTCCCTACAACTATCTGGAGAAGAAGGCTGCCTACCTCAACACGGGTGTCTGGGCAACCAAGGCCGAGAAGGAGGCCAAGCTCTTCGGCGAGGTGGTGGAAGTGGCCAGCTCGAAGGACAAGAACTTCACCTACATCCCAAAGAACTTTGACATCCCGACGGACGCAGACTATCTGCACATCACCACCAACAACACCATCTACGGCACAGAGCTGCGCCGCGACCTTGACTCGCCCATTCCGCTGATTGCCGACATGTCGAGCGACATCCTGAGCCGCCCTGTTGACGTGAGCAAGTATGCACTCATCTATGGCGGTGCACAGAAGAACCTGTCGATGGCCGGCGTGACCTTCGTCATCGTGAAGGAAGACACACTGGGCAAGGTCAGCCGTCCTATTCCCACAATGCTGGACTACCGCACCCACGTGAAGAAGGGCTCGATGTTCAACACGCCCCCCGTTGTGCCCATCTACTGTGCTCTGCAGAACCTGCGCTACATCAAGGCGCACGGCGGTGTGGCTGCCATGGAGAAACTGGCCAAGCAGCGTGCCGAAATTGTCTATGCCGAGATAGACCGCAACAAGCTCTTTGTGGGTACAGCCGAAGAGGACAGCCGCTCGCTGATGAACCTCACGTTTGTGCTGAAGCCCGAGTACCAGGAGCTGCAGGACGAGTTCCTTGCCTTTGCCACCAGCCAGGGCATGGTGGGCGTGAAGGGTCACCGCGACGTGGGCGGCTTCCGCGCTTCCTGCTACAACGCCATGAGCATCGAGGGCGTACAGGCACTCGTAGCCTGCATGAAGGAATTTGAGGCAAAACACTAAATCATAACTGACGAAACATGGCAAAAGTACTGATTGCAACAGAGAAGCCCTTTGCAGCACAGGCTGTGCAGGGCATCAGGAATATCATCGAGGGGGCAGGCTACGAACTGGCCCTCCTGGAGAAATACACCGAGAAGGCTGAGCTGCTGGCCGCTGTGGCCGACGTGGATGCCATCATCATCCGCAGCGACAAGGTTGACGCTGAAGTGCTGGACGCAGCTAAGCAGCTGAAGATTGTGGTGCGTGCCGGTGCCGGCTATGACAATGTGGACCTGGAGGCAGCCACAGCCCATGGGGTGGTGGTGATGAACACGCCGGGCCAGAACGCCAACGCCGTGGCTGAACTCGTGCTGGGTCTGCTCGTCTTCACCGTCCGCAACTTCTACAACGGCAAGGCCGGCAGCGAACTTCTGGGCAAGAAGCTCGGCATCCTGGCCTTCGGCAACGTGGGCCGCAACGTGGCCCGCATCGCCAAGGGCTTTGGCATGGAGGTATCGGCCTACGACGCCTATTGCCCGGCCGAGGCCATCGAGGCCGCTGGCGTGAAAGCCGCAGGGAGCCAGGAGGAACTCTTCCAGACGTGCGACATCGTCAGCCTCCACATCCCGGCCACAGCCGAGACGAAGCAGAGCATCAACCGTGCGCTGGTCGGTCAGATGAAGAAGGGCGGCATCCTCATCAACACGGCCCGCAAGGAGGTCATCAACGAGCCGGAGCTGCTGGCCCTGCTGGCCGAGCGTACCGACCTGAAGTACATCACCGACATCAAGCCCGATGCCGACGCCGACTTCCAGCAGTTTGAAGGCCGCTATTTCGCTACGCCCAAGAAGATGGGTGCACAGACGGCTGAGGCCAACACCAATGCTGGCCTGGCTGCAGCCAATCAGATTGTGGGCTACCTGAAGGACGGCATCACGAAGTTCCAGGTGAACAAGTAGGCAGGGCGGCGCTTCGCGTCAGAAGGGCCTTGCTTCAATCATAGCAACACCCCATCGTCACAGTCGTGGCGATGGGGTGTTTCCGTTGTGTCTCCGAGGTGTTGTTGCAGTGGCACCGTGGTGTTTTCGTTGTGTCACCGTGGTGTTTTCCCTGTGTCACCGTGGTGGCTATCACGCAGCGACGGGGTGTTCCTGTGCGGAACCCCCCGTCGCTCTGCGATTGTGCCGGTTTTTACCAGGCCGGGAGCTCGAAGTACCAGTTCTGCTGGTTGAGCAGTTTGGTGTAGAGGCTGCCGTCGTAGCCATCCACGGCGGGCAGGGTGCTGGTGGCGCGGCGCGAGCCACGGTTGGCAATCTTCGTGGCCAGCCACTGTGTGCCCTGGCGTCCGCTGGCGTTCTTGTGCTCGGCTATGCGGACAAGGTCGGTGAAGCGGTTGCCCTCGAAGGATGTCTCCAGGGCCAGTTCGTCCACGATGATGTTCTCCACAGCGTCGATGGTGTCGCTCTTCGTGGCCGTGGCGGCGTTGAGGCCGTGCAGGTAGAGCTGGCGACCGTAGTCGTAGTACTCGTCGTCGAGCGTGCCGTAGATGTTGGTGATGACCTGCCCCTCGTTGGTGGTGCTCCAGCGCGAGAATGTGCTGCCCGTGCTGCTGCGCACGTAGAAGCCTGCTCCACGGGCGTGGATGCCGTAGGTGCTGTTCCACACGTCGTCCTTGAAGTTGAGGAACTCATTGAAGCGTTGCACGCGCAGGGTGTCGGTGACGTAGTAGAGCGGCTGGTATGTGGCGTAGGCTATTTCGCGGTAGCTGTAGTCGTTCCACTTCCACTTGGCGGTGGTTGTGCGGCCTTCATCGTGGTCGGCTGCGACGTATGCGACGAAGTCGCCGTTCTCGTCGGTGTAGAACACGCTGTTTGCGTCTTCCGGGTCGATATAGACGGTGAGTCCGGTTTCGCTGTGCGTCTTGGAGTAGTAGTCAGAGCCGTTGATGCTGGTGATGGTGTGGGCGGTCTTGCTGGCCACGGTGGGCAGGGTGTATTGGTTCAGGCCGTCCTTCAGGATGGCGAAGGCAAACTCCGGGTAGCCGGCGCGGTTGATGGCCTCGGCCAGGCGCAGCCAGACGAGCGTCTTGCGGTAGATGGGGATGGCATAGTAGAACTGCATACCGCGTGCTGCCTTGGAGCAGAGGGGGTAGGCGTTGCCCTCGTAGCTGAAGTCGCTCTCGGTGGCGAAGCGGATGCGTGCATCGTGCTCGCTGATGGAGTCTTTGATTTCAGCCTGTCCGCTGCTGGTGTTTTGCCGGTAGGTGATGTGTGTCTGGGCGCTGTTCACGTCGTTGTATGCCTCGGAGGGGCAGTACTGGCGCTTGTAGTTAGGTGTGACGCTGATGGCGCCGCTGACTTCATATTCGCCTGTGGATTCGCCGTCATCGTCGGTGGTTTCAGCCGATGACTGGCTGGACGAGGGCGTGTAGCCGTAGATGTCGGCCACGCGGGTGAGCATCTTGCCCAGTCCGGCGTTGGCAGCGCTCGGGATGGTGGTGATGACCTCGTTGGATGTCGCGCTGTAGGAATAGACGCTGGCCCACGTGCCCCAGCCGTTGATGCTGGTGCCCGTCAGCAGGCTGCCGCGCAGTTCGGTGGAGAAGCATCCCTGCAGGTAGAGCGGGGTGGTCTCCTGCTTCAGGTAGTCGTAGTAGTAGCGTGCAGCCTGGCGGTAGTCGTTCTCGCCGTTGCCGCGCAGCAGGTAGAGGTCGCCCAGCACGAGGCGGATGGGGATGAAGCAGAGGCGGGCCGAGATGCTGACGGAGCCGTTCTGCCAGGTGCCCCATGTGTTGGTGGTGTTGCCATACTGCGGGTAGCGTGTGTCAACCATCTGGAGCAGGCCGTCCTCGACGAGGCGGTCCACCAGGTTGTCCTTGTTGACGAGGTTGGCCGTGTAGTTGAAGTCTTTGATGACATCCAGGTTGCTGACGGGCTCGGTGATGTAGGGCACCTCGCGGTAGTTCTTCACCAGCTGGAGGTAGGCCCAGGCGCGGATGGCCTTCACCTGTGCGTACTCGGGAATCATGTACTTGATGTTCGACTTCACGCGGTTGGTGTCGCAGTTGTAGATGTAGAAGTTGCAGTTGTTGATGATGTTGTAGTAGTCGGCCACGTTGAGCATGGAGCACGACTTGTCCTGCGGATTGTCGAAGTCGGAGATGCTGCGCAGCGTGTCGGTAGCATATTCGGTGGGGCTTACCAGGTCGCCACGGATTTCGCCCAGGATTACCTGGCGTTCAGCCACGTCCTGCATGGCACGCATGATGCCCAGGTAGGAGTAGAGCGTGTCTTGGGCATTCACGTAGGTCTTGTCACCCGAGTCAACGGTCATCATGTCATCGCAGGAGGTGAAGAGGGTGGTGGAAGCTGTGAGTGCAGCTAAGGCTATAAATAGTTTTTTCATCGTTGTCATGTATTAGAGGTTGAACTTTACGCCAAGGTTGAACGAGCGGTTTACTGGCAGCAGGCCAGCGTCGATGCCCTGGTAGAGCACGCTGTTGCCGCAAGAGAACTCGGGATCTTTGCCCAGGTAGCGGGTCAGGGTGAACAGGTTGTTGGCTTCGGCCCAGACGGTGATGCCCTGGAGCCAGACGGAGTTGACGGGCAGCTCGTAGGTCAGACGCACCTTCTTCAGTTTCAGGTAGCTGCCGTCTTCAATCCAGCGGTCGCTGAAGCGCTCGTTGTTTACCCAGGCTTCGGCTGTCGTGGCCATGGCGCGTGGAATGTCGGTCTGCTGGCCTTCATACTTCCAGCGGTTCACGGCGGCGGTGCTTTGGTTGTAGAAGCCGTTGACGCTTTCGAGCATACTGCGCTGGTAGTTATAGACGTCGTTGCCCAGAGAGTACTTGAAGTTGATGTCGAGGCTCCAGCGCTTGCCGAACTTCAGGTTGGTGTAGAGGTTGCCGTAGAGGTCGGGGTTGGGGTCGCCAATGACGACGAGGTCGGGGTTGTCAAGCGACTTCTCGTTGCTGATGATGCCGTCGCCGTTCTGGTCCACGAAACGCACGTCGCCTGCCTGGAAGTTCTTGTAGGGATTGTCCCTCACGCCCGTGGGGTACTTCATGTAACCGTCGCTGGTGGCTGTGGTGGCGTGGCTGGCTTCTTCGTTGCTGGCAAACACGCCGTCGGTCTGGTAGCCATAGAAGAGGCCTGCCGGGCGGCCCACGCTGGTGAGCACCATCGCGCCGTAGATGCTGGAGAGCTGGTCGCTTTCGGGCAGGGCGGTGATGCGGTTCTTGTAGTGGCCGAAGCTTGCGCCCACCTGCCACTTGAATTTAGGTGCATTGACAACGATGGCGTTCACCTTGATGTTCGCGCCGATGTTGCGGAGCGCGCCGTCGTTGGCATAGTAGGTGCGCAGACCTGTCATGTAGTTGATGGTCTTCTGGGTAAGCAGGTTGCTGGTCTTGCTCACGTAGAACTCAATGCCGGCCTGGATGCGGTTGTTCACGAAAGAACCGTTCAGGGCCACGTTGAAGCGGCGTGTGCTTTCCCACTGGATGGCGGGGTTCTCGATGTTGGCCAGCTGCAGGGCCGTCGCGTTCTTCAGGTAGGTGTACGACTTGAAGTAGGTGCGTGCCAGGCTGTAGTCGATGTTGTCGTTGCCGGTGATTTCGTAGCCAGCCGACAGGCGCAGGTAGTTGATGCCCTTGGCCTTCTGCATCCACCGCTCGTTGGAGAGCACCCATGCGGCCTGGAGGCTGGGGAAGAGGCCCCACTTCACGCCGAAGAGCTTCAGGCCGTCAGCCGTTTCGCGGCCAAAGCGCGAAGAGGTCTCTGCCGAGAATGTGCCCTCGATGAAGTAGGTGTTCTTGATGCCCCATTTGGCGTTGGCGTAGTAGGCCAGGTTGCGCCACTTGTCCTGGTTGCCCTCGATGCTGCGGAAGTCGAGCGAGTTCTTCATGTCGGGCATCTTGTCGTTGCCGGCGTTGTAGCCGCTCATGTAGCTGTCGGAGAAAGTGTTGCTGGTGTAGCGGACACCGCCGAAGACAGCAATGTCGTGAATACCGTAGTTGTTCCCCCAGTCGATGCGGAAGTTCTCATAGACTGAAGTCTCTTTCGAGAAGAGAGACTTCACGACTGAAGTGACGTCGCCATATCCTTCATATACGTGCAATGGAATACCAGCCTCCGGGAGGTAGTATTTCTCGTTGGTGCGGTTGAGCTGGTAGGCAAAGCGGTTGGAGATGGAGAGGTTGGGCAGGATTTGCCACTTGGGGTTCACGTTCAGGTTGAACTGCGTCACCTCCTGGCGGTTCTTGTTCGAGCCGTCGCCGTTGTCAAGAATCCAGTACGGGTTGGCCAGGGCGGCATTGGTACCGTAGGCACTGGCAAAGTCGAAAGGATAATTGTCGTCGTCGATGTATTTGCCCGCATACACGCTGGAGAGGTGGAGCTGTCCGTCGTCACCCGTGTAGTAACCGTACTTCGAGAGGAACGGAGACTGGATAAGGCCCAGCACGTTGGGCGAAGAGATGGTGCTGGAGGCGTAGCTCTCGGCCCAGCCGTTGTCGCGCAGGTCGTAGCCCATCTTGCTATAAGACAGGTCGAGCTGCGTCGAAACGTTCTTCACCAGCTTGATGTCGGTGTTGAAGCGGATGTTCAGGCGGTCGAAGCCGTTCTGCTTGGCTGTGGACTTGGCGTTGCTGTAGCCCAGCGACAGGTTGTACATGGCGATGTCGTCACCACCTTGCACGTTCACCTTGTAGTTCTGGGTGGCAGCCACGCGGTAGAGTCCGTCGCTCCAGTCCGTGTCGTTGTGGTACATGGGGTACCAGTAGTAGCTTGGGTTGCTGTTGAGGAACGGGATGGAGGTGGCTGCCGTGGCGTGCTCCTGTCCATAAAGGGTGGTGCCGATGAGGTCGCTGGCATAGTTGCGGTATTGCGCGGCATTCATCATGCTGGTGTAGGATGGCGCCAGCTCAATGCCCGCGTTGAGGCTCACGTTGATGCGTGTGGCCATGGAGTGGCCTCGCTTGGTGTTGACGAGGATGACGCCGTTGGCACCACGCGAACCGTAGAGCGCGGTTGCATTCTTCAGCACCTCGATGCTCTCGATGTCTTCGGGGTCGATGCCGGCGAGGATGTTGTTGTAGAAGCCATCGTGGATGCTGGTGCGGTCGAGCTGCATGTCGATGAACATGCCGTCGAGCACGATGAGGGGCTGGGCGTTGGAGTTGAGCGAGTTCAGCCCGTTCAGGAACATGGCCACGCCCTGGCCGCGAATGCCCGTGCGGTTGATGGTGTGGATGTCGCCGCTCAGTTGCACGTCGATTTCCTCGTCAGCTGTGACCGCGCTGGTGTTTTGGAGCACGGCCCGGCTCACGCCGGTTGTGGAGGTCGTGGGGGAATAGACGCTCTTGAACATGGAGGAGTAGAGCGCCGTGGCGGGGGCGGTTTCTCCGTCGAAGGACACCTGCACGTCGTTGTATTCGGGCACTGAAATGTAGAGCGAATTGACGAACACGGGCACCTTCAGCGTGTATTCACCTTTCTCGTCGGTCATCACGGAGTAGCGCTTGTGGCCGTATGCCTGCACGTTGGCACCATCCACTGGCTGTCCTGTGGCGGCATCATACACTTTGCCGCTGACCGTTTTCATCTCGTATTGGCGTTCAGGCTTGACTGCTTTTACTTTCTTGGGTGCGCTTGGGGTGTCCTGTGCAGCATCTTGTGCCCAGAGAGAGGCAGAGGCTGTGAACAGACAGAGCGCGAAGCCTGCACGCATGATATTGTTGTTGATATGCTGTATCATAGTTTTGTTGGATTTGCAGTATGACGGTTGTTAGTTCTCTTTGGGTCTGAGGATAATCGCGTTCACCCGGATGTTGCGTGAGTAGTAGTCCTTCTCCTTGGACGAGAAGCTACTTTGCAGGAAGAGGGTGGGGTATGCGTTGGACATGCCCTGGTAGCTGATGGGGAACGTGAAGTCGCGGGCCAGGCAGACGGTGTCGGTCAGTTCGGCGTTGGGCTTCCCGTCCTTGTAGTTATAGCGGATTCCCTGGTTGACAAAGAAGTTGCCGCCTGTGAGGCTTTCACCCTGCGCGTCAACGGCGTCGGCTTCGGGGTTCTTCAGGATGGCGTCGCTGTTCTTGGTTGAACTGCCCGATCTACTTTCTATGTTGATGCGCCCTGTCTCTGTGTCGTAGCCCAGGTAGGCACGGAACTTGTTTTGCTTGTTTTCTGCCATGTTGTAGCAGATGACGGCAAAGATGTCGTATGTGCCCGACAGCACGCCAAGCAGCTTGAAGTAGGCTCCCGGATGCGAGGTGTTTGTCCGGGCTGTCATCAGCAGGTTGTTGTATTTGTAAACAGAGTCGATGTAAGCTTCTGTCCCTTCTATCTCGACGGAATAATGGTTGTAAGTCCATGTCAAGGGATTACTGGAGGCTATGCAGTTGTTGTCTGCATACTCAAAGGCGGTTATTCCTGTGCGGTCGATGACGGGCGCATACACCGTGGTGGGCAGTTTCCACTCGTTCACCACGTAGGCATAGCCATTGCTGGTCTCTACGGGCTCTGCATTGCCGAACATTTCGGCAAAGTTGTCCACTTCCACCGCATTGCTCTTGTTTGTCTGGTTCAACGTGCCAGTCGGCTTGAACTTGGTGCCTGCCGTAGAGCGGAGCGAGTCTTTGCGGGCATCCGCGTTGCGGATGTCCTGGATGCTGGTGATGGGGATCTGCTCGTATTGCCAGTTGGCATTGAAGGCCAGGTCCTGGCAGATGGCGTTCTTGGAATAGAGGTTTACCAGCGAGTCCAGCTCCTCCTGGGTCCAGGTCGTTGTTGAAACGTAGCTGGTGTCAGCTCCCTGTTCCGTCTGTGTGTGGATGGTCTGGTTGTATTCCGTCTTGAACTTGAACAGGCCTTTGGTCTTTGCAAGTATGGCCTCCCAGGCCGTGTTGGTAGGCATAATCATGACGTAGTTGCTGTCCTCGCGGTTGAGGTAGGCATTCATGTAGCGGTCGGTGTAGTCGTTTGCCACGTAGGTGATGGAATCCACCCAGGTAATCTGTCCGTTCACGGTCGGGCCCTGCGTGGAAGCGTATTCGTTGAACTCCGTCTTCTGGAATCCTTTGATGAAGGCGTTGAGCGAGTCCAGGTCTTGGCGCTTGGCCATGTATTCGTAGAGGTTGGGCTGGTAGGCCATGGCGCCGTCCGTGATGTGGAGCACACCGTTGCTGGCCGCAATGTTGGGCGTGCTGATGACTTGTCCCTGAATGGTTCCCTTGGTATAGTTCAGCCATGCGGCCTTTTCGTTGAAGAGGTCAAGCTTCACCGAGTCTGTGCCGTTCAGGATGTTCGTGTAGCGCGTCATGTTGTTGCGGATGAGCTCTTTCTCCACCTTGTAGATGCTGTCGCGGTTGCCTGTGCTCAACAGTCCTTTATAGTAGGTATAGTCGAACTTGCCGTTGAGCGGTGCCCACACGGTGAGGGTCTGCTCGCCGTTGAACAGGTCTGCATAGGTTTCTGGCGTGGTCTTCTCTTCTGTCTGGGAATAATAGACACTCTGCAGGATGTCGGCATACTGCGAAAGCTCGGGGTTGCTCTGGATGTTCTGCCAGATGGTCTTTTCGCCAATCACGTCCGAGTTGACATCGAAGTGGTCGTCTTTGCACCCCGTGGTGGCAGCGGCCAGTGCCGCTACCGTCAGGGTGACTGTCATCCATTTTTTATTGTTTGGTTTCATAAGATTCGTATAGTAGTGGTAAAGTGGTAGATAATAAACAGTAAATTACCAGATGTCTTCATTGTTCTCGCCGGCATACACAGACTTGGGCACAAACTCCAGGTAGTCGAAGAAGAACTCGGTGCTGGTGCTTGTGAGTACCGACTTGAAGCGGATGTAGTAGGTCTTGCCTGCCTCCAGCTGCCCGGTGTAGATAATCTTGCGCAGGTTGTTCTGGCTGTCGCGGGCTGTGCCGCCGCTCACCTGGACATACTTGGGTCCCTTCATGAAGCCCAGGTTGCGCATGATCTTCTGGTTTTCGAACAGGGCTGTCGAGTCGGTGCCTGTCGGGGTGATGGTGGTTTCGGCCACCCAGCCCGTCGATGCCACGGAGGTGCCAGAACCGTCGCGCAGGTCGATGGGGATGCCGATGGCGGGCAGGTTCTTGTAGTTCTCGCCGAAGTAAATCTGTGCCATGCCTCGGTTGCCGTTGGCCCATACGCCGTAGCGTATCTCGTAGGTGCCGGTGTAGGGCACAGGCGGCAGCTTCATGGTGAAGTCGTACTGGCCACGGATGTTGAACTCGTCAATCTGGTAGTCCATCCATGAGCCCAGTCCCGTGGAGTAGCCCGTGTTGGGCAGGTATTCGAAGTCGGTGCCTGTGGCCATGTCAACCACGTTACTCAGGTAGTTGCCAATCTTTTCCTTGTTGAAGTACCAGCTGTTGATGCGGTTCTGGCGGATGTTGTTGGTCAGCATTTCGGGGAAGAGCGAGGTGATGTCGTAGCGCAGACGCTCGTTGAGCACGGTGTTGGGCACGCGGTGGTTCCAGATGAGGATGTCGTCGATGCGGTAGTAGTAGCCGTTCAGTGCGTTGTTGTCATAACCCTCATTGGTGTCATAGATGCGGATGCCCCTGTCCTCGTCAGACATTTCGCCCGAGTTTTCACGGTAGGTGCGCTGGTTGTAGCGCGACTTGCGGTTGAGGCGGCGCTGGATGACACCGTCCTGGCGGCAGCCCGTAATCTTGACGGAGCGGCGCTGCACGCCCACTGTCTCCCAGTATTCCCACACGTTCACGTAGAATTGCGATGCGGTGCGGGTCTTCATCATCTGTGCGTCGCAGCCATACTCGTTGGCGAAGGTCACCATGTTGTTGTAGGTCAGGCGCTCCGGCAGGATGTGGTAGGCCACGAACTGGTTCAGCCAGTTGTAGTCGCTGGCGTAGTCGTCGCCCCAGCTGGTGGCGTTGCCACGGTTGGTGTCGTCGTCGAAGTTGTTGTTGGCCTGCACCCACTCCTTGAGGGTCTCCAGGTCGGTAATGCCCTTGCTTTCATAGACATCGTCGGTCTCGACGAACAGCGTGTAGCTGGTGTAGCGGTGCTCGGGGAAGAGGCCTTCCCAGCCGCCGTTTATGCCAGAGTAGGTGGTTCCGCGTATGTCGTCATACTTTTCTTCCCACTCTTCGTCCTTGTAGCTGGTCAGTTTTGAGTTCCAGCCGGTCTTCTTCAGCAGGTCGCCGAAGAACTGCATGTTGGGGGTGTTGATGATCAGGTCGGCCACGGTGGAGGTGGAGGGCGAGAGCACGTGGTCCACCACGTGGATATAGCCGTTCTCCACCTCGATGTCTCCCTCCACAATCTTCGAGTTGGTGTTCACGTAGATGACCGTGTTGAGTGCCTGGCTGCCGTCAGCCCCTGTGCTGGCCACTTCGGTGCCGTAGGAGATGCTGATGTAGCGGTCGTTCATGTTGGTGGTGCCCAGGGCGCCCGTCTCGAAGTCGGTGGTGGCGTAAGCCTCCGAGTTGCCGTTCTCGATGATGGAGTTGAACACGATGGACTGTGCCACGGAGTCGGGCAGCTCGTTCACGTCGAGCGACGACACCTGCGGCGTTTCCATGTGGTAGAGCGAGTCGATGTACTTGGCCACAGCCTCGTTTGTCGGGGCAAAGCAGGTGTAGTGGCCGCGTGCGTTGAGCAGCTCGCTCATGGTCGATGCCGAGCGGCGGCTGGGTGTCACCTTGTTGAGGATGGCGAGGTAGCTGCTGAACTGGTCGGGATTGTTGGCGAAGTGGTCGGTCATCATTTCCCCCGTGAAGGTGTAGAGGTCGCTGTCGTCAACCTTCTCGCTGCATGAGTTCAGCGTCAGCGTGGCTGCTGCTCCCAGCAGGAGTGCAGCACTGAAGAGTTTATTGATATTCTTGCGCTTCATGATACTTCTTGATGTTTATATGTTATCCGTGCGGCTGCTCGATTCGGTCTGCTTCCACACACCGTTCTGGTAGAGCCACGTGTTGCTTTTCGTTTCACTCTCATTGACAGGCGAGAACAGTGACTGCATGTCGGCCAGCTTGGCCTCGATGGCCTTGCGGTTGGTCGAGTACTTGCGGGTGAGCAGTTTCAGCATGTCTTCGGTGCTGCCCCGGCGCTGTGCGTAGCGCACCAGGTCGAACCAGCGTTTGCCTTCGCACACAAATTCGCGCTGACGCTCCTGCATGACCAGGCTTTCCAGACCGTCCCGGCTGTTGAAGTTGCCTTCGAACTTCAGGGTGTCATTGGCGTTTGATGTCGTTTCGTAGGGGTAGGGGTTCGAGCGCTTGAAGACGGCGCGCACGCAGTTGAATCCCTCCTTCAGGTTCGTGTCATCGGTGTAGAGCCGCGAGATGGCTTCTGCCTTCATCAGGAAGACGTCGGAGAGGCGGTAGATAATCCAGTTGGCATCCAGCATGTCGCGCAGGTCCCAGTCGTAGCCCGTGCTGAGCAGCGAGGTGTTGTCGGTCAGCATGGTGCTGGCGATGTTGCTCCTCTGTGAGATGTCCTTGGCCAGGGTCTTGATGAACTGGAAGGTGCTCTGCCCCTGTCCTTCATACTCCACGGTTTCCCAGCGGCGGTAGTCGGTCTTGGTGAAGAGTGTGGTCGGGTTCGTCGTGTTGGGCGTTGCCTCCACGTTCTCGAACAGCGTGGTGCTTCCCACCACGTAGCCCACCTTGCCGTCCAGTGCCAGGTAGGCGACGGCCAGCGCGGAGTTGGTGTAGGTGTTGCCGTCGAACTGCAGTTCAAAGATGCTCTCGTCGGCGTTCCCCTTGTAGAAGATGTTGTAGTAGGCTCCGTAGCTGCTGCTGGTGGTGCGCTGCAGCGAGCTTGACGAGATGTAGTTCTGGGTCAGCAGGTCTTCGATGCTGAAGTCCACGTCGGTGCCGCCCACGTAGGTCTTGGCCAGTTCCTTCAGGTATTCGTCCTTGGCCATCTGGATGACCGCGTTGCTGCACTCCAGGCTGCGCTGGTAGTCTTCCTGTGCCGTGGTGCCGTAGGGGACATCCACGTAGGGCACGCTGCCGCTGTAGTAGTCCTGCGTGGAGGGCAGGGTGCGGTTCAGGAAGGGGTGGCAGCCGCCTTCCTTGTAGCTGGCCCGCCACAGATAGACGTCGGCCAGCAGGGTGTAGATGGCCTTGCGGGTGATGCGCCCCTTGTTGAGCATGGTGGTGCCGAAGTCGGTCATGGCCTGGTCCTTCACGGCCTCCAGGTCGTCGATGATCTTGTTGAGCACGGTGAGCTGCGGCTCCTGCGTCTGGCGCAGTTCCTGCCCGTCGTTGTTGTAGTCTTCGGTCACGTAGGGGATTTCGCCGAAGGTGCGCACCAGGTAGAAGTGGCAGAGGGCGCGCATGGCTGTTATTTCAGCCCTGATGGGTATCCACTGGCTTTCTGAGAAGCTCTCGTCGTTGTCCACCACCTCGGGGCCGTGGGCCAGCACCTTGTTGCAGCAGTTGATGACCCTGTAGAGCGGTGTCCAGCTGAAGATGCCGTAGGTGGGCAGCAGGTTGGCGTTCATAATGTTGGCAGCCGGGCTTGTTGCGCTCAGCTCCTTGGAGCGCTCCACGTTGTCGGAGCGGAACTCGCCCCAGAAGATGAACTTGTTGACCACGTCTTCCGAGGCCATTCGCTTGTAGCACCCGTAAACCGCATTCGTCAGGTCACTCTTGTCCTGCCAGAACTCTTCCTCCACGATGGAGGAGGTAGGCGTGATGGTGAGGTAGTCCTCGCAGCTGGCGAGCACCCCTGCCCCAATGGCGGCCACGGTGCAAATGGCTATGTTTTTATAGATTGATTTCATGTTGTATGGTTTTTGGAGGCCAGACCAGCAGGGCTTGCCTGGCCTTTTGGGTTGGCTGTTCTCTGTTTAGAATCCGAGGTTGACGCTGAGGGTGAACGATTTGGCGCGTGGCGTCTTGGAGTTGTCCTGGCAGACGCCCCATGAGCCGTAGCTGACTTCCGGGTCAACGCCTGTGTATTTGCTGAAGCAGAACAGGTTGTTGGCCGAGAGCGAGAGGCGGAGCGACTGCATACCGATGTTCTTGCACACCTTCTGCGGCAGGGCGTAGCTCAGCTGCATGTACTGCAGGCGCACGTAATCGCCGTTCTCCACGAAGCGGTCGCTGGCCAGCGCGTTGTAGGAGGCTCCGATGTTGGAGTTCATGGCGCGTGGTATTTCTGTCACGTCGCCGTTTTTCCTCCAGCGCCAGGCCACGGCTGCGCTCTGGTTGATGTTGGTGCGCATCCACTCGTTCTTCAGGCGTGCCATGTTGGCAATCTTGTTGCCGAAGCGGTAGTTGAAGGAGAGCTTCAGCGTCCAGGGGCCGTAGTTGAAGTTGAAGCCGAAGCCGCCGTTGATCTTCGGGTTGGAGTTGCCCAGATAGACAATGTCCAGCTCGTTGATCTGGCCGTCGTGGTTGATGTCCTCGTAGATGACGTCGCCGCCCTTGAACTCGTAGTTCACGCCGCCGTAGTTGTAGTACATGTGGAGCGGGTTGCCCTTGGCGTCGAAGAGGATGTTGCCGTTGGCATCGCGTGCCACGGGCACGGTGGCGTTCTGTCCCTGCGACTCGGCGTAGGCTGCCGTGTTGGTGCCGTAGGTCTTGGCCGAGGTCTCGGTGTAGCCGTTGTGCTCATAGTCGTAGGCATACACGCCCACGTACTTGAAGCCGTAGATGGAACCCACGGCGTTGCCTATCTGGATGCGCTTCAGGTAGTTGGCGTTAGCGTAGTTGAAGTCGCCGTTCATCGAGGACAGCACGCTGGCGTCCATGTCGGTGATGGTGTTGATGTTCTGGGCGATGTTGAACGAGGCCGTCATCGAGAACTTGCCGATCCTGGCGAACTTGCCGGTGTTCATGAAGAGTTCCCAGCCCCGGTTGCGCAGGCCGCCCACGTTCTTCCAGCCAAGCGAGCCAAAGCCCGTGGAGCCGGGGATGCCCACGCCTTCCATCAGCAGGTCGGTGGTCTGCTTGTTGTAGTAGTTGAAGTCGAACTGCAAGAGGTCGTTGAAGAGGTTGAGGTTGGCGCCGAGGTTCCACGACTTGGTGGTCTCCCAGCGGATTTCGGTCAGTCGCATGTTGTTGGGGCCGATGGCGGCGTACTTCGACTGGCCGTAGGCTCCCCACGAACTGTAGCTGTTGTACATGAGGTATTCATCGCGTGGCTGGCGGCCCACCTTACCCCAGCTGGGGCGGAACGAGAGCAGCGAGACGATGTGCTTGGGGTCAATCTTCTCGAAGAAGGGCTCCTGGCTGATGTTCCAGCGGGCGGAGAGGCCGGGGAAGGTGCCCCACTTGCGGCCTGCACCGAACTTGGTGCTGCCGTCGCGGCGCACGGTGGCGTCGAAGGCGTAGCGTCCGTCGAAGAAGGCGATGTGTGCGCTGGCCAGCATGGAGGCTCCGCGCCACTGGCCTGTGCCCGACGACGAGTTGCGCAGGTAGGCCTCGGCGATGGACGAGGTGAGGCCCGTGGGCACACCGTCCTGCGAGAGGTTCTGGCTGGTGCTGTTTCCGTTGGTGAACTCGAACTGTGCCATCACGCTGGCCGACCAGATGTCCTCGTTGGTCTTCGGAATGAAGATGAGTTTCTCGCGGTTGGTGAAGGCCAGCGACTTGTATTCGCTGTTGCTCGTGGCGTTCACGCCCGAGGCCCAGTCGTTGGTGGTGAGGTCGGCGGGGTAGTAGGTGTTGACCGACTCATTGTATATGTCCATGAAGACTTCCGCGTTCAGGTTGAGCTGGTGCCCCTGGTCGCTGTCCTTGGCCAGCAGCTTGTACTGCAGGTTGAACTGCGGGGTGATGCGGTAGGTCGATTGGTTGTTGAAGGCCAGGTTGGCGATGGCCACGGGGTTGCCGATGCCCTTCATGTCGCTCAGGTAGTTCGACGAATAGACCGTGTTGCCGCTGCCGCCCGTGGTGGGGTTGGTGGGCAGCATCTTGTAGAAGTCGCCCGTCTGGTAGGGCTGGCCTGTGGCCTGGTCGTAGGCGTACTCGTAGATGCCCATGTTAGGCATGGCGTTGTAGGCCTTGTCCAGGATGGTCGTGGTCTTGTAGCCGTCCCAGTTGCGGTGGTTGTCGGTGTAGGTGAGGGCGAAGTTGGTGGAGAAGCGGATGCGGTCGCTCACGTCGTAGTCCAGCACCAGTCGGGTGCTGAAGCGGTCCAGTTTCTGCTTGATGATGGTACCCGTCTGGTGATCGTAGCCGCCCGAGATGCGGAAGCGTGCCTTTTCGCCACCGCCCGACAGCGTCAGGTAGTAGTTGTGGGTCTGGCCAAACTGGTTGACGGCCTTCACCCAGTCGGTGTTCTGGTTGAAGTTGTAGTACTGTGTGGGGTACGACTGGTCGTAGTTCAGCTCCACCATGTTCGAGGTGGCAGCACTCTGCTTCGGGTTGAAGTAGGCCTCCTTCAGCATCATGGTGTAGCCGTCGCCGTCGAGCATGTTCAGGCCCTTGGGTGCCCATGCGCCGGTGAAGCGGTAGGAGAAGTTCACTTTTGTCTTACCGGCGGCACCACGGCGCGTGGTGATTTCAATCACGCCGTTGGCGCCCTTCGAGCCCCAGATGGCCGTTGCGGCGGCATCCTTCAGCACCTTGATTTCCTTGATGTCTTCAGGGTTGACGGAGAGCAGGGTGGAGAACTGCTCCTCGTTGTCGAGGTCTTCGAAGTTGATGTCCGTGGCGTCGTCGGGCAGGTCGAAGATGTTGCCATCCACGACGATGAGCGGCTCGGCGGAGCCGTTGATGGTGCTCACGCCACGCATACGCATGGAGGTGCCGGCACCCAGGTTGCCCGAGTTGGAGATGATGTCGAGACCGGCAATCTTGCCCTGCAGGGCTTCGTCTGCCGAGGCGAAGGAGAGGCCCTCCACGTCGTCCATGTTCATGGTCTGCGTGGCCACGGAGATTTCCTTCAGCGGAATGGACATGCCGTTGCTCATGGTCTTGGGCTTGGCCTTCACGACGACTTCCTGCAGCTGGGTGTTGTCCTGCATCTTGATGCTGAACTTGCTCTTCTGGCCGATGGTCTCTGTGTAGGTCTTGTAGCCGATGTAGCTGACGACGAGCTTGTCCTTGGGGTTCTTGATGAGCATGGAGAAGTTGCCGTTCATGTCGGTGACGGCAGCTTCCACGATGCGGTTGTTGGCATCGCGCTCCACGACGTTGGCCATCATGATGGGGCCGAAGTCGTCGAAGACGTTGCCCGTGATGCGCCGTGATTGCGCCATTGCTGAACTTACGCAGAAGAACAGCACGATGGCCGGGATGATAAACTTAATCTTGTGGTTCATATTTGTTCTCTTTTGTAAGTTTAGGCGTTACTTGATGAGCATATATTTATTAAGGTACGCGCGCGCCTTGGCTTCGGTGGCAAATTCGCTGTCGTAGCGGTTGCCCGTGTATGCCTTGTAGTCGAGCACGCCGTCGATGCCGTGGAGCACGGCTGATGACGATGAGGTGATGGTGTTCCTGTCGGTGCCGGTCTGCTTGGCAGTGATGTAGTCGCGCACCACGATGTTCTTGTCGCTGGTGATGTTGCGCGTGTGTCCGGCGTTGTCCTTCACGCTGAGTGTGCCGCCGCCGGTGGATGAGACGGTGAGCTTGTGGTAGGTCTGCGTCTCGCTGTTCATGGTGCCCGTCTCGTAGGCGGTGGTGCGGATGGCCGGCACGTCGGCAAAGACGCTGTTGTCCTGGAAGTGGTACTTCACGAAGTTGACGATGACGGTGGCCATGGCCTTCACCCGCTCGTTGCGGGCGTCGAGTTCTTCCTTGGTCAGCTCCTGGCGGTCTTCGGGCTCGATGTCAAGCTCGAGGATGTCGCGCAGGTCCTGCCATGTGGGCAGTCCGCGCTCGAAGGCGTCGAGGATGGCTTCGTTGGTGGGTACGTAGATGGTGTAGCGGTAGTTGTTGAAGAAGCGCACGTTGGTTGCGTTCGACACCAGGTCGCCCGTCTGCCTGTCGTAGCAGGGCAGGCCGCCGCCGTTCTCGAAGATGTTGAACTTGTTCCGCTCGCTGGTGCTGGTGATGCCGATTTCCTGCAGCACTTCGGCGTCGGTCTGGCAGAGTTCGAAGAACATCAGGAATTCGGGGTTGTTGTAGAGTGCCGAGAACACCGACTCGATGGTGGGCTGGATGGGGCGGTCGATGGTGTAGGCGAAACCGTTGCCGTAGCCGTTGGTCTGTTCCGACTGGTCGGCAAAAGCGGTCACCGTCACGTTCTGCAGGGGCTCGTCGTCAGTGGGCAGGGTGTTGTCGCCCAGGCTCCAGCCGCCGAGGATGGTCATGGGGTTGCCCTCCTGGGCGCGGTTGGCGGCGTCCTTCACGTAGATGACGGCTCCGTTCTTGCTGACGAAGTAGTGCTGGCTGCACTCCACGCCGGTCTGCGTCTCGTCGATGCCGGTGCGCTCGCTGTTGTCCTCGTGGATGATGGTGTGCGTCTCCAGCATGTCCTTCAGGCGGTTGCCATAGACGGTGGTGGTGATGTTGGTGGCTGTGCCCGTCTTGTCGATGATGCCCTCACCCGTGGCGAGGTCGTAGATGTAGTTGTAGCCTTCAGCCTTGGGCGTGTTGGTCTTCTCGTCCCAGGTGAAATGGAAGGCGTGGGCCGTGAGCCTTGTGCCGCTCTTCGTGGGGTTGTAGAAGGAGAGGGGGTCGATGTACCAGAAGTCGTCGTCCTTGGGGGCGAAGAAGCTGAAGCGCGAGCTCATGGCGAGCAGGTAGGCGCTGTAGTTGGTGGGGATGCCGCCCAGGGCTGCGCTCTCGATGGCGTAGTTGAAGATGCGCTTGTCGGTCTCGATGAGGGCAGGTGCGCTGACGGCTGCGTATTCGGCGGGCGTGGTCACTTCGTCCATCACGTAGATGATGCCGTTGTTGGCCAGCAGCACGGTGTCGATGTTGTCGCGGTGGAAGTCGTAGTTCTTGTTGAACATGGCGTCCTGCGCGGAGTTCTTGATGGTCTCGAACTTGCTGGGCACGGAGCCGTTGAACGACTCCTTCATCAGGTTGTTGAGCAGGGCGCGGATGCGGTCGCGTGGAATCTTGTCGATGGCGTGATAGACCAGGTCGAGGTCGGTGGTCTGGGGTGTGATGCGGTCGATGTATTCGGGCGCGTATGCCTTGATGAGGGGCATGCCGCCGCCGCTGAAGAAGTATTCCATCAGCTTCGTGTCGTTGGGGCTGAAGATGACGGCCATGTCCTGCTCCTTGCTGGTCTTCGAGTCGGACTGGTAGGTGTTCCATCCCGGGTCGAAGGGCAGCGGCTTGTTGCTGGCGTTGTCAAACACGGTGTTGCCGCCGGGGTTGCCCTTGGGGTCGGTGCCGGCGTCGCTGTAGAGGGTGTTGTTGCCCTGCGAGCGGATGGCGAAGTAGCGCTTCTGGAACACGCTGTCGATGTCCTCGCCGTAGAGGTCCTTGGCGCGCTGGGTGAGGGTGGAGCTGTAGATGGGCACGGAGAAGCGGTCCATCAGGTGGCTGAAGATGTTGGTCTTTCCGTTGGTGCGGAGCACTTCGGCCATGTTCTGCGGGTTCACCAGCACGCGCTCCAGGCGGTTGATGTAGCCGTTCTGGCAGGTGATGTCCTGCTCCAGCACTTTCGAGCCATAGACGTGGGCGTCGTTCTCCGAGCGGGTCTGGCCCGTGAGGATCTGGAAGTCTGCGGTCGTGATGTCGTTGTTGGCCATCTGTGCGGTCAGGAAGTGGGTAATCATGGGGGTGGTGCCGTCGAGCACGAGGTAGATGCCCTTCTGCTGGAAGCGGTCCCAGTAGTGGATTTCCTTTCCGTCTTCGTTGTAGTTCACGGGCAGGTCGCCGGCGTAGAGGTGGGGAATGCTGTCGGTGATGTCGGCTGCCGTCTCGCGGCGCAGGCAGAGGCCCTTCTGCGGCAGGTCGTTGGTGCCGCTGCCGGCTTCCTTGCTCGACATCATTTCGAGCAGGTAGGCGTTGTTGATCATGGCGGTGTTGAGCAGCAGCTTCTTCTGCGGCTGTGTGAGCTGGTCGTAGCTGCGTGCGCCCCACGCGTTGGTCTGGTAGAAGGTCTGGAAGGCTGCGTCGTCGGCCACGAAGAGGGTTTTCGAACCGGTGCGGGCCAAGACTTCTTTGTAGCCCAGGTCGTCAATCAGACGGACGAAGTTGGTGTAGTTCCCTTGCTCGGCCAGGTACTCGTAGATGCTCGACCCAAGCCACGACGGCGTTTCGTCGTCCAGCTTGTAGTCGTCCTTGCACGAGTAGGTTGCTCCGCAAACGGACAGGGCCAAGAGTGCCCCAAGGGCATTCCTGCCAAATTTACAAAGACGTTTGTTCATAAGGGTTTAATATTGTTTTTGTTGGTATTTTGCACTGAGGTAGTAAGGTTGTGTTTTAATATTTACGCTGCAAATTTAGCTATTTTAAACAGAAGTACGTGCACGTGAACGTTTAAATAAAGTTAATTTTTGGTGCAGGCTGTGTAAGGCTTACAGTAAGGCTTACAGTGGAGGGGGTGTTTTATCACTGGCCGGTGGTGTCTTGGGGGCAGGGTTGTGGCGGTTTAGGACATTTTTGCAGTGTTCCGGTGCCGTTTACCGTGGTCGAGTGTAGCTGGGTGGGTGAAGGTGGTGAACTCTGCAACCTTTTTCCACTATGCATTTCCGTGGAAAAAACTAACTCGGATGGAAAAAAAACTTACGCGTCTATAATGGAAATGCAAAGTGGAGAAAGGTTGCAGAGCTCACCACCTTCACCCACCTTTCTACACGCCAACGGGCTCTCACGGTCGATGCCGAGGTGTTTCCCGGGTGCTGCCGCTTGTGGCAACGCCCCGTTGCCACTGTCGTTTCACCCCGTTGCCGCCCTCGCAACGCCCCGTTGCTGTTGATGCAGCAGTGCTGTGCCAGGGATGCGGCACAGCACTGCTGTCTTATCTTATTGTTGTGAGGGCAGAAGTAGCCCGATGGTTACTTCGTCAGATGCTCGTACTGCTGGATGAGGGTGGTAATCTCGCGGATGCTGACCGTGCCGCCCGTCAGGTACTCCTGGATGAGTTCGGCAATGGTCTGCAGCGTGAGGGGCGCATCAATCAGTTCGCTGGTCGTCTCCGTCAGTTCCTCCATCTCGTAGGTGTTGTCTGCGTTATCTACGACGATGTAGCCCAGCACGTCGCTGTTGGCCGAGGTGTTCTTGGCCGTGGTGGTGCTGGTG
>R20__coassemble_558_pt1 | contig 26558 bp, 27 predicted proteins | sample R20__metabat2_low_PE_030 | metagenome-assembled genome bin R20 | reverse complement strand
AGTTCCCCTCCGTGCGATTCAGGTCGCATGGAGGGGAATCTCTTTTTTGCTGTTTATTGGGATAGGATACGCTTGTTTCCAGTTCTCTGCTTCTGCTGAAGACAAAACGGAGGTGAGGGTTGTCGATAAGAAGATGAAGAATGCGCAGTGGACGGACACGACGCGGCAGCTGGTGATGGATTTCCTGGAGAACTACAAGACGGCGTACTGCCTGAAGGAGTTTGAGTACATTTCTTCCATCTTCGACGAGAATGCCACCATCGTGGTGGGTTCGGTGGCCAAGCGCACGACGCAGCCCGGCATCCCTGAAAGCCGGTTGCGGAGTTTTACGGAGGAGGAGGTGACGTATCGGCGCTACAACAAGCAGCAGTATTTAGAGAGCCTGAAGCGGACGTTTGAACGGAACCAGTTAGTGAACATCAAGTTTACGCAGAACGATGTGATGAAGCTGGAGAAGGAGTTGCCACGCCAGGTGTTCCAGATTCAGATAGGACAGGAGTATAATTCCTCTACCTACGCCGACCAGGGTTATCTGTTCCTGCTGGTGGATATGACAGACAAGAGCCAGCCGCTGATTCGGATTCGTGGCTGGCAACCAAAGCCTGACCCGGAGTTCGGGTTGTTTACGGCTGGATATTTCCTAAAGTGATATAATGGCGGGCACTGTGGTTGGTACCATAGTGCCCACAACATTGTTCTTCGTTTAATAGACGCGGAAGCCGATGATTTTGCGCACCTCGCGGAGGGTGGCCGATGCGCTTTCGCGTGCTTTCTCTGCTCCTTGGCGGGCAATCTTGTCGAGCAGAGCCTGATTGCTGGAGTATTCAAGGATGCGCTCGCGGATGGGGGCGAGGGTGGTGACGATGTCTTGTGCCAGCTGTTTCTTCATGTCGCCGTAGCGGATGCTCATGTCGTTCCACTTTTCGTTGAAGTAGTCGTAGGTCTCCTTGGAGGAGGCAATCTCCATGAGGGTGAAGAGGTTCTGGATAACCTCGGGCTTGGGCTGGTTTGGCTCTGTTGGGCCAGAGTCGGTGACTGCCTTCTTCACTTTCTTTTCGATGGATTTGGCATCTTCGTAGAGGTAGATGCAGTTGCCCTCGCTCTTGCCCATCTTGCCGGAGCCGTCGAGGCCTGGAATCTTGATGGCGTGGTCGCCAAAGTAGAAGTTCTGTGGCTCAGGAAAGAAATCCACACCATAGATATTGTTGAAGCGGCGTGCGCATTTGCGTGCCATTTCCATGTTCTGCTCCTGGTCTTTGCCTACGGGCACCTTGGCTGCACGGTGCTGCAGGATGTCGGCGGCCATGAGGGTGGGGTAGGTGAGCAGTCCGGCGTTGACATTGTCGGGCTGCTGGCGTGCTTTTTCCTTGAAGGTGGTGACACGTTCCAGTTCGCCCAGATAGCAGTTCATGTTGAAGTAGAGGTACAGCTCAATGGTTTCGGGCACGTCGCTCTGTATATAAATGGTCGATTTGTCGGGGTCGATGCCGCAGGCAAGGTATTCTGCCAGTATGGTGCGTGCAGAGTTTTGTATGTCGGCCGGCTTGGGGTGGGTGGTGAGCGAATGCCAGTCGGCAATGAAGTAGTAGCAGTTGTATTCTTCTTGCATCTTTACGAAGCTCTGTACGGCTCCATAGTAGTTTCCGAGATGCAGGTTGCCTGTGGGGCGTATGCCGCTGAGAACGATTTGTTTCATGTTTTTCTTTTATGGAAATTTATGGGAGTTTTATGGGGTTGTGGGAACTATGTTTATTAAAAATCGGGTGCAAAGTTAGACATTTTAAATGAAGTATGAAGAATGCATGGGAAAAAATGCTTATCTTTGCGGCAATTTTAGTGTAAAAAGAGGATTATGAAAGAGATTTTAGACCTTGTCAATGAGATGTCGCCCTACTTGTTGCTGGGTTTCCTGATAGCGGGTGTGATGCACGCCTTCATCCCTAATCGGTTTTATGTGAAATACCTGTCGGGGCGGTCGTTGCGGTCGGTCGTGAATGCGGCTCTGTTTGGTGTGCCCCTGCCATTGTGCTCGTGTGGGGTCATACCGACAGCCATGTCGCTGCGACGCGAGGGAGCCAGTCGTGGGGCTGTGGTCTCTTTTATGATTGCTACACCGCAGACGGGTGTTGACAGTATATTTGCCACGTATTCGTTGATGGGCTTGCCCTTTGCTGTGGTGCGTCCGGTGGCTGCCTTGCTGACAGCCCTGCTGGGCGGTGTGTTTGTGAATGCATTTGATGCTGATGACGTTGTTGCGGAAAAAGGTGCGGAGGTGTCGCGTGACTATTCAGAGCAGCATCGGTCTTTCCAGCAGAAAATTGTAGCTGCCCTCAGGTTTGGCTTTGTTGAGATGATGGAGGATATAGGCAAATGGCTGGTGGTCGGACTGGTGGTTGCTGGCGTTATAACGGTGTTTGTGCCGAATGAGTTTTTTGCTATCTTTAAGGATAATACTTTGCTGTCGATGCTTCTGGTCTTGTGTATTTCAGTCCCCATGTACGTATGTGCCACGGGGTCTATTCCTATAGCTGTGGTTCTGATGATGAAGGGGCTTACGCCGGGTGCTGCCTTGGTGCTGCTGATGGCAGGGCCAGCCTGTAATGTGGCTTCGATGCTGGTTGTTGGTAAGGTGCTTGGACGCAAGTCGCTGGTGTTTTGTCTTGTCAGCATTGTGCTGGGTTCAATAGCTTTTGGTGTGGCTGTTGACCTGCTGTTGCCACGTGAGTGGTTTGCTGTTTCGTTCCTGGATTTGCAAGCTTGTTGTCATGAGGAAACGACTTGGTGGCACTGGGGCGCTACGGTGTTGTTGGGGCTGCTGCTGCTGAACGTGGTGCGGCTGAGAGTGATGCATGGACATGGCGGGTGTTGTGGACATGATGGATGCTGTGAACATGATGGGTATTGTGGGCAGGGTGAATATTTGGTGAAGGGGATGAGCTGTAACCATTGTAGGGCCAACGTGGAAAAGGTGGTGCGCAGGGTGCCTGGAGTTACAGATGTGACGGTGGATTTGTCCAGTGGAAAGATGGTTGTAAAAGGTGAAGGTGTTTCTGCTGAAACAGTGCGAGAAGCAGTGGAAAGTATCGGTTTTACCTTGGATTTATAGCTGTTTAAATGTATTTAACGTTCCGTTGTGTTGGCAGGTCGTTTTTTTTTCATACCTTTACAAACTAATTTGGTGTAGTGTGTGCTGTTGCTTGGAAGTGCTGCTTTGAGAACGCCCTTCGTTTCTATTTTAAAAAGGTATATAAAAAATGACAATATATAATGAATTATCAATGGAACTACAAAGCTCCAACACAAGACCAAGTGGACGCTGCTGCGGTCCTGGCTAATGAAACAAGGTTTAGCCCGGTGATGTGTCAGCTGCTGGCCAATCGAGGGTTTACTACGGGTGAAGAGGCGCGGAAGTTTTTCCGTCCCCAGCTTCACGACCTTCACGATCCTTTCTTGATGAAAGGAATGGTCGAGGCTGTAGAGCGTTTGAACATGGCGATGGGTAACCGAGAACGCATCATGATTTATGGCGATTACGATGTGGATGGGTGTACAGCTGTGGCGCTAGTTTACAGGTTTCTTCAGCAGTATTATTCCTACATTGACTATTATATCCCGGACCGTTACGAGGAGGGGTATGGCGTGTCTATTCAGGGCGTGGATTATGCTGCGGAGCGTGGCGTGAAACTTATTATTGTGCTGGATTGTGGCATCAAGGCTGTGGATGAGATACAGTATGCCAAGGAACGTGGCATCGATTTCATCATTTGCGACCATCATGTGCCTGATGCTGTATTGCCACCGGCGGTGGCTATCTTGAATGCGAAAATGCCGGATAACACGTATCCTTATGTGGACCTTTCGGGGTGTGGTGTCGGCTTTAAGTTTATGCAGGCTTTTGCCATTAACAACGGCATTGCCTTTAGTCATCTGATTCCGTTGCTTGACCTCGTGGCTGTGAGCATTGCCAGCGATATTGTGCCCATTATGGGGGAAAATCGCATCTTGGCCTATCATGGACTGCGCCAGCTGAATAATAGTTCGAGTGTGGGGCTGAAGGCTATCGTGGATGTGTGTGGATTGACGGGACGTGATTTGACGATGGCTGACATCATCTTCAAGATTGGTCCGCGCATCAATGCGTCTGGGCGAATGCAGAATGGAGCAGAATCGGTGGCGCTGCTGGTGGAGCACAATTACGAGAAGGCACTGGAACGTGCGGAGCAGATCAATCAGTATAATGACGAGCGCAAGGAGCTGGACAAGCGGATGACGGAAGAAGCCAGCAAATATGTGGAGGGCCATCCGGAAATGAAAGACCGCTCGTCCATCGTGATATATAATGAAGACTGGCACAAGGGTGTGATTGGTATTGTGGCTTCGCGGTTGACGGAAGTCTATTTCCGTCCGGCTGTGGTGCTTACCCGCACCGAAAATGTCGTTACTGGCTCTGCTCGCTCGGTAAGTGGTTTCGATGTGTATAAAGCTATCCAGAGTTGCAGCGATTTGCTGGACAATTTCGGCGGTCACACCTACGCTGCGGGCTTGTCGATGAAGGTGGAGAATGTGGCGGCGTTCAAAGCGCGTTTTGAGGCCTACGTTGATGGCCATATAGAGCCGGAACAGACACAGGCCAGCCTGGATATAGACATGATTCTCAATTTTAAGGATGTAAATCCGAGGCTGTGCTCTGAGTTGAAGCGTATGCGTCCCTTTGGCCCTGATAATCCCAAGCCGCTGTTTTGCTCACGCCAGGTGTTTGACTATGGTACCAGCAAGGTGGTAGGGCGAGAGCAGGAACACATCAAGCTGGAACTTGTGGATAACAGCTCCAGCATCGTGATGAACGGCATTGCGTTTGGCCAAAGCGAACAGGTGCGCTACATCAAGACGAAGCAGGCGTTTGACATTGTCTATTCTGTGGAGGAGAACACCCACCGTCACGGTGAGTTGCAACTGAAGATTGAGGATATTAAGCCAAACGGCTTGATTAGTGGTGTTTAGACGCAAAACGTATCGCTTTCAATATGGATAAGTATTTGTCCATACTTAAACAATACTGGGGCTACGATAGTTTTCGTGGTATTCAGGAAGACATCATCAAGAGTATTGGAGATGGACGTGACACGCTGGGGCTGATGCCTACGGGAGGTGGCAAGTCCATCTGCTTTCAGGTGCCAGCCATGACGATGCGGGGCATGTGCATTGTGGTTACTCCGCTCATTTCGTTGATGAAAGACCAGGTGCGCCAGCTCAAGATGCGGGGCATCAAGGCGGAGGCTGTCTATTCCGGGATGTTGCATGATGATATTGTTCGTGTGTTGGATAATTGTATTCTTGGCGATTACAAGTTCCTCTATGTTTCTCCAGAGAGGCTGGCGACGGATTTCTTCCGTGCCAAGTTGGTAAGGATGCCTCGTGTAGCAATGCTTGTGGTGGATGAGGCTCATTGCATTTCGCAGTGGGGCTATGATTTCCGTCGCACTTATCTGCGAATAGCGGAGGTACGCTCTTTACTCCGTGGCAATGTCCCCGTACTGGCTCTTACGGCTACGGCCACTCCGAAAGTGGCTGAAGATATTCAGGATAAGCTGCGATTCCGTGAGCGTAATGTTTTCTCCATGAGCTATGTGCGCAAGAATCTTATTTATGTGGTTCGTGAAACGGAGAACAAGGTGGACGAGATTGTCCAGATTCTCCGTGGAGTGCCTCAGGGAAGTGCCATTGTTTATATACGCAATCGGGATATGACGCGCGAAGTGGCCAAGCAATTGATTGCCTTGGGTGTTGATGCGACCTATTATCATGCAGGGTTGAGTCATGCAGAGCGTGACATGCGGCAAAGCGACTGGATGGCGGGAAAGGTCAGGGTGATGGTTGCCACCAATGCCTTTGGCATGGGTATTGATAAACCTGATGTTCGGGTAGTGATACATTATGCTGCTCCAGATACGCTTGAGGCATATTTCCAGGAAGCGGGCCGTGCAGGGCGTGACGGAAAGACATCATACGTTGTCTTGCTGTATGACCGTACCGACCTTGCTGTCTATAAACGGCGCGTGCAGACGGCCTATCCTCCGGTGGATTACATTCGTGGCGTTTATGAGAGTCTCTGCTATTATTTTGAAGTTGGCGTCGGTGAAGCAGAAGGACGTACATTCTGTTTCGACATCGAAGACTTTTGCCGGCGTTTCCGTCTTTTCGGAACAACGGTGGTCAGTTCGCTGTACCTGCTGAGTAATGCGGGATATATAGAATTTCAAGAAGATGGAGAATTTGATTCGCGTGTGCAGGTGCTTTTGCGCAAAGAGGATTTATACGATTTGCGTAGTTCCGACAAGAAAGCAGATCTTGTTCTTACTGCTTTGCTGCGTAATTATACAGGACTGTTTGCAGAAACCGTTACTGTGGAAGAAGCCTTTCTGGCCAAGGCCACTAATCTTACTCCAACAGAAGTGTATCTGAACCTCAAGCAACTTGACCATCAACGTGTGATTAAGTTTATTCCTCATCGTTCCACACCTACCGTTACCTTCACTCTGCCCCGTGTGGACACGGAACAAGTTAACCTTCCCTCTTCGGTCTATTTGGACAGACTCAATGATTATGTTCTCAGGAATCAGTCGGTACTGAAATATGTGCTTTCTACAGATGTGTGCCGCAGCCGGTTGCTTTGTGAATACCTTGGAGAGCGTGATGTGGAGGATTGTGGCTGCTGCGATGTCTGTCTATCGCGTAATCGTGAAAAAGAAATGTTCGTGGATGACGAACAACTGATAGAGAACCGTATTATGGAATTGCTTTCCGATGGTACTCCCCATCAGCTCAATGAGTTGAACGCCTTGCCTTTTCGTGCAGCCCAAGTACGCTCTGTTCTGCATAGAATGTTGCGTGAAAATGTAATACTTGACAAGACAACAATCTATCTTCGTGCTGAATGATATTAACCTTATAATATTCAAAAATAAATGACTACTCATCTGCAATCTGCCATTGAAGCTCTTAAGAACAAAAACCTCATCACAGCGGTGGTTGAAGTCAACCGTGCCGTTGAAGAAAATCCAGAAGACCCCGAAGCTTATATCTTGCGCGGCCAGATAAGTATGGCGGTTGGCGACAAGAAAGGGGCTGCAGCCGACATGGCTCGTGCACTTGAACTGCGGCCAGAACTGCTTCAGCGACTGAATGGGGATTTTAAGAGTTAAAAACATATAAGTTCCGTGGGATAATGGCGCTCATTTCGGAAAAACTTTGTACCTTTGCGCCCAAAAAACTGATGAGTATGCCTTGATGGGCATAGGGGATGTTGACGATTTATAAACAAAGTTCAAAGAAACAACCAAAAAGAATTTGAAAATGGGAAAAATCATAGCTTTGGCAAATCAAAAGGGTGGTGTTGGTAAAACAACTACCACAATCAATTTGGCGGCAAGTCTTGCCACATTGGAAAAGAAAGTCCTTGTGGTAGATGCCGATCCGCAGGCTAATGCTTCATCGGGTTTAGGTGTTGACATTCAGCAGGTGGATGCCTCCATATACGATTGCATTGTGAGTGGTATTGACCCCCACGAAGCTATTTTTACAGCAGACATAGAAGGACTTGATATCATACCAAGCCACATCGATTTGGTGGGTGCTGAAATAGAGATGCTGAACATGGAACGTCGCGAAAAGGTTCTTAAGAAATTACTTGACCCTTTGCGTGCTGAATATGATTATATTCTGATAGACTGTTCCCCTTCTTTGGGACTTATTACAGTTAATTCGCTGACAGCGGCAGACTCTGTAATCATTCCAGTACAGTGCGAGTATTTTGCATTGGAAGGCATCAGCAAGTTGTTGAACACAATCAAGATTATCAAATCGAAGCTGAACTCACGGCTTGAGATTGAGGGATTCCTGTTGACGATGTTTGACTCGCGTCTGCGTCTTGCCAACCAGATTTATGAAGAAGTGAAACGCCATTTCCAGAATTTGGTATTTAAGACTGTGATTCAGCGTAATGTGAAGTTGAGCGAAGCCCCCAGTCACGGCATTCCTTGTATTTTATACGATGCTACCTCGGCAGGAGCAAAGAATTATATTGCTTTGGCTAAGGAACTGGTGGCACGAGAGGCAAAAATGGAAAAATAAGATTGTTTTATGGCTGTTAAGAAGAAATTTGCATTAGGAAGAGGGCTCGATGCACTCATTTCCACAGAAACAGTAAGCACGGGTGGCTCTTCCACAATCAATGAGATAGATGTTAACTTGATTGAGGCTAACCCCAATCAGCCTCGGCGTGAATTTGACGAGGATGCTTTGCAGGAACTGGCCGACTCAATAGAGGAGATTGGCATCGTGCAGCCCATCACACTGCGGGCTCTTGACAACGGGCGGTATCAGATTATTGCCGGTGAACGTCGCTGGAGAGCTTCCATGAAAGTGGGCTTGCAGTCAATACCTGCATACATTCGCACGGCTGATGACGAAAATGTCATGGAGATGGCGCTCATCGAGAATATCCAGCGCCAGGATTTGAACTCGGTTGAGATAGCTTTGGCCTATCAGCATCTGATTGACCAGTATGGACTTACACAGGAAAAACTGAGTGAGCGTGTGGGCAAGAAGCGTGCCACCGTGGCCAATTACCTCCGTTTGTTGAAACTGCCAGCTCCTGTGCAGGTGGCATTGCAGAATCGTGAAATAGATACAGGTCATGCTCGAGCCATTCTGGCCTTGGACGACCCCAAGGATCAGGTGCGCCTCTTCCGTGAAGTGCAGCAGAAAGGTTATTCTGTGCGCCAGGTGGAAGATGCCATCAAGAAGATAAAGGCAGGCGATGAGACGGTTCTGAAACCGATGAAGAAAACAGCACCTGTTGCCGTCTCTGAAGAGTTGGGCAACATTTGTAAGCAACTATCACAGACGCTGGGACTTGATGCCAAACTGGTTCCAAATGCAAACGGTGGTGGACGTTTGACCCTGTCGTTTAAGGATGTTGACGATTTGAAGCGGTTGCTCAGTCGAATCAATGGCTGAGCTTAGTTTTTTGAAATCATTTTTTTACAGAAACGGAATTTGAGGTTACTAATCACATATATATACTTGTTTTTCTTTACGGTTGTTGCATCAGCACAGCAAGCAGAGGAAGATACGATACAGGCAACGCGGACAACAGAAGAAGAAATCCTTGTTGCCGACAGTGTCGTGGCGGAAGATGAATATGAACTGATGGATTTGGACTATCCATACGCTGAACTTATTGACACAATCAATCGTGAAATGCATATACTGACAGCCGACTCTGTGATTGTGCCCCAAGAGCAAACCATCAATCCTCAGCGATGGATTCCCGACCCGAAGAAAGCCATGTGGCTTGCCATTGTATTTCCTGGGGGAGGACAGATATATAACCGAAAATACTGGAAATTGCCACTAATCTATGGCGGTTTTATCGGCTGCATCTATGCACTTTCGTGGAATGGCTCCATGTATCGTGACTATTCACAAGCCTATATGGACATCATGGACAATGACCCAAACACAAAGAGCTACGAGAACTTTCTGCCTGCGACCTATGATGTGCAAGGGCGTCTGGAATATTTGCAGAATCTGTTTAAACGAAAGAAAAATTATTTCCGTCGCTATCGTGATTTAAGTCTGTTTTGCATGATTGGTGTCTATTTGCTTTCCATTGTGGATGCATACGTGGATGCCGAACTGTCCAGTTTTGACATCACGAAAGACCTGACCATGAAGATTCGCCCTTCCATTTTCAATGGCAACAATGGACGAACCAATCTGGCTGGAGGTTTGAACCGAAGCGACATGAATGGTAGTTCCTACGGATTTCAGTGCAGCTTGAATTTTTAATAGATTAATTAGACTTCCGAATGAAAAAGAAAGCCCTCATATTTGTATTGTTGTCATTGACAATTTTTGAAAACCTTTGTGCTCAAAATGTGATAACTGTGGAAGAAGGCAATCAGGTTGAGACCATCGACATGCCCGAAGGAATGATTGTTTCCGAGGAAGACCTTCTGAATGAGTACAGCAATAAAGAGCACTTGTCGAATGTGGGTGCAATGTCCGCTCCGGCCTTGTCTTATAACGACTCAATCATTGTCAGCCGGTTGTCACGCATTCCCACCACGATAGAAATGCCTTTGAATAATGTCACTCGCAAGTTCATTGACACTTACAGCAATCGTCTGAAAACGTCTGTGTCTGTCATGTTGGGTTCGGTCAATTTTTATATGCCTATCTTCGAGGAAGCATTGGAACGTTATAACCTGCCATTGGAATTGAAATACCTGCCAGTCATAGAGTCGGCTTTGCGCCCAACGGCCACCAGCCGAATGGGTGCTGCAGGGCTGTGGCAGTTTATGATAACAACAGGCAAGCGCTATGGATTGGAAATCAATACGCTGGTTGATGAGCGTCGCGACCCCGTGAAGTCAAGCGAAGCCGCTGCCCATTATCTGAGCGACCTTTATGCTCAGTTTGGTGACTGGGGGCTTGCCATTGCTGCATATAATTGCGGTGAAGGAAACATCCAGAAAGCCATCATGCGGAATGGCAAGGGCGAAGGTGTTGACTATTGGGATGTTTACAGCCGCCTGCCCCATGAAACCCGTGGCTATGTTCCTGCCTTCATTGCTGCGAACTACATTATGAACTATTACTGTGAGCACGGCATCATGCCTCGCGAGGCAACGCTACCTTCCGAGACTGACACGGTGGTTGTGGCAGCCGACGTGAAGTTTGACAGAATAGCACAGTTTTGCAACGTAACTGTGGATGAGCTGCGTGCCATCAATCCCCAGTATCGGCGCGACATCGTTCCAGCTAACTACGCCTTGCGTCTGCCCGTGGCCGCCATTGAACCATTCGTTACGAATGAAGACAGCATTACTGGTGGAAACCTCTCTTCCATTCGTCGTTCCGTGATAGAAGACCTGAACCAGGAAGACACAGCTTCACGTTCTCGTGGAAGGAAAGGGCGTGGCAGCCGCACCACGGGTGGCAGTAAAACGGTTACTGTGCGAAGTGGAGACAGCCTTTCCGCCATTGCGAAGCGTAACGGGACAACCGTGTCGAAGATAAAGAAACTGAACGGAATGCGGAGCGACATGATTCGCTCAGGACAAAAGATTCGTGTAAAATAAATCTTTTATTGCTATGAAAGAAGTGCTTCAAAATCAAACAGAACAGGAAGACAAGATGGTAGAAGGCGCTTTTCAGCAGCTTGTCGATTCTTATCTTGCCACCAAACACCGTAAGAAAGTTGACCTCATCACCAAGGCTTTCAACTTTGCCAAACATGCCCATAAGGGTGTGCGTCGTCTTTCGGGGGAACCCTATATTATGCACCCCATTGCCGTGGCACAGATTGTCTGCTCTGAAATAGGACTTGGAAGCACGTCCATCTGTTCAGCCCTGCTGCACGACGTGGTGGAGGACACCGACTACACCGTGGAAGACATCGAGAACATGTTTGGACCGAAGATTGCCCAGATTGTCGATGGCCTCACAAAGATTTCGGGCGGCATTTTTGGTGACCATGCTTCTGCACAGGCCGAAAACTTCAAGAAGTTGCTGCTCACCATGAGCGACGACATCCGTGTCATATTGATTAAAATTGCCGACCGCCTCCACAACATGCGCACGTTGGGCGCACAGGCTCCCAACAAGCGTTACAAAATTGCCGGCGAAACACTTTACATCTACGCCCCTCTTGCCAATCGGCTTGGACTGAACAAAATAAAAGTAGAGCTGGAAGACTTGAGCTTCCGCTACGAGCACCCCGAAGAATACGAATCCATCAAGTCAAAACTGGCCGACACACAGGCAGAACGTGACAACGTCTTTGCCACTTTCACTGCTCCCATCCGTCAGCAGCTTGATTCGATGGGCATTCAGTACGAAATCAAACAGCGCGTCAAGTCGCCATATTCCATCTGGAGCAAAATGCAGGCCAAGCAGATACCCTTTGAGGAGGTGTACGACATCCTGGCTGTCCGCATCATTTTCGACCCGAAAAACCCCAAGGTTGAACTCAACGAATGTTTCGACATCTATGTGAGCATGTGTAAAATCTACACCTCACATCCCGACCGCCTGCGCGACTGGGTGAGTCACCCTAAAGCCAACGGCTACCAGGCCTTGCATGTCACGCTCATGTCCAATACTGGCGAATGGATTGAGGTGCAGATCAGGTCGCGTCGCATGGACGAGATTGCCGAAAAGGGGCTTGCCGCCCACTGGAAATACAAGGACGGAGAAAAGACCGAGACGACGGCAGAACGCGAACTCGACAAATGGCTCAATACTATCAAGGAAATCCTGGACGACCCGCAGCCCTCTGCCATGGACTTCCTTGACAGCATCAAACTCAACCTTTTTGCCAGCGAAATCTTTGTCTTCACGCCCAAGGGCGAACTGCGTACCATGCCTGCTGGCAGCACCACGCTCGATTTCGCCTTTACCATTCATACCTTTGTCGGCAACCATTGCATCGGCGCCAAAGTGAACCACAAGCTGGTGCCCATCAATCATAAGCTGCAGAGTGGTGACCAGGTTGAGATTCTTACGTCGAAAACAGCTCATCCCACCCGTGAGTGGCTTAACTATGCCACTACGGCCAAGGCCAAAACCAAGGTGATGGCCATACTGCGCCGTGAAGAGCGTGAAGCCTGTCGCAAGGGCGAGGTCATGCTTGACGAATTTTTGGAAAAGAACGACATCACAAAAGACTCCCTGGTGCTCGACAAGCTCTGCAAGCTGCACGAATGTCAGAAGGCAGACGAGCTCTATGCAGCCATCGGCCTGGGAAACTTCATGCTGGGGGCATCCGACTTGTCTGCCCTGACGGAAAAAGCCGACAAGCGCTGGAAGCGCCTCTTCTCCTTTGGCAGCCGTTCCAGGAAGCTGGCCATTGCCGACCCCAGCCAGCCAGAGGCTATCGACCGCAAGAAGACGCTTTCCTTGACAGACGAAGGTTTGCGCACGAAATACATTCTGGGAGAATGTTGTCGCCCCATCCCCGGCGATGATGTCATGGGCTATATCGACGACGATGGCCACATCACCATCCACAAGGTGCAATGCCCCCGGTGCCAGAAGCTCAAGTCAGCCCACGGCAACCGCCTGCTTAGTGCCCGTTGGGACACCAGCGACATGGCCCTCTTCCCCGTCAATATATACATGAAGGGCATCGACACCCAGGGACTGCTGCACCAGGTTGCCGAAGTCATCAGCGTATTGCACGGCATCAACATCAAGGGGCTTCAGGTGGAGTGCCACGAAGGCATTTTCGAGTGCTCCACACAGATGTTCATGCACAATACGGCGGAGGTCAAGGCAATTCTTTCGAGCCTTAAAAAGGTAAAAGATGTCAAGGAAGCCGGTCGCCGATAAAATTACTTGCCTTTCCTTAATTCCTTGCTCACCCTGTTCGTGAGTTCAACGAATGTCTCCACCGGCAACTGTTCTGGTCGCTTGTCAAAAAGCTTGTCGGCCAGAAACGCTTCATGGCCAGGCAGAATCTGCTTCATGGGGGTGCGCATCATCTTGCGACGCATGGTGAACACGGTCTTGATAATTCTGCGGAACAGGGCTTCGTCGCATCCAAGCGTCCCCCTTCCGTTCCTCCGGATGCTGATGACAGCGCTCTTGACTTTGGGCGGCGGATTGAAGACGTTTTCGTGCACCGTGAACAGATATTCCACGTCGTACCAGGCCTGTACCAGTACCGTCAACACGCCGTATGCCTTTGTGCCGGGCTTTGCTGCCATGCGTTCTGCTACCTCCTTTTGAATCATTCCCGTGCAGCAGGGTATCAGTTCTTTGTTCTCCAGCATCTTGAAGAAAATCTGGCTGGAGATGTTGTAGGGATAGTTGCCTGTAAGCACAAATGACCTGCCGTCAAATACGCGCCTCAAGTCCATCTGTAGGAAGTCTGCCTCGATGATGTTATCCCCCAGTTCGGGGAAGTGAGCCTGCAGGTAGGGCACGGACTCGCGGTCAATCTCTACAACCTTCAGCTCACGCTCTTTTTTCAGCAGGAACTGGGTGAGTACCCCTGTGCCTGGCCCCACTTCCAGCACGGGCAGCCCCGGACACACATCCACCGTGTCGGCAATGCGCCCCGCGATGCTTAGGTCTGTTAAAAAGTGTTGGCCTAAAAACTTCTTTGGTTTTACGCTATTCATTTAAAATAAAAAATTTGTACTTTTGCACGGTCTTAGCAGAAAAGACGCTGCAAATGTACAGAAAAATAATTGAAAATTGAGAATTGAGAATTGAAAATTGAGAATTGAGAATTGAAAATTGAGAATGGGCAATAGGAAATTACCGTAAAACCGTAATACCGCAAACCGCAAAACCGTTGATGAATAGCAACAAAACGATAAAGAAAGTCCTGAATGTCACCCTGCCTTTCGTCTTGGGTGGCGGCATTCTGTACTGGATGTATCGTGACTCCGACTTTGGACAGATGAGGCAGACTTTGCTTCACGGCATGAATTGGGGCTGGATGCTGTTTTCGCTGCTGTTCGGTGTGGCCGCCCAGCTGTTCCGTGCCTTGCGCTGGAAACAGTCGCTGGAGCCATTGGGTGAACACCCCTCGCTGATGGACTGCATTCATGCTGTATTTATATCTTATGCTTCCAGTCTGGTTGTTCCGCGCAGTGGCGAGTTCACGCGCTGTGGTGTTCTCGCGAAATACGATGGCGTGTCCTTTACGAAGGCCTTGGGAACAGTCGTGACTGAGCGCATCATCGATGCCTTGCTTCTGCTCACCATCTGTTTCTGCGTCATGCTCACACAGCTTGCCGTGTTCAATCGTTTCTTCGACGTGACAGGCACCGACATCATCGCTATCTTGAGGGGCTTCACGGCCACGGGCTATCTGGTCACCTTGCTTTGTTTCCTTGCCACGGTTCTTTTCCTGTGGATAGCTTTGAGGCGCTTTGCATTTTTGTCTCGCATCCGTCAGACGGTCAGCAACATCAAGGATGGCATCTTCTCGCTTCGTGGCGTGAAAAACAAGCCCCTCCTCGTCTTCTATTCGCTGATGATCTGGGTAAGCTATTTCCTCCACTACCGCATTACATTCTATTGCTTCGGCTTTACGGCTAACCTTGGTTTCACCATAGCCATTGTCAGTTTCATTGTGGGCAGCATTTCGGTCATTGTGCCTACGCCCAACGGTGCAGGTCCCTGGCATTTTGCTGTCAAAACCATACTTGTGCTTTATGGACTGACCGATGCCAATGCCGTCATGTTTGTGCTGATAGTTCACACTGTGCAGACGGCCCTCATCCCCCTGCTTGGCATCTACTCGCTTGCCTCTCTTGGCATACGAAAAACATAATAAGGCAATAACGCAAAAACTTACAAACTCATAAACTCAATACTAATGGAAGTAAAAGATTTAACCCCACAAGTTGTATGGCGAAACTTCTACAGCCTTACACAGATTCCTCGCCCCTCGGGGCACACAGCTCAAGTAGCCCAGTTCCTTGTTGACTTTGCCGGGGCGCATGGTGCCGAAGCCTACATCGATGAGGCTGGCAATGTCATTATGAAGAAAGGGGCCACTCCAGGCATGGAAGACCGCGCAACCACCGTGCTTCAGGCCCACATGGACATGGTACCCCAGAAGACAAAAGACTCTCAGCACAATTTTGAGACAGACCCGCTGGATGTCTATATTGATGGTGAGTGGGTGCGTGCCCGTAACACCACATTGGGTGCCGACGATGGCATGGGCGTGGCTGCCGCTATGGCCGTCATCGAAGACGACACCGTTCAGCATGGCCCCATCGAGGTGCTTATTACTCGCGACGAAGAAACAGGCATGTATGGTGCTTTCGACCTGAAGCCAGGTCTGCTCGATGGCAAATACCTGCTGAATCTCGATTCGGAGACCGAAGGCGAGATTACCATTGGCTGTGCTGGTGGCATGAATGTGAATTGCGCAATGCAATATCAGGAACTGGACGTTACCCCTGCCGACATGGTCAGCTACAAGGTGGCTGTGAAGGCCTTGCATGGTGGTCACTCCGGCATAGAGATTCACAAGGGCTACCCCAATGCCAACAAGCTGATGGCACGCTTCCTTTTTGCAGCTGTCAACACCAGCATGGCTTGGCTCAGCAATCTGCACGGTGGCAACATGCGCAACGCCATTCCACGTGATGCCGAAGCTGTAGTGCTGGTGCCCAAGAAGCAGGAGGCAGACTTCCTGGCTCTTGTGGCAAAGTGCAAAAACATTTTCACCGAGGAATACAAAGATGTAGAGGGCAAAGACATCACCTTTGTGGCCGAACCGTGCGACATGCCTGCGAAAGCCGTGCCAGAGGATATCCAGGAGAACCTCATCAACGCCCTGATGGCTTGCCACGACGGCGTGTTGCGCTACATTCCTACCATCCCCGACCTCGTCGAGACTTCTTGCAACCTTTCCATCGTCACCATCGCCGACGGTAAGGCCGAAGTGCGCTTGCTGGCCCGTTCCTCGCAAGACAGCATGAAGCAATATCTCTGCAACGGCCTGGTGGCATGTTTCTCTATGGCTGGCATGAAGGTCGAGCTTGAAGGTGGTTACAGTGGTTGGCAACCCAACCCCAGCAGCAAGCTGGTGGCCATGATGGCCGACATCTACGAAAAAATGTTTGGCAAGAAGCCCATCGTCAATGCCTGTCATGCAGGTCTTGAATGTGGCATCATCGGCGTCAATTATCCCGACATGGATATGGCCAGCTTCGGTCCCACACTTGTTTCGCCCCACACACCCAGCGAGGCTTGTCTGATTCCGACTGTCGAGCGTTTCTACAACTTCATCCTTGAGATACTGAAGAATATTCCCAAAAAGTAAGGTATGGCACTGAACACCAACAAAAACGTAAAACTTTACTATTCCATCAGTGAAGTGGCCCAGAAATTTGGCGTCTCTGAAACCCTCTTGCGCTATTGGGAAAAGGAGTTTCCTAACATTAAGCCGGAAAAGGGTGGGCGTGGCATACGCCAATACTCGAAAGCCGATGTGGAACAGGTGGAACTGGTCTATAACTTGGTGAAGGTGCGTGGACTCACCCTTCAGGGGGCACGCGATGCCATCAAGTCGAAAGGTGTCAAGGTGCAATCGCAAATTGACATCATCAATAGGCTGACCCACGTGCGCAACGAACTGCAGTCTATCAGCAGGGAACTAAACGGACTTGTCTGACACCTTTCCTTGTCGGATCAGTTCGTCTCGCAGACGGAAAACTAACTGAATTTGCCCAGAGTAAGTTGGATTGTCGAACTTGGTCTGGGCAATATATTTTGTCTGCTCCACCAGTAGTTTTACATTAAAGCCCTTCAGGCCTGGTGTCAGGTCAATTTCCTTTTCATAATCATGAGTATCAAACCAGTGAAACAGTTCGTCCACTTCCTCTCTCGTATATGTTCTTTTGTATGTCATCTTTTTCTCTCTTTTAAACACTTGATCATTTCAGCCGCAGCGCGCCTGGAAGCCCCTGGCCCGCCCAGGCGACGGTTCATTTCTTCATAGTCCTCAAGCATCTGCTGGCGGTGTGGCCCACCTGGCAGGATGTCTCTCAGACACTGTTCTATGTTCTCCACCTTCATGCGGTCGGCCACCAGTTCCTGTACCACCTCCTTGCCTGCAACCAGATTGACTAACGAAATGAACGGTACCCGAATCAGTCGTTTGCGCATGAAACTGATGAAGCGGCCCACGGGCGTGTAGTAACACACAACCTGCGGCACACGCAGGATAGCTGTTTCCAGTGTGGCCGTGCCGGATGTCACCAGTGCAGCAGCCGATTCACGCAGCACTTGATAAGTCTCTCCGAAGCGCACCTCCACCGTCATTCCCTTGGGAATATACCGCTGGTAATATGTCGGTTCAATATTGGGCGCACCTGCAATCACCAATCTGTAGCCATTAAACTGGCTGGCCGCCCGTAGCATCATGCTCAGGTTGTCCTTGATTTCCTGTCGACGGCTCCCGGCTAAGATGGCGATGCTGGGGGGCAGACTGGCGTTTCCTGCTTGTCCGGTCTTTTTTGAAAATTCAGTTTCTTCAGGCTGCCCGATTTCCCGCTCCACAGCATCCACACACGGGTTGCCAACATAGTGGATAGGGTAGTTGCGCTGAGCAAACCATTCCACTTCGAATGGCAGGATGGAAAACAGCTCATCCACATCACGGCGGATGCGTTTGATGCGATACTCCTTCCATGCCCATATCTTCGGGCTGATGTAGTAGAAAACGGGGCACACGCCCTTGGCATGTACATGCTTCGCAATGGCCAGGTTGAAGCCTGGATAATCCACCAGAATCACTACGTCGGGTTGCCAATCGGCAATGTCTTTCTTGCACAGTGCCATGTTTTGCAAGATGGTATGCAGATGCAGCAAGACAGGGATGAACCCCATGTAGGCCATCTCTTTGTAGTGCTTCACCAGCGTACCACCAGCGGCCAGCATCCTTTCCCCGCCGATACAACGAAATTCCGCTTCGGCATCTTGTGCCTTTAGCTCCACCATCAGGTTGCCTGCATGGAGGTCGCCCGAAGCCTCTCCTGCTATCAGGTAATACTTCATTTTCTTGTCAGAGGGTTAGCACCTTCAGTTCCTCCATGACCTTGTAGGCCGTCAGGTCCAGCTGCAGCGGCGTGATGGTCACAAAGCCGTGGTCATAGGCCCAGGTGTCGGTTGTCGTGTCTTCAGGGTCGGTAGGCGCATAATAGCCCGCAATCCAGTAGTAGGTCCAGCCGTGGGGATGCTGCGCCTGTTGCCATTCCTCGTGCCAGTCGCCCATACCCATCCGTTGTACTTTGATGCCTTGGAATGTATCCGTGGCTGGTGCATTCACGTTGAGGCACACCCCCTTGGGCAGTCCATGCTGCAGCACATGGCTCACCACACGCTCTACCACAGGGCGCATCCCCTCAAAGTCGGCATCAGCTTCAATGTATCCGCTCGAAAAGGCCACCGAAGGCACTCCTTTCAGGCAGCCCTCGAAGGCGATGCTTACTGTACCCGAGTAGTGGGCATTCACGGCACAGTTGTTGCCATGGTTGATGCCGCCCAGCACCAGGTCGGGCCGGCGTGGCAGAAGCACTTCGAAGGCCATCTTCACACAGTCGTCCGGTGTGCCCGAACAGGACCACACTGTCAGGCCAGGCTCTTCCTTTATCAGCTTGTTGCGCACAGGGTCGTGGGCTGTGATGCCCATCGATGCACCGCTGCGAGCCGTGTCGGGAGCTACCACGAACACGTCGCCATACGGCCTGACCATATCCACCAGTGCCGCAATGCCCTTGGCCTGATAGCCATCATCATTGCTAATCAATATCAGAGGTCTTTCCATGCTTTTTATGATTTTTATGCCACAAAATTACGTAAAAATCCTCAATTAAGCTCCACCTCTCTGTTAAAAAACGCACCAACCTACAAAAAAAATCCTTTTTTCTTTGCGGGGAATGAAAAAATCCCTACCTTTGCACCGCATTTCTGAAACGAGCGGCGCTCACTTCACTTTTGCAAGGCTATTGGGATATGGTGTAATTGGCAACACAACAGATTCTGGTCCTGTTATTCCTGGTTCGAGCCCGGGTATCCCAACCAAAAGAATCGCTAAGTCTAAACTTAGCGATTCTTTTTGGACAATGTATAGAACTCATGTGAGGGGAACCATTTAAATCATTAACAATTCGCCCTGCCTTTGCCTTAATATATAATAAAAATGTGGGGGCGAGTGCGCGGTAATTGAAAATTTGTTGTATCTTTGCACCGTCAATTTAATAAAACGCAAGAAGATGGAAGCAATCACCTTTACTCCGGCACAAGTACAAGTGTTCAACTTGGTGTCCCACATCAAGACTGCCGTGGGGCTGGAAAAGCTGCGCCAGCAATTGGCCGCCTTCTACGCCAAGCAGATAGACGAGGAAATGGACGCACTATGGGAGAGCGGGCAGTTCGACGAGAAACGGCTTCAGGAACTGCGCGGCTCGCACTTCCGCACACCTTACAATAAATAGGCCAAGGATGAACCCCGTAGTGATTGACACCAACTGCCTGCTGCAGATTATTTCGCACCGCAGCCCCTATCGCCCGATATGGGATGCGTTCCTCGCGGGGCGCTTCACGCTCTGCGCGTCAAACGAAATCCTGGACGAGTATCAGGAGATTCTGGAGCAGCAAATCACCCCGACGGTGGCCGAGAACGTGGTCATGCTGATACTCAACCGCGAGAACGTGCTGCTGGTTGACCCGCATTTCCGCATGGGCATCATCACCGCCGACCCGGACGACAACAAGTTCGTGGATTGCGCCTTCTCTGCCGGTGCCGACTATCTGGTGTCAGAGGACAGCCACTTCCGCGTACTCCACGACACGCCGTTCCCACAGCTGAACCTCGTCACGCTCGACGAGTTTATGCAGACAAGGCTCGTAAAGGAGTGAACATTTCCCCCTCAGACCGTAATATCCGCCGAGATTCTCAACCGAGAGTCCCGGCGGTTTGCGTTCCGCGAAGTCGCCCCGAGCTCAGCAGACTGGAAGCATGCTTCCGTCTGCCTTCGCTGAATCGTGACATTCCGTATTGTCTCACGTATCGCCCGAGAACGACACATTTAAAAGAATAATAAACAAGGAATCAATTAAAGCCTTCGACCGATTTGCCTTAATATATAATAAAAATGTGGGGGGATGTGCGCGGTAATTGCAAAAAAAGTTGTACCTTTACAACCGAAACGTTTCATACATCATAATTATGGTAGATTTACAGAACCCCAAGTGGGAGGATTTCCACATCATTGACATGCCGAAGCAGAAGCCTCTTACTGCCGAACGCATAGCACGCAATTTGAAGATACAGAGAGTGCATCAAATGGCGCGGGCTATCAGTCGTGCCAGGAAGCAGGCAGGGTACATATCTACCAAGCCCCAATGTAAGGTTATTCGTTTCGAGGACATGCCGAAAGAATTATTCGACAAGTACTTTGAGAGTGTACAACAATAAAAACTCATAGCGTTATGACACAGACAAAGAAAGCATTCAAGGACTGGGACATCAGCGACTTCGACTTCGCCAATGCCGACGGCAAGACCACCTTCCAGTTCCGCACACCCAGCGGGGGCAGCGGCTGACGCAAGAAACAACAAACAAACATTTATAGTTCACTTTAAGATTAACATCTGAAACAAAATCTTTTTGAAAGGAAAAGTTTTATCTCTTCTCGCCCTGCGTTTGACTTAATATTTAATAAAAATGTGGCGGCGAGTGCATCGTAATTGAAAAAATTTGCTTACCTTTGCCCCCCGAAATGAAAAATAACAGAAAGGAACAAGATTATGGCAACAGCAATCAGAGCAATCCCTACACTCTACGGTGAAACGGCAAAGTCATTCGAGAGCGAGGCCACGCGCACGGAGCAGAATCCGGGCACGCAAGACTATCGCCACGAGGCAAAGGTGGTTTCGGACTTCCTAAAGACCTGCACCGCACTATGACCGTAGAAGAACTGCTGGCACGGTGCGACCTTGTGCGTGCCTCGGAGAAGAAACTCGCCGAGTGTAAGCCGTTCAGTTGTGGCGAAGGAGACCTTGACGAATTCTTCGCCAACGATTGTCTTGTCAACCAGCGCAAGTTGCTCGGTAAGACATATCTTTTCTGCCTGAAAAGCCAGCCCGACACCATCGTCACCGCCTTTTCTCTTTCCAACGACAGCATCCGTCTGACCAACCGCATCACCGACGAAAACAAGGAGCAGTTCCTCGAAGACACCGACCTGCGTGACAAGACCCTCAAGCGTTTCCCCGCCGTGCTCATCGGCCGTCTCGGCACCAGCAGCGATTTTGCAGGCCAAGGCTTCGGCACCGCCATCATGGACTTCATCAAAGTGCTTTTCCGCACCAACAACCGCACGGGTTGCCGTTTTCTCATCGTCGATGCCCTCAACCGTCCTGAGACACTCCATTATTATGAAAAGAACGGCTTCCGCTACCTTATCGCCGACGAGCGACTGGAAGCCAAATACATGGGTATCGGTGTAGGCCGTCTGCCTCTCAATACCCGCCTCATGTACTTCGACTTGCTGAAGATAAAAGTCAACGAAGACTAATCCCCCCATCATGCTTATGCCACGACGAGAGAACATAATAAATATTGTTAAGCGAGAGCAGAACCGACGGAGCAGCGAGAGCCATCAAGCTTGCTTGAATGGCCGAGTCGCGACGGAGGAAAACAGAAATGTTAAAATGACCGAAACATTTGGTCATTCCGATATTTTTGCTACTCTCTCTCTCTCTCTCTCTCTCTCAGACGCTCGCCTATAAGAGAGGCAGTATCACCTATTATTTTACGCGCGGGTCGCCCGCGTCAATATACGGCTTTTCTTGCATTCACACAAGAGAAGTCGGCTTGTTTTTTTGTCCCTGTCGAACAACTGCGGCGGGGGACAAACATTAGGAAACAAACATTTATCATTAACAAATAAGTTTAATTTCTAAAAACAAAATGCTTATGAGACAAAAAGTATTTTCAATCCTCGCCCTCCTGCTAATGGCAGCTACGGGCGCAATGGCGCAGACGGAAACGCTGCTGACCACAATTACAGCAACAGCCAAAGAGCAAGCAAACTACAGTACGGCGAATGTGGCAACCGTTTCTTTCAGTTATACTGCAAGAGGGAGCTCAGCATACCTCGCTAACTGGGGATGGTGGGGATACGGTTGGTCGGCAACCGTCACCCCTGCCGAAGGATATACCATCACCAAATGTATATTCTATGACGACGCAGATCGTACAGCAACAGACAGCGAAGCTCCCTTTGTAGTAGAAACCACGGAAGAGGATAAGACACCGAAAGTAAATGGCACACCCATTTTGGCATATACGTCTAAAGGTATAAAAAAGATTGAGGTCTATGGCTATGTTACGCCTACCGCCACGAAGTACGCCGTCACCCTCGCCGACGGCACGGAGGATGCCACCAACTGGACCATCGACCCCGCCACAGCCGAGGAAGGTCAGACAGTGACCATCACCTACAACGGCACGAAGAAAGTGAAGAGCGTCAAGGCCGTGAAGAAGGCGGCAAAAGTCCCCGCCATCACGCCCGCCATCGCGCAGGCAAACTGTACGTTCAGTCCCTCAAACGGGAAGAGCACGCTCTCGAACGCAAATATCACAACCTCTATGGAATACTCCACAGACGGCGGAACGACTTGGACTGACGTGACCACTGCCGGCTCCATCGCTTCACTCGAAGCAGGAACTGTACAGATTCGTGTCAAGGAAACCGATGACAATCTGGCCAGCGAAGCTGTTTCTATCACCGTACCGCAGGTGCTGAAGATAAACGAACTCGTTGGCCCGTACACTGGCCAGAAACTCACCTGCGAATACTACGCCGGAGAAACATGGCAAGCTTTGGTTGACAGGTATGATTTGATAAAAGCATACAGTGGCAAAGCGGCTTTCGGTACCGATGGGTTTATCTATGACGAAAGCGGCTCCTCTGTTCAGGTCACTGCTCTCGTAGATAACACAAAGACATACGAAGTTCAATAAGCGTCGGAAAAGAATCAAGAGGACTCGTGTATCGTCATTGGACGAAAACATAAAGAATAACAAGTAAACAAAAACAGCAATATGAAGATTACAATGAAATTTATATTGACGCTCGCCGCCATACTTGGCATGACGGGCGCATGGGCACAGGACGCGGAGGAAGTAACTGTGACCAAGACTGCCAACAACAATGAGTGGACGCTGACGATGCCCGCCAGCGACGTGGAACTGCAGGTGGAATACTACGCCACCACACCGTTCGACCTGACGCTGGCCGACGGCAGCAGCGTAAACGGCACGGTGACGTTCACCGTGGGCGGCGAAACAGTCAACCAAGCCTGCTACGACGACATGGTGACCGTCATGGTTACCCCCAACGAAGGCTACTCGGCAAAGGATGTGACCGTTCGCGCCTACACCTCATGGGAGGCTGCTTCTGAAATCCTCACAGGTGGCAGTAATAACCCCGAACTGGTGAACGACATCACTGTTACTAAGAACACCGAGAACGGCACCTGGACGTTCACAATGCCCGAGGCTAACGTGTGGGTAGTGGTGACTTACACCAAGAACCTGCAGGACGCTTGGATTCAGTCCATCGCCGACCAGACCTATACGGGCAGTGCCATTGAGCCGACCATTGAGGTAAAGGACGGAGAGACAACACTCGTTCTGAACACCGACTACACCGTGGCCTATAGCGACAACACCAACGCCGGAACGGCCACCGTGACCATCACCGCCGTCGCTGGCTCTGACTACAGCGGCACAGCCACTAAGACGTTCACCATCGCGAAGGCCGACATCACCATGACCACGGCTCCCGCAGCCGTCAGCGGCCTCGTCTATTCGGGCGAGGCCCAGACGCTCATCACCGCCGGTGTGGCATCGTTCGGCACCGTGCTCTACTCGCTGGACGGCGAGACCTTCAGTGACGCTTTGCCCCAGGCCACCGACGCTGGCACGTACACCGTGACCTATAAGGTGGAGGGCGACGACAACCACAATGCCTTCGCAGCCCAGACCGTGAATGTGACCATCGCCACGAACAAGACCGCGCTGAACAATGCTATCACTGAGGCCGAGGCATACTACAGCACCATCAGCGAGAGCAATCCCGACGCTGCCGCCGCGCTGCAGACAGCCATCAACACCGCCAAGGGCGTGCAGGACAATGCCGACGCTACACAGTCGGAGATTGAGAGCGCCGCACAGACGCTGAACGAAGCTGTGGACGCTGCCAAGGCCGACGTGGCACTGAAGCGCATCACGCTCGTCATCCCTGCCAAGAGCTACCTGGCCCGCATCGATGCCGACAAGCGACAGATTGAGAATGCCGTGGCAGGCGTGAAGCTCTACTCGGTGAAGAACGTCACCAACACGGAGGTGGTACTGACCGCCGAACTGAGCGTGATAGCCGCCGAGATGCCTTACTTCATCTATAACGACAACGACACGGAGGTTGAGGTGAGCATCGTCGTGAGCAGCGAGGACGCCGACAACGTGGACTACGACAGCGAGCACTTCAAGGGTACGCTGGAGGACAAGACGTTCACCGACGAGGACATGGAGGAAACCGACCACTACGTGCTCTCCGGCGGCAGCAGCTTCGTATGGGTGAAGGATGCCGGCACGCTGTCCGCCGGCAAGTGTTGGATTGAGCTGGTTCCGTCGTCTGAAGCTCATGCCCGCAGCCTGAGCATCGTGGCTGAGGGTGGACTGACCCCGACTGGCATCAGCACCGTCAACGCCGCTGCCACCATGGATGGCAACATCTATGACCTGCAGGGTCGCCGCGTGATGCAGCCCACGAAGGGACTGTTCATCGTGAACGGCAAGAAGGTCGTAATTAAGTAAAATATTATTCTCTGATGAGCCACGGAGAGCTGGAGCAGAAATGTTTCCGCACTCCGTGGTTTTTTTTATCAGTGTTCACGCTTGCAATCATATATGCGCGAAAGTAACGATACGCAACACTTTTGCCCGCCTTTTTACACTTTTAACGCCCCGTTTGCATTAAGTTTGCGAAAAAAATGTACCTTTGCACACGAATATTCAACCCAAATACGTATTTGTTATGTCAATCGAAGAGAAGAAAAGGAGGATGGCAAGAAACTTCGCCATCAACTCCAAGAAGCAGGCAAGAACGCCTTTCGTGAAGTGGGCATTAGCACATAAGCATGCTTTCATTGTCAATGACCCTGAACTGAAAGCTCAGTTGACAACCTATATCGACTAAACCTCCGTGCGACTACTGCTTGACACCTGCGTCATTATAGACTGGCTGACCGACCCGCACTCCATAGGAGATGAAGTGTGGGACATCATCAACGAGCCTGGGTGCAAACTATATGTCAGCGCAGAGACAGTACGTGAGTTGATTGTCTCTTTCAATAACAAGAAACTCCTGTCGAAATACTGGAAAACTGCCGAGGAAATGCTCGTTGCCATGAAGGAAGAGGCCATGGTTGACATTCTCCCCATTTCAGAGCGTACTATGTTCACCTACTCCCGTCTCACGCTCAACGAGGCGATGGACCCCGCGACCCCAGCGACCACGTCATTATTGCCCATGCCATCACCGAGCATATCACACTCCTTTCCAGCGACCAAAAGTTTCCATTCTACCGCAATCAGGGTCTTGAACTGATAGAATACTAATCCCTATGCACCACCTCAGAGCTGTTTGCAATGATGATGCAAAAGTACTTAATTTGCCGTTTTTGCACTAACTTTGCACCATAGATTTATGATTGTTTATGAAGAAATCCTGCATGATTGCTGAAATCTTGGCCTTTTTGATGGCTCCTGTGTCAGGAAACAACCTTTTTTCTTGCGCCTTCGGATATTTTGCGCTACCTTTGCATGCCCGAATCCTTCCTTTTGACGCAAATCAAGGATCTTGTGGCAAGGAAACACTAATTTTGTATATTAACTAAATAACGTAGCAATGAAGAAACTGTTTTTTGTGTTGTCGCTGGTGGCT
>R20__coassemble_549_pt1 | contig 26809 bp, 21 predicted proteins | sample R20__metabat2_low_PE_030 | metagenome-assembled genome bin R20 | reverse complement strand
CATAATGGGGAGGGGAGACCGTCCGGATGGTTTCCTCCCCATTATGGGGAAGGTGCCCCAAAGGGGCGGAGAGGGTCTTTTAATACATTTTTCAATTTGAGAATCAATAAGACGAAATATTCAAGTAAAGCCATTGCATGGTGGTTGTGGAGCCACCACAAAGGATGTCGCATTCAGGCTGTGCTGAATGCGATGATAGGTTTGGCAATGGTGGGTATAGGCTTGCTGGGTGTTGATACCGTGCGCAAGCTGACGGATATTGCGACAGGCAGCCGTGAGGGCAGCATTGGCTGGATGGCCGCGTTGCTGGGTGCCGTCTTTTTCACGGAGATGTTGCTCCACATAGCTTCCACTTGGATTGCGGCAGTACTGGGTGTTCGGACGCAGAACCTCATGCAGCAGTCGTTCTTCCGCCGTTTGCTTCAGGGCCAGTGGAGTGGGGTAGAGAAATACCACAGCGGCGATGTGCTGAACAGGCTTTTTTCTGATGTCAGCGACATTGTGGCATTGATGACCGAAATTGTACCTTCCACCCTGATTGTGGTGGTGCAGTTTGTGGCCTCGTTTGTCTATCTCTATGTGATGGACAGGACCTTGGCCATCATTCTGGTGATTATTTCGCCGCTGTTCGTGGTGCTTTCACGTATCTATTTCCGTCAAATGCGGCGCATTGTGCGGCATATCAAAGATAGCAATTCTGCCATTCAGTCCATTATCCAGGAGAGTGTGCAGCACAAGATGGTCATCAAGACGCTGGAACGGACAGGTACAATGGTGGACCGCTTGGAACATCGCCAAGGCGTATTGCGCAAACAGATAAAGACTCGTGCAAAGTTCAGTATTCTGTCAAAGTCTCTGGTCAACATCGGTTTTGCTGGAGCATATCTTGTGGCTTTGGTCTGGGGGTTGTTCCAGTTGCAAGGCGGACTCATCACAGTGGGAGTACTCATTGCTTTTACCCAACTCATCAACCGCATCCAGCGCCCCATGCTTGACATGGCAAGGCTGTTGCCCATGTTTGTCAATTCAATGACCAGTGCCGAGCGTCTGATGGAACTGGAAGCTTTACCTTTGGAAGTGGAAAGCAAGCCCGTCTCATTGCAAGGGCGTGTGGGCTTGCGTTTTGAAAATGTCACCTTCAGCTACAAGCCAGAAGTGGGGCGTAGCGGTCGCACCGTCATTAAACATTTCACCCACGATTTCCGTCCAGGTTCCTTTACGGCCATCCTTGGCGAGACAGGAGCAGGGAAGACCACGCTCATTCGCATGATTCTGGCTTTGATTGAACCCACTGAGGGCAATGCCGTGATTTATACTGACGATGAGGCTTACCGCCTTTCGCCAGCTACACGCAATAACTTCTCATACATTCCTCAGGGCAACACCCTTTTTTCGGGTACCATCCGTGAAAACCTGCTTTTGGGCAACCCCGAAGCCACCGACGAGCAGATGGCGGAAGCCCTCCATCTCGCTATGGCCGACTTCGTATTCCAATTACCGCAAAAGTTCGATACGGTCTGCAGCGAGCAGGGCGGCGGCCTCAGCGAAGGCCAGTCGCAGCGTATTGCCATTGCCCGGGCCCTGCTGCGGCCTTGCAAAGTATTGCTTCTCGACGAAGCCACCTCTGCCCTCGATATGCAGACCGAACAGGCTCTGCTGAAAAATCTGAAGGCGCACTTCGCCGACAGTACCATCATTTTTGTCACCCACCGATTAGCGGTGACAGATTTTACGACAGATACACTGACGTTGATACGAAAAGATGGAAAATGACACAGTCCCGCATCAAAAACATATTCTTTTTTCTTGGCATTGTGGCTGTTGTCATCATGTGTTTCACGTTTGACGTCAGCTTCGTGGAGTTGTGGAACTATATCTGTCAGGCAGGCTATTGGCTCATTGCCATCTTGGCTCTTTGGGGGGTACTCTATATGCTGAATGCATGGGCTTGGCAAGTGATTATCCGTGGCAGCGGCCCCTGTCCTGTCAGCTATGGCCATCTGCTGAAACTCACGGTTTCAGGCTTTGCCCTCAACTACACCACCCCCATCGGTCTGTTGGGCGGAGAACCCTATAAAATCATGGAAATGACGAAACATGTCGGTGTGCAGCGAGCTACCTCCTCCGTGGTGCTCTTTGCCATGATGCACGTGTTTGCGCACTTTTGCTTTTGGACAACCAGCATTGTGCTCTATCTGGTGCTGGTCATGATGAATCTGCTGCCGCTGAATGTCGGCATGGGCATTGTGCTGGCATTGTCGGCGGTATTCTGCGGTGGCGGCATCTACCTGTTCATAAAAGGCTACAAAAACGGTATGGTGGTGAAACTGATCCACTTTATCAGCAAGATTCCAGGATTGAAAAACTGGGGAAGACGATTCGAAGCCACCCATCACGACGACCTTCAGAAGATAGACCGCCAGATTGCCGAACTGCATGGCCAGGAGCGCCTGACATTCTACAAAAGCCTCCTGTTAGAATACGTTGGGCGCATCAGCCAAAGCTTCGAAATCATGTTCATGCTGATACTCTTTGGCGTCGATGAGAAATTATGTACCATGTACGATGGACTATGTACGATGGACAATTCACCTTTCTTAATTTTCAATTTTCAATTTTCAATTTTCAATTTACTCTTCCTCTACTCCTTCCTCATCCTTAGCTTCACTTCCCTCTTCGCCAACATCCTGGGCTTTCTGCCCCTCCAGTTGGGAGGACGTGAAGGCGGTTTTGCCCTATCCGTTGCTCAGCTTGGCCTGACCAGTAGCGTGGGCATCTTCATTTCCATCATTTGCCGCGTCCGTGAAATCTTTTGGGCCGTGATAGGGCTGGCTCTGATGAAGGTCAGGTAAGGGCCTTAAATCCTTGAATCCTTGGAAAACCTGCAATAGTTTTCCGCTTTTTTCTTCTTTTGAAAAAAAACGCGTACATTTGCAGCCGAATTATCGTAATTTGTAAATAAAATGACAACGAATCTGCAACTGCGGGATACCAGTTTTGTTGACTTGATGCAGCGGCGCATCTTCAACGTGCTGATTATAGCCAACCCCTACGATGCTTTTATGCTGGAGGATGACGGGCGTGTGGATGAAAAGATTTTTGATGAATATGCAAAGCTGGGTTTACGCTATCCGCCACGCTTCTTCCGTGCCTCGCGACAGGAGGACGTAAAGCTGCTGATGGGGCAGTATGACTTCAACCTCATCATCTGTATGCCGGGTACGGACAACAACGACGTGTTCGACATTGCACGTGACGTGAAGAGTCAGCTGCCCAACATCCCCATCGTGGTGCTGACACCGTTCAGCCACGGCATCACGAAGCGAATGCAGAACGAGGACTTGAGTGCTTTTGAATATGTGTTCTGTTGGTTGGGCAATACCGACTTGCTGCTGAGTATCATCAAGCTGATGGAGGACAAGATGAACCTCGATCACGATCTGAAGGCTGGCGTGCAGATGATTCTGCTGGTGGAGGACAGCATCCGCTTCTATTCGTCCGTCTTGCCCTATCTCTATAAATTCGTGTTGCAGCAGAGTCTGGAGTTTGCCACGGAGGCGCTGAACTCGCAGCTGGAGATGCTGCGAATGCGTGGCCGTCCGAAGATTGTGCTGGCCCGTAACTATCAGGAGGCTTGGGAACTCTACAGCCGCTACAGCGACAATGTGCTGGGTGTCATCAGCGACTGCCGTTTCCCCATCAAGGAAGGCGACACAGAGAAAGACGAACTGGCGGGCTACAAACTTTTGCAAGCCATTCGCGATGTGGATCAGTATGTGCCGCTGGTGCTCAACAGCAACGAGACGAACCGCAAGGAGTATGCCGACAAGTGCCGTGCGGCCTTCATCGACAAGAACTCCAAAAAGATTGACCTTGACTTGAAAAAAGTGCTGACCAAGCATTTTGGCTTTGGTGATTTCGTTTTCCGCGACCCAAATTCCATGCGTGAAGTTGTCAGAGTACACAATCTGAAGGAGTTGCACGAAAATATCTTCAAGATTCCTGCGGAGTCTCTGCAATATCACTTGATGCGCAACAACGTCAGCCGATGGCTTAGCAGCCGTGCACTTTTCCCCATATCAGAATTCTTGAAAAAGATTACCTGGGACAAGTTGAGCGATGTCGATAAACACCGCAAATACATCTTTGATGCCATCGTGACTTATCGCCGTATGAAGAATCAGGGCGTGGTGGCCATCTTCCACCGCGACCGCTACGATGCCTACAGCCAGTTTGCCCGTATCGGCGAGGGTTCGCTGGGCGGCAAGGGACGCGGCTTGGCTTTTCTCGATAATATCATCAAGCGGCGCACCGACCTGAACGACTATGAGAATGCCCGTGTGCTCATCCCCAAGACGGTGGTGCTCTGCACGGATATTTTCGATCAGTTCATGGAGAACAACAGCTTGTATGAGATTGCTCTGAGTGACCTTCCTGATGAGGAAATCCTGCAGTACTTCCTCCATGCTCGCTTGCCGGAGAATCTGGCCGATGACTTGATGTCTTTTTCTGATGTGGTTCATGCACCGCTGGCCATCCGCTCTTCATCGTTGCTCGAAGATAGCCACTACCAGCCCTTTGCAGGCATTTATTCCACCTATATGATTCCGTTTGTGGAGGACAAGTATGTGCGGCTCGAAATGCTCTCCAATGCCATTAAAAGCGTGTATGCCTCCGTGTTCTACCGTGCCTCGAAAGACTACATGGTGGCTACGTCCAACGTCATCGACCAGGAGAAAATGGCCATCATCCTGCAGGAGGTTGTCGGGCAGGACTATCCCAGCGGTTTCTATCCTGCCATTTCCGGCGTGGCACGCAGTATCAACTACTATCCCATTGGCGATGAGCGGGCCGAAGACGGCATTGTGCAGTTGGCGCTGGGACTGGGCAAATACATTGTTGATGGCGGTCTCTCACTTCGCGTCTGTCCTGCCCATCCCGACAAAGTTTTGCAGACGAGCGAAATGGAAATTGCTTTACGCGAAACGCAGACCAAGTTCTATGCGCTGTCGCCACAGGCGGCTTCCGATGTGCAATTTAAGGTGGACGATGCTTTCAATCTGAAGACTGTCACGGTGCGCGATGCCGAGAACGACGGTTCGCTCCAGTGGATTGTGTCCACTTTTGACCCCTATGACCAGTGCATCTACGACGGCTTCTATGAAGGCAAAAACCGCAAAATCATCAGCTTCGCAGGTGTTCTTCAGCATAACGTCATCCCTCTGCCAGAACTCCTGCAGAAAGTCCTGCGCTATGGTCAGGAGGAGATGGGACGTCCTGTCGAAATAGAACTGGCGGTGGATTTGCATCCCGACAAACGGGGTGAGCTTTATTTGCTGCAAATCCGTCCGATGGTTGACAACACCATGCAGCTTGACGAGGACATCCGCCTCATTCCCGATGCCGACTGCCTCATTCGCAGCCATAACGCCATCGGACACGGCATCATCACCGATGTTTCTGACATTGTTTATATTAAGACGGATAATTTCTCGGCAGCCAACAATCAGCAGATTGCCGATGAAGTGGAACACATCAACCGTGGCTTTCTGCAGCGTGGCGACCACTACGTTTTGGTGGGTCCAGGCCGTTGGGGCAGCAGCGACCCCTGGTTAGGCATCCCCGTGAAATGGCCGCATATCTCCGCAGCCAAAGTCATCGTTGAGGCAGGATTGCAGAACTTCCATGTTGATCCCAGCCAGGGTACCCACTTCTTCCAGAACCTCACCAGCTTTGGCGTAGGCTACTTCACGGTGAACGACTTTCTGGGCGACGGCATCTACAGCCAAGCCCAGCTTGGCGCCATGCCGGCCACAGAGGAAACCCGGCACGTGCGCCATGTCCGCTTTCCCCAGCCGCTGACCATCAAGATTGACGGAATGAAGAAAGAGGGTGTGATTTGCTTGTGATGGCCTCCTTCACCCTAGCCATGTTGCTGCGTGAGACAGGGATAGACTTGTGGCCGTGTTTCATGAGCAGCTGCATGGTGCCGGCGTGGGAACTGATTTGTTCCACCTGTGTCAGATTGACAAGGAAGGCGCGGTGGCAACGAACCACCGTAGGGTAGGAGCGCAACTGGTCTTCCACCTGTTTGGTGGTGGTACGCAGCATATCGGCCTGAACCTTTCCGTCGCATACCTGATAAACTTTCGCGTAATTGCCAACAGACTCCACGTAGAGCAGGTTGGCAATTTGCAATGTGACCTGTTCGCTGGTGGTGCCGCTGAGGATGACGGTCGGCGACACGGTTGGCTCATCCTCGGTTTTCAGCTTTCTTTTCAGTTGCTCGTTCAACATTCTCGTTTCTGCCAGTTCTACAGCCAGAAATCTGCTGCGGAACTTAAAACGCCAGTAAAGGCCAATGGCAAAAGAGCAAAAGGCGATGATGGCCAGCGTTTCGAAGAAGTTAACCCACGAAAGCCGGTTGCCTGCCACTCTGTCGCTTAGCACAAAATGGCGATAGAGGCAAATCATCAGCGAGACGAGCGGCGTGTTGATAAGCTGAAACCACAAGTTGCGTCGGATGATGTAGCCCACACCATGTTCCAGCGACTTCGGCATCTTTACCACATATTTCATGATGGCTTCCGTGAGTTGGCATACAATGATTCCCAACAAACAGAGAATCACCAGATGCATGTATGCCTGCCATTGCCAGACTGCAAGTTCGAATGGCTTGAACACCGCCAATGCCAGCGTCACAAAAACGGAACTGATAACGCGTACCGTAAAAATATTTTTCACTCCTTGTTTCATACAAGCAGCAAAGGTACGACTTTTTTACCAGGAAAGAACTGAAAATAGAACTTTTTACATCTGAAAAATAAACTTTCTCGTCTGATACCTATTGCTGTAGAGAACTGCCGCTCGTCACAAAACCGTGCAGAATATCCCAGATATTTGGCGGAACAACGGGATTGCCCTACTTTTGCAGCGTCAAACAAAATAATGACGCAACACGATTCATTAACAATTAAAAAGGAAACGACAATGAAAAAGATGATGTTCACCGTGGCACTCGCCATCCTTAGCATGGGAGCCACAGCACAAAATTTACCCCAGTCCGCCAACGACCGTATCAACATGGGCTATGAGCCAATAAAGCCTTTCCTGAAGCAGGTGCGCCGTGCGAATAATCGTGCAGAACTGCTCCGCCTGATGTATGAACTCGACAACAAAGGCTTCCATACAGCATTGTTTGGCATCACCCCCATCCCCCATCCCCGCAAATCATCGGAGGTTATGATGGGGGTAACCCACAGCGGAGCAACCTTGCCACAAGAGTATTATGCCCAGCCCGACGAACAGCAGCAAGTGGTGGATGCCATCAAGAATAAGAACCGAGACCTCCTGAAGCTGGTTGGCCACAGCGACCTGGAGGCCGAGCGCCTGATGCAGATGGAATGGGCTGTTGAGCACGAAATAGGCGTGAAGGCCCTCAATCAGCAGGAACGGCAGAATCCCCAGGCACGCATACACTTTATGTCGTGGAAGGAGTTGCAGGACACGTTCATGGGCATAGACTGGGATGGCTATCGTGATGCAATGAGCCTTCCGCAGAGCATCGACACCGTCAACGTGGCAGAATTGGAACCGATGCACGCCGTGGAGGACATTCTTGCCAATGCATCCATCAACGTCCTGAAGGCATACATGGAACTTCGCATCATCAAGACATACTTTGGCAACTGCTCCGACGCACCCACAGATAGTCCGGCATAAGGCCGACCGCACCCTCTACGGTGTGCAAAAGCAACCGCATTACCGGGCACACAGTTTTTGAGTGATACCTGCAAAGTTGGCCACCGTCAAGTCGCACAGTGGCTCAACTTTTTCTGTGGGGTTCGTCGTCGTCAGTCCCACGACGAAGGCCCCCGACGCACGCCCGGCTTTGAGTCCGTTGATGCTGTCTTCAAACACCACGCAGTCCGTGGGTTGCACACCGAAAAGCCCCGCCGCCGTCAGGTAGCAGTCGGGGTCAGGCTTGCTGGCGGTGTAGTCTTCCGAGGTCAGGATGCGGTCGAAGAGGGTCTTCAGTTCCGGGCGAGCCCGGAACACGCTCTGCATCTTCTCGTCGTTGCTGCTCGTCACGATGGCCGTCTTGATGCCGGCCGTGCGCAGTTCCCCGATGAATTCGGGGAAGCCTCTGATGTATTCATATTTCATGTTAGCCTCAAAGGCGTAGAGGCGGCGGGTAATCGCAGCCTGCAATTCTGGCTGTCCGCCAAACCATGCATCATGGATTTGGCTGAGCGTCATCCCCTTGATGCGCTGGGCAAAGTCGGGCACATCCGGGTGGAACTCCCTGCCCACAGCTCCATAGAATTCAGAATACTGGCTCTCCGTGTCGAGCACGACGCCGTCCAGGTCGAAGAGGGCGGCTTTGAATGTAAACAAATCTTTCATATCTGCAGAATTTCATGCAAAGATACAACAAATTCCCGAAACATCTTGTCTTTTTGAAACGAAAAGCATCAAGGAAAGTCAAAAGGGAAACAAATTTATCATAATTTATCGTCATTTCTTTCAGTCAGTAACGATGCATCGTTGCCGAAGTGGCGATGCATGGCCAGAGCTGTGACGATGTTTGGCTAGAGCTGCGACGATGTTTGCCGACAGCTCTGGCGATGTTTGGTGACGGCTCTGACGAAGCATCGTCACGGCTGCGACGAAGCATCGCTACTGAAGTAGCGCACCTGTGCTACTCCTGCAACGCCTCGGTGCTACTCAAGCGACACCTCAGCGCTGTTGTTTCGGGAAATTTTTTGAAAAACGTTTTTTGCTGTCACCTGTCACCTTTTTCCTGTAGCTAAATGATAATCAGGAAGAAAAATGGGTGACAGGTACATGCTTTCCTGTCACCCTCCTGTCACCCTTTTAGCCAACAACGAATGATACAAATTGAATTCGTGAAATTATCGCTTGGCGATATGTTTAAAAAGAAACATGCACTTGCGTGCAATTAAACGAATAGAACAAATGATTTTTCAGAAACGAATTTATCGTAATTTATCATCATTTCTTTCAGTCAACGGATTACGTTTCATTCATTCAATTCGCTTCATTCGTTTAATTATCGCCCAGCGATATGTTAAAGCAGACGATGTACTTCTTTGTAGCTGTCTGTACCACGCCGCGCATGGCGAGGTGGCAGAGGAAGGCTATCTCATGTAAGGGGGTTAATGTTTTCATCGAAAAACAAAAAATTGCAGATAAAAGAAACATTTTTCTAACCGACGACATCTTTTGTCGTTCATAAAGTGTATCTTTGTGCAAAATTTTATTTGATGATGAAACCGATAGAAACATTGATTAGATATTTGCTGACAATAGATAGGTTGAGGGGGGCATCCGAAGGGGTTCCTACACGGGCGTTGCTGGATTACGTGAATGATGAAATGGAGAAACGGGGGTTCCGTCAGATTAGCATTCGGACGCTGCAACGTGATTTCAACGATATTGAGTGTCAGTTTGGGTATAAGGTGAAAAATGACGGGCAGGTCTATAGGATGACAAGCGTTTCTGGTTATCTTCCTCATCGATTTGACGAAATGTTGCTCGATTTTGAATTGCTTACGGCGCTGAATAGCGATGCTAACATGCAGAAGTATGTTTTGGCAGAACATCATCGGCCTGTGGGTAGCAAGTTGATGGCACCTCTTATTCGAGCTATCAGAAGGGCTGCTCCTGTGGAGTTTGACTATGTTTTGTATCGGCGTTCAGGTGAGAAGATTCATAAGAGGGTGGCTCCTTATTTCCTGAAGGAATCTAACCGGCGATGGTATTTGCTGGCTAAGGACGGTGAACAATTGAAAAGCTTTGGGATAGACCGTATTCAGAAATTGCAGATACATAAGGCGGAGCGTTTTGTGCGTGATGATCGTATTGATGTGGAGGGTCTTTTCAGGGATTGCTATGGCATTTGGAATGACCCGAAAGACCCTGTTGAAGAGATAGAACTTGCTTATGATGCCCTTGATGGGTGTTTTTTGAAGTCTGTCCCCCTGCATCATTCGCAAAGGGTGTTGGTTGATACGCCTGAGGAGTTCCGCATATCTCTTCGTTTGCGCATAACCAACGACTTTGTGATGGAATTGCTGTCGCGTAGCCGCTCGCTGACTGTGATTAAACCGCAGTCGCTTCGAGAAAGAGTAAGGCAAGTGTATGGAGAGGCATTGAAACGAAACCAATAATAACAACCAAAAAACTTATTAAATATGGAAGACATGAAAGGAAAAAATGTTTTTACGCAAAGCGAGATTAGTCAATTGGAGTCTTTAATTCGCCAGAGGTGTGCTGCACCGCGCAATGAGCAAAAAGGCATCCGTGCAAAGATGCGTAGGTTAGGCTTTTATGGTGGAGATGATTTTGGTATTAAGGATATGACGATAGAAAAGTTTCGGGAGTTAATCAAAGACGGACGCATTAGAGTGATTGAAGATAATCAGAAGTAAAGATTTTGAGTTTACTTTCGAAAGTGGATTTAGAATAATATTATAGTGTAAAGTTGTATAAATTTAAGGATATGTTTTCGAATTTGTTTAGATGTAGAAAGAGTTCTGAGTTTAAATTATGGGATCCACAAAAAAAAGAAAGCCTTCCTTCTTGTGCTGGTAATTATATTTTTCTATTGCGTCAAGGAGTAGAATTGCTTCAACCCAAGATGGATGAGAAACCTGTATATAAGACGATTGTTCATGAAGGTGTAGAATATAATGTTTTATATACAGGTATTGGTGAAGATTTGAATGGTCGGATAATAAAAACTCATTATGGTGATAATGCGGGTAAATCCACGTTGCGTAAATCATTGGGTTGTTTACGAGGATTTGATTTTATACCACGTGATAAGAAAGACAATGGTAAAACAAAGTTTAAGCCAGAAGATGAAAATAAAATAACAGAGTGGATGGTTGAGAATTTGATAGTGTTGTATAAGGAGAATCCAAACTATAAAATGGAGGAAGGTAAGCTTATCGATAAATACAATCCACCTCTTAATATACAACACAACAATAATGTGGTAAATATGAGTTACAGGGACAAATTAAGTCGGTTGCGTAATAGTAAATGATGATTGTTGATTTTTATGCAAAACAACGCTAACACAGGGTGTGTTTATCTGCTCTTGTTTTCTGTGGTAATGGGCCTGGTGCTTTGGTGGGTGAATGAACGTGAGAAGCAGGAGAAGCAGATACATAATGAGCGTTGGGAGGAATTGCGTATTCGGATGGTGCGTGCAAAGGAAAGAGCTGCCAAGCCTGCCATTCGTTCAGATTTGGATTCTGCCGCAGCAAAAGAGGTGGAACGGAGAATCTGGGCTGTGTCTGCCCAGCCACCTTCAAGGGGTGGAAACGATCCCGATTATTTTCAAGACCGTTATGATGATTATCGCAATGACCCGGAAGACGAACTGCGTTTCCCGCCAGAGGTTTTTGATGCAAGCGATGATTGAAGTTGCGGCCTGAATGTTGAGTGGTCATGGTTTCCTGTCGATGTACTTCTTTGTTGCTGTCTGCACCACGCCGCGCATGGCGAGGTAGCTGAGGAAGGCTATCCACAGGCCGTGGTTGGATAGGGTGGGGATGAGCAGGAGGTAGAGCCCGATGAATGTTGCCATGCTCAGGGCCATGCTCAGGAGCATGTAGCGTGTGGCGGTGGCGCCGATGTAGATGCCGTCCCAGATGAAGGCGGCCATGCCGCAAAGGGGAAGCAACAGGGTCCAGGCCTGATAGTTGGCGGCACAGTGGATGACGGCGTCGTCGGTGGTCAGCTGACGGATGAACCAGGGACCGCCCAGGGCGTAGAGGAGCGTGAAGAGGGCTGCCATGCCGAAGCCCCAACCGAAGAGGTTTTTCACCACGCTGTGGTAGGTGGCGGCGCTGCGTGCGCCGATGGCTTTGCCGGCCAGGGCTTCGCCAGCAAAGGCAAAGCCGTCCATGAAGTAGGAGTACAGCGTGAAGAACTGCATGAGCAACGTGTTGACTGCCAGTTCGGTGTCGCCCTGTTTGGCTCCGGCGGCGATGAAGAAGAAATGCACGAGGATGAGGCAGAGGGTGCGCAGGAAGATGTCTTTGTTGACGTTGAAGAACTGCAGGACGGCTGCTGTGTTCCAGATGCCTTGGGGCCAGCCTTTTTGCCACAGCCTGCCGTAGTATTTCCTCAACAGCCACAGGGCTGCGATGAATCCGCCCCATTGGGCAATGGCTGTGCCGAGGGCGATGCCTTCGATTTTCAGGCCCATGCCGAAGACCAGCGTGAGACTGGCCGCGATGTTGAGCAGGTTTTGACTGATGGCTATTGCCATTGGTGTGTGGGAGTTTTGCATTCCGATGAACCAGCCATTCAGGGCGAACAGGCCCAGCGAGGCGGGGGCGCCCCAGATGCAGATGTTGAAGTACAGGCGAGCCAACTGCCCCACCTCTGCCGATGGTGCAATGATGCCCAAGGCCACATCCCTGATGACGGGCGACACGGCCAGCAGCGCCAGCGAGATGCCCAAGGCCACGCCTAAGCTTCTGACCAGCAGTTGCACCATTCCGTCGAAATCCCGTCGCCCCCGAGCCTGCGCCGTCATCCCGCTGGTGCCCATCCGCAGGAAGGCGAACATCCAGTAGATGATGTTGAACAGCATACCGCCCACGGCAATGGCTCCGATATATGCCGCCGCCCCAATATGACCGGTGATGGCCACATCGATTAGCCCCAACAGCGGCACCGTGATATTGCTTACGATGCTGGGCAGGGCGATATGCAAGATTTGTCGGTTGCGCAAGTTCATGCTGCAAAATTACAGGTTTTTATCCGATTTCCCAAACGCTACAGTCGTAAAGTTGCAGTTAGTTTGTGCTTTTTGTACTTCATTCTTGTTTGTACCAATTTGTTTTTTAGTTGTTACAAAATGTTATTTTCAGAAAAACTTCAGTTTTCTTTTTGTGTTGTAAAGGTTATATTGTATCTTTGCGGCATAAATCTTTAATATTAACACTTTAACACCTTAACAAATCAGATGAAAAGACTGAATGCGATGCTGGCGTCACTGGCGGTGGCGGCTGGCATGACAGCACAGACACACACTTTCGATATCAACACGTCGAAGGTGGGAGGTGCTATTCCCTCAACCATGTATGGTATCTTCTTCGAGGACATTAACTATGCGGCGGACGGTGGTCTTTACGGTGAACTCGTGATGAACCGCTCGTTTGAGTTCCCCAACCACTTTGCCGGATGGGACATTTCGGGCAAGGTGACGCTGAAGGATGACGGCCCTTTCAAGCGGAATCCGCACTATGTGCGTCTGGCTCCGACGGGGCATGGCGACAAGCACACCATGATTGAGAATCGCGGTTTCTTCGGCATAGGCGTAAAGGGCGGTGCTGAGTATCGCTTCTCGGTGTGGGCACGTGTGCCCGACGGCGGCACGTCCAAGTTGTGGATTGATCTGGTGGATAACGCCACCATGAGCGACGACCAGAAGCTGGGCAACGCCGGCGTGGAGGTGAGCGGCAAGGAATGGAAGAAATACACGGCCATCATCAAGCCGAAGAGGACCTTTGCCAAGGCGCACCTCCGTGTGTGGGGCGACAGCAAGGTGACGACCGACGTGGAGCACGTGAGCCTCTTCCCGGTGGATACCTACAAGGGACACGAGAACGGTATGCGCCGTGACCTGGCCGAGAGCCTGGAACAGCTGCATCCGGGTGTGTTCCGCTTCCCTGGCGGCTGCATCGTGGAGGGCACAGACCTGGCCACGCGCTATCAGTGGAAGAACTCGGTAGGCCCGGTGGAGAACCGTCCGCTGAACGAAAACCGCTGGCACTACACGTTTACGCACCGCTACTTCCCCGACTACTATCAGAGCTACGGCCTGGGCTTCTTCGAGTATTTCCAGCTGTCGGAGGAAATCGGTGCCGAACCGCTGCCCGTGCTCAACTGCGGCATGAGCTGCCAGTACCAGAACGACATCAAGCGTGAGGCGGAGGTGCATGTGGCCCTTGACCAGCTGCAGCCCTATATCGACGATGTCATCGACCTCATCGAGTTCGCTAATGGCGACCCCGCCACGAACATGTGGGCCAAGCTGCGTGCCGACATGGGGCACCCGGCTCCATTCAACCTGAAGTATGTGGGCATCGGCAACGAGCAGTGGGACTACAAGGACAACCCGGCGTTTACGAAGCGCCTGAAGATAATCCTCGACGCCGTACGCAAGGCACATCCCGAAATCAAGTACATCGGCACGACGGGCCCAGACTCTGAGGGCGACAAGTTCGACCTGCTTCAGCCCCGTATGGCTGAACTGAAGGTGGACCTCTACGACGAGCACTACTACCGCAACGAGGCCTGGTTCCTCGGCACGCCCGAGGCTAAGCAACGCTGGGGCAACTGCGGCGCGAACCGTTACGACAGCTATAAGCGTGGCAAGGGACTGCCCAAGGTGTTTGCCGGCGAGTATGCCTGTCATGGTGCCGGCAAGAAGTGGAACCACTTCAATTCGGCCCTGATGGAGGCTGCCTTCATGACGGGCATGGAGCGCAACGCCGACGTGGTGGAGATGGCTACCTACGCACCGCTCTTTGCTCATGTGGAGGGTTGGCAGTGGCGCCCGGATGCCATCTGGTACGACAATCTGCGCTCGTTCAATTCCTGCTCATATTATGTACAGCAGCTCTATTCTTTGAATAAGGGCACGAATATGCTGACGCTCACCATGAACGGCAAGGCCGTGGCCGGCAATCCCGACCAGGACGGCCTCTTTGCCTCGGCGGTGTTCGACAAGAATTCGGGCGAAGTCATCGTGAAGGTGGTCAACACGGGCGACAAGGCCCAGAATGTGACGCTGAACCTGAAGGGCATGAAGGGCGACCACTCTGCAAAGCTCATCACTTTCCACAGCGACAACCTGATGGAAGAGAACACGCTTGACGAGCCGCAGAAGATTGTGCCGCAGGAGAGCAGCCTCACGGTGAGCACACCGTCGTTCAGCGCTTCTGTTCCTGCACGTACATTCTATATTTATAAAATTGTAAAATAAGATGCACAGAGTACACTGAGAAGACAGAGCACACAGAGGGTTTAAAGATGACTAACCAGATGGGTTCTCTGTGAACTCTGTCTTCTCTGCGTTCTCTGTGATTATTTGAAAAATAATTATGAATCCTATTAACTTTTTTGCCGTTGACCTCGGTGCTACCAGTGGACGAACCATCCTTGGTTCCATCGTCAATGGCAAGTTGGAACAGCGTGAACTGACACGCTTCCCCAACAACATCATCCAGACAGGAGGCCACTTCTTCTGGGACATCTATGCATTGTACAACGAAATTATCCGTGGCCTGAAGGTCGTGGCCGAGGAGAAGACAGAGATAGCATCCATTGGCATCGACACCTGGGGCTGCGACTTTGTCTTTGTCGGCAAGGACGGTGGCGTGCTCCGCAATCCCTACTGCTACCGTGACCCGCACACCGACGGGGCTATGGAGGAATACTTCAAGCTCGTCCCGAAGGAGAAGGTCTATGAGAAGACGGGCATCCAGTTCATGCAGTTCAACTCCCTCTACCAGATGGCCACGCTTGTGCGCAACCACGACTCGGCCATTGAGGTTGCGCACAAGATTCTGTTTATCCCCGATGCGCTGATGTACATGCTGACGGGCGAAGCCGTCTGCGAATACACGGTGCTTTCCACCAGCCAGCTGCTCGACCCGCGCACGAAGCGGATTGACACGGAACTGCTCGACGTGATTGGCCTGAAGGAAAGCCAGTTTGGCCGCTATGTCAATCCTTCCGACACGGTGGGTGTGCTGACACCAGAGGTGCAGAAGATGACAGGGCTTGGTGCCGTGCCCGTGGTGGCTGTTGCCGGACACGATACGGGGGCCGCCGTTGCCGCCGTTCCTGCCCGGAACGAGAAGTTTGCCTACCTCAGCTGTGGCACCTGGTCGCTGCTGGGCATCGAGACGAAGGATGCCATCATCTCGGAGAAAAGCTTTGAATACAACTTCACCAATGAGGGCGGCATTGAAGGCACGACCCGCTTCCTGAAGAACATCTGTGGCATGTGGCTCCTGGAGCGCAGCCGCAAGGAGTTCAAGAACGCACCAGAGAATGTGAACGTGCTCAATGCCAGTGCGATGGAAGCCACAGCCTTCCGCAGCTTCATCTTCCCCGATGCACCTGAGTTTGCCAACCCGGCCAGCATGATAGAGGCCATCCAGACCTATTGCAGGAAGACAGGCCAGCCCGTGCCCGAGACGCATCAGGAGATTGCACGCTGCATCTTCGAGAGCCTTGCCATGCGCTACCGTCAGGTCATTGGCTATCTGAAAGACCTGGCTCCGTTCCCCATCGAGCGTCTGCACGTCATCGGCGGTGGTGTGTGGAACACCTTCCTCATGCAGTTTGCTGCCAACAGCACAGGTTTGCAGGTAGTTACCGGCCCCATCGAGGGCACAGCCATCGGCAACATCATGCTGCAGGCCAAGGCTGCCGGTGTCGTAGGCGACATGTTCGAAATGCGCCGCATCATTGCCAACAGCATCGAGATGAAGACCTACGAACCGCAAGAGCATGAAGCCTGGGATGCTGCCTACCAGCGTTACCTGGAAGTGACAAAAACTAACTAATTAACCCAATAAAAACCAAAACACAACTATGGCAAAACCATTAGTAGAGACAAAGGCACGTGTAGGTGTCTTTTCCATTGCACTTGGTGCATATCTCCCTCAGTTCCCGTCTCTTGTTCCTGAGTTTCAGGCACAGTATGAGGCTTTCAAGAAAACACTCCCCGACACGGTTGAAATCATTGACGGCGGCATGGTGACAACCAAGGAGCAGTCAATGGCTGCCGGCGACAAGTTCCGTGCTGCAGATGTTGACCTCGTCATCCTGCAGATGCTGACCTACTGCACTTCCTACAATATGTTGCCCGCTGTTCGCGACATCGATGTTCCTGTTGTCATCGTCAACGTACAGAAGAAACTGGCTCCCGATTATGCCAAGACTGACATCCCCACCTGGCTGGGCGAGCTGTATGCTTGTGGTGCCATCGGCGAGATGGTGGCCGACCTGAACCGTGCAGGCAAACGTTCCGCCGTGATTACAGGTGTCGTTGAGGGTGGCGACCCTGGCGTACAGGCTGAAATAGAGGACTGGTGCCGTGCCGCCCAGGTGCGCCGCCGTTTCCGCGACACCAACATTGCCCAGATTGGCCGTCCTTATCCTGGCATGATGGACCTCTACATCGATGAGACCAACCTCTACCACCGCATGTCTGTTTACACCAAGCAGTTCGACTGGGAGCAGATGTGGGCTATTGCCGACAACATTACCGACGAGGATGCCATCCGTGCCAAGGCGCAAGACATCCTCGACACGTTTGAGATTGAGGGCGGCGGCACAATCGAGAAAGTCTGGGACATGGCCAAGTATGTCGTTGCCTTCGAACAGTGGGTAAAGGACGAGCAGCTGGGCATGATTGCTTCCCATTATGCCGGTTTTGCACAAGGGGTGGCTGGAAAGCTCGACTCCATGCTCATTCCTGCTTTCTCCATGCTCATCAAGCAGCACACGGCCTGTGCCGTTGAGGGTGACATGAAGGTGGCTATGGCCATGTCAATCCTGAAGACCATATCCGGCACCGGCACGTTGGCAGAGATGTACTCCATCGACTTCCCGAAAGACATCTGCATCATCGGCCATTCCGGTTCGGGCGATTTCGACATCTCCCAGGCTCACAAGCCCACGATGAAGATTGTGCCTGTGTTCCACGGCAAGACGGGTGGTGGCTACCTCACGCAGTTCTATCCCCCCACAGGCCCTGTCACCTACCTGGCCATCACACAGGATGCCAACGGTGTGTTCAAGTTTGTGGTGGCAGAGGGCGTGAACGAAGAGGGCCCCATCTTTATGTTCGGCGATACCAATATGCGCACCAAGTTCTCGCTTCCCTGCCGCGAGTTTGTCAACAAGTGGAGCGAGGCAGGCCCAACCCACCACATGGCAGCAGCCGTGGGTCGCCACATCGACACCATCCTGAAGGTAGCCAAGATATTCAATGTTGAAGTAGATATTGTAACACGATAAAGGTATGGCAAACAGTGGCAGTTTGAAGAGCACCCTGGCGGTGTCTCTCAACAATTATTTGGATGCAGGAGCCATCGTGGCAGGTGCCAGCGGCGTGACGCTGTGGCAGAACTACCTGGGGCTTACCGAAATGCACCTTGGGTGGCTCAATGCCTTGAGCGCGAATGCGCTGGGCGCAGCCATCGGCGCCATCATCGGCGGCTTCCTGGCCGACAAGTTCGGGCGTAAGTTCATCTTCACTTATAATCTGCTGGTCTATATGCTGGGCGTCCTTATTATCATGTTCACCGTCAACTTCCCGATGTTGCTCTGCGGCTTCCTCGTGACGGGTATATCGGTCGGCATCGGCGTGCCCGCTTCCTGGACGTATATCTCCGAGAGCTCCGAGGTGAACAACCGTGGGCGCAATATCTGCATCTCGCAGATGTCGTGGGGCATAGGCCCTATGTTTATCCTGCTCTTTGGCATGTTGTTTGCGCCGGGCGGCTATCTCTATGCGCCGGTTGAGGCGTTGGCTCACAGCATTGTCGGTGCCGATGCCTCACAGGCTACCGTTGAGGTGTTCAGTTCGCGTGTGGTATTCCTGACGCTCTTTATTGTGGCTTTCATTGCCTGGAACCTCCAGCGACAACTGCAAGAGAGTGCTGAGTTCACGGCCAACAAGGCAAAGGACAAGAATGGCATTGTTGACAATATCAAACTGTTGTTTACCAATGGGATTGCTGTCAAGACAGTGGCTTATCTGGCCGCCATTTACCTGACGTGGAACCTCGTGGCCTCCGTGATGGGCTTCTTCATGCCCCATATCTACGAAACGGCTGGCGGACTGAGCAACGAAGCGGCCAACATGCTGAGCTGCGTCAGCTGGGTATTCGTGGTTGTCACCACGCTGATTATCTCGTTCTTTGTCGATAAGATGGCGCACCGCTTCTTCTATGTGTTTGGTCTGGCCGCAGCGCTCACCGCCTGGATCCTCATCATTGGCGGCGGCGTGTCAACCATTGCCGGCATTTGGCTCTTCACCATTCTGTGGGGCGTGAACAACGGTAGCTCTGTGCAGGTGTTCTATGCCCTGTGGGGCAGCGAATTGTTCCCGGCCAAGTTCCGCGCAGGTGCACAGGGGCTGATGTTCTTCATCGTGCGCGGCCTCTCGGCAGTATGGGGACTGGTTTTCACCTACATCTATGGCGAAAACGGCGAAGGCTTCACCCTTGCAGCCTACTGCATGGTGGCCTTGCTGCTCACCTCTCTTGTCATTGGTCTGCTGGGTATGCCCAACACCCGTGGCAAGTCGCTCGAGCAGATTACAAAAGAACGCTACGGAGACACAGTCTAAGTTCGTTTGTTTAGTCTGGCTAATCTATCTATATGGTAAATATAGTCCGACCATTATTCACTACAGAAAACAAATTTAATAAATGATGAAAAGTATATTAGACGGTCGCCCTGGTCTGAAGGCTGTGGTTGACCAAATAGCAGAGGTCACAGGCTACCTCTGGCAGAAAGGTTGGGCAGAACGCAACGGCGGTAACATCACCGTGAACGTCACCGAGTTTATGGATGACGAATGCAAGGCGCTGCCGGCCATTGCACCCGTGAAACAGATTGGCATGGTTTTGCCCCAGCTCAAAGGCAAGTACTTCTATTGCAAGGGCACAGGCAAGCGTATGCGCGACCTGGCCAAGTTCCCCATGCAGAACGGCTCCATTGTCCGCATCTGCGACGACTGCGCCAGCTACGAAATCATTGCCGACGAACCTGTTGTGCCAACCAGCGAATTGCCCACACACCTCGCCTTGCAGAACTACCTGCTTGAAACCGGCTCTTGCTACAAGGCCACGCTCCACACGCACCCCATCGAACTGGTGGCCATGTCGCACATCCAGCGCTTCCTGCGTGGCGACGAAATGACCCGCGTACTCTGGTCCATGATTCCCGAAACGCTGGCCTTCGCCCCACTCGGCATCGGCATTGTGCCCTACGCCCTGCCATCATCCGTGGAACTGGCTGAAGCCACGCTGGAACAAATCAAGACCCACGACGTAGTGCTTTGGGAAAAGCACGGCACCGTGGCTGTCGGCACCGACATCATGGATGCCTTCGACCAGACCGACGTGCTCTGCAAAGCCGCCAACATCTACATGTGCGCCCGCAACATGGGCAGCGAACCCGACGGCATGACTGCTGCTGCCATGAAGGAGGTGCAGGATGTCTTCAACCTGCCAAAGACACGTCCATGTTGAAATAAAACAGCCGCAAAGTGTAAAAAGCACTTAAAAACAGGGGTAAAGTGCAAAAAACTGTTTCTTTTTTTGTGGCATTTCAAAAAATATGCCTAACTTTGCCCATGAGAACGGAGTACCCTCTCGGTGGGGAGGCAGACTTTGCTCCGCTGAAAAGGTAAATTTTCATAGCACATAACATTTATAGCTTTATTTGCCCGGAAGGACTGTTGTCGAAATAGACCAGGGCCGATATGGCACAGAAAAAGTTTCATATCGAAATTATGCTATATAGGACAGTTCTAAGGGTTGTCCCCAAATTTTTCCCTTAGAATACTCCCAACGGACCGCGAGGTTCGAGTCCTTAATTCCCTAATAACATTAAACATTCATTAGCAAATTCCCTCGCTGTGAAGCGAGGGAATTCGTTTGGTACACCCAGCATGATTGTGCCAATGCTACTGAAACAATCCGCCCATCCTGCGCGTGTGCAAGATGGGCGGATAAGCGTTTGTTGCGGTTCGGGCTTATTGCCAGAGGTCGCCGTACTGAGGCTCGGCATCGGCAGCAACGTCCATGTCGTTGCCGAAACGGTTCTTGCCATCAGCGGTTGCAGGGGCTTCGCCTTCACCCTGTTCAATGCCGGTATCACCACCAACCGCAGTGATGGATGTGGCAATCATGCTTTCAATGGTCAACTCCTCGACAGTCGTGAGGGGGGTCATATATGCTTTTTTCATAATGTTGTTCTGTGTTTTTGTTATGAATCCTTGCCCCAGCCCTCCGCAAGGAGAGGGCCGGGCAGGGGTTCCTGTTCATTATTTTACAAAATACTTCTTGCCGTTCTGGATGTAGAGGCCCTTCGTCGGGTTCTTCACTAAGCGACCGCTCAGGTCGTAAACCTTGCCGTTCTGTACAGCGTCGGCAGCGATGCCTTCAATGCCAGTAGCCTCGTCGTCAATAATCATGCGAACCTTGGCACCGTTTTCTTTATCCTTAACATTCAGGTAAGCACGAGTACCGGCAATCGTTGTAGAGCCAGCGGACTTGTACAGCTTGTCGCTTGCGATGAAGTAGTCACCTTCAGCAATGTCAGTCGTAGCTGCGTAAGTACCAACGAAGTCAATGTAATTACCAGCTACCTTAGCCTCGCCAGTCTTAATCAGTTTGCCGCTGAACTTGAAGCTTGTGCCAGCAGCGCCCTTCAGCAGTACTGGTGTGTTGGCGGTGATGGCTGGAGTTGCCATTGTGTTGAAGTTGACAGTTACGTTTTCTGCGTCATCACTGCTCTCGCTGAACTCGGCCACGGCCACGCTTTCGCCAAAGGCTGCAACAAGCTCATCGTTTGAGAGATTGAATGGAACGACGAAGGTGTTCCATGTATCAGCCTTGATGGTGCGGGCAAGGGTTACGTCGGCGTAGGTCTCGGCTGGTGTGTAGTCGGCAGATTCGCTGATGGCCAAGTCCTCGGCTACAGCCAGTTTCAGGCTCAAGTCGGCAATGGCAAAATGATGATTGCTATAAACCGTCAGAACAGAGTTGTCGGCAGTTGGAGTAACATAGAACTTCAATGTGACAAACGGGTTTCCTTCAGCATCATTGATGCGTCCGACACTTGGAGCAACATTCTGTGAAGCACCGTCAAGGCTGACAGCAACGTAGTTGGGCAGGTCACCATCGCGCCAGCCAGAGACTTTCAATGTCAGTTCATAAACGCTGTATTTGTTCAGCGGCAGTGTATAGCCAGTTTGCTCTCCGTATGTCAGCGTAGTGCCTCCCCATGAGAAGACAGCAGCCTGACCGTCGGTGTAAGTCAAGCCAGGGTCAGTAGTTGCGTCCTTTACCAGCAGACGGATACCGCCCACCTTCGTCCAGCCGGGCAGCGTGATGTCGCCCGATGTTGAGTTTGCGGCAGTGGTGGCAAACTGGCCGTCGTAGATGGCGTTCACCTCGTCTTCGTTGGCAGTCCAAGTGGCATTTGTTAGTGCTGTGGTGATTCCTTGTACATACTCTTTGGTGTTTTCCGCTTCTTGGTCAACAGCATTTGCAGCCGTTAACGCAGCAATGACATCCACATTATTATATGGAGCATATTCACCTGCATCAAATCCTAAAGTCTTGCCAGTCTTGGCATCAATTGCTTCGTTCAGGGCTGCATAATCATCTTCGTCTGCAATATCTATTGTCTCAATCTGATAGAGCGTCACATTATCAACAACGAATTTTGCACTGCCACTAGAACCTGTGCTACCAACTCCTGTGGCACCCACAACAAGTTCTGCTCCTGTTACAGAGGCTGTCAAATCAATTTCAGTAGCGTATGCGTTCCATGTGCCTGTTCCGAAGTCTGTGACAGCCGAATTGTGACCAGCCAAGCCAATGAGGTTAGTTCCAACCTTGCTTGCCCCTGTATTGCCATTGTATGCCTCGTAATAGAGGATATACTTGCCCGCAGGCAGTTTCCTGTCAATAGTCTGTTTATATGTCACGGTGCCGCCCCACCCCAGCGACAAACCAAGCATACCGCCGTTGCTAAGGCCATAGATGTCAGCAGAAGGGACATCCACACCGTTGATTTGCCCTGTGCCATAGCCAAATGATGCTGATGAACACCAGCCAGCGCCACCGTTGCTTGTCCAGTCGGTTACATCTTTGGAGTTGGCTGACCCACTTGCTGCCACATTGCCTGTTTGCCAATCGCTCTCTGTGTCGAATCCTGCATTGCTGAGGCTGATTGTGGTCAGTGCATCGTATATGGCAGACAAGGTGCTGTACTCAGTATTCAGTTCGGAAGAAAGCTGGGATGTTGACAAAAGAGAAGTTGCACTGCTGATTTCCGTGGTCAAGTCAGCATCCTCAAGAATTGCATTCAGGGCTGTCGCTTTCTTGACGGCACCTTGAAGTTTGATTTGTGCAGCTCCTAATTCAGGGTCTGTATAATATAACTTTACATAGTCAACAACAAGTTTGGGCGTATTACCCGAGCCTGTATTTGGCCAGCCAAAACCAAGAGAAATGTTGCCTGTTGTGGCTTCTTCCAGCGTGAAAGAAACTGTTTCTGTTATCCATGTGTTTACAGGATAGGATGTAGTAGAGCCATAATAATTTTTCGATGCTGTTGTAAAGCCAAATAGGCTTGTTCTGAAGTTGCTATTCTTGCCCACATTATTTACCTTATAAACTAATTGGTAAAGTCCTGCAGGTAAAGTTACTTCTTGTGTATAAGATGCATATCCGCTTCCACCGTTCCAAGCACCAGTCAAAGCAACAGCTCCACCTGTTGCCTCACTGTTGGAATTTGTTGATGGAATAGAAGTTCCATTAATCTGACCAGAGCCACCAAATTGAATACATCCACTGGCTGTCCAAGAGGATGAAGCACTTGATGTCCATTCTGTTACATCCTTGATACTAATAGGATTCACGCCAAGATTGCCTGTTTGATAATCAGCCTCAGTGTCAAACCCCGCGTTCTTTAGATACGTGCTTGTCACGTCTGTTTGTGCGAAGAGAGAATTACCCCCCCCAATCACACTTGCGGCGACAAGGACTGCCGCCAAAAGTAGTTTTCGCTTCATAATTAAATTGGTTAATATTAAGTAATTTAGATTAGAATAAACAGCATCAATTTACGCGCCAAATGTAAGCATTTCTTTTCTTCTGACCATCACGGGAGGCGGGAAAAATGAAAAAAACGGTGCAAAATGGAGATGGAAAGGATGGATTTTGAGGTTTTTCCCCACTCCAGAAGTCAGAGTAGGCAACAATTCTCACAGAAGCTGCATCAAGTCCATTGAGAGGAATTCCTCTGCACGAATGCCACCAGAGCCCACGATGAAAGCTGCGTGCGGTTTGAACATCTCCCTAAACTTGTTCAGGCCTGCCGTGCTCTTTTCTGCGTTGCTCTTCACTTCGACAGCCACAATTCGCCCCTTTTTCCTGAGGATGAAGTCAACTTCATCACTTCGTTCACGCCAATAAAAGACATCAAAGCGATGTACAAATGCCTGACTAACCAAATGAGCACCGATTCCTGACTCAAAAACATGCCCCCATTCCCTTCTGTCGAGAACAGACTGTTCAAAATTGAATGGGCTGAACACCATCCGCAAGGCATTATTATAAACCTGGAATTTGGGAGCACTGGCCTTCCGCCGTGCCATGTCAATGCTATATTTCTGGAGACCACAAAGTAGGCCGCTTTCGTCCAGCAAGTTGACATATCCAGCCAATGTCGCTGTGTTGCCTGCGTCTTGAAGGCTTCCTACCATTTTATTTAGCGAGAGGATTTGTCCGGAATAGGATGCCCCCAATTCGAATGTCTGACGGAACAGAGCGGGTTTATTGATGGGAGAATCCATCAAGATGTCTTTGTTGATGGTTGCCTCGACAATAGCCGATTGTATGTACTGCTGATGACGCTCCTCATCATCAATCAGCGAGGCAGCACCGGGGTAGCCCCCAAAAAACAGATATTGGTCAAGCGAAAAACCGAAACATTCCTTCATTTCCGGGTAACTCCAGTGACTCATGCGAATCTCTTCAAACCTGCCGGCCAGAGATTCCGACAAGCCTTTCTCCAGCAACACCCGACTGCTGCCAAGCAACAGGACTTTGATTTCCCTGTCATTGAATGTGTCATCGTCCCATTCCTTCTTGACAACTTCGCTCCAATTCTGAATTTTTTGTATTTCGTCGATAATAAGGATGAGGCTCTTCATGCCTTTCCCCTCCATCAGGCTGCGTGCCGCAGCCCAGCAGTTGGCAATCCATGCCCCATTCGTAGCTGGCACATTGTCCGCTGAAAACAGTTGAAAGGGTGTTTCCAAATCTTTCAGAACTTGCTTTACCACGGTTGTTTTGCCCACTTGACGTGGCCCAAGCAACACCTGAATGAATCTTCTCGGCTCTTCAAGCCGTGATTTAATTTTGTGGTATTCAGCCCTTTTGTACATGTCTTTACATTTTACGCAGTGCATCGCGTATTTTTACGCAGTGCAAAGGTACATACATTCTGAATAATTTCAAAATAAATGGCTGAAAAAATCCGCCCCTCCTGCACACGCGCAGGAGGGGCGGGAAAAATGAAAAAACGGTGCAAAAAAGTTTGTTGTGTAGTGAAATCGTGGCAATTTTGCGGCCATATAGCTCAATGCGATGGACGCAACAGTTAAACAAATCATTGTTGATTACAGCTTATTGAATAGGAAAAAAAGCAAAATCACTTTCACTTTCATAAAATGCCACTTATCCTGCTAAATATCAGACAACAAGCGTTGTGAAAGTGAATTTTTCACTTTCATTCACTTTCATATCGGGCTTTGTAGCTATTCTGCGAATGTGCCGCTGGGCAGCTTTAGAAGGAAATTCGTGAAGAAATTAAGGGCAATTAGTGTAATTCGTTTCCAAAAACCAGAGAAAGAAACGAATCATCCTAATTTATTTTAATTTAGGCTCAGTAGCACACCTGTGCCACTTCAGTAGCACACCTGTGTCACTTTAGCAGCACACCTGTGCCACTCCAGCAGCACACCTGTGCTACTTCCTCAACACCCCAGCGCTACTTTGACAGCGATGGGGTGCCAGCGAAGTAACGAAGCGTCGTTGTCGAAGAGACGATGCACGGCAAGAGCCGTGACGATGTTTGGCTGCAGTCGCGACGATGCACGGCCACGAGTGCAACGATGCATGGCCACGGCGCTGACGATGCATGGCCACGAGTGCGACGATGTTTGGCCACGAGTGCAACGATGTTTGGCTGGCGCGCTGACGATGCATGGCCACGGTGCTGACGAAGCAGGTATGAAAGTGAATGAAAGTGAAAAACTCACTTTCATCCACCTTATCGGCTGACCTACAACTTGTTAACCCTCAAATTGTGAAAGTGAAAGTAAAATGATGTTTTGACAGAAAAAATGTGGGCACTTCAAAATGCAATGTATGCCTTTGTACCGCAGTCGCAGCCTTTTAAAAAACAAGAAAAAACCAAAGAAAACAAGAAAAAACATTGTCTTCTTTGGTTTTATTCCAGCCATGTTTTAGCAGGTCGCGTTCAAGGGTCCCCTTTTCCAGAGTGTATTTTAGATAGTCAGACAATACCACCCCGAAGGATTCTTTTGCGCCCTCGGCAGTATAGTCGCACCCCACAAGGTCGAGTTCGGGGCAATAAGCGTTGAATACCTCACCGTCCTTGAAAAGAAAAACCGAAACTTCCAGTTTCACTTCCTTGTCAAATACTTTTACTGTTCCCATGCTGTGCCTGATGTTATTTGGGCGCAAAGGTACATACATTCTAAATAATTACAAATAAATGACTGAAAAAATCCGCCCATCCTGCGCGTGTGCAGGATGGGCGGATAAGTGTTTGTTGTGTGGAGCGGGGGCTTATTGCCAGAGGTCGCCGTACTGGGGCTCGGCATCGACAGCAATGTCGTAGTCGAAGCGGTCTTTGCCATCAGCGGTTGCAGGGGCTTCGCCTTCACCCTGTTCAATGCCGGTATCAC
>R20__coassemble_542_pt1 | contig 27100 bp, 22 predicted proteins | sample R20__metabat2_low_PE_030 | metagenome-assembled genome bin R20 | reverse complement strand
ATCGTCAGCGCCGTGGCCATGCATCGTCAGCGCGCCAGCGAAACATCGTCGCACTCGTCGCCATGCATCGTTGCGAGTGTGACCAAACATCGTCACGGCGCTGGCCATGCATCGTCACTTCGACATCGATGCATCGTCACTTCGACAACACCCCATCGCTGAGGAAGTAGCGATGGGGTGTTGAGGAAGTGACACCGAGGTGCCACTCAAGTAGCGCCGAGGTGTTGTGGCAGAGGCACAGTTGGGGTTTTCGGTTAGAGGCAATGAATTTCTTTGGCGGGATGGGGGAGTGTTTGGAAAAAATCATCTATCTTTGCAGCACGAAACAAGTTGATTTATCGCCTGACTATATGAAGAAAATGATAGGGGCAGCCGTTGCGGTTGCTGTGTTTTTGGGTCTCGGCTATCTGGCTCTGGTGGGGTACTCGCTGATGGGCCGGCAGTTTAATAACCAGGAGACGGAGTATCTGTATGTATATCCCACGGACGACGTGTCGCGTGTGGAGCAGAAAATCAGGGAGACCGCCTCGCCTTCGTGCATGGCTGGGTTCGGACTGGCTGCCAAGGTGCTTGGTCTGGCCGAAAGGATGAAGCCGGGACGTTACGAGGTTTCGCCGCAGATGAATATGCTGACGCTTTTGAGGCGGCTGAGGAATCATGCGCAGTCGCCTGTGAATCTGGTGGTGCCTTCGGTGCGCACGGTGCAGGACATGGCCGGGCGTTTGGCTGACAAGCTGATGCTGGACTCTGTGGAGCTGGCAAGTCTGTTGACCGACTCGGTGACTGTGGCTGAACTGGGCTACACCCGGGCGACAGTGCCGGCGCTGTTCGTCCCCAACACCTATCAGGTCTATTGGGACATTTCGGCCACTGAGCTGCTGGCGCGGATGCAGCGCGAGAACGAGGCTTTCTGGACTGCTGAAGGCAGGACGGAGAAGGCGCAGCGGATGGGGATGACACGCGAGGAGGTGGTAACACTGGCCAGCATCGTCGATTCGGAGACGGCCAACAACGGCGAGAAGCCGCGCATTGCCGGGCTTTACCTGAACAGGCTCCGCACGGGGATGCCCCTGCAGAGCGACCCGACGGTGGTGTTTGCCGTGGGCGACTTCACGTTGCGGCGCATCCTGCACAAGCATCTGGAGGTGGATTCACCTTATAATACCTACAGGCGGACAGGATTGCCGCCTGGGCCGATTCGCATTCCGTCGGTGGCGGGCATCGACGCTGTGCTGAACCACGAAGAGCACGCTTTCCTCTACATGTGTGCCAAGGAGGATTTCTCGGGCACGCACAATTTTGCCTCCACGTATGCGGCGCACCAGCAGAATGCACGTCGCTATACGCAGGCACTGAACGCGCGTGGAATCCGTTGAATGTTATTTGAATTCGTAGAGGATGGCGCCACGACGGGAAGAGCCTTTGTCTTTCAGCTTCGTGGCATGAATATAGTCTTTTTCGATGATGGAGCGGCGGAAGTTGCGCTTGTCCATCTGCTGGCCAAGGATGCTCTCGTAGAGCGACTGCAGCAGGGTCAGCGTGAAGTAGCGGGGCAGCAGCTTGCCGCCCACGGCGGTGTTCTTGATTTCTTCGCTAATGACGCGCCGTGCCTTGTTCACCATCTGGTTGTGGTCGAAACAGAGGTGGGGCACGTGATCGACATCGACCCATTTTGCGCCAGTCTTCTGCAAGAGCCGCTCGTTGTAGTCCTCGGTGTTGATGAGGGCATAGTATGCCACGGAGATAACCCTTTCGCCCGGGTCGCGCTCCACATCGCCAAAGGCCGCAAGCTGTTGCATATAGACGTGGTCAAGGCCTGTGAACTCGCGGAGGATGCGCTCGGCGGCGGTGTCGAGGTCTTCGTCTTTACGGACAAAACCACCTATCAGCGACAGTTCACCCAGTCCGGGGTTGTAGGGGCGCTGGTGCACGAGTATCTGCAGATGGCCGTCCCGGAATCCGAAAATGGCGCAATCGACCGAGACGTAGCACTGGCTGTAGCCGGAATAGGAAGATGTGGACGGCGGCATTACCATAGGAGAATGTAGTAGAATAGGGTGATGAGGAGGATGCAGATGGTGGCGTAGCTGTAGCCGCGTGTGGTGTGGAACAGACGGAGATTGATGGTCAGCGCCTTGGGGTCGGCCTTCTGGTCTTTGGCATTGCTGTATAGCCACAGGGCATTGCAGCCCACCAGCACGCCGAAGAAGATGAATGCCTGGAAGCCGATGTCGTTCAGGTAGGTCGTGATGGGCGTGGAATCTTTCATCAGCATGATGGTCATCGAGCTGGTGAACATCACAATGCCCGTGATGCCAAGAATGACGGCCCAGCGGCACATGGTCTTGCAGGTGTCTGCCCGAGGCAGCAGAGCTTCTTTTGCCTTGGTGCTGCAGAGGGAAACTGTGATGAAGAAGACGCACTCTAAGATGAAGACATAGCTGACACGTATCATGAACGGCACATCGCCCATGAGTCTTTTCATCAGAATGCCCAGCGGGATGGTGAGAATGGCTGTCCAGACGGCAGCCGTTGAAGAGGCGCGTTTCCAGAGCAGTCCGAAACCTAAGACGACAACGACACCGGGGTAGATGAGCGATGAGTTTTCCTGCACATACTTAAAGCCCTGGTCGAGGTCGCCCAGCAGGGGCTTGCATGAAAACAGCGCAATGAGCAGGGCCGCAACACCCACCAGACGTCCCATGTTCACCAACACCCTGTCGGTGGCGCTGGGGTTGATGTACTTTTTGTAGATGTCCATCGTGAATATCGTCGAAGTGCTGTTCAGAATCGAGGCCAGCGTGGAGAGGATGGCGGCAAGCAGTGCCACGAAGGCCAGCCCCTTGATGCCCGTGGGCGTGAAGTTGCGGATGAGCCAGGCGTAGGCATGGTCTGGCTTGTCGATGGAGCCTACAAGTTGCAACGAACCAATGATTTCGGGATGCAGATGATAGATGTAGTAGGCGCAGATGCCTGGCAGCACGACGAAGAAGGGCACGAGCAGTTTCAGGAATCCGGCAAAGAGGAGACCCTTCTGGGCTTCGTGGATGTCCTGGGCGGCCAGCCCCTTCTGGATGATGTATTGGTTGAATCCCCAGTAGCCGAAGTTGGTGAGCATCACGGCACCTACGATGGCGGCCAAGCCGGGCACATTGTTGAATGCCTCTGGGTTGTGCGATTGCTGGATGACCAGATGCAGGTGCTCTTTGCCGTTGTCTGCCATCATCATTTCTTCGTACATGTTGCTTAAGGCTCCGAAAGCACTTGTATCGAAGGCAATGCCTATTTCCTGCACTACCACCCAGACCGTGATGAGTCCGCCACCGACGATGAATATCACTTGCATGACATCGGTCCAGGCCACATTAGCCTGACCACCATAGATGGAGTAAAGTCCTGAAATGACAAAAAGGCCGAAGATGAGGAACAAACGGATGCTTAGCTGCACGAAGCCTAAATCGATGACGACGCTTTGGAGGTTGAAGAGTTGCTCAATGGCCAGCGCGCCCAGCCAAGCCACCGATGTTAAGTTCACAAATACATATAGAAAGAGCCACAAAATGGAGAATGCAAGTCCCACACCATCGTTGTAGCGCTCGCGCAAGAACTGTGGAATGGTAAAGATTTTGTGCTCCATCATAATGGGCAAAAGGAATTTGCCGATGATGACGAGCACGATGGCAACCATGATTTCGTAAGCCGTGGTGGCAATGCCTTCGGCAAAGGCTGTACCCGACATACCGATGATTTGCTCTGCCGAGATGTTTGCAGCAATGAGCGAGGCTCCTACGGCCCACCACGTCAGTGTGTTGCCTGCAAGAAAATAGCTTGTAGCCGATTTCTCCTGTCTGTCTTTATTATAATTGAGGAATATGCCGATGCTCACAATGAGGATGACGTATATTCCGAGAATGATGAAGTCAAGCGTCTGAAAACCTGATGAAGAAATGGCTTCCGCTAAAGTGTTCATTCCAGTAGTTCTTTAATGTTCTTATATGGTTACTTGCAGGGGATGTCTTCGATGCGCTGTTGGTGGCGCCCGCCTGCAAATTCTGTCTGGAAGAATTCGTCGAGGCACTGGCGGCAAAGCTCTTCTGTGATGAATCGGCCAGGGAACACGATGACATTGGCGTTGTTGTGCTCACGGATGAGGTGGGCAATCTCCGGCTGCCACACCAGTCCGGCGCGGATGCCCTGATGCTTGTTCAGCGTCATGCTGATGCCCTCGCCCGAGCCGCACATGGCAATGCCCGGATAGACTTCGCCGCGCTCGATGCCCTCAGCCAGCAGGTGGCCATAGGTAGCGTAGTTGCACGACTCTTCGGTATAAGTGCCGTAGTCCTTATACGCATAGCCTTTTTCTTCCAGATACTTCTTTACAAATTGCTTCAATGGGAACGCAGCGTGGTCGCTGGCAATCCCGACTGTTTTGATTTCCATGATGATTTGATTTTGAATACAGAGAACACAGAACAGAAAAGAAACGCAAAGTGTTTTTTAAAGATTCGACGTACTCCGCCATATACTCTGCGTTCTCTGTCTCCTCTGTGTCCTCTGTGATTAAATGTTTAGAACAGCTTGTTCACCTGCTCATACACATTCTCAGCTGTGTAGCCCAGCTTTTCGTCGAGCACCTTGTAGGGAGCAGAGAAGCCGAATGACTCCAGACCCCAGATGGTGCCTTCCGATTCGGGCACAAGGCCGAGCAGATTCACAGGCAGACCTGCGGTCATACCGAACTTCTTCACACCTGCTGGCAGGACGCTCTGCTGGTATGCCTTCGGCTGTTGACGGAAGAGGCCCTCAGAAGGAACGCTGACGATGCGGACCTTCTTGCCGTCCTTGCGCAGGAGTTCTGCACCGGCCACGAGGGTAGAGACTTCAGAACCTGTAGCCACGAGGATGACATCCGGGTTCTCGTCGGAACCGGCTACGATGTAGCCGCCCTTGGCTACCTGGCTGTAGTCGTTGCCTGCTGGCAGGTTGTTGATGTTCTGGCGAGACAGGATGAGTGCCGATGGGGTGGCCATGTTTTCCATGGCGAGTGCCCAGGCAGCAGTGGTTTCCTGTGCGTCGGCTGGACGGAGAACGAGTACAGAGGGCTTGCCGCTGTGGTTCTTCAGTTTCTCCATGAGACGGATCTGTGCTTCCTGTTCAACGGGTTCGTGAGTAGGACCGTCTTCGCCTACGCGGAAGGCATCGTGTGTCCAGATGAACTTCACGGGCAGTTCCATGAGGGCAGCCATACGCACGGCTGGCTTCATGTAGTCGCTGAATACGAAGAAGGTACCGCAAGCAGGGATGACACCGCCGTGCAGCGCCATACCGATGCAGCAGCAAGCCATTGTCAGCTCGGCTACACCTGCCTGGAAGAAGGCACCTGAGAAGTCGCCCTTGGTGAAGGACGTTGTCTTCTTGAGGAAACCGTCTGTCTTGTCTGAGTTCGAGAGGTCGGCGCTGGCGCAAATCATGTTGGGCACCTGTTCTGCCAATACACTGAGGCATGCAGCCGATGCCGAGCGGGTTGCGTCGTTGTCCTTCTGTACGCACTTGCTCCAGTCAATCTTCGGAGCCTTGCCACTGAACCAGTCAGCCTGCTGGGCAGCCTTCTCTGGGTTGGCAGCAGCCCAAGCCTTTTCTTCTGCATAGCGGGCAGCACAGATGTCGGCGAGTTCCTTGGCGCGGTTAGCATAGAGTTCCTTCACGTCTGGGAAAATCTGGAACGGATTCTCCGGGTCGCCGCCGAGGTGCTTGATGGTGTTGACGTATGCGTCACCGCCAAGTGGAGCACCGTGGGTCTTGCAGTTGGCTTCATAGCTGGTGCCGTCGGCCTTCAGTGCGCCCTTACCCATGATACACTTGCCGATGATGAGGGTTGGCTTGCCCTTCACCTGCTTGGCCTTGTCAAGCGCGGCGCGGATCTGCTGTGCGTCGTTGCCTACGATTTCGATGACTTCCCAGCCGAAAGCACGGTACTTGGCGGCTGTGTCCTCGTTCATGACGTCCTTGGTCTCGGTGGAGAGCTGGATGTCGTTGGAGTCGTAGAACATGATGAGGTTGTCCAGACCCAGTACGCTGGCGATGCGTGCACCGCCCTGGCTGATTTCCTCCTGGATGCCACCGTCAGAGATGTAGGCATAGATGGTCTCCTTCTCGAAAGTGGGGTTGCCTGTGTGAGCAGCAAGGAACTTGGCTGCGATGGCAGCACCGATGGCAAAGACGTGTCCCTGGCCGAGCGGGCCGGAAGTGTTCTCAATGCCGCGTGCGATTTCAAATTCGGGGTGTCCCGTTGTGGGCGAACCCCACTGGCGGAGCTGTGCCAGTTCGTCAAGGCTGAACTTGCCGATGAGGCAGAGCTGTGAGTAGAGCATGGGGGCCATGTGGCCTGGGTCGAGGAAGAAGCGGTCGCGGCCCACCCATTCAGGGTTCTTCGGGTCGTACTGCAGATACTCTGAATAGAGCACGTTGATGAAGTCGGCACCGCCCATGGCACCGCCTGGGTGACCAGACTTTGCCTTTTCCACTGCACTTGCAGCCAGAATGCGGATATTGTCGGCTGCGTGGTTTAATACTTTAATATCGTTCATAAAATACCTATTTTATGCACAGAGAGCACAGAGGGGGAGAGGGCACAGAGATTGATAGGGGACTCTGTTTCCTCTTTTTTTTCTCTGTCTCTGTGGTCTCTGTCTTCTCTGCGTTCTCTGTGCTATTTATTTCTTGCACTTCACGGCAGCCTGTTCCACTGGGAGGCAAGCCTTGTAGTTCTCAATGTAGCGGTTGAAGCCGGCCACGTCCTCAGCTGTCGGAGCCACCTCGGAGCCTGTGTTGCCGGCGAAGACAACCTCTTCGAGCCAGTCGGCCAGGTTCTTCTTTTGAGGATTGTTGACCACGTAGGCAGCCAGCAGGGCAATACCCCATGCACCGCCTTCGCCGGCTGTCTCCATGACGGAGATTGGCGTGTTCAGTGCGGCAGCCAGCATACGCTGACCAACGACTGGGGTGGTGAAGTAGCCGCCGTGACCCATGATGCGGTCCACGCGAACCATCTCCTCGTTCAGCAGGATGTCGTTACCCAGCTTCAGCACGCCGATGGCACCATAGAGGTGGGCACGCATGAAGTTGGCCAGGCTGAACTTGTCGTTGGCACTGCGCACGAAGAGTGGACGACCGTCCTCCAGACCTGTCACAGGTTCGCCAGAGATGTAGTTGTAGCTGATGATGCCACCACAGTCGGCGTCGCCCTTCAGGGCTACATTGAACAGGTTGGTGTAGAGTTCGTTGGTGCTCTGCTGAACACCCAGCAGGTCGGCATATTCCTTGAACATCTTCACCCAGGCGTTGATGTCGCTGGTGCAGTTGTTACAGTGAACCATAGCCACGAGCGAACCGTCGGGTGTAGTCACCATGTCAATCATCTCATAGGGCTTCGACAGCGGTTTCTCCAGTACAATCATTGAGAATGAGGACGTACCGGCACTGACGTTACCTGTGCGCTGCTTCACGGCGTTGGTGGCTACCATGCCTGTGCCAGCGTCGCCTTCCGGTGGGCATACGGGGATACCGGCCTTCAGGTGGCCGCTCACGTCGAGCTTCAGTGCACCTTCGGGTGTGAGGTAACCGGCGTTCTCACCGGCATTGAGCGACTTGGGCAGGATGTCGAGCAACTTCCAGCTGAAGCCCTTCGGGGCGATGAGCTTGTCGAACTTCTCCACCATCTCAGCGTCGTAGGTCTTGGTGGCGGGGTCAACGGGAATCATACCCGATGCGTCGCCCACGCCAAGCACCTTCTGGCCTGTAACCTGCCAGTGTACGTAGCCGGCGAGAGTGGTGAGGAATTCGATGTCCTTCACGTGCTCCTCATTGTCGAGAATGGCCTCATAGAGGTGGCTGATGCTCCAGCGCAATGGGATGTTGTAGTTGAACAGCTCCGAAAGCTCTGCAGCAGCCTTGCCCGTGTTGGTATTGCGCCAGGTGCGGAAGGGCACGAGGATGTCGTTGCCCTTGAATGGCATATAACCGTGCATCATGGCACTGAAGCCGATGGCGGCCAGTGTCTCGATTTCCACTTCATACTGTTCCAGCACGTTCTTGCGCAGGTCGGCATAGCAGTCCTGCAGGCCGTACCAGATGGCCTCGGTGGAGTAGGTCCACAGTCCGTCAACCAGCTGGTTCTCCCAGGTGTGGCTTCCCTGCGCAATGGGTTTGTTCTCCTGGTCGATGAGCACGGCCTTGATGCGGGTTGAGCCAAACTCAATGCCGAGGATGGCTTTCCCTTCTTGTATAGTTTGTTTTGCTGTCATAATATTCCATATTATGCACAGAGGGCACAGAGAAGACGGAGGGCACAGAGATTGATAGGGGGACTCTGTGTGTTTCTCTTCATTCTCTGTCTCTGTGGTCTCTGTCTTCTCTGCGTCCTCTGTGCTTTGAATTTACTTCAAAGCCTTGTTCAGCATATAATACACTTCGTTGTTGCGCAGTGTCTGCTTGAATTCGGCAATGTTCGTGTTCTTGTTAATCTTGACATACTCGATGCCGGTCATCTCGGCGAAGTCCTCCCAGTACTCCTCCGTGATGTCGTAGGAGAAGGCGCTGTGGTGAGTGCCGCCGGCGAGAATCCATGCACCTGCACCGATTTCGAAGGTTGGCTGTGGAACCCACAGGGCCGATGCAACGGGAAGGTGTGGCATGGGCTTTGGCTCAATACACTCAACCTCCTGAGAGATAAGACGGAAGCGGTTGCCAAGGTCAACAACTGTAGCCTTGATGCCGGGACCTGTCTTTGAAGTGAACACGAGGCGTGCAGTCTGTTGCTTGCGGATGCCGATGCCGAGGAAGTGTACTTCCAGCTTGGGCTTGTCGGTAGCGATGAGCGGACAGATTTCGAGCATGTGGCTCTGCAGACAAGAGCTGCGGTCGCCGGCGAAGTTCAGCGTGTAGTCCTCCAGGAACGAGCAGCCGATAGGCATACCCTGCTGGATAACCCACAGTGAACGATAGAGGCAGGCAGTCTTCCAGTCGCCCTCGGCACCGAAGCCATAACCTTCTTCCATCAGACGCTGTGAAGCGAGACCTGGAATCTGGTCGAAGCCCACGAAGTTCGGGTCGTTGATGTCAGCGTCGCCAAGGTCGTCGAAGTTGGTTGTGAAGGCAGTGGCACCTTCGTCCTTCAGTACGCGGCGCAGAGCGATTTCTGCCTTGGCAGCGTTCTTCACCTTCTCCCAGTAAACCTGTTCGCCGCTCTCGTCAATCTTGATGGTGTATGCCTTCTTGTACTCTTCAACCAGAGCGTCGGCCTCAGCGTCAGTAACCTGCTTGAAGTATTCCATCAGAGAGCTGACAGGGTAGTAGTCAACATGGTAGCCCAGACGCTGCTCGAACTCTACGCGGTCGCCGTCAGTTACAGCCACGTTGTTCATGTTCATACCGAACATGAGGCAGCGTACGTTCTTGGCATCAGCCACACCGGCTGCCACACGTGCCCAGACTGCAATCTGCTTCTGAGCCTGCTCGTCCTTCCAGTAGCCGCAAACCACCTTGCGTGGAACGCGCATACGGGTGCAGATGTGACCGAACTCGATGTCACCGTGAGCACTCTGGTTCAGGTTCATGAAGTCCATGTCGATGGCATCCCAGGGAATTTCAGCGTTGTACTGTGTGTGGAAGTGGAGCAGTGGCTTCTGCAGAGCCTGCAGACCCTTGATCCACATCTTGGCTGGTGAGAAGGTGTGCATCCATGTGATGATACCCACGCACTTAGCATCGTTGTTGGCGGCCTTCATCACGTCCTCAACCTCCTTGCTGGAGTTGGCTGTGCCCTTGTAAACCACCTTGATAGGGATAAGACCACCTGCATTCAGGCCGTCAACCATTTCTTTTGAGTGAGCGTCAACCTGTACGACTGCGTCACCACCATAGAGCAACTGTGCACCAGTCACCCACCAAAGTTCCAAATTTTCAAATGCTTTCATTGGGTTCTAAAATTTTTAAAGTTAATAAATAATTAATGATGTTTTGGGTTTTTCTTTTTACGTTAATTATGGTTTAGCTTCACATTAATTGGGATAAATTAGTCCGTTAATTAGGATAAATTATTCCATTAATTGGGATAAATTATTTCAGTCTGTAATGTAGGACTTGTAGTTTTCGTGCGTAAGCAATACGAATTGGTCTTCGGCAGGGAGGTAGAGATAACGCTCGGCGCGTAAGCTGGCTTCTCCGAAATTGAAGAGAATGCCCCTGTCCAGTTGGGCTATGCGCAAGTAGTTGAGAAGCTGTGCGCGATGTTCTGCACATAATTCCTCCACTGACTTGAACTCCATGATGATACCTTTGTAGTAGAAATCGGCAAAGAAGACTTTCTGCAATTCCACTCCTTTGTAAGACAGGTACAGCTTCTTCTCGCGTTCTACATCCATTCCGCGCATCGTGGCTTCAATGGCGTAGGCTTCCTGATATACCTGCTCGGCCAAGCCTCTGCCTATCGTGCCGTGTACTTCCATCGCCACACCCACGGCGTCGTATATATCCCGGTATTCCTGTCTCGTCATTCTATATTATTACACATCAGAAAATTTATCCTAATTAACGGACTAATTTATCCTAATTAACGTGAAGACTAATTATCCACCGATTAACGTGAAGGCTAATTATTTCTTTTTCTGCCCGTAATAAGCGTTAGGGCCGTGCTTTCTTGAATAGTGCTTCTCGATGAGCAATGGATTCATGGTGAGGCCGGGATTTACGGAGAAGGCCACGAAGGCCATCTTGGCGCACTGTTCCATCACCTTGGCGTTATACACCGCATTGTCGGGAGAAGTACCCCAGCTGAACGGACCGTGGTTCTTCACCAGCACGGCGGGCGTGTGGTCGGGGTTGATCTTGCGGATATTCAGGATTTCGTCCACGATGACTTTACCCGTTTCCAGTTCGTACTGGCCTTCCACTTCAGCCTTGGTCATATCGCGCGTGCATGGGATATCCTTATAGAAATAGTCGGCGTGAGTCGTGCCGATGTTGGGGATGTCCTTGCCAGCCTGTGCAAATGCCGTGGCGTATGTGGAGTGAGTGTGTACCACGCCCTTGATGTTCGGGAAAGCCTTGTAGAGCACAAGGTGGGTAGGGGTGTCGCTGCTGGGGTTGAGGTCGCCTTCCACGACTTTTCCCGTTTCCAAGTCAACAACAACCATGTCACTGGCCTTCATGTCGTCGTAGCTCACGCCCGATGGCTTGATAACGACAAGACCTTTCTCGCGGTCGATACCACTGACATTACCCCATGTGAAAATGACCAGTCCCTGGCGCACGAGGTCCAGATTGGCCTTGAATACTTTTTCTTTCAGTTCCTCTAACATATAGAATGATTTTTTATGCACAGAGGACGCAAAGGAGACAGGATTGGTTCTTATCTCTGTGTTCGCTGTCTTCTCTGCGTTCTCTGTGCTAATTTTAATTACCAGAAATACCAATAGAACGTAGCGCAGAGGCCGATTACCACAAGGGAACCGATGATGTCGAAGGTGCTCCAGCTCTCCTTAATGGACTTCTTGAAGTCAGAGGTGAAGGTAATGGCATCAATCTGCTCTTTGCTGGGAGCCGGTGTGAACATGGAAACGGCATAGATGAATACCAGCAGGAATACCAGCAGCCAGCATTCGAAGACGAGCCAGTTGGTCTGCCAGAACCATGCGGTGTACTCCCAGAATGCACCTTCCATTACGGCGCGGCCTGTATCGGTGAACACGTTGGTCACCAGACGAATCATACCGATGATGAAACCCACTATCATGGTGTACTCACCAGCCTTGGGGGTAATCTTCTTGCTGAGGATGCCACAAGCGAATACAACGGCCATGGCGGGAGCCAGCAGCGACTGGATACCCTGCAGGTAGTTGTACAGCGTGTCCATACCCATCATGATGGGAAGCCATGCGAAGCCGAGGATAACGACAACAACTGTGGCAATACGGCCTGTCAGCACGTAGTGTGCCTCGCTCAGACCTTGCTTCAGAGGCTTGTAGAAGTCTTCCACAAACAGCGTAGCGCAGCTGTTGAAGAAGGCAGCCAGAGATGCAACCAGCGCGCAGATGAAGCCGATGGTTACGATACCCTTGATACCTGCAGGCAGTACCTGCTGTACCATGATGGCAAAGGCTGCGTCAGTCTCTTCCATCTGGAAGACACCCTTCTGTGCCAGTGCTGCAGCGATCATACCGGGGATAAGGAACATGAAGCAGGGGAGTACCTTGAAGAAACCTGCAGCGATGGTGCCGCGACGGGCACGCTTCATCACTTCGGCATTGCTTTCACCGGGCACCTGACCTAATACACGCTGAACGATGTGCTGGTCAGTACACCAGTACCAGAAGCCGATGATGCAGGCACCCAGGAATACCACGAATCCAGGGTACTCCTGATACATTGAGTCACCTTCCTCCCAGTGGAACATGTGAGTGGTGCCGTAGCCGTTATTCAGCTGGCTGCAATAGTCCATCATGCTGGTCCAGCCTTCGGCAATATTGCCGCCGCCCAGGGTTGCAAGACCCAGGAACAGCACGAGGAACGAACCGATGATGAGGATAGGAGTCTGGATGGAGCTGAGGGTCATCACACCCTTCATGCCGCCGAATACGGTGAACACGGCGGTGATGAGAATCAGGCCGATGGCTCCGTACCAGAAATTCAGACCCCAGAGGTACTTGAAGAAGATGCCGCCCGTCAAGGCCGTCACACTCACCTTGGTCAGGATGTAGGCCACGAGCGTGATGACAGACAGCCAGTAGCCCGTCCGTTTGGTGTAGCGGAACTTCAAGAAGTCGGGCATGGTGATAATCTTCCCCATCTTGTTAATCAGCAGTTGATAGAAAGGAACGAATAGCCAGCCGAGGATGAGGATCATCCAGCCCTGCATCTCCCAGTGAGCCATACCCACACCACTCTTGGCACCTGTTCCGGCCAGACCTACGAGGTGTTCTGAGCCGATGTTGGCAGCAAAGATGGCCATACCGATTACATACCAAGGTTCGCCCTTACCGAAGAGGTAAGCACTTGAGTCTTCGCCCTGCTGGGCTTTCTTGTCCTTGACGATAGCACGGTACACAGCCCATACCACGCCAAACAGGCCGATGGCGAGTACCGCCCAGTCGAGCCAGATAAATTCATGTGAACTCCAATTCATTTGTTTTGTTTGTTTTTTGTTAAGTATTATAATTTTTGTTTTTCTGTTACTAATGGCTGCGGTTATTCTACCACAGAGAAAGCATACTTGCAATAAGAGTGATAGGGTTTCTCAGGCGTGATGAACGGGTCGCAGAGTTCCCAGCCCAGCAGCTTGTACTTGTTCGGACTGTCGGGGAACTTCTGGCTCTCCAGGCAGATGGCACAGTGCTTTTGGTACATGATGCCACCCTTGCCTGGACGGGTTCCGTCCTGGAAGTTGGCTGTGTAGCACTGCACGCCCGGTTCGTTTGTGTACATGTCCAGGCAGATGCCGCTGCGTGGGTCAACCAGCATGGCGCAGATTTCCTCCTGATTACCCTTCGTGTTCAGCACCCAGTTGTGGTCGTAGCCACCGCCGGCAGCCTCAATCTCAGGGTCGCCGTCAGCAAAGTTCGTACCGATGGCCTTGGGTGAACGGAAGTCGAAAACAGTGCCTTCCACGGGTTTCACGGCACCCGTAGGCATGTAAGTCTCGTCTGCAGGCGTGTAGCAGTCCGCATTCACCATCAGCAGACTCTCGTCGATGGTGTTGTTCAGGTCGCCGCTGAGGTTGAAGTACGTGTGGTTCGTCATGTTGAACGGAGTCACGGCGTCCGTCGTAGCGTCGTAGTTGATGATGATTTCATTGTTGTCCGTCAGGTCAAACTTCACCGTTGCATCCACGTTGCCGGGGAACTTGTTGTCGCCGTCAGGTGAAATCATTGTCAGGGTAAGCGACTGGTCCTGAATGTCCAGCACTTCATACACCTGATACTGCCAGCCGGTGAAACCGCCGTGCAGAGAGTGAATGCCGTTGTTGTTCTTGTCCAGCTGGATTGGCTCGTCAGCACCTGGCACCGTGAAGCGGGCCTGGTCGATGCGGTTGGCATAGCGGCCAACTGAGCTGCCGAAGTCAGTCTCGAAGTTCCAGGGGAAATAGTTCTCCACCTTGTCGAAACCGCAGCACACGTCCACCAGTTCGCCGTCCTTGTTCGGTACCATGATGCTCACGATACGTCCGCCGAAGTTGGTGATGCACACTTCCATGCCGTTCTTGTTTGTCAGCGTGAAGAGCTTCACAGGCTTGGCATTTGCCGTGTCTGGCACAAATTTGTGATACTCATAGTCGTATGCCACGCCAATCAACGTGTCATAGTCAGCAGGATTGATGCCCGACTTTGTCAGTTCAGGCACTGCGGCGGGCTGCTGTCCGCACGCACAAAGGAGTGCTACGACCGCAGCACTGCCCCAAACGAGGTTCTTCAGATTCTTCATAAATGAAAAGATTAAGAAAAATATTGGTTCTTTTAACGTTAAAAAACTGTCCATACAGCCCACAGATGTACTGTGACTGACGAAAGGGTATTAGCTTATAAACTTGCGCACAAAGTTAGTTTTAAAACCTCTCTTATCTTTTCCGAAAAACATGTTGTAAAACATAAAGTGTGCCTCTGACACTCAAAAGGCAGGTCGGAGGCACACTGTTTAACATTATTTATATGCTTAATGTGGAACTGAATAGGGTTACGCGGAATAGTTGGAAGTAAATGGCAGGTCTATATTCCTGGCCAAGCAGCAATGTCGTAGGTTGCTTCGACAGCATTCTCAACAGCATCGGTGAGGTTGCAGAAGAAGTCGATGCCGGTGAGTTGCTCCAGTTCGTCGATGGAACGGACTGCCGAGCGGCGCAGGTTTTGCATGGCTACTGCATCATTAGTGTTCAGATTGTAATCTTTATGTTCCATCCAGAAACCAATGGACTTGGCATTGCCCGAACTGGATACAAACAGGCAGGCCATAAAAAAGTAGCGAGGCACAGCCATCTGAACGGTTTGTCCGAGGGTGTTCTTCACATTGATTCTTCCAATGATGTTCTCTTCTTGGTTGATGGTTCCTCCCTTGACAATGTAGAGTGTGCCGCCATAGAAAGAGGATTTCTGGTCGATGACACCCCGTCCCCAGATGTCACGGGCCTTGTCTTCAATTTCGCCCCAGTAGTCGCCGTTGAAGCTGTAGAGCTGTGGCGACATGTTGGTCATGTAGAAGGTCTGTTCGTTGGCTTCGGTGGAATAGTAGCGTTCTGCACTGCCCACGAGGTGTCCGCGTGTGTAGCCAGGGAAGGTCTGTATGTCCAGTTGATATTGCTTTTGGTTGTCGTAATAGGGGTCTGGCATCCACGCATTGGTGCGTGTGGGTGCGTTCTTTTGGGCGTTTTTTTGCGTGTATGTGTAGGCCACCCAGCGTGGATGCATCAGTTCGGTGTTGTATTCCACGATGTAGTTCACGTCGCCGTTGGAGAGGCGGTGACAGATATAGTCGTAGTGGGGGTCGAGGTGGGGCACTTCGAAACCGCAGACCGATTCATCGCCAGTGCTGTTGTTGGCGTTTTGGTTGTTGGCATTTTGTCCGCTGCCTTGTTGTCCACCGTTACTGCCTTGCGAGGGAGATTCGTTTTGTTGTTCGTCCTTGCCGCAGGAAGAAATGATGGTGGCACTCAGCATAAAGAGTGCCACCATCAAGTGATAAAAGGATGTTTTATTCAGCATAAGTTATAGTGATGGTCTTGACGCGCAGTTGTGTACCAGCCGTTGTACTTGCATTGTTATAGACAAGGGTTTTTCCGTCTGCGCTCAGTGTAGCTGTGTTATTGCCCACATAGTCGGTGCCGTTGTATGAGTCACATTCCATCACGACATTGGCAATTTTCTTCTTGCCAACAAAGGTGATAGTGTTGTTGGCATAGACACGTATGCCATTTGTAGCAGTATAGTACTTGGGGGCATTTGTATTTGTTCCGGCAGCAAAGGTGACGGTTGTGCCGTCGCTGAGGGTAATGGTGGTAACTTCTTCTGCATTAGTATAGCCCAAAGTAGAGAGGTCAACGCTTATGCTTTCCGTACTGGCAGTGGTACCTGCATTGGTCAGTGTGACGGTTGTGCCACTGATGCTGACGCCATCGGAGGAACCTGGATTAGGCGTGGGGTCTGGCGTGTCGCCGCCACCGCCGCTGGTGTTGCCGTTGATGGAGTAGATATACGTTTTGTTCATTACGCTTTCAGGGGTGTTCCCTCTGAAATTGACCACGGGGCCATACATGACTACCTTGTCGCCGACCTTCACATCATCAGCAGATGTAATCTTGTTTCCACCCAAACCAAGACAGCGGAAGATATAGAATTCATTGTTTGTTGTACCGTCATCAGAGATGTAGAATGTGGCGTTGCCGTACTGGGCAGAGACTTCCTTTACTTGTGACACGATGCCCTGGAAATAGACTTCACTGGAGTTCACGTCAGCACCGAGTGCAGAAGTATAGGAAATGATGGCAGCCACGTTGTAGGGATCGGCCTGTGTGCCTTTACCAGTGCCGTCAGTCGGTGTAGGACCAGGCGTGTCGCCACCGCCACCGTTGCTGTTCACGGAGTAAACGTAGGCTGCCTTTTGCTTAGTCTCTATCGTACCGTTGTAATTGGTGATGGTACCACAGATTACAACCTCGTCACCCACCTTGATAAAGTTCTCGTCGGTCACGTTCTTGTTGTCGAGGCCAAGGGCACGATATACGTAGAAGGTGTTGTTTTCCGAACCGTCGTCGCTGATGTAGAAAGTTGCATTGCCAAATTGGGCGGAGATTTCCTTGATTTTGGCGACTTTACCCTTGATATAGATTTGTCCGGGACTGTCCTGCCCAGATTGCAGCGTGGAGGCGTAAGCCAGCACACCGGCCACGTTGTATGGGTCGGCCTGTGTGCCTGTTCCTGCAGGTTGACCGCTGGGCGTATCACCACCGTTACCGCCGTTGCCGCTGTTGTCGGCCACGCCCTCTTCGATGAGGAAGTTCTCCAGTTCCCATGTTGTGGAAGCTGTGGCTGGTGCGTAGAAGTAGAATGCGATATAGACAGAGTCGTGGTTTACAAATTCGTCAGGTACCTGCAGGTATCCGCTGGTGTACAGTGTCCAATCGCTGTAGGGTGAAGCTTCCGGGGTGAACGCTATCTGTGTCCAGGTCGCCTCGTTGAAATTCTTGGCATTACCGTCAAAATTCTTCGAAATGAAAATCTTATGGTTGTTCTGCCAGCCTGTTACGTTGTTGCTGTAACGCAGCGTCTGGTCGAAGCTGAAACGAACCTTACCGCTTGCACATGTTGTGTTGAGCGCTGGTGAGATGAGGTAAGATTCCACTTCTACATTGCTTTTGGTGCTGGCGCCGTTCCATGCCTGATAGCCTGTGGCCTGTGTGTAGCTGGAGCCTTGGCTCCATGCTGCATAGCCTTCTTTCAGGTCGTAAGTGGAAAAGGTTGAGAGGCTGGCACTCTTGTAGGGGAGTGTTTTGCCAAAAGATGCTGTGCCTCCGCTGTTGATGTCGTAAGGCATGGGAATATCGGAGCATGATGTCAACACCCCGATGGTTGCTGCTGCAGTGAGCAGAAGTGAATGTATTTTATTCATAGTTTTGTATTTTTATTTCAATTCAATAATGTCTTCGAGCGAGCGGAGCGAAAGCTGGTAGCTGCTGGAATAGCGGTTGAGCAGTCCGTAGATGGTCTTCTTCCCTGCCTGGATGGTGTCGCCGGCAAAGGTGGCCGACGTGCTGGTGTAGAGCAATTGCTTCACGGTTGTGCCGCCTATGCTGATGTCGTGATACTCCGAATAGGTATCGCCACCCACTTCCCAGTGTGCGTATGGCCAGCCTGCATCCTTGATTTCTGCGTTTTTCATCACAACAAGCATCGGTGTCAGCTTGGTGATGTTGGCTGAGGTGAGGTCTGCTGCGGTCACCTCGCGTGCCTGTACCAGTTCTGGACGCGGTTTCCCCACCTTTTGCACGTGGTTCTTCATCATGTCGAGGGTCATGGGGCCAAGGCGCATGGCACCGTTGGTGTTGATGTAGGGCATACCGATGCGTGGCGCTTGACCGTAGCCGCCCACATAGAGGCCGTTAAGGTTGATGCGTATGCGCTGGCCCACAGGGTAGAGTGTGTAGAGACAGCCAATGCCTTTGATGCCTACGCCGATGCCACCTTCCGAGGTGTCAAGTGTGCCGTCGGCAGCAATGGGCTGGATATAGATGAACTGGTAGATATTGCCAGAAATGTCGTTGGCCGTGACCACGCCTTCCACCACTTCGTCTGTGGTGACTTGCGTATAGCTTGAATTGCTGATGGCCGAGGCGTAATTGCTGCGTAGTTGCTTAATGGTGATGGTGGGTTCGCCGAAATCCTGGGTGGAGTAGAGGTCGTTATCCACGGCTTCGGTGTCCCAGTCGTTCATGCAAGCTGCCATGAGCAGTCCTGCACATATCATGATTAAAAGCTTCTTCATAATGTGTTAGAATTTAAGACTGACATTGAGGAATGCATTGATGGCATTTGCGTAATAATAGAAATTGTTCCGTGAGAAGATGTAGTCGTAGGAACGGTCAGCGCGGTTCTGCTCATATCCACCCGTCTTCATGTTGGTGTTATTGGTGATGTTCTGCACTTGCAGGTTGATGCTCAGCCGCTTGCCGCCAGGCAGATAGATGCTCTTGCCGATGCTGGCATCCAGCATGAAGCCGCCTTTTGTCTTTTCCTGTTCGGGCGAGTAGCCTTCCAGCACTTCGCCGGTCCGTGCATCATAGACGTAGGCTGCATGACCCGTTTCCGCCATTGCCTGTGCTGCGCTGTATGCATCAGTCACAGTTCCTGTGTTGACGTTGATAGACTGATAGTTGCTGGCATAGCCCGTCACGCCACATTCTTCTGAATTGCTCAGGCGACGGTAGGGCGATGCCGAAATGTAGAGGCGGTCGAAGTAGTTGAGGTTCACGTCGAAGTACCAGCCTTTGATGTTGTAGCTCAGCCCCACGGTGGCAGCTGTGAGTGGTGTGGTCTCCGCCTTCATGTTCTTCATGAACACCTGCAGCGGGTTGTTTCCGCCTGTCACCTTGTTCTCAAAGGCATTGATGCTCTTGATGGTAGTAGCATCCGAGCCTTCGTAGGCCAGTTGGGCGTTGGGGTTGTTGAGGTACTTGGCATCGGCCAGTGTGCCGAAGAGATTCAGCTTCAGGTTGCGAGCCAGTTTCACGGTGATGGCTGCCTCCAGTCCCTTGTATTCCTTCTGGATGCCAGTCATGCTGATGTAGGTCAGGTAACTGGCATCGTCGTTGTAGAAGGCGGTCTGCTGTGTCACGTCGTTGAAGCGTGTGTAGTAGGCCGCAATCTTACCGCTGACGGGGCCGAAGTACCACTGGTAGCCAGCTTCGGCGTTCCAGTACCATTCGTTCTTCAGATTGTCCACGAAGTTGTTGTGAACGCGGGGGGCCACAAACGAGTTGTAGGCCAGCGGGGCCTGGCTCTCGATGCTTCCCCCCACATAGAGCAGGGAAGTGGCAATCTTCTGCGACAGCATCAGTTTGCCGCCGCCACCGAGGAACTTGGCAGCACCGCTCTTGCCCTTTGAGTAGTTGGCTGCACGCCCGTTGCGCATCAGGCCCTCACGTTCCATCCAGGTGCCTTCGATGTCGCCGCTGTAGCTGAGGGTGAAGCCGCCAAACTTCCATGTATTGTTCAGGAAGCCTTTCACCTTATTTACATATATATTATAGTTATAGCCAAACTTGTCGCCTACCTTGATAAGACGGTCCGGATTGTCGAGGTCGTTCTGGAACTCCTGCGAAAGCGAGCCGTATTTGTTCAGCGAGTAGTTGTCGTAGTCGTGGAAGGTGCTGGCTCCCAGCAGGTCGGCCATCGTCTTGTAGTGCATACCCTTGGTGCTGTTCACGTTCAGGCCAAAGGTATAGGCGCCGTGTATGCCGAATTTGCCGTTCAGCACAGAGCTGAGGTTGAAAGTCAGCTGGTTGTTGTGTCGCTTTTCCTGGTAGTAGAGTGCATCTTTTCCTGTGGCGTTGTTGGCCTCGTTTTGGGCATACATCTGGTCCCACTTCACCTGTCGGTTGTATTTTGAGGCCGTCCAATAGTCATAGAGGTTCTGGTATTGCTCCATGACACCAGGGTTTTCTGCCAGCCAGTTAGCGTCATTGTACGCATCGTTATACACGTTGAAGATGGCCGACGGCAGGTTCTTGTAGTAGTCGGGGCGTGGGTTGTAGGCATTGTTGTATGACAGGGCTGTGCTGGCATAGTTCATCCATGTGACAGCAGCCGAAGTGGTCAGCTTCGTGTCATCGTTGATGCTCCAGTCCCAAGTAAGCAGGGCCGAGGGCGAAAATTCCGTCACCACGCGGCTGTTGCGCTTTTTCCCGTTCTGATAGCCCCAATATGGGTTGTAGAAGTGGCTGCCGGCCAGGGCGTAAGCCTCTTCGGTGGATGCGCCCTGCTGTCCGCGCTCGGTGGGTGCGCCCCAGATGTTGAAAGCCAGGCTATGCTTGTCCCATTGCTTTTCGGCGCCCAGCATGAACGAGAAACTGTTGTAGAATGTACCCTCGATGTTGCCTTCGTGCGAATAGCGATAGGCAAAGCTGCCCATCAGCGCCCAGCCGCTCTTCATCAGGCCTGTGGCGTAGGTGTATTGTCCGCGCACCACGTAGTTGCGGTTGGTCAGGGCCAGGCCCACCTTGTGTCCTGCGGCATAGTGGCTGGCACGGATGTCAATGTCGGTGGCTCCGCCCAGGGGCGAATAGCCAAATTTACACTGGTCCAGGAAACCGCCGCCCGTCTTGTTGCGGGTGGCATCGTTCAGTCCACCTGTGATACCCGAAAAACTGAAGCGCCCGTTCTCCACATTGTTGAACTTGACGCCGTTGATGTAGTTACCCACGTAGGCATTGTCGAGCGAGCGGTATTTGAATCGCATGGCTGACCACTTGTATCCGATTTCGCTCAGATACGGGTCTTTCGCACTTTGCACCAGGGTGACTGTGCTGCTGGCCTCCGCATCTTCGTCAAGCTGACCTTCGGTGAGCGAGAAGTCGAAATCTTCCTCTCCCGCAATGGAGTCGGTGTTGACTGAGACAAAGTCTTGCGCCCATGTGCCCGCGCTGACACACAAGGCCACAGCAAGAAGTTTTACACCTTTGTTCATCATGTTTGATTAGTATTTATTTATTGATTTTGGTATATTCGCCACAAATTTAATAAAAATCTTAGGTATAAAGGTGCAGTTTCTGCAAAAAAGATGAAATTTAAGTGGTATTATGTGGTAAAAATAAAAAAAAATTAGGATATTTGCGCTATCAATAATTAAAAATACCACAGAACTATGAAAAAGACCATTCTTTTCGCCTGTATCGTTTTGGCGGGATTGACACTGACGGCGAGCCGTCCCGACACGCCGGCACGTCCCCAGAAGCGTACCATCTATGCAGGCATAGCTTTCTACAATCTGGAAAACCTTTTTGACACCATTCACGACGAGGGCAAGAACGATGTGGAGTTTCTGCCTGACGGCTCCTACCACTGGAACGGCATGAAGTACTGGCGCAAGCAGGAGAAGCTGGCTCGCGTGCTCAGCGAGCTCTGCACCGAGCGTGTGAAGGGTGGGGCTGCTTTCATCGGCGTTTCGGAAGTGGAAAATGAGCTCGTGATGAAGGATCTTGTGGCTCAACCTGCACTTGCAGAGAAAGGCTATAAATTCATTCATTATGAGGGAGATGACCGTCGTGGTGTGGATGTTGCCTGCCTCTACAATCCCAAGATGTTCAAGCCCCGCAAGAGCCAGCTTATTTCCACCACCAAGGCGTATGAGGAATTTAGCGGCGGATACATCACACGTGGTATCCTGCACGTGGAGGGTAGCTTGCTGGGCGAGGATTTCCATTTCCTGGTGAACCACTGGCCATCGCGTGGCGCAGCCAGCGAAAGCCGCGAATTTATTGCACGCATTGTGCGCCAAGTGGTCGATTCCATCCAGGGCACGAACCCCGATGCACGCATTGTCATCATGGGCGACCTGAACGACGACCCTGATAATAAGTCGGTGACGGAAAGCCTCAGGGCAAAGCTTTCCAGAAAGAAGGTGCAAAGCCCTCAAGACCTCTACAACCCGTGGAACGACATGCTCCGAAAGAAGGGCCAGGGCACATTATTATATGATAATATGTGGAACCTGTTTGACCAGATTATCTTCACGGCCAACCTGCTGGGCGACGACCGCTCCACCTTCAAGTTCTTCAAGAACGAAATCTACATGCCCGAGTACATGACCACCACGGTGGGCCGCTATGTGGGTGCTCCCAAGCGCACCACCGCTGCGGGTGTCTGGCAGGATGGCTACAGCGACCACTTCCCCACGCAGATCTACGTTGTGAAGGAAATGTAACTACACAGTTGCTGAAGTTCTAACCACCAGGAACAGGTTTGCCGCGCATTACTATTCCTGCATCGGCAAATAGATGTTTGCAGTCATCTTCTTCAGTAGCGCACCTGTGCTACTCTTGCGGCACACCTGTGCTACTCTTGCGGCGCACCTGTGCTACTCTTGCGGCGCACCTGTGCTACTCAGCCAGCGATGGGGTGTCAGCGCAGTAGCGATGCATCGTCGTTGCGGTGACGATGTTTGGCCACGGTCGCGACGATGCACGGCCACGGTCGTGACGATGTTTGGCCACGGTCGCGACGATGCACGGCCACGGTCGCGACGATGCACGGCCACGCCGCCGACGGTGCATCGTCACGCCACCTTTACACTTTTTCCACTGAGTTTTTTGAACTAAAGGTTCATTTTTAGGCTATTTACATAGATTATCAACAAGTTAACACCAAAAAAGGTTCATAAAAGGTTCATAAAAGGTTCATAAAAGGTTCATAGAGCACCATCCTTGAATGTAACTTCTATGACACTTTTATGAACCATTTATGTAACTTTTTTCAACTCAAGCAAATGATTATATGCCATTTAGCCCCTATATGACACTTTGCTTCAAAAAAAACATGTAGGAAAAATGGAAACTCAACTTTCGCTGAATAGTGTTACACTTGCTGCTATTTCTTTACTTTGGCGCGATTGGCCGAGGCTGCTGCCTTTACAGGTGCGGCTGCTTTCTTGACGGACTTTTCGCGGGCTGGTGCGGGCGCTTTCTTGGCTGGAGCCTTTGCTGCTTCGGGGGCTTTCTCCTCTGAACTGGCCGCTTCTTCCTCCTTGTCAGAGAAATCGGTTATTCCGTACTCGATGAGCAGGTTGTACCAGCTGAGCACTTTGCGCATGTCGCTCACGTGTACACGGTCGCGGTCATAGCTTGGCAGTGCCTTTTCAAAGAATGCAATGATGTCGGCCTGTTCTGCTTTCTTGGGCGAAAGCGCTACAGTTTGGCCTTTGTACTCCTTCTGGATGTTCTCAAACACTTTGGCAAGGGCTATTTCCTTATCGTCGTTAGTGTAAATGGAAATGTCGCCCAGCGAAACCACTTTGTCGGCTCCGAAGGCAGGCATACGTTTTTTCTGTGCATCAATGGTTTCCACGATAAGGCTTTTGCTGCCACGTGAAACGAGTTTGTAGAGTCCTGGTTTGCCAGCGATGGCAAGAATTGTCTTTAACATAGTTTTCTTTCTTTTTTATGATTAAAATGGTTATTCTTGGGTAGTTAGCCAAGTAAGCATACGAGCTATCTCGGTGGCCGTGTTGGCGTGTTGGCTGTTATCGAGTACGTAATCAGCACGTTGTTTGGCTGCTTCGGTGCTGATTTGCTGTGCCATGCGCGCTTCGATTTGCTGTTCTGTAGCCTGGTCGCGTTGCATGGCGCGTTGCAGTCGTGTGGGGGTGTCGGCATAGACGAGCACAGAACGGTCAACAGTTGTGTCAAAGCCTGATTCAAACAGGATGGCGCTTTCCATGAAGCAATGGGCTGCTGTCTGTAGCTGACACCATGCCTGGAAGTCGCGCCTGACGACCGGGTGTACAATCCTATTGACTTTCTCGGCATTGGCCTGACTGTCGAACAGGTAGCTGGCTATGGCGGCCTTGCCCAGTTCCCCCTGTGGCGTGTAGGCTTCAGGACCAATCAACTGTGTGAGTTGTGCACGTATTTCAGGGCTTTCCTGCATCAGTCGCTTAGCCTCTGTGTCGCAGTCATATACGGGAAACCCCGCTGCTGTCAGCTGCTGGCAGATGTAGGTTTTTCCGCTGCCTATACCTCCTGTGATGCCAATCTTCATTCCTTTTTTGCGTTTTTACGTTTCTGCGAAGTCAATAGGCGTGTTCTATGATGAATTCTATCTGTTCAGGCGAAATGCGTATGTGGCTGATGTTGTCAGGTTTCGCCATCAAGACGAGTTTCTGCTTGTCGCTTCCTTCCTTGATTTCGTCATAGTCAACTGCAACGATAAAATCTTCTGGAGAGATTTTGTTGAACAGGCTGGCGCTGACGTGGAAGGTAATCTTGGCTTTCGAGGGGAAGGTGCGCATCAGCTTGCCTTTTGGCAGGTTTTCGCAGTAGATGGGCACTTCTACCGTCTTTTCGGTGAAGAGGTCAATGCTGATTTTCACGCGAACCGAATCGGGCATGGCTTTGATGCCGGTGCCTGTATGGAGCGGAAGGGTTGTGACAAGCGTGTCGGCCAGCTGGTTGAATTTATTGTATTGGGTCTGTATCTCAGTGATGCTGTCTAACAGATAGGTGGGTGCAATGATGTCAGCCGAGTCGGGCGTCATCTGTATGCCGCAGAGCAAGTGCTGTTGTTCCGGAATGATTTTGCCGTTGAAACGGATGGGCACTCGCTTGGATTTCCCATTCGAGTAATATACATCCTGTGTGGTGGGGGTGGCTGTGACGAATTTCAGCGTGTTGCCCAGGTCGCGCAACAGCATACGTCGCCAGAGGTTGTTGTCCAGCGTAATCTTGCTGCGCGATTTTTCCACTTCGGCAAAGTCAATGGTCAGTTCGTTCAGCTCATGCTGTGTCAGATATTGCAGGATGTCCCAGCCTCGGCCTGTTATGCTGATATTCACTTCTTTGGGGATTTCCGAAGTGAAGACCACCTCTTTGGGCACATTCGTGAAGTTGACCGTATAGGTCAGCTGTGTGGTAGTGATTTCCTTGAGAGCCTGAATAAACCAGAAGGCGATGGCCACGGCAAGGAAGATGAGGAATACAAGAAAATTGCGATTGATACGTATCAACCGCAACCTTCTGGCTAACACACGGAATGCGCCGGCAATCTTATCGAACCTGTTGCTGATTAGCGTCTGCATACACGTAGTTGCGGTCCACCTTGATGTCAACGCCCTTGGCCACTTCGATGGTGAGGTATTGCTCGCCCTCGTTGAGCGCCTTTACGATGCCATATACACCGCTGGCTGTGATGACTTTGCTGCCAATGGAGAGCGAATTACGGAATGCCTCGATTTCCTTCTGACGTTTCCGCTGTGGACGTATCATGAAGAAATAGACGATGATAAACATGATGATAATCATCAGAATCATAGACATGCCGCCACCCCCTGCCGGGGCTTGTGCTTGAAGTAGTGTAAACATGATTTCTTTCTCTGTTTTTTATGTGTTATGTAATCTTTCTGCTTTGGGTGGGACGGTCCCCTCTATTTCATTATTTTCTGCTCGTTCTTCAGGCGACGGGCCACAGCATCGATGATGCCGTTCACATATCCTGCCGATTTAGGCGTGCTGTACCACTTGGCTATCTCGATGTATTCGTTGATAGTGACCGAAACGGGTATTTCCGGGAAGCTGAGAAGCTCGGCAATGGCAATCTGCATGATGCAGATGTCCATGTAGGCCAGGCGGTCAAACTCCCAGTTCCTGATGCTCTGCGTGATGAGCTTGCGGCAATATTCGTCTTTGGTGATGGTTTTGTGGAACAGGCGGATGGCAAATGCGCGGTCTTCCTCGTCCTTGTATTCGGGCACCAACTCCTGGTCGTTGCCATTTTCTTCAGCAAACCGCTTGATGGTTTTCAGGACAAACGTGTCAACAATCTCACGGTCATCGTTCCAGTAGAGGCTCATGTCTTCAATGACTTCATCGAGCGCCTCGTCTTTCATGATGACATTCTTGTAGATGGAACGCCACAGCTCGCGGTCGTCGGCGTAGCCGGGCTGCTCCTCGCGTCCCATGTATTCTTTATAGATATCGGATGTTACAATCCTGTCGTACAGACTCTTGATATAGACAATTTCTCCGTCCCATGTTTTCTTTTTGTCTTGTACGTATTGGCGCAGTTGCAGGTTCCCTTCCAGTTGCAGGGCAAATTTGTTCTCAATGAAACGATGGCTCACGACTTCATCAACGTGGGCAGCCTGATTGAGTGTTTCGCGCTCTTCCACCTGTTTACGTGCATAGCGGGTTACGGTCACAATCAGCAGCAGCAGCATGTTGTAAAGATCGTATGCCTTCGAAAGGCTGAAAAGCAATTCTTTCTCGGCTGTTTCCAGAGATTTGTCTTTGTTCTGGTAAAAAGCATACACGAGTTGCACAATTTTCAGTCTAATCAGCGTTCTGTTAATCATATCAAAAAACAACTTTTATTCTGAACTCCAGCATCTTGGTGTTTCCAAACCATGAAGTTCAATAGAAAAACGCTGCAAATGTAGCAAAAAAACTTCATTTGAGCCTTATTTTTTCTAAATCATTGAGGAAAAATGAAAAAAAACTGATTTTTCCTTGCTAAAAAGAAAAAAAGACCACAAATTTGTACAGTTTTTCATAAGACAAGACTACATAGGCATTAATACCTCACATTATTTATATTATAGCACAAAAATTATGGCAGAAAACGAACGCGACATTGTGTTTTCCGAATCCGTAAAGGCAGGCAAACGCATTTATTATTTTGATGTAAAAGAAACACGTAACGGTGAAAAGTTCCTGACTATCACTGAAAGCAAAAAAATTGTTGATGGAGGTGATGCCCAGAACAACCAGTTTACCTTCCAAAAGCACAAAATTTTCTTGTATACCTTAATTCCGCAACACTACAATTTAACTTTATTTATAAGTTCCTGAGCAACA